>Ga0302319_10003722_pt1 | contig 31655 bp, 33 predicted proteins | sample Bog_T0_2_FD_203319 | JGI IMG/M metagenome (GOLD analysis project Ga0302319, IMG submission 203319) | Peat permafrost microbial communities from Stordalen Mire near Abisko, Sweden - Bog_T0_2 | ecosystem: Environmental > Terrestrial > Soil > Wetlands > Peat | place: Sweden: Abisko, Stordalen Mire... | reverse complement strand
CGGCACATATGGAGTCGATACCACATACACCTAGTATCCATCGTTTACGGCTAGGACTACCGGGGTATCTAATCCCGTTTGCTCCCCTAGCTTTCGCTCCTCAGCGTCAGAACAACCCCAGGTGATCGCCTTCGCCACTGGTGTTCCTCCCGATATCTACGCATTTCACCGCTACACCGGGAATTCCATCACCCTCTGATTGCCTCAAGAATCGAAGTATCCGTGCCGTTCCCTGAGTTGAGCCCAGGTCTTTCTTCACGGACTATCGATCCCGCCTACGAGCGCTTTACGCCCAATAATTCCGAATAACGCTCGCCCCCTACGTCTTACCGCGGCTGCTGGCACGTAGTTAGCCGGGGCTTCCTCCAAGGGTACCGTCATTATCGTCCCCTTCGACAGTGGTTTACGACCCGAAGGCCTTCTTCCCACACGCGGCGTCGCTCCGTCAGGCTTTCGCCCATTGCGGAAAATTCCTCACTGCTGCCTCCCGTAGGAGTCTGGGCCGTTTCTCAGTCCCAGTGTGGCTGGTCGCTCTCTCAAACCAGCTACCCATCGGAGCCATGGTAGGCCATTACCCCACCATCTAGCTAATGGGACGCGGTCCCGTCATCGAGCGGATTGCTCCTTTTAAGGCCCAGGGATGCCCCCGAGACTCGTATGCGGTATTAGCTAACCTTTCGGCTAGTTATCCCCCACTCAACGGTAGGTTGACCACGCGTTACTCACCCGTCTGCCACTAGGTATTGCTACCTCGTTCGACTTGCATGTGTTAGGCACGCCGCCAGCGTTAATCCTGAGCCAGGATCAAACTCTCCATAAATTTCTTTACGGAGCCTTTTGAAGGCTCTATTAATCGCTGACTTGGAAGCTCTCGTCCGGTTTCCCGAACGAATGCTTTTGGATCCGGTTGCGACCGGATCACACCGTCGATCTTTCGATCGCCGGCGTAGTCATAGTTCTTGTACGGTCGAGCACCACTTCGGGGACCGGTGGAGCCGGAATCCCTGATGGTCTCGATCATTTTGTTCTCAAAGTCCGGGCAAACAAAAAACGCGGCTTGCGCCGCGCATCTTTGCCTGTCCGGTCATAGAGACCCACAGACTTATGCGCTACTGTACTGTTCAGTTTTCAAGGAACCGACGCTACCGCCCAGCCCTTCTCGGACCGGATCAACGACCAAACCGCAGGGGCCAGGCGTCAGAGTCAACGAGAGATAGACTACCAAATCGGGGCAAATCTTGCAAGCCCTTCGGCCTACTTTCTTATCCACATGTTATCCCCGAGCGCGCGGCCGCTAACGATTTGGCCTGCCTGCCCCGCCCGGCCGGCGCGAGCCCGCGGCCGCAAGCAAACGCCTGTCGACGATGTCGTAGGGGCCGCGGCTATTTTTTGCGAGAATGGACGCTCTATGGTCTATGACATCGCAGTCGTCGGCGGCGGCATCGTGGGGCTCGCGACCTCGCGTGAATTGCTGGCCCGCTACCCCGGCCTCAAACTCGCCAACGTCGAGAAAGAGGAGGGCTACAACAAACACCAGACCGGTCACAACAGCGGCGTGATCCACTCCGGCATCTACTATAAGCCCGGCTCGCTCAAGGCGAAGTTGTGCGTGGAAGGCCGCACGCTCGCACGGAAATACTGCGACGACAAGGGCATCCCGTACAAGATGGTCGGGAAGCTCATCGTCGCAACCGAGGAGTCCGAGCTCGGCCGGCTGCAAGACCTCTACGTCCGCGGCCAGCAGAACGGCATCGACGACCTCGAGCTGCTCGACGCCAAGCAAATCGCCGAACGCGAACCGTATTGCCGGGGGGTCCGCGCGATCTTCTCGCCGGTCACCGGGATCGTCGATTGGGGTCTGGTCTCCAATCACTACGCCGACGACGCCCGCGAAGCTGGCGCCGACATGTACCTCGGCCACCGCGTCCTGAAGATCGAGCGCACCAACGGCATCACGACGCTCTCGACCGATAAGGGCGAGATCCAGGCCAAGTACGTCGTGACCTGCGGCGGCCTCTATTCCGACAAACTCGCGCAGATGACGAAGGGCGACGTCGATCCGAAGATCGTGCCCTTCCGCGGCGACTACCTGATCCTCAAGCCCGGTAAAGAACACCTCGTCCAGGGCAACATCTATCCCGTCCCCGATCCCGAATTTCCGTTCTTGGGCGTGCACTTCACGCCGCGCATGGACGGCTCGATTTGGCTCGGGCCCAATGCCGTGCTCGCATTCGCGCGCGAAGGCTACAACTTCTGGGATATCAACCCGCCCGAACTCTGGGACGCCGCGACGTATCCCGGCTTCATCAAGCTGGCGACGAAGTATTGGAAGATCGGCGCGGGCGAGATGTACCGCGATCTCGTGCGCAGCGCGTACGTGACCGCATTGCAGCGCTACATTCCCTCGCTCACGCCGGACGACACGCTCCCCGGACCGTCGGGCGTGCGCGCGCAGGCGATGTCTTCCGACGGCTCGATGGTCGACGACTTCGTCTTCGAGGGTCACGAGGGCATCGTGCACGTGCGGAACGCGCCCTCGCCCGCGGCGACGTCGTCGCTCGCGATCGGCAAATACATCGCCGACGACGCGGAGAAGCGCTTTACCCTCAGCGCCGTTTCCATCGCCGTGTAGCGTGAGCGCACCGTTTCTCGAGGCGTCGTGGCTGACGGAACATATCGACGATCCGCGCGTGCGGGTCGTCGATACGCGTAGTATGCCGCACGGCGTCGCGGTCGCGGCGCCGAGCGGCCGCGAACAGTATGCCGCCGGTCATCTGCCCGGCGCGGTTCACCTCGACTACGCCGAGGATCTGCACGACCTTGCGACGCCGTATGCCGCGCGCGTCGCGCCGCCCGAGCGTTTCGCGGCGGTGATGGGCGAGCACGGCATCGGCGACGGTACGCTGGTCGTGGCCTACGACGACGGCAACGTGCCCTACGCCGCCCGCCTGGTGTGGATGCTGCGATACTACGGCCACGACGACGCGGCGATCCTCGCCGGCGGCCTGCCGGCCTGGACCGCGGCCGGCGGAGCGCTCGCGCACGACGTGCCGCGCCCTCCGCGCGCGGTCTTCACCCCGCGCGTCCGGCCGGCGCTACGCGCGACGCGCGACGACGTACTTGCGGTCGCGCAAGGACGCAGCGGGGCGCAACTGCTCGAAACGCAACGCGACGGAACGTACGCGCAGCGCGATCGCGATATTCCCGGGGCGATCCGCCTCTCGGCCAGCGCCCTGCTCGAAGACGCGCGCGGCGGCCGTATCGCGGGGCCCGAAAAACTCGACGCGCTCGTCGCCGCGGCCGGTCTCGACAAGCACAAACGCACGATCGTCTCATGCGGCAGCGGCGTCGGCGCTTCGGGCGCCTATCTCGCCCTGGTCGAAGCCGGTTTCACCAACCTCGCCGTGTACGACGGATCGTGGATGGAATGGAGCCACGACGCGTTGCCGACCGTCCCCAAACCCGCATGATCGAAGCCGCCGGGCGCCGGGGCATGCCGATCTGGCTGATCGCGCTGCGGCCGTTCTCGTTCACCGCATCGATCGTGCCGGCCGTGTTCGGCGGGTTACTCGCCATCACGCTGCGCGGCCGCGACGGCAACGGCGACGTTCGCTTCGACGCGATCGCGTTCGCCGTGACCGTGCTGGGCTGCATCGCCGTCCACGCCGCATCCAATTTGGTCAACGATTTCTTCGATCATCGCACCGGGATCGACCAGCCCGAGAACTTCGGCGGGGTCAACGTTCTCGTCCGCAAAGCGATGACGCCGGCCGAACTCTCGCGGGAGGCGGCGATCGCGTTCGCCCTCGCCCTCGCATGCGGTGTCTACCTCACGCTGCACGCGGGTCCCGCGAAGTGGCCGCTCGTCGCGCTGATCGCCTTCGGCGCGCTCTCGGCGTACTTCTACACCGCGCCGCCGCTGGCGCTCAAGAACCGCGGCTTCGGCGACGCGCAGGTAATGCTCTCGTTCGCGCTCGCGATGGTGTTCGGCGCCTACTACGTGCAATCGCGCACGCTCTCGTGGCTGCCGGCGATCGACGCGCTGCCGATCGGCTTGCTCGTCGTCGACATCCTGCACATCAACAATCTGCGCGACCTCGCGACCGACCGCGCCGCCGGGATCTCAACGCTCGCGATCGCGCTCGGCGACCGCGGCGCAAAAACACTGCACCACGTCTACGTCGCGGGTGCCTACGCAACGACGCTGGCGCTCATCGCGGCCGGACTACTGCCGCTCTGGACGCTAACGGTCTTCGCCTCGGTGCCCGCGGCGCTGGCGCTCGGCCGCGCGGTGGAGGGCCTGGGTCCCTCGGCCATCGATCCGCTGATCGTCGTGAAAACGGCCCGCTTCCACGCACTCTTCGGTGCGCTGCTGATCCTCGGGCTGATCGTCTCGATCCTCATCTAGCCCGCTCCACCAGGGCAGGAAAACGAGTTCCGCGTCGCACAGGTGCTTGCGATGCTGAGTTTCGCAACCCGCTTCCGACGCGCCGCCGCCCTGCCGCTGGCTCTCACGTTCGCCGTCGCGCTGGCCCCGGCCGCGGCGAGCGCCGACGATCCCCTGATCCTCGTCACGAGCAATTACCCGCCCTCGGTCGCCGACGTCCAGGACCTCATCGCCGAACAGGCCGGGTTCTATAAAGAAGAGCACCTGGCGGTCACCGAGGAGTACGTCGCCAACGCCGCCGCGAGTTTCGCGGCGTGCGCCTCGGGCAAGGCGGACGTGTGCTCGAGCAGCTTCGAGCCGGTGATCGTCGGCTACGCGAAGGGCGTGCGGCTCAAGCTGTTCCTCGCGCACCATCCGATCTACGACTACACGCTCGCGGTTCTCAACGACAGCCCGATCAAGCATCTTGCCGACTTCAAGGGCGCCGATATCGGTGAAGTCGTCAACGGCAGCACGACTGAAGTGTCGACAAACGCCACGCTCCACGGCAGCGGACTGCACCGCGGCGATTATTCGTTCACGCCGATCGGCGTCGGACCGGCGGCGCTCGCTGCGATCACGACGCATAAGGTCGACGCCGTCTCGTTCCCGATGCAAGAGCTGGCGATGTACGAAGCGACGAGCGGGGTGCACTTCCGGCAGTTTCCCAACCCGCTGCTGCGCGATATCCAGAACTCCGGCGTCGGCGCCACCGCGCAGGAAATCGCGACGAAGGGCGACCTGCTGCGGCGCTACATGCGCGCCGTCGTCAAAGCGTTCATCTTCGTGCGCGTCAACCCGACGGCGTCGGCGCGGCTGTTCATCGAAGGAACGCACCAAAAGCTCACTCCCGCCCTCTTGAAGACGATCACCGCCGAGATCGAAGCGCTCGAGTACCTCTATCCCGCCTACGATCTCTCCGATCCGCGCATCGGGTATCTCTCGGCGCGCGGGCTGGCGCTGTACTGCAAGTTCTTCCAGGATGCCGGCATCACGCCGGATCTCGTGCCGGGTGCGAGCTTCGTCGATAATCAGTTCGTCGGGTTCGCGAACGACTTCGACAAAAAAGCGTTCATCGCCAAAGCGAAGGCCTGGCGCTTCCCCAACTAACGGCGGACGGGGTGCGCGCGAACGGCGTCTTCGTTGACGTCGGCGCCCCAGCCCGGACGTTCGGCGAGCACCAGCGCGCCGCCGGCCAACTGCGCCGGACGATCGACGAGGTCGTTCTTCCACGGCACGGTGTCGCCGTCGATTTCCATCAGCCGGAAGTTCGGGATCGTCGCGCAGAAATTGGCCGTGATGAGATCGGCGAGCGGACCGTAGAAGTTATGCGGCGCGACGTTGACGCCGAACGAATCGGCCAGGACGGCGATGCGTAACGCTTCGAGGTAGCCGTTCCATACGACGTCGACCACCGCCACGTCGAGCGCTTGAGCCTCGAAATACGGTTTGAAGTCGACCCGCCCGTAGATCGATTCACCGCTCGCGATCGGAACCCGCGAACCGCGCCGGATCTGCGCGACCGCAGCCGGGTCGAAGAGATCCAATTCGAGCCAGCGCAAGCCGAACGGCTCGACCGCGCGCGCGACCTGCAGATACCCGTCGGTCTTGAAGTTGAAGTTGAGATCGAGCATGATGCCGACGTCCGGCCCCGCACCCGCGGCGAAGGCGGCGAGCTCTTCTTCCACCGCGCGCAGCAGCGCCCGATCGACGTTCGCATCGGGATAGCCCGCGGAGGGACCGGAACCGTAGACGTACGGCACCGGCCCATCGAAGCGAAAGATGTTCGTTTTGAGTGCCCGGAAGCCGCGCTGCGCGACTTCGCGACCGAGCGCGCGCACGTCGTCGAGCGACGCGATCGGCGGCACGCCGATGTCGGCCGCGCGCCGGAAGCGGTACGTTCCGCAGTGCGAGAAATAGACGTCGAGCCGCGTGCGTAGCGGACCACCGAAGAGTTCGTAGACCGGGACGCCGAGCGCCTTGGCCTTCACGTCGAGCAGCGCGTGCTCGATCGCCGCGATCGCCTGCTGGTTGATCCCGCCGGCGGCCTGCCGCGTCGCCTGCTGCAGGCGCGCGGAGAGCGCCTCGACCGGGTGCGGATCCGCACCGATCAACTGCGGCGCGAGCGCGCGGATCGCCGCCGTGACGCCGCGACTGCCGTACGATTCGTTGTACTCCGACCAGCCCACGATGCCGGCATCGGTGGTGATCTTCAGGAACGAGAAGACGCGCCAGCCGCCGTCGGCGTGGAGATCGTCGATCGCAACGATCTTCAACGCGGGCCTAGACACCGAGGTAGGCTTTGCGAACGTTGGGATCGTCGAGCAGTTCGTTTGACGGTCCGGCCAGGGTCACGCGCCCGGTCTCGAGGACGTAGGCGCGCGAGGACACCTCGAGCGCCGTCTGGACGTCCTGCTCCACCATCACGATCGCGACGCCGGTCGCGTGAATCTGCGCGAGGATCTCGAGCAGCGCGTCGACCAGCACCGGCGCGAGGCCCAGCGACATCTCGTCGATCAGCAGCACGCGCGGCCGCGACATCAGCGCGCGCGCGATCGCGACCTGCTGCTGCTCGCCGCCCGAGAGGCGTCCGGCAAGATAGCCGAAGCGCTCGCGCAACCGCGGCAGCATTTCGAGCAAGTTTTCGAGATCGCTCTGGACCTCGGCGTCGCGCCGCAGGTAGGCGCCCATCAGCAGGTTCTCCTCAACCGTGAGCGACCCGAAGAGGCGCCGGCCTTGAGGAACCTGGACGACCCCGGCGGAGACGAGCCGGTCGGGCGCGCAACCGGTGAGATCGCGTTCGCCGTAGCGCACCGAACCCGACCACGTCTTCACGAGGCCGCTGATCGCCCCGAGTAACGTCGACTTCCCCGCCCCGTTCGAGCCGATGACGGCGACGATCTCGCCCGGATGGATCTCGAGCGAGACGTCCCACAGAACCTGCGTGTCGCCGTACCCGGCATTGAGATTCTGCACGCGCAACACGTCGCCGGCGGGATTCACGCGCCGGCCTCGCGCTCTTGCTGGCGCCGGGCGTAGCGCGAACCGAGATACGCCTCGACCACGACCGGCGAGGCCAGCACGTCGGCCGGCGCGCCTTCGGCGATCTTCTTCCCTTCGGCCAGGACGACGATCGTCGTCGAGATCGACACGATCGCTTTCATCAGATGTTCGACGACGACCAAGGTCACGCCGCGGCCGTTGACCGCACGTAATAAGTCCAGCGCTTCATCGACTTCGGTGGCGTTGAGACCGGCCATTACTTCGTCGAGCAAGAGAACTTCCGGATCGAGCGCGAGCGCCTTCGCCACCTCGAGCCGCTTGCGATCGGGGATCGTCAGGTCACTGGCCGGCCGATGCGCGACGCGCCCCAAACCCACGATCTCGAGCAGCTCGCCGGCACGCTGGAACGACGCGGTCGCCGAGCGCTGCCCGCCGTTGCGTCCGTACATCGCACCGACGGCGACGTTCTCGCGCACGGTCAGATTGGCAAACGGCTTGACGACCTGAAACGTGCGCGCGATGCCCAGGTGACAGACGGCGTGCGTTGGGACGTCGGCGATCGAACGGCCCGCGAATCGGACGCGGCCCGCGGTCGGTTTGTAGACGCCCGAGATCACGTTCATCAACGTCGTCTTGCCGCTGCCGTTCGGCCCGATCAGTCCGACGACGGAACCGCGTTCGACCTCAAACGACACGTCGTCGAGCGCGCGCAGTCCGCCGAAGTGCATCGCGACGTTCTCGACCGAAAGGAAGCCGCTCACACGCGGTAGGCCCCGACGCTGGCGAGCACGCCCTTCCAGCCACCGCGGACGGCCAAGAGCCACAGGATGCCGCGCGGCAAGAACACGACGACGAGCACGATGACGGCGCCGAAGAACAGCGTGTGAATTTGCGGGAAATGGCTCCACAACGTCTCGTTGATGGCGGTCAGGATCAGCGCGCCGACGAGCGGACCCGCGACCGTCCCGACACCGCCCAAGATCGCCATCACGATCGGAAACACGTTGTTGTCGATCGCGAACGCCGTCGGGCCGTCCATGAACCCGTTGGCCCCGGCGAAGACCGCGCCCGCCGCCGCCGCCATCGCCGCGCTGATCGCCCACGCGGTGACCTTGTAGCGGGTCGGGTTCACGCCCAGGACCGCGGCGGCTTCCTCGTTCTCGCGCACTGCGACGAATGCGTAGCCGAGCTTCGAGCGCGAAATCAGGTACGACGCCAGCATGCTCGCGGCGCACACGGCCCACATCGCGTAATAATACGCCGAGTAGTCGTCGAGCTGGCGGATCGTGACGCCGGTGCCGCCGCCGAGCCAGTCGATGTTCGAGATGATCTCTTGCGTGGCGAGCGCGATACCGAGGGTCGCGATGCCGAAGTAGTGTCCGCGTAAGCGCAAGATCGGAACGCCCAGCACCACGGCGAACGCGACGCCGGCCACGATCGCGCAGGCGACGGAGAGCGCGATGCTCTGCGAATGCCAATGCTGCCACAGTGCCGCGGTCGTATACGCGCCGATGCCGAAAAACACGACGTTTCCGAAGCTCACGTAGCCGGTGTAGCCGCCGATGACGTTCCAGCCCATGCTCAAGGTCGCAAACATCAGCACGCTGCGGCCGAGATTCTCGTCGTAACTATTGTGCAACAGCGGCACGAACGCAAGCAGGACGAGGAGCGCCGCCGTGATCCGTACGACGATCGCGTTACCGGTGATACCGCCCAAGGCCGCTACGCCGATGCCTTGCCGAGAATGCCGGTCGGACGGACCGTCAAAACCACGAGCAGCACGACCAGCGCGACCGCATCCTGCAAGCCCGTTCCGATGTACTGCGCCCCGAAGGTCTCCACCACGCCGTAGACGAGACCGCCCACGAGCGCGCCCTGCACGCTTCAAGGCCGCCCAAGACGCAGACCACGAACGCCGTGATGACGAACGGATCGCCCATCGTCGGCTCGATACTGTAGGAGAGGCTGATCAGCACGCCGGCGGCTCCCGCGAGGCCGGCGCCCAGTGCGAACACGATCGCGTAGAGATGCGCTACGCGCACGCCCGTGAGTTGCGCCGCGTCGACGTCCTGCGCCGTCGCGCGGATCGCCCGGCCGGTACGTGAGGTCGTCAGGAAGACCTGCATGAGCGCGGTGATCGCGAGCGCCGCCACGAGCGTCCACAGTTTGACCCATGCGATGGTGACGCTACCGATCGAAAAGTTCGAACCGCTATACGACGTCTCGATGCCTTTGATGTCGCCGTGGAAAATCAGCAGCGCTACGTTGACGACCAGCAACGAGAGCCCGAAGGTGAGCAGAAACGTCGTCAGGATCGGCGCGCGCACGACGAAATTGATGATGTAGCGCTGGATCGCATAGCCCAAGGCGAACAGCACCACGAACGCGACCGGGAGGCTCAGGAACGGGTCGACGTGCCAGGCCGTGAACATCACGTAGGCGACGTAGGCACCGAGCATGATGAACGCGCCGTGCGCCAAGTTGATGATGTTCATGATGCCCCAAACGAGGCTGAAGCCGAGCGCGACCACGGCAAAGATCCCGCCCGCGAGAAGCCCGTTGACGAGATCTTGCCAGAATAGCTGCACGGGCTAGAAGCTCGCCGTGCGCCCTCGGGGAATCGCGATCAAGCGAACACCGTGAGCGCGCTTGCGGTTTGGGGGACCCGCGCCGAAGGCGTGGGCGGCGCGAAGCCTGGGGCGGAGCGCCTTTTCAACGCTTGTCCCAGGCCGGCGTGGGATATTGCGGCTTGGCGTTTTGGACGCCGACGGGCCAGACGGTCATCAGGTTGCCGTTTTGGATCTGGTTGACGGCCATCGGCTTGTAGATGTTGATGCCGCGTTCGTCGAATTTCAGCCGGCCGAAGAACGTGATCACGTCGAGATTGGCGAGCGCGTCGCGCACTTTCTGCGGGTCGAGCGAGCCGGCTGCTTCGATCGCGTATTGGAAGGCTAGGCACGTCGCCGTCGATTCGGCGTTGTGGTAATCCGGGATGTGACCGTATTTCTTGTTGAACTCGGCGGCGTAGGTCTTCGAATCCCCGATAAAGCCGGGAGCGCCCTTATACTTCGCCGTCGGCGACCACTGCGTGCCGCCAAAGACCCAATTCGCGTCCTTGCCGAGCGTGTTGCGGAAATCCGGGGTGTCGGGGCCGACCGAATAGCCGAACAGCTTCGCGTTGACGTTCTGCTCCTTGAACGTGCGCTGCAGCAGCAGCGCTTCGTCGAGATGGCCGCCGTTGAGGATCACGTCCGGGTTCGCCGCCTTGATGCCGCTGACCACGGCCGAGACGTCCGGCGTATCGGCGGGATATTTCGTTTGATAGACGACCGTCATGCCGTGAGCGGTGGCGTAGTCGGCCGCACCCTGCCCGACCTCAGTCGAGAAGGCGTCGTTGGCGGTCGCGATCGCGACCGTTTGCGGCTTGGGGTTCTCCGTCAGGGCCATCTCGAGCAGACCCTGCAGATAGTTCTTGCCGGGTGCGAGCACGGCGAACGTGTACTTATAGCCCTGGCTGAAGATCGATGTCGCCGCGCCGTTGCCTTCGACCATCGGTACCTTCAGGCGTTCGACGACCGCGGCGGCCGCCGCGCTGTTGGGCGAACCGTAGGGCCCGAGGATGAAATTGACTTTGTCTTCGGAGACGAACTTTTCGACCAGGCGCGCGGCCGTGGCCGGTTTGGATTCGTCGTCGGCGTACTGGATGTCGACCTTGTACGTCTTGCCGCCGACCTTGATGCCGCCGTGGCTATTAACGTAGTCTTTCCAGAACTCGTAGCCGTCCTTCGTCAACTCGCCTTCGCGGTTGTTCGCACCGGTCGCGGCCAGCGCCGCCCCGAAAACGATCGTACTGTCGTCCGCCGACGCCGGTGCGGGGACGGCGCTCGTGAACGCGAGCGTCCCTGCGGCGAGAACTGCGAAAAGGCCGCCAATGCGAACGTGACCCATAGTCGATCCTCCGGGCATGAAACTTTGTTAGGTCGAATCCGCAAGCGCCGGGCGGATTCCTTCAGCGGTTAGGTTTTTCGCGGCTCGAGTGCGGCCCGCAGCGGCACGACGTAATCGCGGGCAGCGGCAGCGGCCGCCGCGCCCGTGCGGCCGGCCGTCGCATCGACGAACGCGCTCCCGATGATCACGCCGTCGGCGATCGCGCCGATCGCCGCGACGTGCGCCGGCGTCGAAATGCCGAAGCCCACAGCGAGCGGGCGGGCGGTCGTCGCACGCAGGCCGTCGACTGCCGCGCGAATCCAGGCGACGTCCGGCTCGCGGCCGGCACTCGTCACGCCGAGCCGTGAAACGATATAAACGAAGCCGTCACTCGCGCCCGCAATCTGCGTCGCGCGCGCGGCCGGCGTCGTCGGCGCAACCAGCAGCGGAATCGCCAGCCCCTCGGCGCGCAGGGCGGGCGCGAAGGCGTCGAGTTCTTCGAGCGGGACGTCGGGCACGATCGCCCCGAGCGCCCCCGCCGCGCGTGCCGCGGCGGCGAACCGGGCGGCGCCGTACTGCACGATCGGGTTCACATAGGTGAAGAACAGGATCGGCGCGTTGCCGCGTTCGTGCGCGCCGCGCGCAAGTTCGAGCGCCCCATCGACCGTCATGCCGTTGGTCAGCGCGCGTTGGCCGGCGGCGGCGATCGTCGGGCCGTCGGCGAGCGGATCGCCGTACGGGATGCCGAGTTCGATCAGATCGACGTACGGCGAGATCGCATCGATCACCGCCGCGGTCGTTGCGGCATCCGGGTCCCCGGCGACGAGGTAGATGATCAGCGCAGCGCGCCCTTCGGCACGCGCGCGCTCGAACACCGCGGGCAGCCGGCCGGCAGCCTCGATCACGCGCGTACCGCCGCCGGGGCGGCGGCGTCGAGCGCGGCAACCGTCCGCGTGTCCTTGTCGCCGCGGCCGCTCAGGTTCACCAGAATGAGGCCCTCGGGGCCGAGTTCGCGCGCGCGTTTGCACGCGTACGCGATCGCGTGCGCGCTCTCGAGCGCCGGCACGATGCCCTCGCTGCGCGCCATGTGATGGTAGGCCGCCAGCGCTTCTTCGTCGGTCGCGGCGACGTAGGTCGCGCGCCCCGAATCGCTGAGGAAGGCGTGTTCCGGCCCCACGCCCGGGTAATCGAGGCCGGCGCTGATCGAATGCGTATCGCGCACTTGACCCTCGTTCGTCTGCAACACGTACGAACGCGAACCATGCAGAATCCCGACCGTCCCGGCGTTGATCGACGCGGCGGTGTCGATCGCGTGCAGCCCGTGACCGGCCGCCTCGACGCCCCACAGCTTCACGCCCGGATCGTCGACGAAACCGGCGAAGATCCCCATCGCGTTGCTGCCGCCGCCGACGCAGGCGATCACGTCCGTCGGCAGCCGGCCGTAGCGTTCGAGCATTTGCGCGCGCGCCTCGATGCCGATCACCTTTTGGAACTCGCGCACCATGTACGGATACGGATGCGCGCCGACGACGCTGCCGATGATATAGAACGTATCGGCGATGCGCCCGGCCCAATCGCGGAACGCTTCGTTGGTCGCGTCTTTGAGCGTGCGCGTCCCGCTTTCGACCGCGTGCACGTTCGCACCGAGCAGCTTCATTACGTAGACGTTGAGCGCCTGACGCTCGACGTCGACCGCGCCCATGAAAACGTCGACCGGGACGCCGAACTTCGCGCCGACCGTGGCGGTCGCCACGCCGTGCTGACCGGCGCCGGTCTCCGCGATAAAGCGCGTCTTCCCCATCCGCCGCGCCAGCAGCGCCTGGCCGACCGTGTTGTTGATCTTGTGCGCGCCGGTATGGTTGAGATCTTCACGCTTGAACAGGATCGTCGCGGCGTTCGGGCCGGCGAGACGTTCGGCTCGATAGATCGGCGACGGCCGGCCGACGTAGTCGCGCAAGACGTCGTGATACTCACGCCAGAACGCCGGATCCGCGAAGGCCTCGGTCATCGCCGCTTCGAGCTCGGTCAGCGCACCGACGAGCACCTCGGGCACGAACGTCCCGCCGAAGGCGCCGAAATAGCCGCGAGAATCAGGTTTCTGCACGCGTGTTTTCCTCATCGGTGGCGCGAACGGCGTCCACGAAGGCGCGCATCTTCGCGAGATCCTTGGCGCCGTGCGTCTCCACGCCGCTCCGCACGTCGACCGCGAACGGCCGTACGGTGCGCACGCAGGCCGCGACGTTGTCGGGCACGAGCCCGCCGCTCATGATGATGCGGCGCCGGCGCGCCACGCCTTCCACCAGCGGCCAGTTGAACGTCTTGCCGGTGCCGCCGTACAGCCCCGCCGAGCGCGAATCGAAAAGCAAGTCCGCCTCCGGATAGCGGTCGGCGGACGCTTCGGCGTCGGCCGCCGTATGCTTGAGATAGCGTTCGAAATGCAGCGCTTTGACGTAGCGTCCGCCCGCCGTCGCGGCGCAAAACTCCGGGCTCTCGTCGCCCGAGAATTGCGGCACGCACCCGAGCTCAAGCACGCCGGCGACAAGCGCCTCGTCGGGATTGACCATCACCCCGACGACCGCGACGAAGGGCGGAACGCTGCGCGCGACGGCGCGCGCGTCGGCCAAAGCGATCCGGCGCGGCGATTCGGCGAAGATCAGGCCCACGGCATCCGCGCCGGCCGCAACCGCACCCTCGACGTCGGCGATGCTCGTGCAACCACAGATCTTGATACGCGTGCGCACGGTTAGGCCGGCACCCGGCCGCCACGCAGGACGCGCAGCATCTCGGCCTTATCGGCCGCGCGCATAAGCGTCTCGCCGATCAGGAAGCCGCGCGCGCCGGCCGCGAAGAGCGGCCCGACGTCGTCGCGCGAGCGCACGCCGCTCTCCGAGATCACGACGATCGAAGGCGGCACCAGCGGCAGCAGTTCGGCGGTCACGGCGAGGTTCGTTTCAAAGGTGCGCAGATCGCGGTTGTTGATGCCGAGCAAGGTCGAACCGAGCGCCACCGCGCGGGCCAGTTCGGCCTCGTCGTGAACCTCGACCAGAACGTCGAGCCCGTAACGCCCCGCTTCATCGAACATCTCGCGCATCTCGTCGTCGGCGAGACCGGCGACGATCGCCAGCACGCAGTCCGCTCCGTACGCCGCCGACTGCGCGACGTCGTAGCGCGTGCGCAAGAAGTCCTTGCGCAGGATCGGCAGCCGCGTCGCGCGCCGCGCGATATCGACGTAGGCCAGGTCGCCGAGAAAATGATCGGCTTCGGTCAGCACGCTGATCGCGTTCGCTCCCGCAACTTCGTAGGCGCGCGCGATCGCGGCCGGATCGAGTTCGCGCACGATGAGCCCGACCGACGGCGAGGCCCGCTTGATCTCGGCGACGATCGCCGGGCCGTCGGCCGCGAGGAGAGCGGCGCGGAACGGACGACGCTCGCCGGCGCGCGCTTCGGCCCGCGCGCGCACGACGGCCAGCGACTCGCGCCCCTCGTCGGCCGCGCGCGCGAGCGCCTTCGCGGCGTAGAGTTTCTCGAGCATGTCGTTCACGGGGCGACCTCCTTGGAGCGTTCGACGGGGCCTTCGGTCCGCAGCGCGTCCAATGCGGCGCGCGCGGCGCCACCCGCGATCGACGCCCGGGCCCGTTCCATGCCGTCCTCGATCGAAGCGGCGACGTCCGCGACGACGAGCGCGAGCGCGGCGTTGAGGGCGACGAGATCCGCGCGCGGCGAGCGCTCGCCGGCCAGAATCGACGTCAACACGCCGGCGTTGAATGCAGCGTCACCGCCGCGCAGCGCTTCGAGCGGCGCGTGGACGCCGTACTCGGCCGGGTGCAGGGTCCAGCGGCGCATTCCGGCGCGATCGAATTGCACGACATGCGTCGGGCCCTCACCGGCGATTTCGTCCAGACCGCTCGCCGAGTGCACGACGGCCGCAGCCTGCCCGCCGAGATCGCGCAACGCTTCCGCCAACAGCACCAAATGGCGCTCTTCGGCGACACCGACGACTTGCCGGTTCGCACCGGCGGGATTCGTTAGCGGTCCCAGCACGTTGAAGATCGTCCGCACGCCGAGTTCGCTGCGGACCGGACCCACCGCGCGGGTGGCCGGATGGTAGCTGCGAGCGTACAGGAACGCGATGCGCGCCTCGCGCAAGCGCCGCGCCGAAATTTCCGGCGGGCATTCGATATTGACCCCGAGCGCTTCGAGCACGTCGGCGCTGCCGCACAGACTCGAGGCCGCGCGATTGCCGTGCTTGGCGACCGGGACGCCGCAACCCGCGACGACCAGCGCCGCCGCGGTCGAAATGTTGATCGTGTGCGCGCCGTCGCCGCCGGTGCCCACGATATCGAGCACGAGCGGCAAGCCGTGGTCGACGCGCAGCGATCGCTCGCGCATCGCGCGCGCGGCGCCGACGATCTCGTCGGCCGTCTCACCCTTCGCCGCCAGTGCCGCGAACAGCGCAGCCGTCCGCACCGGCGAGATCGTCTCGTCCATGATGCCGCCGATCATCCGCGCCGCATCATCGGCCGACAGGCTCTTGCCCGCCAGCACGGCGCGCAACATCTGCGGATAATCGGTCATCGCTTGGCGCTCGCCAAGAAATTGCGGGCGAGGTGCGCGCCGGCCGGCGTGAGGATCGACTCGGGGTGGAACTGGACGCCCCAGATCGGCAAGGTACGGTGGGCGACGCCCTGGATCACGCCGTCGTCGCTGGCCGCGACCGCGCGCAGTTCGGCGGGAAAGTTCTCGTGCGAGATGCACAGCGAGTGGTAGCGCGTCGCGACGAACGGTGAGGGCAGTCCCGCGAAGACGCCCGAGTTGTCGTGCGTGATCTCGGAGGTCTTGCCGTGCATCAGCCGCGGCGCGTGGATCACCGAGCCGCCGAAGACCGCGCCGATCCCTTGCGCGCCTAAGCACACGCCCAGGAGCGGATGGCTCGTCGCCGCCGCTTCGCGCAAAATCGCATACATGCGCCCCGCATCTTCCGGTCGCCCGGGCCCCGGCCCGACGACCGTCGCGTCATACTCCGCCAGAATCCCGTCGACCAAGCGCGGATCGTCGTTGCGAATCACGGTCACGTCGGCACCCGCGCCGCCAAACAAGTGCGCGAGGTTATACGTAAACGAGTCGTAGTTGTCCACCAGCAACAGTTTCATTTGAACGGCGCTCCGGCGCGATGGTGCTGCGCTCGCTCCGTTACCATCATCTCGGTAACCCGAGGACGGCGCGCACGATGCCGGTCTTGTGCAGGATCTCGTCGTACTCGGCGGCCGGGTCGCTGTCGGCCACGATGCCGGCCGAGGCCTGCCAATAGGCCTTGCCGTTCGCGACGGCGACGCAACGCAAGGTGATGCACGAATCCATGTCGCCGTTGAAATCGATGTGCGCGATGCTGCCGGCGTAAAAGTTGCGCGCGACCGGCTCGAGCTGATCGATTAGCTGCATCGCGCGGATCTTTGGCGCGCCGGTCACCGTTCCGGCGGGAAACGTTGCCGCGAAGAGATCGAGCGCGTCGCACTCGGGCCGCAACTCGGCGACGACGTTGGAGACGATGTGCATCACGTGCGAGAAGCGCTCGATGATCATCAGCTCGTCGACGTGCACGCTGCCGGTCGTCGCCACGGCGCCGAGGTCGTTGCGTCCGAGATCGACCAGCATGACGTGTTCGGCACGTTCTTTTTCGTTGCTCAGCAACTCGACGGCGACGGCCGCGTCTTCGGCCGGATCGGCGGCGCGCGAACGCGTTCCGGCGAGCGGCCGTAGCCGCGCGTTGCGGCCTTCGAGCCGCACCAGAAACTCGGGCGAGGCGCCGAAGACCGCTTCGCTGCCGTGCTCGATATAGAACATGTACGGCGAGGGATTGCGCGTGCGGATCTGGCGGTAAAAATCGAACGCCGAGCCGCCCTCGACCTCGGCCGAGAAGCGGATGCCGACCTGCAACTGGTAGCAGTCGCCTTCGAAGATGTGGTGCTTCGCCTGCGCGACCCGTTCCAGATACGTCGCGCGGTCCATCGATTGCGTGACCGCGCCGCGCACGCGCACGTCTTGCGGGACGCTTGCCGGCGCACTCATCAGCCGGCGTTCGTAGCCGGCCAGCCGCTCGCGGACCGCGCCGAGTTCGTGCTCGTCGCGCGCGAAGCCGATCAGCGTGACCCGATGCGTGAAGTGATCGAAGACGACCCAGGTGCCCGGCACCACGACGAGCGCGTCCGAGAACGGGATGTCCGAGGGGGGCTTGGGGCCGATCCGTTCGAGCTGCCGGGCCGCATCGTAGGTGAAGACGCAGACCGCGCCACCCGGAAACGGCAGCGCCGACGTATCGACCCGGTACTTCCCGATCAGCGCCCGGATCGCACCGATCATCGCCGGGTCGTTATCGAAGACGGTCGCCTCGAGATAGTCGATCCCGATAAACGAATAGCGCGAAATGCGGTCGGAGCCCTCGACCGACTCCAACAAACACGAACGCCCCGGCTGAGCCAGGGCGAGGAATGCGCTGATCGGCGTGATGGCATCCGCGATGAACGAACGCATCGCGGAATGCAGAGACAGAGGTTCGTCCGAAACGGTGCTGTTCATACGGTGCACTCGGCGGCGCGAGCCGCCGAATGCTACTACTCTTTTACGAGTTCGATGATCGAGAGTTCGGCGGCGTCGCCGGGACGCACGCGGGTCTTGGTGATCCGCGTGTAGCCGCCGGTGCGGTCCTTGAGTGCCGGAGCGATCTGTTCGACGAGCTTCTTCACGACGCGCGGGTCGAGCAGATACTCCGCGACCAGCCGGCGCGAATGCAGGTCGCCACGGCGCGCTTGCGTGATCAGACGCTCGGCAACCTTGGAGACTTCTTTGGCCTTGACCGACGTGGTCTCGATCTTCTCGTGCAAGAAGAACGACGTCGCGAGGCTGCGCAGCAGCGCCCGGCGGGGGCCCTGGGTGCGCGAGAGGCGCTTGTTCGCCATTTGGTGCGGCATGTGTGTTCTCCGCCGTCTACGTCAGGGTATCAAACCTGACGGAGCGACAGACCCCTTTCATCGAGTACTTGCTTGATCTCGTCGAGCGACTTCTTACCGAAGTTGCGCATCTTAAAAATCTCGTCTTCGGTCATGTCGAGCAGTTCCGAGACCTTCGAGATCCCGGCCCGCTTGAGGCAGTTGAACGAGCGGACCGACAGGTTGAGGGTTTCGACCGGGACGTCCCACTCGCTGGCCGGCGCCGTCGGGACCGGCTTCTCTTCGGTCGAGAAGTCGATGAACAGCGAGAGCTGGTCGGTGAAGATGTTCGCGGCTTCCGAGAGCGCGTCGTCCGGCGTGATCGAACCGTTGGTCTCGATCTCGAGGGTCAGGCGGTCGAAGTCGACCGACTGCCCGACGCGCGTGTCGTCGATCGTGAAATTGACTTTGCGGATGGGCGAGAAGATCGAGTCCATCGGGATCAGCCCGATCATGTGCTCGATGTTCTTCTGGCGGTCGGCGGTAACGTAACCGCGCGATTTCTCGACGCCGATCTCCATCACGAGCTTGGCGTCTTTTTTGGTCAACGTGGCGATATGGTAATCCGGCTGGAGGATCTCCACGTCGGCGTCGGGCGAGATGTCGCCCGCGGTCACTTCACGCGATCCGCTCACGTTGAGCGTGAGCACCTTCGGATCGTCGGTGTTCAGCTTGAGCGGCAGGCCCTTGAGGTTGAGCAGCAGGTCGACGGTATCTTCGACCACGCCGGGCAGGGTCGAGAACTCGTGCAGCACGCTGTCGATCTTCACGTAGGTCACGGCCGCGCCGGGGATCGACGAGAGCAGCACGCGCCGCAGCGCGTTGCCCAAGGTGATGCCGAAGCCGCGGTCGAGCGGCTCGATCACGAACTTGGCATAGTTTTCGCGACGCTCGCGAACTTCGATTTGGGTGCCTTGCGGCGCGTCCAGGACGGTCATCGGTAGTGGTTGTTCCTTTGTGCCGTTTACGTTATCCGCCGAAGCTCCGTAGCCCCGACGATCGTACGCCTAACGGCGATTGGGTGAAAATTAGCGCGAGTAGTACTCGACGATGAGTTGTTCGTCGACCGGGGTGTCGATCTGCTCGCGGCCGGGGATCGCGAGCACCTTCGCGGTACCGTCGGTCTCCGAGAACTCGAGCCACTCCGGGTGGCGGCGGTTCTTCGCAACTTCGAGCAGCGTCTTGAACGCGTCGCTCGCCTTGGAGCGCTCGCCGATCGTGATCACGTCGCCCGGCTTGACGATGAACGACGGGATGTTGACGATCCGGCCGTTGATGCGGAAGTGGCGGTGGGTCACGAGCTGACGCGCCTGCTTGCGGCTCATCGCCAGGTTCAGGCGATAGACGACGTTGTCGAGCCGGCGTTCGAGCGTCTGCAGGAAGACCTTACCGGTCTGGCCCGGGACGCGTTGCGCTTCGCGGAAGTAGCTCTCGAATTGCGTCTCGAGCACGCCGTAATAACGGCGCATCTTCTGCTTCTCGCGCAGTTGACGGCCGTATTCGGAGATCTTCTGACGCGCTTTGGTATTCTGAGTTTTCTGGCCGGGCGCGGTGCCGCGGCGCTCGACCGCGCACTTGCGCGAGAGGCAGCGGTCGCCCTTGAGGAAGAGCTTGATCTTTTCGCCGGTCTTCGAGGCCGCGGTTTCGCGACGGCAGAGACGGCAGACGGCAGCAGTATAACGAGCCATTAGTTTAAAGCGCTCCGCCCAAGGCTCCGCGCCCCCACGCCTTCGGCGCGGGGCCCCGGAACACCGAGCCCATGAACCTTGGTGGTAAGGAAAGATGCCCCGAGGGGGCTCGTAAGAATCGTCATCTTAGACCCTACGCCGTTTCGGCGGGCGGCAACCGTTGTGCGGAATCGGCGTCACGTCTTTGATCAACGTGATTTCCAGACCGGCGGCTTGGAGCGAGCGGATCGCGGCTTCGCGACCGGCGCCCGGACCCTTGACGTAGACTTCCGCCGACTTCATGCCGTGTTCCATCGACTTGCGCGCGACCGCTTCGGCGGCCATCTGCGCGGCGAACGGCGTCGATTTCTTCGAGCCCTTGAAGCCGAGGTTCCCGGCCGAGGCCCAAGCAATCGTCGAACCCTGGTTGTCGGTCATCGTCACGATCGTATTGTTGAACGAGCTGTGGATGTGCGCGATACCGGATCCGACGTTCTTAAATTCGCGCTTTTTGCGCGTCTTGGTCTGCTTCTTAGCCGCCAACAGGAACTCCGTGCTTTATCTTGCCCCCTGCCACGAGAGGGGGTGTCGTCGCCTCGGCCGGCAGGCTTCGCTCGCGCGATGGGCCTCCGAACTGGTTCCCGTCGCTCGGCGAGGGCGGGGGGCGCACGAATGCGCGTCCCCGGCAGTGCCGGAGACAACGCCCTATATTACCGGGAAACGGCGAGTCCGGTCAAGCCCGTCGGTCTCAGTCCGGCACCGGGACGTACGTGCCGTTCGCGGTCACGCCTTCCGGAAAGCCGCAATCGCCGAAGCTCCGGTCCTCGATGACCGTCAGTCCGCCCGGCACGGCCTCAAAGCGCAACCGGCAATCGCCCGAGAGCCCGTGCTGGGTCCAGGTCGCCGGCAACGGACCGCTCAGGGTCCCGGCGATGAAGCCCTGATCGGAGTCGAGCGCCCGGATCGCATTGATCGAGAAGCCCATCTTGCCGCCCTTCCCGGCGACAACCACCAGCTGACTGCCGACCGGCAGCGGCTTGCGCGTAAGCAGATCGGCCTGGCGGTAGGTTCCCGGGGCGAGCAGGAGAGCAAGCGCGGCGGCGGCGACGATCACGGGGTTCCGTTTCCGCGGCGGTAGAGATCGACCCCGTCTTGCGTGCGGACGAGGTCGTAGACGTGCCGCCGCACCAGCCGGTCGAGCTGCGGCCGGCCCACGGCCTGCCACTCGGCGGAGGGGTAGCGGTCGTCGACGAGCGCGTACTCGGGCAGCGCCGCCCAACCGCTGCGGGCGTTCGGATCGAAGCCCAGGTGAGCGTAGATTTCGTCGTGGGTTCCGACGGCCGCATCCGGCGGAAGCGCGGCGACGAAGGCGTCGAGTACCCGGTCGTGCGCGGTGACCGGGGCGAGGAAGTGCCCCCAATGCGCCGGCGATGCGACGCTCAGGTTCAGCACGCACAGCGCCAGCGATGCGATCGCCAGGCGCGCGGAGCGGCGCGGCCCGAGGCTCGCGAGCGCGACGGCGTACGCGACGAGCATCTCGCCGACCCACACCCCGGCGTAGTGCTGTCCCATCGTGTACGTGATCGACCAGCGCGAAGAAAGCACTTCGATCAGCCCCGGCACGACGATCAGGCCGAGCGGACCGAGCAGCGGCACGAAACACAACGGCACGAACGCTTCGAGCAAGAAACTCAGGCGCCCGGCGACCGCCGCGAGCCCGCTTTGCTGCGCCTCGGGATCCGTGATGTACCCGAGCGCGAACCACGCGTCATGTCCACCCACCAGCGGACGCACGATGAGAAAATACGCCGCCAGCGTCAGCACCGCCGCGACGACGGTTCCGGCCGCGAAGCGCACCAACGCGCGATCGCCGCGGCGCACCGCCCAGATGGCCGTGCCGGTGCCGAGGACGGCCAGCATCAGCGCTTCGTCTTCTTTGATCGCCAGCGCGACGAGGACGAACAGCGCGGCCGCGCGCCAGTTTCGCCGGTCGACGGCCCACGCGAGCCACGCGATCGCCGCGGGCGCAAACCCGTTCTCGTGAAAGTCGGTGAACGCCACGCCGACCAGCGGCGGATAGAACAATGCGACGATGCCGGCCAACAACGCCATCGGTGCGCCGGCACGCGGGCGTACCAGCAGATAGACCGCGGGCGCGACGAGGGCACCAGCCACCGCCTGCAGCGCGATCAGCGCGACCGGCGAGTGCGTCGCCAGCAACAGCGGCGAACACAGGTACAGCAGCGGCGAGAAGTGGTGCAGAAAGTGACTGCCACCCTCGTTCATGTCGCCGAATCCGCTCAGCGGCGTCGCGATCGTTTGCACGAACTCGCCCAAATCGGCGCCGGAGTGGTAGCTGAAATAGCGATCGGCCCCGAGCCACGTCAGCAGCGCGGCCCACAGCGCACAGGCCGCCGCAAGCACGATCGCGGCGCGACGGCCGTCCGCCGGTTGTGCCGACATGCTACGCCCTACGACCCCCTCGCTGCCGGTTCCCGCGCCTGCAACGCGCGCACGACGGAGGGTTTTTCTAGTCGCGTATGACGCAGATCGATTGTGCCGTGCCGGGCCGCAACAAACTCGGCGAGAGTCCGGTGTGGAGCGTACGCGAAGCCGCGCTCTATTGGGTCGATAGCCGCGGCCCCGCGGTGTACCGCTACGATCCCGCCGGCGGCGAGGTGCGCTCGCACCCGCTCCCGGCCGTCGCCGGCAGCATCCAGTTGCGCCGCAGCGGCGGTCTGATCGCCGCGCTGCAGACGGGCTTCCACACGTTCGACTTTGCGAGCGGCACGCTCGCGCCGCTCGTCGACCCCGAAGCCGACCAGCCGGAGAACCGCTTCAACGACGGCCGCGTCGACCGGCGCGGCCGCATTTGGTGCGGCACGATGAACGACACGCGCCGCGATCCCACCGGCTCGCTGTATCGCCTCGATCCCGATCATGCGTGGACGAAGATGCGCGACGACATCATCGTGCCGAACAGCATCTGCTGGAGCCCCGACGACCGCGTGATGTATTTTGCCGACACCTACCGGCACTACATCATGTCGTATGCCTTCGATCTGGATGCCGGCACGATTCGCGATGGGAAAGTCATCGTCGATACCACCGATCATCCCGGCCGGCCCGATGGATCGACCGTGGATGCGGAGGGTTTTCTCTGGAACGCCGAGTTCGCGGCGAGCCGCCTCGTACGCTACGCTCCGGACGGCCGGATCGATCGCACGATCGCCCTACCGGTGACGAACGCGACGAGCTGCTCGTTCGGCGGTCCGAATCTCGACGTGCTCTTCGTGACCACGGCGACGCAGTGGCTGAGCCCCGATCAACTCGAGGCCCAGCCTTTGGCCGGCAGCGTGTTCGCGGTCGACGCCGGCGTGCGCGGCCTGCCCGAACCCGAGTACCTTGGCTAGCGCAGGTTCGGCGCGACCATGTCGGTCGCCGGGAATGCCGCCGTCAGCGCGCCGTACTTCGCACCGGCATCGATCATCGACTGCAGGTCGGAGGCTTTGAAGCGCTCCGGGTAGACCGTGCGATGCTGCAGCGGCGAGGGTGCGAGACCGCCGTACTTCTGCATGATCGCGGCAGCGTCGGCCGGGTGCGCGTTGGCCCACTTGCCGGCGGCCAGCAGTGCGTCGGAGAACTTTTTCACCGCATCGGGATTGTTCTTGGCGAAATCGGGCGTGCAATAGAAGCCGCCCTCGACGACCAGCGGCGAAATCTCGGCGCCGACATAGGTGAGCAGCTTGCCGTTGCCGGCCGACAGCGCGGCGCTGAAATACGGTTCGGTGACGACGGTCGCGTCGACCTTGCCCGTCGCGACCAGCGCGCCGTCGGCCGACGGCGGCGCTTCGACCCACTTGATGCTCTTCCAATCGCCGCCGTGCTTATCGATCCAGGCCAACGCTTCGATCTGCACGATGCTGCCGCGCACCGAGACGACGAACGTCTTCCCGTTGAGGTCCTTGGCCGACGCGATTCCGCTGTCGTTGCCGACGATGATCCCTTCGAGCGGAGCCTTGACCGACGTCGCGCCCGACGGCGCGACCAGCACGATCGGAATGCCGCCTTGCACGGCCCGCGCGATCAGCAACGTGCTCGACGTACCGAAGTCGGCCGTCCCGCCCGCCACCGCCTGCACCGTCAGCGACGGCGTCGAGATGCCCTGAATCTGAACGTCGAGGCCGGCCTTGGCGAACAGGCCCAAATCCTTCGCGTAGTACAGCGCCCCGCTGACGTCGGACGGCAGCGAGATGACGGTCACCTTCTGCAGCGTTTGGGCGCCGGCGGGTGCGGCGGCCGCCAGCACGCCTGCGAGCGCGGCCGCGGCGAGGGAACGGGCGAGGCGACGGAACGGTTCGATCATCGAGAGTCCTCCAGGGAAGAGCCGAGTTTATTTCCAGTTTTTTGCGAGTGCGATGACCGCTTGGTGGTCGAAATCGTTCGCGAAGGGAATGAAGGCGTTGGTCGACACGGCCGCGGGCGGAATCGGAGCCTTGAGCACGCCGTAGTCGCTGAGGAATTTCGTGTAGACGGCGATGTCGCGCGGCGGCGTCAGGCCGATGTGCTTATTGTTGGGGTCGGCGGCCGGCAGCTGATTCTGCGAGAGCAGCAACTCCTGCGCGATGTTGTTCACCGCCTCATCCGTCATCTTTTGTTTCGATTGCTGGATGAAGATCTTGGCCGCCGCAATCGGATTCTCGCGGATGAACACCGCGGCCTTGGCGATCGCGCGGCAGAAGTGCTTGAGCGCCTCGCCCTTGGCTTGAATCGTCGCCGGTGCCGAGGCGAAGCCCGCATCGACGAAGTCGCTCAGCAGCGGATTGCGGAACGTGCGAAACTTCGCGTGCCCGACGACTTCGTAGGTGTAGATCTCCTGATTCGGAAACGCCGCACCGGCGACGCGCTTGGAGGTGAGCGCCTCGAGCCCTTGCGCGCCCGCGCCGATCGGCACGAACGTATAGTCGCCGGGCTGCAAACCCGCGCCGGCGAGCATCGACTTCGACGACGGTTCGCCCGCACTGCCGACCACGATCTCGCCGAGCACGGCGCCCTTGAAATCGGCCAACGTGCGAATCGGGCTATCGGCGAGCACGGCGAGCTCGTACGGAAAACTCGACTCGCGCGCCATGAAGATCTGCAGATGCAGTCCCTTGTCGTATCCGAGCAGGATCGGCTCGTTGGTGAGCGAGACGATATCGCCCTTGCCGCTCGCGACGAGTTGCGCCGCGGTACCCGGACCGGTCGCGTATTGCTCGACGACCGTCAGGTGCTCGTCCTTGTAGAAGCCCGCGCCTTCGGCGACGAGTTCCAGGGCATCGTAGATGCCGGGCGCGGAGCCGGCCACCAGCGTCAACGTATCGTCGGCGCGCGCGGGGGACACCGCACCGAGCGCGAGGCAGCAGAGCGCGAGCGCGCACACTATGAGACGTGCCAACATCGGTCCTTTCTAAAGCGGCGGAAAGCGGTAGAGCTGGTCGCCCTCGGCGATTTCGCGACCGATCGATTTGAGCAGCGCGACGTCGGCTTCGGGGGTCGCGGCCTGCGGCGCGCGGACGAACGTGTTTTGCGAGCGGATGCGGAGCTTGGCACGCTCGTCGCGGGTCACGGCGACCGGATCGCGGCCTTCCGCGACGGCGCGAATGTTCTCGCGGATCATCTGGCGCAGCGCGATCACGCCGTAGTCGGTCGAGGTCAGGTTCTCGTAGGCGTGGATCGCGATCGGGCCCTGGCCGGTGGTGACCTCGTAATCGCCGGGATGGCGCTGGCGCTCGGCGTACGAGCGGTCGTTGGCCTGGCCGAAGCCGCGCACGCGCGTCTTGAGCGGGTTGCGTTCGTCGTTGAAGAGCACGTGCAGCCGCTTGCTGTTGTGGTTGTCGATCGGCACGACCCAGGTCGCGACGTAGGGCAACTGCGAGATGTTTTCTTTTTGAACGTCGTCGGAGGGCGGCACCAGTCCGTAATTCGGCATGAACGTATCGACGACGCGGATCCACACCAGATCGCTGTCCTTGACGCGACGGCTGGCGATGTAGTGCATCCCGTTCTCGTTCTGCACCCACTGCATGATGGGAACGATCCCCATGCGGTCGGAGAAGCCGCGCTGAGCGCCGGTCGTGAGCACGTGCAGATATGCGGTATGGACCGGGTCCATCGCGTTCTCGTGAATCTGCAGCCAGTTGCACTCGTTGACGCAATCCTTCTCGAAGCCCGATTCGACCGCGATGTGCGCGGCGTCGTAGAGGTCGAGCATCGGAAACGCCGGCTTCTTCTCCGGCGGCCCCATATACGCGAAGACGAGATCGGCGAAGACGTGCGTCGGATACGCACCCAGACAAATCTTCCCGCCGTTTGCCAGCGGCGCGCCGGCACCGGTCTCGAGGATCGTGCCGTCGGGCGCGTAGTGGAAGCCGTGGTAGGCGCAGCGGATGCCCTGCTCGCTGATCACGCCGTATTCGAGCGACGCGCCGCGATGCGCGCAGCGCTGCTCGACCAGGCCATAGGCGCCGCGCGCGGACTTGAAGAGCACCAGGTCCTCGCCCAGGATCTTCAACTTGAGCGGCAGATCGGAGAGTTCGCGCACGTTCGCAACGGGCTGCCAGTAGCGCCGGAACAGCTCGCCCATCGGCGTGCCGCGCTCGACGTGCGTCAGCTCGGCGTCTTCGGAGAGATCGCGCGGCGTGTTATAAGCGTTGAAGCGGCGCGCTTCACTCGAAACGAGCGATGTCATCGGTGCGTGAACGTCTCCTTGTACCCCCGGCAACCAAGCACGCATTCTCACTATCACCGCGCGTAGGAACGTTCCTTCTCTGCGCGCGGCGCGCGTGCAAACGCGGCCACGTCGCCGGGTTCTTGCGCAACGATGAGCATTGCATATTTCGGCACGGGCCTGCTCGGTAGCGGCTTCGTGCGCCGCCAACTCGAGCTCGGCACGACCGTTCACGTTTGGAACCGCTCGCCCGAGAAAGCGCGCGCGCTCGCCGCTGAAGGCGCCGTTTTTTTCGACGATCCCGCCGCCGCGCTGGCCGGGGTTGAACGCGTTCACCTCACGCTTGCCGACGATGCATCGGTCGATGCGGTCCTCGAACCGCTCGCCGGCGCGATCGCAGCGTCAACGTTCGTAATCGACCATACCACGACCGCGCCGACGCCGACCGCCGAACGCATCGCACGTTGGGCCGCGCGCGGGAAGCGCTTCGTCCACGCGCCCGTTTTTATGTCGCCGCAAAATACGCGCGAGGGGACGGGCACGATGATGACCTCGACCACCCCGGCACATCACGAGGCGCTCACTGCAGCGCTGGAAACGATGACCGGCAAACTGGTCTATCTCGGCGACGATCCGAAACGCGCTGCGGCGTTCAAGCTCTTCGGCAACCTGCTGATCATCGAGTTCTCGGCGGGTCTCGCCGATCTGAATCGGCTGGCCGGCGCCGTCGGCATCACGACCGAAGATGCGTTTTCGCTCTTCTCGTTCTTCAATCCGGCACCGATGATCCCGATACGCGCCGCGCGTATCGCGAGCGGCGACTTCAAGCCGTCGTTCGAACTCACGATGGCACGCAAAGACGTGCGGCTGATGATCGAAGAGGCGCGGCGCCACGGCGTCACGCTGGGCGTGATGCCCGCGGTCGCGGCGACGATGGACGATGCGATCGCACGCGGCTACGGTGCGGACGACTCGGGCTCGATCGCGCGTCTGGACGGCCGCTCGTGATCCGCTACATCAGCGAAGCCGACGTCACGGCGACGCTCGACGTCGCAACGGCCATCGATTTGCTCGACGACGCCTGCCGGGCGCTGGCGGCCGGCACCGCCGCGATCGCACCGCGGCAACGCATCGCGAGCGAGGGCGTCTCGATGAACCTGATGGGCGGCGCACTCGCCGGGCGCGTCGGCCACAAGTGCTACCCGGTCGCGCGACCGCGGCGCGCGCGCTTCTGGGTGACGCTGTTCGGCAACGACGCCACGATGCTCGCACTGATTGAAGCCGACGCGCTGGGGCAGATCCGCACCGGCGCGGCGAGCGGGCTCGCGACCCGCGTCCTGGCGCGCGCCGACGCGCACGTCGCGGCGGTCGTCGGCACCGGTTGGCAAGCGCGCACGCAGCTCGAAGCGGTGTGCCGCGTGCGGCCGATCGAGCGCGCCTACGCCTACGGCCGCGATCCGGCGCGCGCGCGGACGTTTTGCGATGAGATGACGGCGTTGCTGCATATTCCGGTCGAACCGGCGAACGACGTCGCGAGCATGCTGGCCCAGGCGCAGGTCGCGATCACGATGACGACGGCGAGCGAGCCGGTGCTCTTCGGCGCGCAGTTGTTGCCGGGCACGCACGTGAACGCCGCCGGGTCGAACCGGCCGACGGCCGAGGAAATCGACGCCGACGTCGTGCGCCGCGCGGCGATCGTTGCGGTCGAGAACGTCGCGCAGGCGAAGGTCGAGTCGGGCGATTTGCTCGGCGCCGAGCGCGCCGGCGCGTTCGACTGGTCGAGCGCCGTCCTGCTCTCCGACATCGTCGCCGGCAAGGCGCCCGGCCGCACGAGCGACGACCAGATCACGCTCTTCGAGTCGCTCGGCGTCGGCCTGTGGGATATCGCCGCGGCCAACTACATCTACGACCGCTGCGTCGAGAGCGGCCGCGGCCGCGAGGTCGACCTCCCCGGTTAACGCCGCTACGAACCGGCGACGATCGCCTCAGCGCGGTCGTCGTGGGCGCGGCGGTAGCAAATCTCAATCCGGTTGCCCTCGGGGTCGCGAAAGAAGACCGCGTAATAGCGCTCCGAGGAATACGGGATTTCCGGCCCCTCCATGTCGGCGGCACCGGCCGCATAGGCGATCTGCGCCAAGCGATCGACGTCGGCCGGCGTCGTCGCCGTGAACGCGAGGCACGTCTCGTTCGGCTGGTGGCCGGGGTCCTCGTGCAGCCCGAAGAACGGCCGCGGGGCGTGCGTGCCGACCGGCGGGTGGTAATACTCGACTTCACCGGGGGCTTCGTGCACGTCGGTCAGGCCGAGCGCCGGCATCAGGACGTCGTAAAACGAACGCACGCCCGCAAGATTGCGGACGCGCGCGTCGACATGATCGAATCCGGCGAACTTCCCGCGTTCCATACGCGGGGATTCGCGCTACTTCTTGGCGGCCTTCTTCTTGCCGGCCACCGTGCGCTTGGGGCCCTTGCGGGTGCGCGCGTTGGTCTTCGTCCGCTGGCCGCGCACGGGCAGGCCGCGCCGGTGGCGCAGGCCGCGGTAGCAGCCGATGTCGGTCAGGCGTTTGATGTGGCCCGCGATCTCGCGGCGCAGGTCGCCTTCGACCTTCATCGCGTCGACCGCTTCGCGCAGCTTGTTCTCGTCGTCGCTCGTCAGGTCTTTGACCCGCACGTTCGGGTTGACCCCGGTCTGCGCGAGCAGCTTCTGCGACGTCGGGAGTCCGATGCCGAAGATGTAGGTGAGAGCGATCTCGATGCGCTTTTCGCGCGGCAGGTCGATGCCGGAAATACGAGCCATGCGTTACCCCTGAACCTGTTTGTGCTTCGGATTGACGCTGCAAATCACGCGCACTTTACCTTCGCGGCGAATGATCTTGCACGCATCGCAGATGCGTTTGACGGACGGACGGACTTTCATTTTGAAGGCGCTCCGGCCCGGCCTGCGCGCCCCCCACTTTGTGGGGCCCCCAGTCCGAGCTCGCTTGATGTATTGGTGCTAGTGGACGATTTTTCGGCGCTCGCTCCATCACCGTGGTGGTGATGCATTAGGCGGCCTGTTCTTCTTTGGGACGGTAGCGGTGCACGTCGGGATGTTCCGCGTAGTCCCGGAGGGTGAGGATCCGGGGACCCTCGCTGGTAACGGCGATGGTGTGCTCGAAGTGCGCAGCTAGTTTACCATCTTCCGTGACAACGGTCCAGCCGTCGTCCAGAGTTTCAACGTTGTAGGTCCCCTCGGTGATCATCGGCTCGATCGCCAAGACCAGACCCGGGCGCAGCAGCGTCCCGTGGCCGGGGCTACCGTAGTTGGGGACTTGGGGTTCTTCGTGCATCTTGGTGCCGATGCCGTGCCCGACGAGCTGGCGGACGACGCCGTAGCCGTTCCCCTCGGCATGCGCCTGGACGGCGTGGCCGATGTCACCCAGCCGGTTCCCGGCCTGCATCTGGGCGATGGCCAGCATCAGGCACTCCTGGGTGACCCGCATAAGGCGCTCGGCGGCCTCGCTCACGTTCCCGATCGGGATCGTCACGGCGGAGTCGGAGACGTAGCCGTTGAGGGTCGTCCCGATGTCGATCGAGAGCAGATCGCCGTCTTTGAGCACGCGCGATCCGGGGATGCCGTGGACGACCTCCTCGTTGACCGAGGCGCAGATCGTGTGAGCGTAGCCGTGGTAGCCGATGAAGGTCGGGACGCCGCCCATCGAGCGGATCGATTCTTCGGCTAGCCGGTCGACCTCGGCGGTCGTCATGCCGGCCTTGACGGTTTTCATCAGCATCGTCAGGGTGCGCGCGGTGATCTTGCCGCTGACGCGCATCAATTCGATCTCGCGGCTCGACTTGATGGTGATCACGATGCGCCCTTGGTGGCGGGGGCGATATCCGGCAGGGCGGCGACGATCGCGCGCGTGACGTCGTCGATCTCTCCGAGTCCATTGACGTGGATCGTTTCGCCTTGGCGTTCGTAATAGGCGATCAGCGGCGCGGTCTTCTCGTCGTACTCGGCGAGGCGCTTGGTCACGACCTCGGCGCTATCGTCGGGGCGCTGCACCAGCGGCCCGCCATCCTCGTCGCAGATCCCGGCAACGCGCGGCGGGCTGAATTTCGTGTGGTACACGCGTCCGGTCCGCGGGTTCGACCAGCGGCCGGTGATGCGCTCGGTGAGCACGGAGTAGTCCACGTCGAACACGATCGCGACGGCGGAGAGCCCCTTGCGCACGAGCAGCGCGTCGAAGGCCTCGGCTTGCGGGATCGTGCGCGGAAAGCCGTCGACGATCACGTTTTCGGCGTGCGCGAGTTCGGCTTCCATCATGCGAATGATCAGGTCGTCGGGAACGAGCTTCCCGGCATCCATGAAGCTCTGCGCTTCCGCCCCGAGCGCCGTCTTCTCGGCCCGATGGCGGCGCAGGATATCGCCCGTCGAGATCTGCTTGTACCCGAAACGATCCTCGAGAATCTTGGCCTGCGTGCCCTTACCCGCGCCGGGCGGGCCCAAGAAAACCAGGATCATAACGGCGCTCCGCCCCAAGCTCCGCGCCCCCCATGCTGCGCATGGGTCCCCCGGTCCGAGCTCGCTAGGAGCCGAACTGCTAAGGCGCGATGCTGCTGCGCTCGCTCCATGTCCACTATTTCTTGATGAACCCGCGGTAGTCGCGCATGGCGAGGCGGGCTTCGATCTGGGTGATCGAGTCGAGGGCCACGCCGACGACGATCAGCAGCGAGGTCGAGCCGATGTAGAGTTGCGTCAGGCCGGTGTCGCGCTGCAGCGAGGGCAGCACGGCCAGCAGGCCCAGGTAGACCGCGGCCGCGGCCGTGATGCGGAAGAGAATCTTATTGATGTACTGCACGGTCGGATCGCCGGGACGAATGCCGGGGATGAAGGAGCCCGACTTTTTCAGGTTGTCGGCGATGTCTTTGGTGTTGACCACGATCGACGAGTAGAAGAACGT
>Ga0302319_10003719_pt1 | contig 31679 bp, 20 predicted proteins | sample Bog_T0_2_FD_203319 | JGI IMG/M metagenome (GOLD analysis project Ga0302319, IMG submission 203319) | Peat permafrost microbial communities from Stordalen Mire near Abisko, Sweden - Bog_T0_2 | ecosystem: Environmental > Terrestrial > Soil > Wetlands > Peat | place: Sweden: Abisko, Stordalen Mire... | reverse complement strand
CAGGCGCAACCTGCCAGTTTTCGTTCAGCTTTACGCCGAATGCGTTAGACCCAGGACAAGCCAACGTCCAGGCGGACACGATGTCCCTCGTAGACAACTCGAACAACGGCTATTTTTATGCCTACTCAACCAAGCAGGCTGTCATTCTAAGTGGCAACGTCATTCCAGGGACGCCCACCATCACCTGGGCGCCGCCAACGGCAATCAACTACGGCACAGCGCTGAGCGCTACGCAACTGGATGCCACTGCCAATCTTCAAGGCACATTGGTCTACACACCGGGATTCGGAGCCGTGCTGGCCGCGGGCACGCAGACACTCTCGGTGACGTTTACGCCGAATGACACAGCCGACTACACCACCGTGACGGCGACCGTGCAACTGGTGGTGAATCCGATTTCGGTTGCGTCGCTTTCAGCCACCAGCCTGTCGTTCGGTTCGGTGTACCTTGGCTCGTCCAGCAACTCGGGGACGGTGACGCTGACCAACCCAGGCGATATTGCACTGTCCATTACCAGCATCGCGTTGACTGGGACGAATGCATCTTCCTTCGTCTTTGCGAACAGCTGCGGAACTAGCCTGGCCGCGGGAGCCAGCTGCACGATCCATGGGCATTTTGCGCCGGCTGCAACAGGCGCGCTCACTGCGGCAATCACCATCACAGACAACGCCAGCAACTCCCCCCAAACCATCGCGCTGAGCGGAACTGGCGTGGAGCCGCCGGTCACGCTATCGGCCACCAGCCTTTCTCTTGGATCGGTGTACGTCGGCTTGTCCGGCAACTCGGGGACGGTGACGCTGACCAACACTGGAACTGCGACGTTGTCCATCACCAGCATTGCCGTCACAGGCGCCAATGCGGCGTCGTTCGATTTCGCGAACAGCTGCGGAGCAAGCCTGGCCGCGGGAGCCAACTGCACCATCCACGGCCACTTCGCACCCACCAAGACCGGAGCATTGACGGCGTCCGTCACCATCACCGACAGTGCCGTGACTTCTCCGCAGACGATCGCGCTGAGCGGCACAGGACTCGCGCCGCCAGTCACTCTGTCGGCCAGCAGCCTCTCGTATGGCTCGGTGCCTGTGGGTGAGACAAGTGGATCGCAGACGGTGGTGATCACCAATGTTGGGACCACGACATTGTCGATCACCAGCATCGCTGTAACCGGCACCAACGCTTCCTCCTTCGTCTTCGCCAACAGTTGCGGAACCAGCATTGCCGTCGGCGCCAACTGCACCGTCCACGGGCACTTCGCGCCGACAACAACCGGAGCGCTCACGGCCGCCATCACCATCGCCGACAACGCACCGACATCTCCGCAAACCATCGCTTTGAGCGGGACGGGCCTGCCGCCGCCAGTGACTCTGTCGGTCTCAAGCCTCTCGTTCGGTTCAGCGACAATTGGAACCGCAACTGCATCGCAGTATGTGACTCTCACCAACACCGGAACTGCGACATTGTCGATCACCAGCATTGCCGTGACCGGCGCTGACGCGTCTTCCTTCGCATTCGGGAATAGCTGCGGCACGAGCCTGGCAGTCGGAGCGAATTGCTCCATTCACGGTCATTTCGCTCCCGCCAAGACAGGCGCGTTGACGGCAGCCATTACTATCACCGACAGCGCCGCAACCTCTCCGCAGACCATCGCGTTGAGCGGCACTGGCGTGGCGCCACCGGTGACTTTGTCGCCCACCAGCCTGGCGTTTGGCTCGATCACCGTGGGTGAGACAAGCGCGTCGCAAACGGTCACGCTCACCAACACCGGGACTGCGGCTTTGTCGATTACGAGTATTGCCGTGACCGGTGCCAGTGCGTCTTCCTTCGTCTTCGCGAATAGCTGCGGAACGAGCCTTGCAGTCGGCGCGAATTGCACCTTCCACGGCCACTTCGCACCCACGAAAGCCGGCGCAATAACGGCGGCTATCACCATTACGGACAGCGCCAGCACCTCTCCGCAGACCATCGCTCTCAGCGGCACCGGTTTGTCCTCGGCTCCGGTTACGCTGTCGGCAACCAGCCTCGTCTTCCCGGCAACCGCGGTGGGCAGTTCCAGCGCGTCGGACTACGTCACCATGACCAACACCGGAACGGCCGCGTTGACCATTACCAGCATCGCCGTCACCGGCGCCAACGCATCTTCCTTCGTCTTCGCCAACACCTGCGGAACCAGTCTGGCCGCAGGAGCCAGCTGTTCCATCCACGGCCACTTTGCCCCCACCGCCACCGGCGCGCTCGCCGCCGCCGTCACCATCACCGACAGCGCCACCGGGTCGCCGCAGACCATCGCCCTCACCGGAACGGGTCAATAAGCATTGCGGGCGCGCCGGGAGCACTCCGGCGCGCCCGCATTCCTCACCATCCCTATCTACAAACAAAAATAACGTCTTGTCTGTCACAAACATTCGGCATGCCCCACCTATTCGGTAGCGAGCACGTTGCCCTTGCAACCTGGTAACCGCATCTCTCACTTCCCGCCCTTGTGGCAGATTGGGAGCAGCCGGGACCGGTCAGGGATACTGCCCAGCCGAATTGGAGATCGTCGCCATGCCCGTCGCTTTGAACGCAACCCTGACTGCCCTGAAAACCTCCGTCCGCTCGTTCCTGTCCGGTACTCGTCTCGCCTTTTTGCTGATCCTGCTCGCGCCCCTGTTGCACGCACAAGTCAGTTTCCAGGGCGTTCAGACCACGCTGGCAAGCGGATTCAAATACCCCGAATTCATTGCCGTGGACCGCTGGGGAAATGTCTATATAGCCGACACAGATAACGAGGCGATCAAAGAGATCCTCGCGGTCAATGGCAGCATCCCTGCCAACCCGACCATCGTCACACTCGCCTCAGGGCTGAGCAGTCCGTCCGGCGTTGCTGTGGACGGAAGCGGAAACGTCTATTTCTGCGGGTATGCGAACAGTACGGTGAATGAGATTCTGGCCGTCAATGGCTCCATCCCTTCCAACCCGACCATCCGCCTGCTTGGCTCAGGGTTTGATTCTCCAGACGGTGTTGCTGTCGACGGAAACGGAAACGTCTTTGTCGCCGATTACCTCAACTCTGCAGTCAAAGAAATCCTTGCGGTCAACGGCAGCATTCCTGCCAGCAATCCGACCATCAATACCCTGGGCAGCGGATTTGTACGACCCTCTGGCGTAGCAGTGGATGCGAGTGGGAATGTCTATGTGGCCGACAATTCCAAAGCTTCGATCATCGAAATTGAGGCGGTCAACGGCGTCATCCCCACCAAAAACCCGAGCATGGTCCCGTTGGGCAGCGGCTTCTCCGCTCCCGAAGATGTGACTTTGGACGCTCATGGCGATCTTTTTGTGGCAGACTATGGCAACTCTGCGGTCAAAGAAATCGTTGCAACGGACAGCAGTGTCAAAACGCTGGGAAGCGGCTTCGTCGGCCCGTGGGGAGTGGCTGTTGACCTCAGCGGTAACGTGTTCGTGTCCGACCTTGACAATGAAAACGCCGTCGAACTCGCCCTGGGCAGCATCAACATTGGTTCGCAACCCATCAGCCCGGCCGGCGTCGGCGCAACCCTCCAGTTCAGCATCGCCACTGGCACCAACGTCGGCAGCATCGCGGTAACCACCAGCGGTTCGCCAAACCTGGACTTCACACTCTCCGCGGGCAGCGACTGCACTACTGGCGTGTACCAGACCGATTCCGTCTGCCAGGTCATCGCCGGTTTCAGTCCGAAAGCCGCGGGCCTGCGCGAAGGCGCGGTGGAGTTTTTCTCCGGACCCAACTCGACCGGTACAGTTTTGGCTTCCTTACCCATCTACGGCAACGGAATTGGCGCGCAGCTCGCCTATACCCCCGCCGTAGCATCCGCCATTGATCCGGAAGCAGGCGGCATACAACTCAGCCAGCCCACGGATACCGCTGTGGATGGGGCCGGAGACCTGTTCATCGCAGACAGCAACAACAACCGCATCGTCGAAGTGCCAGCCAATGGCGGCACGGCGAGTTTCTTATACCCCAAGCCGGGCGGCGTGCCCTTGGTGTTTCCGCAGGGAGTTGCCGTAGATGGGGCCGGGAACGTATACATCGCGGACTCGGGCAACGCCCGGATTGTCGAGGTGCCGGCCGGCGGCGGTCCGGCAACCGCGTTCCTCTCCGGCCAGGTGGCCAACCCGCTTGACCCCGCTGTGGATGGGGCGGGAAATCTGTACATTGCGGATTACGTCAACCAGCGCGTCGTTGAAGTTCCTGCCGGCGGCGGTTCTCCACTCGTGATCGCTCCCACCGTGAACGGCATCAGGATGGGCTATCCCACCGGCGTGGCCGTGGACGCCGCCGGGGACCTGTTTATCTCTGATTTCAGCAACAACCGGGTCATTGAAATCGCTGGTGGAAGCGGGGCAGTCCTTGCCATCGCGCCTACCGTACACGGCGTGGTGTTCACTTATCCTTACGGCCTGGCGGTGGACGCCGCCGGAAATCTCTTCGTAGCCGAGCAGAACAACAATCTGCTGATCGAGGTGCCGGCCGACGGCGCCCCTGCCATCGACCTCACCCCCACCATCAACGCCCTCGGCTTGAATGCTCCCAGCGGCATCACTGTGGACAGTTGGGGCAACCTCTTTGTTGCCGACTTTGGAAATAACCGGGTTGTCGAACTGCAGCGCTCCAAAGCGCCATCCGTGGCCTTTCCCACCGCAACCAAAGTTGGCGCGACCGACACCGCCGACGGCGTAAAAACCGTCCAAATCCTCAACATCGGCAACCAGAACCTGGAATTCACGGGCCTGAGTTATCCAGCCGACTTCTCCGCTTCCAGCGCCGACATTAACCCCTGCACGGCCTCTTCCAGCTTGCTTCCCGGTGAAAACTGCGATCTGCCCATCGAGTTCACTCCCAAAACTGCCGGTTCGCCGTTGAAAGAGAACATTCAGCTCACCGATAACTCGCTCAGCCTCACCCCGGAAACGCAAACCGTCGGCGTGTCCGGCACCGCCACTGCGGCTTCGCCGGTTGCCCTGTCTGCTACCAGCCTCTCGTTCGGCTCGGTGAACGTGGGATCGACCAGCGCTTCGCAATATGTCACTCTTACCAACAAAGGAACCTCGGCGCTCACCATCAGCAGCATCGCTGTCACCGGAACCAATGCTTCTTCGTTCGTCTTCGCCAACACCTGCGGAACAAGCCTTGCTGCCGGCGCCAACTGCACCATCCACGGCCACTTCGCGCCAACAAAAGGCGGCGCTCTCACTGCTGCCGTCACCATTACTGACAGCGCCGCCGGCTCACCCCAAACCATCGCCCTCACCGGCGCCGGCGTGGTACCCCCTGTGACTCTCTCAGCCACCAGCCTGTCTTTTGGGTCGGTGACGGTAGGCTCGGCAAGCAACTCCCAGGTGGTCACGCTCACCAACACCGGGACCGCCACGCTGACCATTACCAGCATCGCTGTCACCGGCGCCAACGGATCTTCCTTCGTCTTCGCCAACACCTGCGGAACAAGCCTTGCTGCCGGCGCCAACTGCACCATCCACGGCCACTTCGCTCCAGCCGTCGCCGGCGCGCTCACGGCTTCCATCACCATCACCGACAGCGCCACAACCTCGCCGCAATCCATCGCCCTCAGCGGCACCGGCGTAGAACCTCCGGTAACCCTCTCGACCACCAAGGTCTCCTTCGCCGCCACCAAAGTCGGAACCTCCAGCAGCTCGCAATCCGTCACCATGACCAACACCGGCTCCGCAACCCTGACCATCGCCAGCATCGCTGTCACCGGCGCAGACGCCTCGTCTTTCGTCTTCGCCAACACCTGCGGATCCAGCCTCGCTGTAGGGGCCAACTGCACCATCCACGGCCACTTCGCCCCCACAACCACCGGCGCACTCACCGCAGCCGTCACCATCACTGACAGCGCCGCTGGATCGCCGCAGAGCATCGCCTTGAGCGGAACCGGTCAATAATCCAGGTCTGGATGGCCGAGCGCCTCTCTTCGCCCGCCGCCCAGGCAACCATTTCAAGCGGAATACCCTGCTCGATCGGCGGGCCGTGCAATGCGGCCCGCCGCGCTGCCTGCCACGCCGCTGCGTTCCCCTCGACCCCCGCGCAAAGAAGATAACGTGAATGGACAAATTCAAGAAAAAACGACAGAATCCGTCACAATCCAATTCGGGAATCCACATGAACAGTGCATATCACGCGGATAGTAAGCAATCGCAGTGATATGGAGGACGACCATGGATTCCATCCAGAAGCTGCTTCTAGCGACCCTTTCCCGCCTTTCCCTGAAAGCACACATTGTGTTTGCAACCGATGCCGCAATCCGCCGCCAGCCAGCCCGTTGCCTGCGCCCGGCCTCAGCCCTCCTGATGGCACTCACCCTTGCCTTCGCATCGGCAGCCACCGCCCAGACCGCCCACTTCGTGACCGCGGAGCAGGTTGTCCAAGACACATACGGCGAGGAAATCTTTGCAGGGTCTTCTATTGGAATGGCCGTGGATGCAGCCGGGAACATCTATATCGTCGATAGCCCCAACCATGTCCTTAGAATGGCAAGCCCATCCATCAACGGCTACCAGAACACAACCATCGCTTACGGCCTGAACGCTGAAGGCGTCGCGGTCGACCAGCACGGCAATGTCTACATCGCGGACACCGGGAATCAGAGGCTGCTGAAGGAGACTTTGTCCGGGGGTGTCTACACGCAAACTTCCATAGGAAACGGTACTTTGATCCCCGAGGCGGTTGCCGTGGATGCGGCCGGCAACGTGTTTGTCATTCCGAACGATGGGGGTTCGGTCTTCAAGTTAACCCCCTCGGGGTCCACCTACACCCAGTCCACGGTAGTTACCGGCTTGAATGGCGCCAACTCCATCGCGGTGGATAGCAACGACAACCTGTACATTGCGGAGTGGAACCAGATCGAGAGCCTGATACTGAAAGAGACCCTTTCCGCCGGCGGCTACGTCCAGTCAACCATCGACAGCAACATAAATCTGCCCCAGGGAATCGGAGTCGACCAAAGCGGCAATGTCTACGTCGCGTCAACCTACCCGGCAATGGTCACGAAAGAGGTACCCAACGGGTCTTCCTACACCGGGACCCCAGTTCCGACAGTCAGTACGTTATACGCTCCCGCGGCGGTTGCATTCGACTCCACCGGCAACCTTTACATTGAGGAGGATGGGAACGTAGGCCAAGGATTTATTTACAAGGAGATGCGCGCCGCCGGCAACTTCGGCTCGGTCAGCGTCGGAAACGCCAACCGGGAAATCGGCGTGCTCTTTCAGTTCGACACCGGCGGTGTGCTGGGCAGCGTGAACTCTGTCACCGAGGGTGCCTACAATCTTGATTTCATCAATGGCACCCAGAGCACATCCACTTGTGTCGCGTCGGCCAGGTTCTCCGCGGGCGACCAATGCGCCGCCTTTGTCAATTTCGATCCCACTGTTGCCGGCTCCCGCATCGGCGCGGTGAATCTCAAAGACACTTCCGGCAACACCTTCGCCTCTGCCTATCTCGCTGGCACCGGCGTCGGCCCCCAGGCCAACTTCCTCGTCGGCGGAGTCCCCGGCACACAAAAGATCGTCCCCTATTCCAGCATCGGCGAGTCGTCCCCGTATGCGGTTGCCGTCGATGCAGCCGGCAGCGTCTACATAGCCGACTCCAACAACAACCGCGTCCTCAAAGAAACACTCTCCGGCGGCGTATACACCGAATCCCAAATCGGCAGCGGCCTCAATTCTCCCGCCCAGGTTGCTGTCGATGGCCTCGGCAATGTCTACATCGCCGATACCGGGAACGGCCGCGTTGTGAAAGAAACGCTGAGCGGCGGCGTTTATACCCAGAGCGAGATCGACAACGGCTTCTCCTCTCCAAACGGCGTCGCGGTAGATGCCGAGGGCAATGTCTACGTCGCTGATACCCTCAACGATCGCGTAATCAAGTTGACCCTCTCCGGAAACTCCTATTACCTGGGCATCCTTCCCACCAGCGGCCTCTCCACGGTCTTCGGCCTGGCGGTTGACCTCGCCGGCAACGTCTACATCGCCGACACCGGAAACAACCGCATCGTGGAGGAATCTCCCTCCGGAACAACCTACACCCAAAGTGTTGTCGTCGGCAGCCTCAATGAGCCCTTCAGCGTCGCCGTCGATGGCTTCGGCAATGTCTTCATCGCTCAGTTCAACAGCCCCACCATCCTCCGGGAATCCCCCGTCGCAGGCGGAGGTTTCTCCCGCCAGGAGCCGGCCACAGGCAGCCTCAACGCTCCCTATGGAATCGCCGTCGATGGCCTGGGCAATGTGTACATCTCTGACGTCGGCAACAACCAGGTCTACAAGGAAGACTATGCCGACGCGCCCTCCATCGCCTTCGACCCAACCAACGTGGGGCAAACCAGCGCCGACTCGCCCTACTACCTCGTCCTCGAGAACATCGGCAACGCGCCCATGCTCTTTCCCGCTCCTGCTACAGGAACCAACCCCAGTATCTCGTCGAATTTCTCGCTCGACGGTACCGTCAACTCCGCCTGCCCAGCAGTTGCTGCGGGCGCAGCCAATCCTGCATCGCTCGCCCCAAACTCCCTGTGCACGCTGGCCGTCAGCTTCTCGCCAACCACAACCGGGTCTCTGAGCGGCTCCCTCGTTGTCACTGATAATGCACTCAACGCCGCTGCCCCGGCATACACAACACAAACCATCGCCCTGTCCGGCACCGGCCTTGGCAGCGGTCCCACAGTGTCTCTCTCCGCTACCAGCGAGCCCTTCGGCAGCCAGCAGGTCGGCACCGCAAGCGCCTCCAGATACATCACCCTCACCAACACCAGCGGCGTCGCGCTCTCCATCACCAGCATCGCCGTCGCCGGCACAAACGCTTCGTCCTTCGTCTTCGCCAACACCTGCGGAACCACTCTTGCCCCAGGCGCCAACTGCTCCATCCACGGCCACTTCGCGCCGGCCACAGGCGGAGCGCTCACCGCATCCATCACCCTCACCGATAACGCCGCCAACTCCCCCCAAACCATCGCCCTCACCGGAACCGGCGTCGAACCGCCCGTGACACTCTCCGCCACCAGCCTCACCTTCCCCGCTACTTACGTCGGTTCCACCAGCGCCTCGCAATCCGTAACCCTCACCAACACCGGAACCACGGCACTCTCCATCACCAGCATCGCCGTCACCGGAGCCAACGCCTCCTCCTTCGTCTTCGCCAACAGCTGCGGCAGCAGCCTCGCAGTCGGTGCCAATTGCTCCATACACGGCCACTTCGCCCCCACCAAAGGCGGCGTCCTGACCGCATCCGTCACCATCACCGACAACGCCGCCACCTCGCCCCAATCCATCTCCTTGAGTGGAACCGGTGTCGTGCCTCCTGTTGGCCTCTCCGCCACCAGCCTTTCCTTCGGCTCGATCGACGTGGGTGCGACGAGCGGTTCGCAATCGGTGACCATGACCAACAACGGAACCACGACGCTCACCATCACCGGCATCGTTCTTGAAGGTTCCGATGCATCCTCCTTCGTCTTCGCCAACAACTGCGGAACAAGCCTCGCCGCAGGAACAAATTGCACTATCCACGGCCACTTCGCTCCTGTCGCGACTGGGGCGCTCACGGCAACCATCAAGATCACTGACAGCGCCAGCACTTCACCCCAATCCATCGCGCTCAGCGGAACCGGCTTACCCGTGGCTCCGGTAACTCTGTCATCCAGCAGCCTGAACTTCCCCGCAACAACAGTGGGCAGTTCAAGCAGTTCGCAGTCCGTCACCTTGACCAACAACGGAACCGCGACGCTGACCTTCACCAGCATCGCTGTCACCGGCGTTGACGCATCCTCCTTCGTCTTCGCAAACAGTTGTGCGACTACCCTGGCCGTTGCAGCGAGTTGCACGATCCATGGGCATTTCGCACCAACTTCCAAGGGGGCGCAGACGGCCGCAATCACAATCACAGACAATGCATCAGGCTCGCCGCAGAGCATCGCGCTGACCGGCACTGGGCAGTAATGGCGGTGACTCTGCAACTTAACCCACAGGTGTTGACACAGCCCAAGGGCGCGGCTTGAAAACGATGCGCGATAGCGTCTTTTAACATGCACTATCCGATTGCGCTCTCAAGATTGCGACCTCGTCCTTCGCGCGCCTCCATCTGTTTGCTCTCCATCAGGAGGAGACTGAATGGCCCCGGCGCTTCAAGCAGCCAGGGCCATGCTGTTCCTTCCTTCGCTCCGCAGTTGGCACCCGATACCGACCAGCCACAGAGTCTGGCCGCACGACTGCTTGTTGTCCGCGACCTTCAAGTGCTGTTGTAATGCGCCTATTGCCCGGTCCCGCTAAGTTTGAAGCTCTCCGGCGACCCCGGAGCGCTTGAGGTGACCGTTACGGCCGCCGTCATCGGCCCTGTTGCAGATGGCGCAAAATGCCCATGAATCCTGCAACTCGCCCCAACCGCCAGGCTAGACCCGCAGTTATTAGCGAAGACGAATGACGAAGCATTCGCCCCGGTGAGTGCGATGCTCGTTATCGTCAATCCCGCACTCCCGCTGTTCGTCATCGTCACCGTCTGAGACCCGCTCGACGAACCAACCGCAGTCGCAGGATACGAAAGGCTGCTCGCCGACAGGGTGACCGGTGGCGCCGAACCCAACCCAGTCCCGCTCAATGCAATATTCAGTGGCGACCCAGCAGCACTGTCACTAATCGTAACCGTCGCCGTCAACGCCCCGGTTAACAAGGGCGTCATGTGCCCGTGGATCGTGCAACTCGCCCCCGCCGCCAGGCTCGTCACGCAGTTGCTCGCAAATACAAACGAAGACTCATCTGCGCCCGTCACAGCCACGCTTGTAATCGTCAGCGCCGTCGTTCCGGTGTTAGTCACCGTGACATACTGCGACGCGCTCGGATAGCCAACCCCCTGCGACCCAAACGATAAGAAATAGGCCGACAAAACTATCGGCCCCTCGCGCCCTGTGCCCTCAAGCGCAATCGTCTGCGTCGCGCCTGCCACATTCAGGCTGTTGTCTGTCAGCACGGCGCTGCCGGTAATGGCGCCGTCAGTTTCAGGCTTGAAGTCGATGGCCAGGGTGCAGCTTTCTCCTTCCGCCAGCGTGAACGCCGGCGAGGAACCAGAAATGGTCTGTTTGCAGGTCGAACTGCTGTCCAACAGGAAACTCGCGGGCAAGCTCGGATTATCGCCAACGCTCGGCAGTTGGAAAGTGAGAGGTTTATTGCCGTCGTTGAACACCGTTACCGTCTGCGGACTATCACTACTTAGTGCTCCCACCTGCGTCGAAGCAAAGGTTAACGACGGCGCGTCGGCATAGTCCAACTCATGAACAAAATCGTATTGTGCTGCGATAAACACATTTCCACGCTCGTCAAGTGCAATCGCATAGGGGCTGGGGGACCACCTGTAAAGCGTAAGGACCTGGCTGTACCCGCCCGCCGCCAGAATCTCCTTCACCGCATTATTGTAAAAGTCGGCCACAAACACGTTTCCACTCGCGTCCACCTCCAGGCTATCTGGACCGTTAAATCCGGTAGCAATCGTCTTGATAGTTGGCGAGGCCGGAATGCTGCCCTCCACTGCTACGATCTCATAGACCGCATTTGCGCCTTCATCGGTGACGAAAAGGTTTCCGCTCCCATCCACTGCAATGGCCGACAGGGTGCTGAAGCCGCTTGCCACAGGGTTCACCGTTGTGTACCCGCCCGCCGCCAAAATCTCAGAAACTTCAGAGCCTGACACCACGAAGAGATTTCCGTTCCCATCCACCGCGGTGCCCGTCGCCAAAAGCGTTCCCAAGCCACGAGGCGTGGAGTACCCGCCTGCCGCAAGAATTTCAAAAAGAGAACCGGCTGTAACAGGACCGGGTTCAGATTCGCTTGGACTCCAATTTGGATAGCCGGCGACTACGAGATTTCCGCCCCCATCAACCGCCAGAGATGTGGGATCGCTGATGGGGCCGTTAAGGACTTTTGCCGTCTTGTATTCGTCTGTCGCCAAAATTTCCACCACTTCAGTGGAACCGGATTCGTTGGTTAGTTGACTCGAGAAGATGTTCCCGCCCCCATCCACTGCCACGTCATTCGGTTCCTCGCAACACAAGGCTAACCCTAAGGTCAACTGCGCACTTGGCTGATAAACGCCCACCTTGCTGCTGTTGGCAAACACCGTCTGCGGCCCCACACCGATTCCCTGCACATACGTTGTCGCCAGCAGCGCACTGGAACTGGTCAGCAACTCAACCGCCCCATACCGCGGCCCCGGATACCGCGGTTTGAATCTCACATGGACCGTGCAGGTCGCCCCCACCGCGTAAGCGGTACCTGGCGTACAAGTGTCGCCGCCGGCATCGTTGAAATCCAGATTCGGAGCGCCCTTTGTGAGAACGGCGATGCTCCCCAGCGTGCCGGCGCTCTGCACAGTCACCCTAACCGCAGTCGTCGTGGTGGTCCCTATGTCGACCGACCCAAGGTTCTGCGCACCAGCGACCGCCGGCAGAATTGCCAACCCGACTAAGCAGGCCGCCATTTGCACACCCCTGAACGCCACAGAGCCAACGCGATTCAAGTGAATGTCCATAATCATCCCTTCCCAACGCGGTCTGCCCACAAAGCCTTCAATGCCAATGCGCTACGGCCTGAAATATCTAAGGCCGGTGTGGAAAAACCTCGCCGCTCACCCTGGCAGCGCGATTCAAGCTATCACGCAAACCGATCGCGAAGCCAGAAATTTCTAAGTGATATCGGAGGAAACCCGGGGACAGACGGGATGTTCACCGCTGCAGCATGTGAAAAGGCAGGCGGACGTCGTTGACCCCCCAGGGCAAACGCATTTTGAAAATCGATCGAACCACTGAATGTGCCTTCCGGCAGGCCTGCAACCTGATCCCCCATTCCCCATCCAAAAAAAAGCAAGCCCCTCCTCCAACTGACCTTAACTAACCTGCTTAAATCCAACAACTTCCACCCACGCCACATGTGCAGGCAATTAACCCCTTTTGGCGCACAATCCTTGTAGAGGTGTTTCGCATGCCAAAATCGCCCAGCAAAACGCAACCCGCGCCCTCGCCCTCACCAATTCCATCGCCCCGCCTTTGCCCCTGTTTTCCGATTCCTGATCCCTGTTTTTCCGGCCTTCAAACCCCCAAAAACGCTGAGACCCCACCCCCCCACCCTCGATTTCGTCAAAAAATGGAAGGTAGAATCCGCTTAACTACTTCCTATTCAATGAGTTACAAAAACTGCCTATTTACCCATTGGTAAACACAAACCCCCATTTTCAGGCAAAAAACGCCAAAAACACCATCGAAACTGGCACCTTAGAGCAAAAAATGGCACTTTTCGCACATCGAAATTCGCGTACCCAAAACCATCCCAACGTGCTCTGTTTTTCCACCTCGATTCGCCCCCCAAGAGCATCTCCCTGACAAGGTCAATGGGGGATCGGGTTGCAGGCCTGCCTGAAGGCACATTGAGTGGTTCGATCCATTTTCAAATGCGTTTGCCCTAGGGGCTACGGCGTCCGCCTGCCTTTTTCACATGCTGCAGCGGTGAACATCCCGCCTGTCCCCGGGTTTCGTCTCATGAACAAAGGCCGAAAAGCAAATGCAGATCCTTCGACTCACCACCCCCCACCTCCACCCCAGCGACGAAGACCTGTCGCCGGGGACCCCGGAAATGAAGTGCGCTTGGGGCCCCTTTCGCTCAGGATGACAGTTCATTTCTTTTGTAATTCTCTGAAAGAGAGTCGGTTGCTCGGGATGAACAGACCCGAAAAGCAAATGCAGACCAGCCGCCTCCCTACTCCCCATGCTCATCCCGATAAGCCTCAAGGCTCGTCCGTCCATCCGGCAGCTTCCACCGCCGCGCCACGAGAATGAACCATATAAAATTCAGCGCAGCAATCGCGCCTGCGGTGATAAACACCGGCATAAAATAAGGCCCCTTCATGTCCAGAAAAGTAAGCGGCCCAATCAGGATCACAATCTCCAACCCGGCAAATCCAAGCGTGAAAGCAAACTTTGACCAGCTCCACATCCCGGCAAGCTGTTCCTGCCGAATGCCCGCAACAACAATCGTGATCTGCAAAATCACAAACAGAATCCAGAGCATATTGATCCACCCCTCGCCAAACCCAACCTTCAGGACTGCTGCGCCAGCCCCTGTCGCCACCAGTGGAACCCCAGCCAGATCAAAAACAGAAAATCGAGCCCCGCCAGCACCGCTGCGATAATCAAAACCGGCAAATACTGCGGATGCTTGTCGTAGAGCACCGCCGCCGGAACCACCAGCACGTAGGCCAGCGCTGTAAGACCAAGCGCAATCAGGGTCTTGCGCACATTCATTTGCCCGCTCTTGAATGAGCGCCTCAACATGAAGAGGTCCCAAATCGGCTTGAAAATCTCAAACACTCGCGTCCTCCAGCCCAAATCGCATACAGCTTGAGCATCAAACCACTCACCTCAGTAGGCGATGTCCGCTGGAAAACTGCGTCACCCCGTCTCCTCCTCCCTCCAATATGCTACCGTTCAATCCGTGAGCGCCGCCTCAAATCATGTCCTGCCCGCCGCAGGGAAGGGAACTCGCCGCCTCCTTCCCGGCCTCTCCGTCAAAGGCGGCTACACGCCGCACCCCTTCGACACCCAGTTCGGAGTCAAGACCAGCGGCCTCGTTGCCGGCCGTCACCTCAAGACCGGCCATCCCCACGACCGCCACGCCACAGCCTATTACGGCGTCGCGCCCTCCGTCTTCCACGCCCTCATCAAGCGCTGGCAAAAAACCTTCCCCTCCGACCCACTCGCTCAAACCACCTTCATCGACTTCGGAGCCGGCATGGGCCGCGCCGTTCTCCTCGCTTCCACCCTCGACTTCAAATCCGTAATCGGCGTCGAACTCCACCCCCATCTCGCTTCCATCGCCCGCACCAACGCCCGCCTCTGGCGCGCAGCCGGCCGCGATCGCAGCCTCATCCGCATCGTCGAAGCCGACGCCGTCCAATTCCAACTCCCTCCAGGACCCATCCTCGCCTTCCTCTTCAACCCCTTCGGCGCCCCCGTTCTCCGCCGCCTCCTCAAATCCTGGCAAAAGACTGCCTCTCAACTCCCCGGCCAGCTCCACCTGCTCTACGTCAACAACGAGCAGGAGCCCGTCCTCGAAACCACCTGCGCCTGGCGCCGCCACTACCTCGGCAAAGTCCGCCGCTCCGCAGCAGATGCCATTGCCGACCACAAAATCATGGCCAATCAGCCCGAAGGCGAATACGCCTCGTCCAACTGGGAGGACTGCTCAATCTGGCGTTACACCGGCTAGCGTCCCCTTCAAAACACCAGGATTCAGGTATCTTTTTCCTGCCCCATTTGACGAGACTAGCCTCCAAGGAGAAAGCTGATACGTGGACAGCCGGAGCATTCGTTTGCAATGACATTCGAAGCAGCGCCTGGATTCCCCCAATCGAAGACGATTGCCGGACAATCCCTCGCCAAAAATCGGCAGTCCAATGGAGCAAGACCTTGAAGGAACCGCATCTGGTATTAGGATTAGGCGAATTGTTGTGGGACGTTTTGCCGGAAGGTCCGCGATTGGGCGGCGCACCAGCGAATTTTTCCGTCATGGCGGGGCGATTGGGCAGTCACGCCGTGCTACTGAGCCGCATTGGTCGCGACGACCTCGGCCGTCAGGCTCTCGAGCGCCTGGACCCGCTCCCCGTCGACACCGCCTTCGTTGAGACTGATCCAGCCCACGAAACCGGCCGCGTCACTGTCTACTTTGAAGCCGGGCAACCGCACTACGCCATTCATCAGCCCGCCGCCTGGGACTTCCTCGAACTCTCCGACGAGTGGGTCCGCCTCGCCGAGCGCGCTGACGCCATTTGCTTCGGCTCCCTCGCCCAGCGCAGCCATGAGTCCCGCCAGACCCTTCAGACCCTCGCCGCGCAAACTTCCTCAAAGTGCATTCGTGTCTTTGACGTAAACCTGCGCGCTCCCTTCTACTCCGGCGAGGTCATTCAGGAGTCGCTCGAACTGGCCACGGTCATGAAGATGAACGACGCCGAGGTCCCCCTCGTCATGGGGCTTCTCGGCCTGCCCGGCGCTGAACCACCTGAGTCCGACGATCATTCCATCCAGCCGCTGCGTCTGGGTGCGGAGCGCCTGCTCGTCGAGTTCCCCACGCTGCAACTCGTAGCCGTCACCTGCGGCGGCCACGGCAGCCTCCTTGTCACCCGCGATGAATGGAATCACCACCCCGGCCTTCCCGTCAAAGTCGCCGACACGATCGGCGCGGGCGACGCCTTCACCGCCGCACTCACCCATTACTTGCTCCGTGGCGCCGACCTCTGCACGCTCAACGAAGCCGGAAACCGATGGGGTGGTTGGGTCGCTTCGCAGTCCGGCGCCATGCCCCCGCTCCCAAATGAAGTCAAAGCCGCCATCGAGGCGGCAATCGAAGCCTGAAACGGAAACCCATTTCCAGGCTCTGCGCTCCGTGACAATAGGCTGAGCGCCTGTCCGCTAATCGGTCGCGCTGACCTCCAGGCCGGCTGTCGTGTGAGCCTCCAGGCCCACGCCGCCTTTCTCGTCGCGTAGGCAGCTTCATTTCAGGGGCTCCGACGAGCGGCGCAGTCGCATCAGGCGATTTGCGGGGAAGCCCTCAGCGTTCTCTGCTCCGTGACAGCTTGCCGAAAACCACTCGTCTCCGTCTTTTAAATGTAATGACAAAAATACTCCACAGAATGGCCTCCCCTTCTGCGCAGACCCCCTCCAGTTCATGACCGTTCATGCCAGCCGGGAAAGGTCCTTCCGCCCGACAAATAAGAAACCCAAAGAAGAATCGCTCGTTTCGGCCTATTTTCAGGAAATCGAGAGAAATCGAACAGACGATTCAGCGGATCAATGCGTGTGTCGATTTTAATTATTAGGATTGACGAATCATGCAATAACGATATAACGTCTATCCATAAATTCCTAAATAATGATATGGAGATGTTGGGGATTATGTATAGGGTAATGCCATTGGTGAGGACCGTCGAATGGGCAACTGCGCGATTGCTCATCGCATCCGCTCTGGCCCTTCCCGCAATAGCCTCACCCCAGAGCCCAACTCGCCAGCCCCAACCTACCACCGCCCAGGTCGGCATGGAGAGCCAAATTCCAATTCAGCAGCCCTCAGCCCTCAGCCAGGCTGAAGTCGTCGACCAAATCCCCGTTCCCACCCCACCACTGCCCCACGGCGAGGGCGCCCGTCGCATGGGAGCCCGCCTCCGCGCCATCTTTGACGCCAATGACTGGAAGGCCGACCCCAGCAAGCCCTTCGAGCGCATCCCCTACTATCAGGCGCTCCTCACCCACCAGCTCAGCTTTCCAAACGAAATCGCCGTCCGCATCGAACTCGGCAATGAGCAGTTGCGTGCCGGCTTCAGTGACCGTGCCATTGAAACTCTCGAGGCGCTTGTCACCCGGATCGACGCCCATCTGGCCGACGTGCCCCGCCCAATTCAGGCGCAGGTTCACCAGGAATTGGCCCTCGCCTACCTTCGGCGCGGTGAGCAGCAAAACTGCCTCGGAATGCACAACCCCCATTCCTGCAACTTCCCCCTTCACGGCGGCGGAATCCACCAGAACAAACTCGCCGCCCAGGGCGCAGTTCGCGAATACACCCGCGCTCTTGAACTCAATCCCGAAAGTGCCATCTGCAAATGGCTCCTCAATATCGCCTATCAGCAACTCGGCCGCTATCCCCAGGACGTGCCTCCCCAGTGGCTCGCCTCGCCTGACCTCTTCAAGTCCGACTACGACATCGGCTACTTTCCTGAAGTCGCTTCCCTCGCCGGCATTCAGGCCATGGAACTGTCCGGCGGCGCCATCGTCGAAGACTTCGATGGCGACGGCCTGCTCGATGTCATGATCTCTTCCTCCGGCCCACTCGATCCCATGCACTTCTACCACAACAACGGCGACGGCTCCTTCACCGACCGCACCCGCGAAGCCGGTCTCGCCGACGAAATCGGCGGCCTCAATCTCGTCCTCACCGATTACAACAACGACGGCCATCCGGATGTTCTAGTCCTCCGCGGCGCCTGGTGGGGTAAGTTCGGCATGTACCCGCTGTCTCTGCTGCGCAACAACGGCGACGGCACCTTCGACGACGTCACCGAAGAGGCTGGCCTGCTCACCATCGGACCCACTCAGACCGCCGCCTGGGCTGACTACGACGCCGACGGCTGGCTCGACTTGTTCGTCGCCCACGAGTCCAAACCCGGCGACATACACCCCTGCCAGCTCTTCCACAACAACCACGACGGCACTTTCAGCCAGGTCCGCGCTCCCGGAGCAGCGCCCGGAAAGCTCGGTTCCAATCTCGGCTTCGTCAAAGGAGTAGCCTGGGGCGACTACAACAACGACGGCCGTCCCGACCTCTACATCTCCTCCATGTTCGGCGGCAGCCACCTCTTTCGCAACGACGGCCCCCGCAACCCCAAAAATCCTCAAAATGGCGAATGGATCTTTACCGACGTAACCCGCCAGGCCGGTCTCGCCGCCGATCGCCACACCTTCCCCACTTGGTTCTTTGACTACGACAACGACGGCTGGCTCGACCTCTTCGCCGGCGGCTACTCCACGCAGTCCCTCGACGATGTCGGCGCATTCGAGTTCGGCAGGCCCAACCACGCCTCAGTCTCCCATCTCTTCCGCAACAATCATGACGGCACCTTCACGGATGTTCCCCGCGCCGGAGGCCTCGATCGCGCCATCGCCACCATGGCCGCCAACTTCGGCGACCTTGACAACGACGGCTGGCTCGACGTCTACCTCGGGCTCGGGGATTCCTCCTACGAGTCGCTCCTCCCCAAGCGAATGTTTCGCAACAACGCCGGAGGCGGCTTTCAAGACGTAACCACCTCAGGCGGCTTCGGCAACCTCCAGAAAGGCCACGCCATCGCCTTTGCCGACATTGAAAACACCGGCAATGAAGACATCTTTGAAGAACTCGGCGGAGCCTTCCAGGGCGACCGCTTCATGCCCGTCCTCTACCACAATCCTGGCCACGGAAATCACTCCATCACCCTCATCCTCGAAGGTGTAAAAACCAACCGCGCCGCCTTCGGAGCCCGCATCAAGGTCACCATCGCCGAGTCGGGACGCGAGCGCTCCATCTACCGCGAAGTTGGAGCTGTCTCCAGCTTCGGCGGCAGCCCCATGCGTCAGCACATCGGCGTCGGAACTGCCTCGTCCGTCAAAGAAATTGAAGTCTGGTGGCCTGTTTCCGGCCTGCGACAGCGATTCACCAACCTCGCCATCGACCACACCTTCCATCTCCAGGAAGGCGGAAATCTTCTCGACCTCGTCCCCCAAAACCCCTTCGAGATTGGTAAGACAAAGATTGCGACATCCATGCCCAGGCAAATGCCCTGAAAACCGCTCCCGGAAATCGCACGACCCGCTGCCATATCCTCTAAAACCATTGAAAGAATGTGTTTACAGCTTGATTCAGAACGCTGCGTCGCTAAAACCCGCATCATCAACCACCCTTTCCCGCGCCAAATCCGCCCAAGACATTGCGCCCTGGCCTTCGTCCTAATTGCATCGACAAATTCAAGCCCACTGTTGTACTGTTCAAACTGAATTCAGATGCCACCCCGATCCGCAATTCATCCCCTTCCGGAAAGGCAAATGCATGGCAGGAACCCGCAAATCTGCTGTCAGATTGTCCCCACCCCCTGACCCCGTGCCTGCCCAGGCCACCGCTAAGTACCAGCGTGTCTTCGAGTACCTCCACGGACACATCCAATCCGGCGCTCTCAAGGCTGGCGACCGCCTCCCCAGCGAAGCGGAACTCGGAAAGCTCTTTGGCGCCTCCCGAATCACAGTTGCAAAAGCTGTCCTCGATCTCCAGCGCATGGGCCTTGTCACACGCCGCCCCGGTGCCGGCACGCACGTTCTCGCCCAGCATCAACCGGAGGGACGCACCTTCGGTCTCCTCATCCCCGAACTCGGCCTCACCGAGATCTTCGAGCCCATCTGCCACGGAATGATGCGCTCCGCCTTTGCTCGTCCCGACGCGCTCCTTTGGGGAAACGCCGCAACCTCCCTCGGCGAAATGGCCAGGGAAGCCGAGCAGATGCTCAGTTCCTTCATCCGCCAAAAGGTTGCCGGCGTCTTTTTTGCCCCCCTCGAGCTCACCGGCGACAAAGACGCCTCCAACCGCCGCATCGCTCGCGACCTCGAGCGAGCGCAGATCCCGGTTGTCCTCCTCGATCGCTGTTACATGCCCTATCCCGAGCGTTCCGCGCACGACCTCGTCGGTGTCGACAACCGCCGCGCCGGCTATAAAGCCGCCAACCACCTGCTTTCATTGGGTGTCCGGCGTCTAGCCTTTCTCGGTGAAGCCAACGCCGCCGGAACCGTCGATGCCCGCATCACCGGCTTTCATGAGGCTATGCGCAGGCTTTCCGTTATCCCTGACCGTGATCCAGTTTGGCGCGGCAGTCCGCTCGACGAGCCCCTTGTCCGACGCCTCCTCGACGTCTCCCGCCCTGAAGCCATCGTCTGCGCAAACGACCTCACCGCCGCTCGCCTCATGCAGACCCTCATCGCTCTCGGAGTCCGTATCCCTGAACAAGTCCGCATCGTCGGCATGGACGATGTCAAATACGCCAGCCTCCTCCCCGTCCCCCTCACCACCATCCACCAGGACTGCGCCGGAATCGGCATGGTCGCCATGGCCACCATGCTAGAGCGCATTGAACACCCGGAACTGCCCGTCCGCGATGTCACCGTCCCCACCAGCCTCGTCGTTCGCCGCTCCTGCGGCGCCCACCTGCCCGTTGAAGGGTGAGGGCTTCAGCCTGTACATCCACGCGCCTCAATCAACAAGGGCTTCACAGGCTGCGGAAAAACTCTTGATCTGTGCGAATTTGATAGCCAAAAACCCGCGGGGGCTAAAGCCAAACGTTGATTTGATTGGCTTTATCGGCATAGGACCCCGACCCAGAGGGTTCCCCGGTACCCCGGTCATGCCCTGATACAAAGCCTTAAGGAATGGGCTCCACAAGGAGTTTTTCCGCAACCTGTTCAGCCCCCGAGGCAAGGCAATTTCAACAGTGAGCCTACACTACTCATGTGCCACCCCATCCGCTCAACCGGAGCCTCTCGATGAATACTTTCAAACAAATCGCCGTCGCCGTCCTTCTGCTCCCGTCGTTCGCCTTTGCCCTCGGCGGGAACAAGCACAACGACGTCCCCGCAATCTTCGGCAACGCCAAAACCTTCTTTGTCGAGTCGGCCGATGGCCCCCTCGACAAGCCAGGACTGAACCCCGCCGAAGCCCAGGCCATCACTGACATCCAGGACTCAGTCCTCCGCTGGCACCGCTACGATCTCGCCCTCCATCGCGAGAAGGCCGACCTGATCTTCGTCCTGCGTAAAGGCCGGCCAGACAGCTCCGATCAGCAGCCCGGACTGAGAGGCGGGTCCAACCCCGCAGGCCAATCCACCACCCGCATTCCCGGCCAGTCCGGCCAGCCAGACAGCCTCGGCACAACGGTCGAAGCCGGCCCCGAAGGCGACTCCCTCCGCGTCTACACCCTGAACGAAAAAGGCAAGCTCGTCGGCCCCATTTGGACCCGCGAGATTCCCAACGGGCTAAACCCTCCAAGCCCCCTGATCCTCAACCAACTGAAAACCGCCATCGACCGCACCTTTCCACCCCCAACCACCACCCCGCCCCCCGCTGCGATAAAGTGAATTCACTGTGATAGTCAACATCGCCCGCCGCGCGCACGACCACAACTGGGAACTCGATCCCATCACGCGCTCGCTCCTCGACACCGACTTCTATAAACTCCTCATGCTCCAGTTCATCTGGAAAAACTTCCCCACCACCCAGACCTCCTTCACTCTCCTCAATCGCAGCACCTCCGTCCGCCTCGGCGACATCGTCTCCATCGACGAACTTCGCGAGCAGCTCGAAGAAACCCGCCGCCTCCGCTTCCACAAGTCCGAACTCATCTGGCTAGCCGGAAACACCTTCTATGGACGCCGCGGCATATTCGAGCCCGCGTTCCTCGAATGGCTCGAACGCGACTTCCGCCTATCCGACTTCGAACTTTCCGCTGAAGACGGCCAGCTCTCCCTCCGCTTTCACGGCCTCTGGACCGAGACAACCCTGTGGGAGATCTACGCCCTCTCCGCCATCGACGAACTCAAAACCCGCGCCAGTCTCAAAAAGCTCACCGAGTTCGAACTCGACATCCTCTATGCCCGTGCCAAAACCCGTCTCTGGGAGAAAATGGAGCGCCTCCGCGGCGTCCCCCACCTCAGCATCAGCGACTTCGGCACCCGCCGCCGCCACAGTTTTCTCTGGCAGGAATACGTAGTCAAGGCCATGAGCGACGTCCTCGGCCCCAACTTCGCCGGCAGCTCCAACACCTACCTCGCCTACAAACACGATCTTGAAGCCATCGGCACCAACGCCCATGAGCTCCCCATGGCCCTGGCCGCCCTCGCCGCCGATGACGACGAACTCCGCTCCGCCCAGTACCGCATTCTCGAGCTCTGGCAGCAGAGCTACCAGGGCGAGCTCCTCATCCTGCTCCCTGACACCTTCGGAACCACCCAGTTTCTCCACCATGCCCCCGATTGGGTCGCCAACTGGACCGGCCAGCGCATCGACAGCAAAGACCCCTACCTCGCCGGAGACGAATACATCCAATGGCTTCAAGCCCACGGCTGCGACCCCCGAACTAGGCGCCTCATCGCCTCCGATTCGCTCGATGTCGAGCAGATCCTCGGCCTGCATGCCTACTTCGGCGGCCACATCCTCAAAGGCTTCTCTCCCGCCGATTTCCGGCGCGCACAAGACTTTGATGACCCCTCCAAGTGGCTTCCAGGCCGCCGCATCCGCTTCAGTGCCGGCTGGGGAACCTTCCTCACCAACGACTTTCGCAATTGCGATCCCCAGGGCGGAGACGGATTTAACCCCATCAGTCTCGTCTGCAAACTCACCGATGTGGACGGCCGCTCGGCCGTCAAGCTCTCTGATAACTACCTCAAAGCCATGGGTTCCGCCTCTGAAATCGATCGCTACCGGCGAATCTTCGGCATCGCCGGCGTCGCCAACGTTCCTATCCTCACCTGAGAAATCCCCGTGGCAAACGTACCTCCCACCGCACCGCTAAAATGCACTGTCATCCCGACCGAAGCCGCACCCTTTCAAAGCAGAAGCCTCCCGCAATCTGAAATGCATGTGCCCGAGCCCCATAACCCCTTCATTCGATAGCCCCGCGTCAGCCCCAACCCCAAAAACGACAAAATTCTGAAAATGCTACAACGCCTGTTGTATCTTTTACGGACAGAGAATACAATTGAGTGAGTAGGCACTCAGTTAACGCTTCGATGGAGAATACCTTTGGCCCGTCCTAAAAGTGATGACAAGCGTCAGGCAATCCTCGATGCCGCCCTGAAAATATTCGCCGAACGCGGAATCGCAGGCGCACCTACGTCTGCAATCTCCAGAGAAGCGGGTGTCGCCGAAGGCTCCCTGTTCACCTACTTCAAGACCAAGGACGATCTCCTCAACGAGCTGCACCACGACTTGAGAATGGAGTTCAGCCGCCATCTCGACGACTTTCCCCACGACAAGGACACCCGCTCCCGCCTGTACTACATCTGGCAGAAATTTTTGCAACTCGGCGCCGCACATCCTGAGCAGTTGAAGGTCCTCACCCAGTTGCGCACCTCGGGCAAGCTCCTTCGCAGCAACGAAACACCTTCCTTTGCGGTCGTTCAAATCATGAAATGCCTGTTCGAGGCAACCGAAGCAGCCACCCTTGACGCCCTTTCAATCGAATATCTGGTGCTGATGATGCGCGCGCAATTAGAGATCACCGTAGAGTTCATCAACGCCAACCCCGACTCGGCTGCCAGGTGCAGCGAACTCGGTTTCAAGATGCTTTGGAGTGGATTAGCAGCACAATAAATGCGTTTGATTGAGGCTGAACAGGACGTTCATACCCTAAAGACCGCAAGACTGAAGAGGATAATTCGATCGAAATTCAACAGCACATGTCCCTGCTGGGAACAGTTGCGGACTCAATCCCGCCGCAGGCCGGAAAACTGGCAGTAGTCACCGGAGCCACCGGCGGCCTCGGCTATGAAGTAGCCCTGGCCCTCGCCCAGGGTTGCGCCGACGTCATCATCGCCGGTCGTAACGATGCCCGCGGCCGTGCCGCCGCCAGCAAAATCCGTTCCCTCGCTCCCGGTGCTTTGGTTCGGTTTGAGAAGCTTGACCTCGCCGACCTCGCCTCCATTCGCGCCTTTGCTGACCGCATTTCCGCTTCGGAACGTCCCATCGACCTGCTGATCAACAATGCCGGTGTCCTCGCTCCCCCCAAAAGACTCGTCACTGTGGACGGGTTCGAATCGCAGTTTGGCATCAACTACCTTGGTCACTTTGCCCTCACCGGCCTGCTCCTCCCCGCTCTTCGACTTGGCCGCAATCCCCGCGTCGTTCAGGTCAGCAGCCGTTTCCATCGTTGCGGCGCCATCCGCTTCGATGACCTTCAAGCGGAGCGCATCTACAAGCCCTGGGCCGCGTATTGCCAGTCCAAGCTGGCCTCGCTCCTGTTTGCTCGCGAACTACAGCTGCGAAGCGACCAAAACGGATGGCGCCTGCTCAGCAGCGCCGCTCATCCCGGATTTGCCCGCACCAACCTGTTCGCCAATGGTCGTGGAACCAGAAGCCTGGCCAATTTCCTCAGGTCTCTCGCAGGCACCGTAATGAGCCAGTCCGCCGCCGATGGCGCTCTCTCCCCACTCTTCGCCGCAGCCTCATCCAACATTCAACCCGGTGGCTTTTACGGGCCCAGTGGTCTTCTTGAATTCGCTGGCCCACCATCTCCGGCGCACGTTTCCCAGAAAGCATGCGACCTCGACGTAGCCTCCAGACTGTGGCAGGTCTCAGAAAAACTTACCGGCGTCTATTGGCCCCGCGAAGCCCAATAGCCTGCCCTAGTTTGTCCCCGTGGGGTCGGCCGCGGCAGCCGGTGGCGGCTCCGGCCTGTGCCTGGCCTTGAGGTAGGCCACCAACTCAGAGATCTGCTCATCCGTCAGCGCGTCTGAAAACGGCGGCATCTTCTGCCCGCCGTTCAGAATCTGCCTGGTCATCTTCTCCGGCGTCCATTCCTTGTCCTTGGGTAACCCGGTCAAAGCTGGTCCCTTCCTGGCTCCCACGCCGCCCACCCCATGACAGTGCACACATCCCTGGTCGCGAAACAACACAGCCCCAGCCATCTCATCGGACTTCGTCTTGCCATGTTGCGCGGATACAACTGGCGCGAAGGTAGCCACGAGCGCTAGTAAGAAAAGTGCGGATGAGTATGTTTGGTTCAGTTTCACAGGCCCATTTTCTCATGATCGCCCCTTCCCGAAGTCAACCATTGGGTTGAAAGCATGGCCCCTTGCAGCCCCACATGAAGACAACCAGCCCCGCAGAGTAATCTGGCCAGTGATGGCCACAATCTCCAGTTGGTATGCCTCAAACCTGCGCCGGGAACTTGGCGCCCGTAACCGCCTCTGGGCCCACGGCCGCGCCCATGTCGAAAGCTACGGCGATCCGCCCGTCATCGTCTACCCGCCCCACGAACTCCGCCACGGTAACTTCTTCGACGCCTCTTATTCCGCCATCTCAGACAACCCCGAATGGCTGCGCCGCTTCGACAAGATTCACGCCCAGGGCAGGGCACTGCCCATTGCAGAGTCCGGCCGCCGCTGGCGCGAACTCGACTCCTCCATGAGTTCCGACGCTCTGCTCATGAACGCCTTCTGCGCTCCGGCAGCCCGCGACTCCCCAATTCTTCGCAATACCCTCGGCATCGACCACGCCGCCGAACCAATCTTCGGTTGGAAAGCCCGCGTCCCCCTCGCCTGCGGCCGCTTCGATCGCACCGAAGTCGACATGCGCTGGGGCAGTCTGCTCGTCGAGGCCAAACTCACCGAAAGCGACTTCCAAACCCGCGCCGCCAATATCGTTGAAGGTTATCGCGACTTCGATGCCGTCTTTCACCGCGATCTCTTGCCCCGCGCCGAACTGCGCACCTCCCGCCGCCGAACCGCCGTCGAGTTCGCCGAAGACTTCACCCAGGAATGGGAAGAGCCGGCCCCCGATTCGGAAATAGCCCAGCAATTCCAGCAGGCAATCGTCGCCCGCGCCCGCAATTCCGAGCCCTCCGAGCCTGGCTACCAGGGCTATCAACTCATCCGCAACGTCCTTGCCGCCCACGCCGAGGCGTGCAGCTTCTGCGTCCTCCACGATGAACGACGCCCCGACCTTCGCGAAGCGTGGTTTGCCGTAATGGCCGCCGTAAGGCCCGCGGACCTGCGCACCCGCTGCCAAGTCCTTACCTGGCAGGAACTCGCCCCTCTCCTCCCAGAGGACCTTCAGGATTTCCTCGACCTGAAATACGGGATCGTGAGCGCAGGCAGAATCTCCTCGCTGTCTTCGGATTTCCTGCCGTAGCTATGAAAATCTTCCTTGCATGATTTCCGGAGCTGTGCGATAACTACGTCATGCGTAGTACGCAACACGTAGCATCTCCCGCAAACGACCCTGAACTGGACCATTTCTCCGATCCGCCACTCCAGGTTCTCGCCAGCCTCGCGTCCGGTCCCAAGCACGGTCACGCCATGATCGAAGACATCTTCCGCTTGTGCGGAACCCGACTCGGCCCCGGCACCCTTTACGGCGCAATCGCTCGCCTCGAGCAGCAGGGATGGATTGAGCCCCTCCCTCCTGAAGATCGCCGCCGCCCCTATCGCATCACCGCCGATGGATCGCTCGTTCTAAGGGCGCGCCTGGCCACCATGAACCAGTTCATCCAGGCAGGCCTCAAGAGGCTGGAATCGCTATGAATTCCAAACTCGCCCGCATCATGATTCGGCTCTATCCCCGCGCTTGGCAGCATCGCTACGGCGACGAATTCGAAGCACTGCTCGAATCCAACCCTGGCAGCCTTGCTCAAATCGCAAACGTCGCCTTGTTCGCGCTGCACGAACGCATCTTTCCCACCCAAGGAGGCAAAATGGATCGCAATCCTGACTCATTTGGCGCCGTCGTACGGCACCCCAGCGCCCTCATCCCCATCGCCATGTCGCTCACCGCACTTGCCCTCGTCCTCGGCCACATCGCCATCTATGGCCCAGCCCGCGAGGCCGATGAAGGCGCCGTCGCCCACCTCTGGCAGATTCTCATGGCTGCCCAGTTGCCGGTGCTCCCGCTCTTCGCCGTCAAGTGGCTTCGCCGCGCGCCAAAGCAGGCCCTCGGCGTTCTTGCGCTCCAGGCCGGAGCCGTGCTTTCCGCAATGGCCCCTGTGCTCTATTTCAATCTGTAATCAAGTTTGCGCTGAAAAGATGAGGGTTATCCGGGCGGTAGGCCGGGGATCCATCCCCGGCACAAAGCCAATAGAACGAATTGGGCTTTACAGGCTGCGGAAAACTCCTTGTGGAGCCCATTCTTGAAGGCTTTGTATCAGGGCATGACTTCAGCCATGCCGATAAAGCCAATCAAATCAATGTTGGGCGTTAGCCCCCGCAGATTTTTGACACTCAAATCCACACAAATCAAGAGTCTCTCCCCACCCTCTTCAGCCCCCGAGAAACGTTCATCGCCATTCTTGCAGGGGATCGGGCCTTCCAAAGTCCCTTATTCGCCCGCCCCCGGAATGTACTTGTATTCGATCTTCTGCGGCTCCTTGGGCGCATCGCCCGTCAAGTCGTGCATATGCCAGCCTATTGACTCGCCCGCCACCTCCGGATGCTTGCGCAGAAACTCCAGCGCATATTCCGATGCCGTCGGGTCGTCCTTCTGGTCCGCAAACTTGGCCGACTCAATCGCCGATTTCCGCTTGTCTCCAAGCCGGCGATACAGAATCGCCAACTGGTAGTGCGCTGCAAGGTCGTCCGGATCAATCACCTGCAGCCGCTCATACATGGCCTCAGCCTGCGCGTAATCGTGCTGCTGGAAATAGCTGAACCCAAGCTCGCGCAGCCCATCCTTTGAGCGCGGATACTTCTCCAGAACCGCCTGCAGGTCCACAATCGCTTCCTTGATCTGCCCCGCCTGCCGCTCCACAATCGCCCGGTAATAGAGCGCTCGAGCATCGCCGGGAAGCAGCCCGAGCGCCTTCGCCAGGTTGCCCTTCGCATCCGAGTACTTCTCCCACGAAATCTCCACCACGGCCATATTCGTGTAAGCGTCCGCGTAATCCGGTCTCAGTGCCGCTACCCTTTCAAAGGCATGCACTGAAGCCTCGTATTGCTGGGCGTCCAGCAGACCAATCCCATAGTTGTTCCACCGCATCCATTCCTTGTTTTCCGTCGCGTCCGGAGGCTGCGGTGCGTTATCGCCAATCTTCAGCGTCTTGGTTTCCGACGCCATGTCGATAATCGGCATCGGGTAATGCTTCTTGTCCATCGCGTAGTCGATAAAGTGCTGATCGAACCGCCGGTAACGCACCGTCGCTGTCATCGAAACCTGGCCCGAAATGTCCTTCGGCAGCCGGAACCGGTATCGAACCAGTTGCGAGCGCCCCGACTGGAACGCGTTGTTATACGCCAACACCCGGTTATGCCAAATCTGGTGCAGGTCGTTCAGTTCGCCCTTGATGTTCACCAGCCTGTTCGTAAACGAGTGCGCTCCAGGGTCAAGGTTGCCGTCCGGTTGGATAAACCCGCTCTCGGCCAGCGTCTTGCCCGCGCCGTCCTTCACCGCAAAGTCCACCCAGGCCTCATAAAAGTCCCGCTGCTCCGGAATGAACGTGTGCCCGATCCCCTTGTTCTGGACCACCACGTCCGCCACCAGCGTCTCTCCCGGCGCAATCGAGTAGCTCGTCAACCCCAGCGGCGCAACCAGCACAACATCCTTCGCCGTGGCCTCCGCGCCTTCCTTTTCCAGCGCGAATATGTCCACGTTGAACACGCCCTTGCCGTCAGACCCGTTCTTCAGGAACTCCGCAACCTTGCCTGCCTGTTCGTCGAATTTGTAATACTGCGGCAACAGCGTATTGCCCGCCGCCCACCGGTGAGAAACCAGCTTCCCATCCTTTGCCCCAGGATCGACCGCCCCCGCCGGCAGCGCTTCCCGCAGCATGTGGCAGGTCTGGCACGTCGAAACCACATCTTTGCGATAGAAGGGAAGTGGCGACTGCCTGGTAAAGCTCGCCCCCTGCCACTCGTCATACAACGAGATCGCCCGCAGCCATTTGTAGTCGTCCAGCGTCTTCGGAATCGCCGCCTTGTGGCATGCCGCGCAAAACTCTGCCGTCTTGTAAAGCGGCCGCATCACCGCCTTTGAATGTCTGTCAAGGTGCGCCAGAATCTCCGCGTCGGTCACCGGCCGCGTAATCGGCGCGCCCGCTTCATCCACCAGAACCGCCGGAACTCCCATCACCCAACTGCCCGTCCCAGTCGTATCCGTCGAGATAATCGAGTGGCACGTCGAGCATGTCACCCCCTCCTGCTCAAACGGCCGCTTCTTCGGCATCCCCTGCGACAAATCTCCACTCAGCAGCGCCACCGGATTGTGGCAACCCTCGCAGTGCCGCGAATACTGAACCCCCTTCTCATCGATCAGCGCGTTCACATTCTTCAGATACCACGGCGCGCGAAAGCTGTTCGAGTGCGCCGACTCACGCCACTGGTGATATGCCTCCTGGTGGCAGTGCCCGCAGTACTCCGCCGTAGCAAAGCTCTTCGGATTCATGAACTGCCCGTCCGACGAAGTCGCATTCGACGGCAAAAATGGCGACTGCTTCCCAAATGCGTAGTTGTACCGCGATGCCACCGAGTCGTGGAAGGCCGAAGTCGGCCCGGTGATAGGAATATGCGCCCCGTAAAGCGGGGTCTCCCCCGAGCTGGTCGTCGAGACCGTACTGGCAGGCCCTCCCGTTGTCGATACGGCCGGCTTCGGAGAAGCAGGGTCCACAGCAGGATCGGTGGCGGCGCGAACCCACCCGGCGCTCACAAAAACAGAAACTGAAGCCAGCAAAGTAGCTGCGAACCAAGCGCGTAACAGGCTCTTCGACCCGATCTTGAACATCTTCCGGTGATCTCCCAGGGGAATGTAGACATTTCTCCGTCGATCTCGAAACAAGACCTGCGGGAACACAAGAACGGTAACAGGGCTTAGGCCTGCCCTGTCTTCCATCAAAAGGTTGAGGGGGGGCTCCCTTGGCGGGGCAATGCCCAGTCAAGATCCATGGCCCCGGCTGCCACTCCCCTCCCAAATCACACCATCTCCCACACCCCAGACTGAGAATTGCAGCGAGAGGTTCACAGAGTGGGATGAACGGCGAAAATCAGCCATTCGAGTGTGAGCAAGCGCACATCTACTTAGCCAAACGAGGGGCCAAACTGGTACGGTTGTTCTGAAGGATTGCAATTCTCCGATGGCCTCTAATCCTTATTTCTCTCTCGCAGTTCTTTTCGTCGTCGCTCTGGGCTTTGGTCTCACGCCTCTGGCGCTCGCATGGCTCTGGGCAAAGGTCTTTTCCCCAGCCAAGCCCAACGCCGTCAAGAACGCAATCTATGAGTGCGGGCTCGAGTCCAGGGGAGATGCCTGGGTCCAGTTCCGTTCCGCATATTACCTCTATGCAATCATGTTCCTCGTCTTCGATGTCGAGGCCGTTTTCCTGCTCCCCTTCGCCGTCGCCTTCACCGGCCTGGGCGTAGCAGCCTGTGTTTCCATGCTCGTTTTTGTACTCATGTTGATTGAAGGTCTGGCATGGGCCTGGGCCAAAGGCGTCCTGACCTGGGCGTGAAAAGCAGATGACAGATTGCAGAGGACTGTTCTTGCCGCGTCAACTCGCTGCTCTTGATTGTCACCTGTCATCTGTAACCTGAAACCTGAAGGAGCGTAGCGACTTATGGACGATGGATTGAAGATCGAACTCGGCAAACAAGGCGTCTTCGTCACCACCATCGAGGAGCTCTACAACTGGGGTCGCCGCAGCTCCATCTGGCCCATGCAGTTCGGCCTCGCCTGCTGCGCCATTGAAATGATCGCCACCACCATGGCCCGTTACGATCTCGCCCGATTTGGCGGTGAAGTCTTCCGCCCGTCGCCCCGCCAGGCCGACCTCATGATCATCTCCGGCACCGTAACCAAGAAAATGGCGCCCCAGGTCGTCCGCCTCTACAACCAGATGGCCGAGCCGCGCTACGTCATCGCCATGGGTGCCTGCGCCATCTCCGGCGGCCCGTTCAAGCAGGGATACAACGTCCTCAAGGGAATTGACCGCTACATCCCCGTCGATGTCCACATTCCCGGCTGCCCGCCCCGTCCTGAAGCCCTGCTCCACGCATTCATAACCCTGCAGAAGAAAATTGACGGCCAAAGCCTCACCGGCGAAAATCGCCCCCGCCACCTCAACGCCGAGGCGCAAGGGGAGTTTCCCGTCCCCGTCCAGGGCGCACACGATCTCGAACCGACCTCCAACAAGGGCGTCTGGCCAATTCCCATTACCATCCGGTGATCCCCGTCACGGACCAAGTACACGCAACTCGGAGAGGCTGAGGAGCCTGAGAACAACAGTGAAGACGGTTGAAGAAATCAAAGCGGCGATCGAAAAAGCAGTGCCCGGCGCAGGGGTCGAGATCATCCCCAACCCCAGCGTCAGCGGTCAGCATTCGTTACGCCTGAATCCGCAGACTGCGATTGCCGTCGCC
>Ga0302319_10003718_pt1 | contig 31685 bp, 32 predicted proteins | sample Bog_T0_2_FD_203319 | JGI IMG/M metagenome (GOLD analysis project Ga0302319, IMG submission 203319) | Peat permafrost microbial communities from Stordalen Mire near Abisko, Sweden - Bog_T0_2 | ecosystem: Environmental > Terrestrial > Soil > Wetlands > Peat | place: Sweden: Abisko, Stordalen Mire... | reverse complement strand
TTGACCTTGCCGCTTTCGGACCAAGACTTCAGCAACTGGTCGGTAATGTTCAGGAGACTGCCGTATTCGGTGTCGATCAACTCCGGACTCAAAAGGATCGGCGCCCAATCGAGGTCGTCTTTGGTCCTTCCGGCATAGACGTAATTGCGCTCATAACTTTGCTCCAGTTGAGTTCCCTCCGCCGAGGCGAGCAGCAGAATCGTCTCAGCGCGTAGGGGCGGAAGGTACTCGATCGGAACGCTACGTTCCCGCGCGACGATCGCCACGTTGGTTTCGTTGGCGGCCGCGCCCAGGATAAGATCGCTGTCCAGGGCAAATCGGCGGATCGTCTTGCCCGTTCGAGAGAGATCGCTTCCTTTTGGCACAATCCATACCACCGCGCCCCGCTTGCTGCTGTAAAACAATCCAGCCTTCTTGGCCTGCAGCAGTCCTGCTACAGTCATCGGCGTGGCAGTTTCGGGATTCGAGAAAAGCTCCTGGCTGGCCAGGATGTGGTCCTCCAGGTCGCTCATCGTGAACGATAGGTCAACTCTGGGGCGCTCTTTTATAGGCACTGCCGGAAGCACCAGGGCAGACGCTTTGTAGGTGGTGCCGAAAGCATACCAGTGGACCGCACTGACCATTTCGTTCACTTGCGATTCCGGCACAGCTTCCAGATCGACAAGCGCATCCTTCACCCAGCCATCGACGCCGATCGGGTGTTTCAAGAGCTGGACCTTCAGGGCGGCCGGTCCCAGCACTTTCTTCAAGCCGTCCACGGTTACATGGGGCGGAGGCTCCGACAGGATCATTGCGCGGCGGCCCTCGCTATCGGCTGGTGTCAAGGCGACCACTTGGGTGTGAAAAGGATAGGCCTGGCGAAATTGTTTCCAGACCTCGGGCTCGGACGCGGTTTGGGCGTAAGCCAAACCGGTGCCCAAAACAATCAACAGGGTGGACAAGTGGCGATACATAGTCTGACCTCGGCGCTAATAGTAATGTGATGGGCGGCGCGAACTCGTTTCACCAGCGCTCAATATGATATGGCGGAAAATTGCGGCCGCAGGGGACATGGCGCGGCGGCTAAAACAGGAAACCTATGCGCCTGCCTGGAAGTCTACAATCCGGTATGCTGAAAAGAGCAATTTGTAGTCCAAGAGAGGAAATCGTCAATGGATGATAACAATAAGCTTTCGTACTTTTTTCTGGGCCTCGGCTTGGGAGTCGCAGTCGGACTTCTATTTGCTCCGAAGAGCGGTCCTGAGACTCGCGATCTTCTGCTGACCAAAGCCGACGAGGGCCGGGACTACCTGCGCCGCCGCACGGAGGACTTGCGGGATTCCGCTGGGGACCTGGTGGACAAAGGCCGATCCGTCCTGGCCAAGCAAAAGGATCAATTGAACGCCGCCGTGGAAGCCGGTAAGCAAGCTTATCGGGAGGCCGTGGGAAGCGGCAATCCGCCGGAACCGACCCCAATCGCATAGAATAAATTCGGGCCCGTACGCCATGGAAAACAATACCTTTCTCCTCATTCTCGCGGTGTTCGTAGCCGTTTCAGCCGTTGCGCTGTGCATCCAAGCGGGCTTTTTGTTCGGAATCTATATGGCCACCAAAAGGCTGCAGGAGAAGGTGGAGCCTCTGGTGCCCAAGGTGGATCTGCTGATTGAAAGCGCCCGCACGACCATCGATCAAAGCCGCAAGCAAATCGTAGATATTACTATCAAGACCAACGAAATTCTGGATTCCACAAAGAATCAGCTAAAGATGGTGGAAGGGGTGGTAAACGACGCGACCAGCCGGGCGAGAGTCCAAATGGAGCGTGTTGAGATGGTGCTCGACGATACCATGAGCCGGGCGCATGAAACGGTTGCCACCGTACATACCGGGATTCTCCGGCCTTTGCGTGAAATCAACGGCATCGCCGTGGGCGTTCGTGCGGCGATCGGACATTTGGCGCGCGGGGGTAGGCCCAGCGTTGCCCAAGCTACTAGTGACGAAGAGATGTTCATTTGAACTCCCCGCAGGTAACCGGAGCCGGCTACCTGCCTTCCCCTCCCGATCGATGAAGCTGTATCTGCTTCTGTGGGGGGTCACACTTCCCGCTCAGAATCCGCGCGAGATCGTCTCGAGATCGGTTGAAGCATACCAACTCGACTGGATGCAGATGACCCACTATACCTGGGTCGCGCGTCTGACCGACCGGCATTTGGACAACCAGGGCAACGTGAAGTCGGAAGAGAAGCAGGCCTGGGAGACCATTGTTGTCGATGGCGAACCGTGCCGCCGCATACTGGAGCGGGCTGGCCGCCCGCTCTCGCCTGACGAACAGAAAAAACAGCAGGAAAAGCTGGACCGCACCGTCGCGAAACTCGAGCGCGAAAGCCCTGGGCAACGAGCTAGACGGATGGAGAAGGAAGAAAAGGAGCGCACCGAAGACCGGCGCTTCTTGCTGGAGATCGCCGACCTCTATGATTTCCGCTTGGTGGGCGATGCAAACATCGATGGGCGCGATGTTTGGGTAATTGACGCCACGCCGAAACCCGGATATCAGCCGAGGCATTCCGATGCCAAACCGCTGCTGAAGATTCGAGGCCGTATTTGGATCGACAAGATCGAATATCAATGGGTCCGGCTGGAGGCGGAGACCACGGGAACCATCTCCTATGGAGTCTTCCTGGCGCGCTTGAATCCGGGGGCGAAACTGGTGTTCGAACAGCAGCGAGTGAACGATCAGGTTTGGCTCCCCAAGCGCGAATTCACGCGCGGATCGGGCAGAGTTGGCTTGCTGAAGAAAATCCAGATGGAAGAAGAGTTAACCTGGAACAACTATCGTAAGTTTGAAGTGGAGTCGAAAATCGTAAAATGAACCGCAGAGATTTTCTTTGTTCGGCGGCGGCTATGGCAACTGCTTCCCGCTTCGGTTTTGCAGGTGCGCCCGAGCCGCTGCAGCAGTTCGAATACTCGTCGGTAGACTTCCCGGACGGCCCCCAGCAGACGCAATTGGAGCAGACTCACTCAATCCTGATGGGTTTGAGCGAAGATAGCCTGCTGAAGCCGTTTCGCGATCGCGAGGGCTTGCCGGCTCCAGGCGACGAACTGGGGGGATGGTACGACACCAGCGCCTTTGCTCCGGCAGCTCAGTTCGGACAGTGGGTGTCCGCGTTAGCGCGTTTCTATGCCATCACGCGCGATCCAGCCACGCGAGCGAAGGTCGATCGGTTAGTGCAAGGGTACGCCGCGACCGTCAGTCCTGATGGGAAGTTCTTCATCCACAATCGATTTCCCTCGTATACCTACGACAAACTGGTGTTGGGGATGATCGATGCACACACTTATGGCGATCAGGCGGACGCCCTGGCAATTCTGGCGCGCACCACGTCGGCCGCTTCCCCCTATCTGCCGCCGCACGCGATCCCGCGCATGACGCGGCAGTTAACGTCTGAAGAAGAATTCAGCATTCATGGCTGGGACGAGAGCTATACGATGCCGGAGTACCTGTTCCTCGCGGCGGAGCGTAGCGGCCAGTCGTTGTACCGGGACATGGCCGTTCGCTTCCTGATGAACGAGAGCTTTTTCGACCCGCTATCGGAGGGCAAAGATGTCCTTGCGGGGCGACATGCGTATAGTCACATGAATGCGCTTGGCTCGGCTGCCAAGGCATACCTGGTGTTAGGGGACGACAAATATCTGCGGGCCGCTCGCAATGGATTCGATTTTGTCGAGCGGCAAAGCTTTGCTACAGGTGGGTGGGGTCCGGACGAATTGTTCTCGGCGCCCGGCAGCGGAGACTTGGGTGACAGTCTCGAAAAGACACACGCCGGTTTCGAAACTCCATGCGGAGCATACGCACACTTCAAGATCACTCGTTACCTGCTGCGGATCACGCAAGACGCCCGGTACGGCGACAGCATGGAGCGAGTGATGTATAACACAGTGTTGGGCGCGAAACCTATGCAACCGGATGGCTCCAGTTTCTATTACTCCGACTATCATCCCGGTGGTCATAAGACCTTCCATCCCGATAAGTGGCCGTGCTGCGCCGGGACACTGCCGCAGATCGCCGCCGATTATCGCATTAGCACTTATTTTCGCGACCCGCGCGGGGTGTTTGTGAATCTGTACATTCCTTCGACATTGCGCTGGAAGCAAGGCGATACGCGCCTCTCGCTGACGCAGACCGGGTCCTATCCGCGGCACGGTGCAGTTCAGATGACGCTTACGGCGGAGAAGTCTGTGGATTGCGTTCTGCGTTTCCGCGTTCCGGGGTGGACCACGGCGGGCGCGGCCATCTCGATCAACGGACAGAGGCAGACGGCGGAACTGCGTCCCGGCACGTTTGCGTCTGTCGGAAGAACCTGGAAGTCCGGTGATCGGGTGGAGTTGGAATTTCCGTCGGTCCGGCGCCTTCAGCCGGTCGATGAGCAGCATCCCGATTTAGTGGCGCTGGTGCAGGGTCCGCTGGTGCTGTTTTCATTAGCGGAGAAGACACCGCAGCTGTCGCGGCAGCAGTTGTTGCAAGAGGATCTAGAGAAAAGTGAGGTGCGATTCCTGCCGTTCATGGAGATTGGGAATCAGGCGTATTGCACCTATCAGAAGTTGACGCGGGGCTAACTTACTACTCGAATTGACGGCGGAAATCTGCAAACTGCCTTTTCAATTCGTCCATTTCAGACCGTAACCGGCCTATTTCCGCTTCCAGCGCGCCGATCCGGTCCGTGCGGGCGACCGGCGTCGCCTCAGGCTCCGAGTTATCCACCGGACCGGAAAATAGCTGCCCATAGCGGCTCTCCTTTTCACCCGTGCGGCGCGGTAGCTTCACTACGAACTCGGTCATGCGATCAAGCAGAGATTCCACTTCCAAGAGATCGTTGAAGCGGTGCAAACGCTCGGTTCGAGTCCGCAACTCGCCTATGGTTTGGGGACCGCGCAACATCAGCTCACAAAGAATTGCAATCTCGCGGCGGCCTAAATTTAGCTTCTCTGAAAAGCGATGGGCGTACTTCGGAACGCGGCTTCCGGCCCCGGTGATGATAGACGCCAAGCCCTTGTTTCGCAGCAACTCGATGGCTTGCATCACGGTGTCCTCGTCATAGGACACCACCGGGTCGCGGTTCGACTTCTGATTGCAGGCATTGACCAACGCGTTCAGCGACTGCGGATAATATTCCGGCGTAGTGATTTCCTTCTCGATCAGAGAAGAAAGGACCCGGACTTCCACCGGGTGCAGCTCAAAGTCCACCGTTTTAGTTTACTGGACCGTCCTCGGTAGTCTTAACCCAGCATCGCAGAACTTCGGCAACGCCCCAGGCCTGCGCGATACAGCCGCGAGGCGTATAGGGCGGTTCTGCATCGAAGATCTCACTGATCGATCCTACACATGCCTCTCCCAGGTGGGCGTTGAATCCTTGCAGAAAACAATTCGCCTTTTGCAACTCGCCGGGATGGACGCGCAGCCAGGCGTCGATGAACGGACCAATCAGCCAGCTCCACACCGTGCCCTGATGATAGGCTGCGTCGCGCGACCGCAAATCGCCGTCGTACCTGGGTTTGAAATCTTTGTTGTCCGGGGATAAAGATCGCAGTCCCACCGGGGTGAGCAACTTCTTTTCGCAGACGTCCACCACTGCCGCCCATTTGGACTCCTCGAGAATCGGATGGTCCAGCGAGAGCGCCATCAATTGATTGGGACGGCAGGCGGGATCGTTGCCCTGTTCCCCATCCACGACGTCGAAGAGGAAACCAGTCTGAGGATTCCAAAACCGTTGGTTAAACGATTCGCGGCACTTTTGGGCCTCTTCCTCTAACGGCGGCGCGGCGTCCTCGCGCTGCTCCTCGCAGACCCAGCGGGCCGTCAATCTTAAAGCGTTGTACCAGAGCGCATTGATTTCCACCGCCTTGCCGCGGCGAGGCGTTACTACCCAATCGTCAACCTTGGCGTCCATCCAGGTGAGCTGATAGCCGGGCGCTCCCTCGGATAGTAAATGATCGTTCGGATCGACGTGAATGCCGAAGCGTGTCCCGCGCAGGTGGCACTCAATAATGCCTAACAGTTTGGGAAGCACGAGCCGGAGAATGGTCCGGTCGCCAGTCAATTGCAGATAGCGCTCGATGGCATGGAAGAACCATAAAGTCGCGTCGGCGGTGTGATATAGCCCTTCTTTCTGACCTTCGGGAAACAGGTTGGGAATCAACCCGTCGCGGATGTAGTGGGCAAACGTGCGCAGAATGTAAGCCGCCTCGACATGCCGGCCTGTGGTGAGGGTAAGTCCTTCCAGACTGATCATGGTGTCGCGGCCCCAGTCGGTGAACCAATGGTAACCGGCGATGACGGTGCGGATCTCGTCGCCGGCGGCATGGGCGCGAGCGCTATCGGCCAGGCGTCCGGCGGGACGAATGACGAACTGATCGGCAGCTAAGACCAGCTCGGCGGGAGTACCTTCTCGGGCCTTGGCGTTGGCTTCGGCGAGCAGGCGCCCACGTCGGTCGTACTCAGCGCCCATGGCGTCCTCTGGCGATAGCGCGCGAATTGTCTCCCATGACTCGGTGGAGGCTATCAAGGTGACGCCGCGGCCCTTTGTTAGCTCGGCGTGAAAGTAACCCGGGCTCCACAAATCCCCGCGCGCGGCGTATCCGCGGCTCTCTTCGATGCGATAGAGAATCTCCTGAATCCGCAGACGGTCGATGGTGAGGGCGGCGCCGGAGCCATGCAACAGCATGCGTAAAGGCGGCAGATTCTGGCCGGCCAGAATCTCGTATTGATCTTCGAACACGTTCAGCGAGTATGGCGTGGTGATCGGCGAACTGACCGGGGCTTCGTGCGGACGCACATTCAGCGAAGGCCGCAAGGTGAGCCGGAGAGTTCCGTCGCCATCGAGAATGCGATAGCGGATGTAGACCGTATTCTGCATGTGCGGCAACATCAGGCTTTTTTCAAGAACGAAGTTGTCCACCTGGTAGCGCCACGCCGGCAAACCCAGGTCGACCCGGAATTCCTTCAGGAAATCGGCACCGTGCAGACGAAGCGGCGCTTGGGCACGCTCCTCGCCGCCGAGTTGGAGGAACTTCCCATTCGGAAGTGTCACCTGCTCCACTAAATCGTTGAACATCATCATGCGCCCGTGCGGGGCCGGAAGCGCGGCGATCAGGTAACCGTGAAAGCCGCGGGTGATAACGGCCGCGACAGTCCCGGAGGCGTAGCCCCCCAGTCCATTGGTTACCAGCCACTCGCGGTTCAGAAGCTCGGATTCGTCTCCGGCGTTGCCGGACCAGGGGATCTTGCGTATCAGTTCCGCCATTTCAGTTGTTCGCACTTCATAGGCGCTTCCAAGGGGGAAATCGTATCAACGTTTCCTCGGAAAAGTCATGATAATATGAGGCTGCCAGTGGATCTGCGTCATGACAATACATAACGTCAGATTGACCGGCGACCTGGAACTGTTCGTGGCGGCGAAGGTTTAAAGTGGCTGGTATGAGGACGCCGGCGATGTTGTCCGTATCGCCCTAAAGAACTTAAAACGCGCGGAACGGCAGTACGAAACGAGAATAGAAGCTTTGCGGATTGCCATTGACGAGGGCGATGCCAGCGGCTTGGCAGAAGACGACGTCTTTGAGTGTGTTCGGGAGAAGCTCAATCTCCCTCCGAGCGCAGTCTAATACTTGGCCCGATTTCGCTTTTCGCAGCGAGCCGAGGCTGACCTATACAGCATCGGACTTTACACCTTACAAGGCAAGCACTTGTATAATTTGCCGGACAGAGGCCGGGGGAGTTCTGCTTTCCGTATCGCGAATTGGCGACGCCTTAAAACTATTTAGAAGTCGGAGTGGTCGTGTAGAGGCCAACGATGCTGGCGCTGCCTAAGATATGGCCGGAACTTCCAGCCGCAGCCAGGGCGCTAACCAGCGTAAGGGCTGTGGGCGGGAAATCCGCCGAGGCGGGTAAGCTGAGGTCAATGTCGAGAGCGTAGACCGTAAAGACGTAGTGATGGACATTTGGCGGATAAAAAGAAGGGGGACACGGCCCACCGTAGTTAAGATCCGCGTTGCTACCGGCGGAACCATAGGTGTTGATCACTTGTGGTCCGTAACTGCTTCCGGTAACACCGGCATTCTCGGGGAGCCCGGTGGCCGTTCCAGCAATGTTGTACATGCCCCAGTGCGTTACGCCCGCTGTCGCGTCGAACACCGTTACAGCGAAACTGCGTGTACCGCGCGGGGTATTCGCCCATGATAACTCCGGCGATTCATCGCCACCCGCGCTGCCATCCACGGAGCAGACGTTAACTCCATTCACCGGGTAGTTGTAAATCGCGCTTATGGGCAGGAATCCATTGTTCTCGAATGTAGTGCTGCTGAGCACGAATTGATCCTGGGCGGATGCGAAACTCGCCCATGCCAAGCAAGTAAATGCCGTGTTGGCGATAATGCGTGTGACTTTCATAGCAGTCTCCTTTTAGGCTCTTTCTCCTTGGATCAGCTTATATCAGGCTCTTGCACATGTCACCATCTGTACCGATGGGAATTTCGCAAATGCCGGGTGTCAGCTCTCCTCAGAACCGCAGGCGACTACTTCGTTGAGAGGTTCACGGGCGCTAACGATTGGGGAAGCACGAATGCGAAGAGGATTCCCCCGCTGCTGGTGAGCAGGTACTGGCGGCCGTCTAGCTGGTAGCTAATGGGAGAGCTTTCGATGTGTCCTCCCGATCCTGCGTGCCACAGGGTGGCGCCATCGGAAGTCCTTACCGCCAGGAAATTTCCGCTCGCATCTCCGGTGAACGTTACGCCGGAATCGGTGGTGAGGACGCCGGCGCCGGAGCCGAACGGTCCGAGTTCGTGCGACCAGCGGGTTTGGCCCGTTTTGTAGTCGATGGCTTGCAGCACCCCTTTGCCCCACACCGTGTAGTCGGCGCCGGCCCAACCGTAATCTCCGTCGGCTGGTTTGGCGAAGTAGATGCCGTAGGCCGGGTGGGCGTCCACGATGAACAGCCCGGTGGCGGGATCGAAGCTTGGAGAACGATAATTCGTGAGGCCGCCTTCGTCGGGCGCGACCAGTCGTCCATCGGGCGCGGGCTCTTTGTCAGGGTCGGGGATGGGCTGCCCGTTTTCGTCGACGCCTTTGGACCAGTTCACCGGGCCATACGGTGTGGTTAACAGACTTTTGCCATTGGTGCGATCCAGCACGAAGAAGTAGCCATTGCGAGAGGTCTGCATCAGCATCTTGCGCGGCTGACCTTTGAACTCGGCGTCCACGAGTACCGGAGTTTCCACCGCATCCCAATCGTGGGTGTCGTGGGGCGAGGGTTGAAACGCCCAGCCGAGCTTGCCGTTATCGGGGTTGAGGGCAACGATGCTGCACGTATAAAGGTCGTCACCGGGACGGGCTTTACCGTTCAGCACCGCGGTGGGATTCCCGGTGCCCCAGTACAGCAGATTCAGGCCGGGGTCATAGGTTCCGGTCATCCAGGTCGTGCCGCCGGTGGTGCCGCCGGGCGTTCCTTCCGGCGGCGTGCTGTACCACGTCCACTGCGTTTCGCCATTTTCGGGGTCGATCGAGCGCAGATAGCCGCGTAGATTATCAAAGTCTCCAGAAACACCGACGATGACGTGGTTGCGAACGACGAGCGGCGACATGGTGGTCCAGTAGCCGCGCGTCACATCCGCTACCTGCACATTCCACCGTTCTTTACCGGTTTTGGAGTCGAGCGAAACAAGGTGGCCGTCGGGGCTGAGGAAGTACAACCAGTCGCGGTACATGCTAACGCCTCGATGGCCGATATGCAGTCCCTTGTTGGGCGGGTAGATGTAATGCCAGATTTCGTGGCCCGAGCGCGCGTCGATGGCCCAGATGCGGTCGGGCACGGTGATGTAGATCACGCCATCGACGACCAGAGGCGACGCCTTGATGGTAGCCGCTTGGCCGGTTGAAAAAATCCACGCCAGCCCGAGTTTATCTACGTTTTCGGGAGTGATTTGTTTAAGACTTGTGTGGCGCTGGCCGGAGTAGTCGCCATGATAGCCGGGCCAAGTGTCGACCGGCGGCCTTTCAAGCATGGTCTGAGTGGTGCCTTGGGCCAGGACCACGGCGGCGGTGGCGGCGGCCATCGAGAGAGACAATCGGATCATCAATATTCCTCTATTTCAGCGTCTGCAGGTACGCCATCAGATTGTGGATGTCGCCATCGGTGTACTTGCCCAGGAGCTCGGCGTGGGCCTCAACCGGAGCATCGATTTGGACTTTCAGGCTTGGCGTTTTAGACCAGGACCGGTAGCGGCCGTCGGTGTCCCTAAGGGAGATGGTGAATTCGTCGTTATAGGCGACTTCCCCGGAGACCGACATACCGCCGGGTAGGGTCACCGTAGCCTTGGTTTTCGTGCGTTCCGGGTAGAGCATGCGCTGTTCGAGTTTGAGGCCAACCAGGCGGGTGCCTACATGGGCAAGGTCGCCCGTGGCTGAGTGGCAACTGGAGCAGCGGCCTTGGTGTTCGAAATATTCTTTACCAAGGGCGGCGTTGCCGGTCTGCAAGTCCGCAGGCTGAACGCCGCGGCGTTTGCCGTTTGTGGCGTTGGCCGCCTGCCGATTGTAGATGAAAGCGACGACACCGGACATCGCTGTTTCGGTAAGGTCGAACTTGGGCATGCCTTTTTCGGGGCGGCCGTTGCGGATCACCGCGGCGATTTCGGCGCCGGTTTTGTCGCGCTTGACCAAGTCGGAGTCGGCCAGTGAGGGTCCGGTCTCGCCGCCACCGGCGTCGCGGCCATGGCAGAAGGCGCATTGCTGTTGGAACAGGGTCTGGCCGCTTTCAATGAGTTCTTTGGACGCGACCTTGTTTTGAATGGCCGCCGTTTGAGAGTTGCCCGCAGTTTGGGCAGCGAGGAGGAGGCCAAGCATTCCGATAACCGCAACTAGAGTCTTCTTCATCTTCGAAGGGTATTGTAGCAACGAGTAGATGGGGAATCCAACCTTGTGGCGTCACCGAACAGGTTTAAGCAGGAGTTGACAAAGTGCGCGCTTGTTCCGTACGAACTTGACATTAATGTCAAGTTCGTCTAAATTGTCAAGACGTGGCTTATGTGTGGGCCTAGCCGATGATTCCGGATTTCGATGCCGACGGGCTCCTGCCCCCGGAGACTTCGAGGTCTCTCTCGAAGAGCTGCGGCGCTCGGTACTCGTTGCGGGCGACGCCCGGCGGCAAGCGAACTGGGACACGGCGTGGCGGGCACAGCTAGTCGAAAACCTTGAGGTCCTTACCCGGCAACTGTGGAGCGTCGGTGTCAGAGGGGTGTATGCCGATGGATCTTTTGCCGAGGACAAGGATCACCCCAACGACATCCATGGATATTTCGTTTGCAATCTTCAGCCGCTGATAACCGGAGAGCTCACGCGTCAATTGAACCTGCTTGATCCTTCAAAAGTCTGGACGTGGGACCCGATATAACGCAAGCCATACCGCGGCTATCCGAAGAGGCAGCTGCCGATGTGGCATCAGCATCGGGTGGAACTCTATCCCCATGTGCCGGAGCTAGGAATCGGTTGCGGCATCTTTGATAAGTTTGGCTATGGAGTTTCCGTCAGCTTTCCGCCAATGCCGCCGCAACGGAAAGCCGCGAGGCATCGTAAAAATCCAGTATGGAGGTCAGTCATGATTCGCAATGAAGCGGAATATCAAGAGGCGTCTGCTCGTCTGGCCAATGAGCGGCAGCGGCTTGCCGATCACCGGGCACGGCTCAAAGAAGCCGGTCTGAGCGCGGAAGAGATCAAGCGGGTGATCGATCCAATGGAATCCTTTCACCTTCAGCTGCGGGAGGAAGTCGAAAGCTACGAACGGCTGAAGCGGGGTGAGTTTGAGGAACTGGAGAATCTCCAGGGGTTCGGGCATTTGCTTATTTCAGTGCGGATAGCGCAAGGCGTGTCGCAGCGTGAGCTGGCTAAACGCCTCAACGTGCATGAATCGCAAGTGTCGCGGGATGAGCGAAACGAGTACTTTGGCATAAGCCTGGAACGAGCCGTAAAAATTCTTGACGCTCTCAATGTCCGGCTGCATACTAAGGTAGAGATCCCGCCTCCACGAGAACTGGTATACGCATAGAAAATCGCAGGCATTTCGTGTTAAACTCGAAATCGTTATGGCAATTCCAAACACTAGGCGTTTCCGGCCTCACTGCCCCACTTGCGACGCAACCTATACGTTGGTGGCCGTCCTCCCGAAGGATGCCGACGTCGACAAGTATCTAGCCGATGCCGTCATCCGCCACGACCACAAGGCTTTCCAGGAAGCGAAAGCGGCGCAGTTCAAGATCCGCGTCGGTCAGCAGAAGCAGAAGAAGGCGAAGTAGTTCCCGCTTCTTTCACCCTCCAATCTCACAGGGCGCAAGCAAGTTGCATGCGCCCTTCGCATTTCCGCCCTACTTCAAAGCCTGCTCGACGGCGCTGGTCAGTTCCGGCGATTCCGGCGTGACCTTCGAATCGAACCGCGCGATCACTTTTCCATTCTTATCCACCAGGAATTTCGTGAAATTCCAGCCGATCTCGCCGCCAGTCGTAGGATTGGCCGACTTGTCAGTCAGGAACTGATAAAGTGGCGCTTTGTCGTCGCCTTTCACGGAAATTTTCGAGTACATCGGGAACGAGACGTGATAGGTGCGGGAGCAGAAAGTCTTGATTTCTTCGTTAGTCCCGGGTTCCTGGCCCATGAAGTTGTTGGCCGGAAAGCCGAGTACGACCAATCCCTGATCCTTATACTTCTCGTACAAGGCTTCCAGTCCCTTGTACTGTGGCGTGTAGCCGCACTTGCTGGCCACGTTTACCAGCAGCAGCACTTTGCCTTTGTAGGCGGCCAGCGGTGAAGGCGAACCTTCGATCGACGGCAATGTGAAATCGTAGACGCTCGAAGCGGCCATCAGCGCCAACGGCGCGAGCAAGGTTAACGCGAATAGGGTAGTTTTCATCAGGAGTTTGGATGCAGCCTACCGCTAGAAGTTGCAGAAATGAATGCTCGCGCCGGTTACTTACTCGCCATTTCGCGGGGAGGGTCCAGCACTTCGGCCAGTTTGGCTAAGCCAAATCCTATTATCACGATAGGCCAGAAGATCCGGAAATCGAATACCAGAACGTCCAAATTACGCAGTAGAAGCAAAGAACCGGCGGCGCAGATAAGTGAGGCGGCGATCTGGGCGGAAGGACGGGTGCAACGCAGCCCTTTAGTGATGCCGATAGCTACCAAACCCAGGGGCCAACAGCTCCACAGATCTCGTATCATGACTAACCCAATGTTGCCAAGCAGGGTGACCAAACCGATAGCCACGATTAAGGCTCCAAAAACGATCCCGCCTTCCGGCCCACGCTGGCAGCGCCGCTTCCCGCGGGCTTCCCGTTTGGCTTGCCTCCGTGCGAACTTATCTGGGTCCATGACGGAAGCTTATCAGTGAGCCTCCTGGAGAGCGACTTTAGATCGGTGAATGACGGATTCCAGCCGGTGAACACCGAGTGGCTTGGTATCCTGACTCAATCCACGACGGCGCTCCAGCCTCGGCGAGACAAGTCGTAATAGATCACGCCACCCGCAGCGACTCCCAGCCCCAGCATCACTACGCCGAGCCCAACTTCCCCCAGCAGAATCTTACCGACGCCGAACAGGACACCGTAAATGAGAGCGCAGCCACACAGCCAGTCGATCAGGTTGGCCAACATGCCTCCCGAAGGCGCTACGTCCGGTGCGAGCGCGGCGACGGGCCGCCAACCAGCCAGCGCGGGCCGCGTGCGGCGATAGAAAGCAACCAAAGTTCCTTGCGATTCGGGCGGAGTCAGCAGCGTCACTGTCAGCCACACAGCCGTCGTAACGGCCACCGTGATGATCATGATCCAGGCAAAATCCGTCGGATTATCGCCGTTCATTCCCAGAAATGCTTGCAGCACTACCGATACGACCAGCGCTGCGCTCATGGCCGAGATTTCGCTCCAGGCGTTGATGCGCCACCAATACCAGCGCAGCAGAAGAACCGCTCCCGTTCCCGCGCCGATCGACAGCATCCACTTCCAGGCGTCTCCAATGGAAGTCATATAGAACGTCACCACGATCGACACCACGGTCAGCAGCACCGTAGCCCACTGCGAAGCGGCGACATAGTGATGGTCGGTCTCAGTGGGCCGTAAAAAGCGCCGATAGAAATCGTTCACCAGATAGCTGGCGCCCCAGTTCAACTGCGTCGCAATGGTCGACATATAGGCGGCGGCGAAGGCGGCCACCATCAGGCCTCGTAACGACGGCGGCAGGTACGCGATCATCACGCGAATGTAGCCGGTCTCCGGGTCCTGCAAATTGGGAAATAGAATCAGCGACGCCAACGCCACCAGAATCCACGGCCACGGGCGGATGGCGTAGTGGGCAATGTTGAACCACAGCGTGGCCAGCAAGGAGTTCTTTTCGTCTTTGGCGCAGAACATGCGTTGCGCGACGTAGCCTCCGCCGCCCGGCTCGGCGCCGGGATACCAGGAGGCCCACCACGTCATTGAAACGTAGACCGTGAACGTAATCATGGGCATCCAAGTTGAGTTCATATCGGGCACAAAGCTGAGCACCGATCCCCGTCCGCCTGCCGCATGTCGCACTGCGTCTATGGCCAGCAGTTTGGCCTTCATCGCACCCATGCCGCCCACTGCCTGCACCGCAAACACGGCCAACGCGATCACCATGCCCATTTTGATGACGAACTGAAAGACGTCGGTTACCAGCACGCCCCACAGCCCGGATAGCGTGGAAATGAACGACGTCAGGGCGATCATGCCGACGACGATCACCAGCGCCTGCCATTTCTCGATGCCCAGGATCAGCATCAGGATCTTCACCATCGCCAGATTCACCCAACCTAGAATGATGCAGTTGATGGGAATGCCCAGGTACAGCGCGCGAAAGCCGCGCAGAAACGCTGCCGGCTTACCCGAGTAGCGGATCTCGGAGAACTCGATGTCGGTCATCACGCCGGACCGGCGCCACAGGCGCGCGAAGAAGAACACCGTCATCATGCCGCTGGCTACCAGATTCCACCACACCCAGTTGCCGGCGATCCCGTTCTTGGCTACGAAGCCGGTCACGACCAGCGGCGTATCGGCCGCGAAGGTAGTGGCCACCATCGAAGTACCCGCGAGCCACCACGGCACGTTGCGTCCGGAGAGGAAAAACTCGGAGATATTCTTGCCGGCGCGAGCCTTATAGTAAAGCCCAATGCCTATGTTAAAAAGAAAATAGAGTACGACTACGGCCCAATCGATGAGGGTGAGTTGCATTCGGTGCGACTATTGTACCGTCAGTGCAGCGCGGGGTTTGGATATACGTCGGCGTCTCCGGGTTCCTGGTGGGCGCAGCGGAAGTCCTTTTCGATCAGGATCGATAGCACGTCTTGCTGGGCGCTGATGGCTACGTCGCGGCTCGCCGCCCACTGACGCGCGGTGGTTAGAGGAATCCGCACTTCTAATTTGCCATCAGTGTACGAAGCAGTGGGTACGGCCGATTTCGGGCTGGCCCGCAAGCTATAAACCAGCACCGCGTCGGGCGCGAATTCAACGCGATCCTCGACGACTCCCGTCGCGGCCAGTTGAGTAACTTCGCTCGGCTTTAACCGCAATCGTACGGAATTTCCCGATATTCGGAGTTTCATTGAATTCGCTGCGCCCCTGAATAAATGTTAAAACGGCTCCCGCGAACGAAACCAAGCAGCGTTATGCCGAAACGCCGCGCCACCTCGACGGCCAGACTGGAAGGCGCGCCGACAGCAGCCAAAATCGGAATGCCCGCCATCAGCGTTTTCTGCACCAGCTCAAAACTGGTCCGCCCGCTGACGAACAGCAATCGGTCGGAACAAGGGGTTCGTCCGGCTAACATTTCAGCCCCAATCACCTTGTCGACGGCGTTGTGCCGACCGACGTCTTCGCGAAGACTTCGCAGTGCGCCGGTGGTGTCGAAGAGCGCCGCGGCATGGAGTCCGCCGGTTCTGTCGAACACTGCCTGCGCCTCGCGCAGACGATCGGGCAACGCATGAATCGCCTGCGGTGGAAATATCGGGCCATCCCGCGCGATCACCGGACAGTTCGTTGCCCGTAGCGCTTCGATGGATGCCCTGCCACAGACGCCGCAACTCGACGTTGTATAGAAGTGCCGCTCCAGCCGGGCCAGGTCTACTTCCACATCCGCACTCAGTTCCACAGTGACGGAATTGGAAGCCTGCTGCATGGAGCGAATCTGATGGTGGCCGGTAAGAATGCCTTCCGTGAACAGGAAGCCGGCCGCCAGTTCGACATCGTGGCCGGGAGTTCGCATGGTGATCGAGACGGTAGCCGGACCGATGCGAATCTCGACGGGTTCCTCCACGGCGAGCAGATCTTGAAACTGCGTGAACGCTTCCCCCTCCACGCACTGCACCGGAACTGTCAGTATATTGCGAGTCAAAAGGAGCAGTTCTTCAGTTCGCCGATGCGTTCGAGCGTGATGTCGGCGGCAGGATATTTAGCAACAGTAGCAGCATCGAGAGCGTAATGTCCCTGGCGCACAAAGACCGTTGTAACCCGAGCCTTCCAGAGGTCCTTGATCGCTGTAAGAATACGGATCTTATCGTCGATCAGAACGTAGCGCTCGGCGGGATAGCGAGCTTCAACATCGGAGAGTTCGTGCTCCTTATGAATATAAAGCAGCACATTTCCATTGAATCGTTCATAAAGCCCGGATTTATAGACCTTGCGGGGCTGGAAAACGACGTCGCCGTCGGAAAGAATGACACTCGTGCCCCACTGCTCGACGTGTTTCACCGCATCCAGCGACTCCGGAAACAACCGATTCGCGAAGGGATAGCCCAACAGGAAATAGGATACCGCCAGCAGTTGCGGTTCATGCGGATTTTCCAGCCGGTAACGCTGCAAAGCGCCCAGGTAATCGGCATAGCCCAGTTCATTGCGAATCTGCTCGAACAGTTCCCAATAGCGTTGCGACCGATCGGGACCGACGGTCGACTGCAGGTGCCGCCGCAGATCGGCGGTCACCTGGTCATGATCCAGCAGCGTGTTATCCACGTCGAAGAGAAAAACGGTGCTGGGGGTCGCCATTTACGCGACGGTGACCTCGGAACTGAGGTACACGTCCTGAATGGTGTTCAATAGTTGCGCGCCTTCTTGCATCGGGCGCTGGAACGCCTTGCGTCCCGAGATCAGACCGGTGCCGCCGGCCCGTTTATTGATTACGGCGGTAGTGACGGCTTCGCCGAAATCGTTCTTGCCCGATGCGCCGCCGCTGTTGATCAGCCCGGCGCGGCCCATGTAGCAGTTCGCCACCTGGTAGCGGGTCAGGTCGATCGGATGATCGCTGGTCAGCTCGGTATAAATGCGCTCGTCCAGCTTGCCGTAGCTGGATCCGCCTGTGTTCAGGGCCTTGAATCCTCCATTGTTCTCGGGCAGCTTTTGCTTGATGATGTCGGCTTCGATGGTGGAGCCGATATGATTGGCCTGCCCGGTCAGATCGGCGGAGACGTGATAGTCTTTATCTTTCTTGAACGCGGGATTGCGCAGATAGCACCATAGCACTGTCGCCATACCTAGTTCATGGGCCAGTGCGAAGGCTTGCGCGACTTCGACGATTTGCCGTCCGCTTTCCTCGGAGCCGAAGTAAATCGTTGCGCCCACCGCCGCCGCTCCCATGTCGTATGCTTCCTTCACCGTACCGAACATAATTTGATCGAACTTGTTCGGGTACGTGAGCAGTTCATTGTGATTCATCTTTACGATGAACGGAATCTTGTGAGCGTACTTGCGGGCGGTCATGCCCAGCACGCCGAAGGTGGACGCAACGGCATTGCAGCCGCCTTCGATGGCCAGCTTTACGATATTTTCGGGATCGAAATAGTCCGGGTTTTTAGCGAAGCTCGCGCCCGCCGAATGTTCGATCCCTTGGTCGACGGGAAGGATGGAAACGTAGCCGGTGCCGCTCAGCCTGCCGTGGTTATACAAGCGATGCAGATTCGAGAGCACGCGGTTGCTGCGATCCGACGCGGCAAAAATCCGGTCGACGAAATCCGGTCCCGGCAAGTGCAAGCGGTCTTTCGAGATCTTCGGGTTCTGAAAACCAAGATAATACTCAGCCTTATCGCCGAGGTGTTGCTCGATGGAGGATGTAACTGTCGTCATAACTACTCCTGTATCTTATGTAGAGCATGGCCGCCCAATTTAAAGTATCGCCGATTGCAGGCACACCGTCGTCGGCGACGACTTGGGTTCCAGGGATCAAGATCCAGAATAGCCGATTGTATCGTCCCAATGATCGAGTCCTTCCCGCGGAGGCTATGTGGCGTACACTGTTAGAAGTTGAAGAATGCTTTCCGAATCGCAGCCTCGTAGTTGGCCTTCGCCTCTATGGCTTTATCTCGAGCCGCTTCTTCATCGAAATGGGCTTGTTCCCATTGGTCAACCTGCGCCAGCGTAGGCTCGCCGGAAGCGAGAGCTTCTTCGGTGCGGATCGCTGCTATCCATTTGTCAACCGCGTCTTTGTAGTCCTTCTGCATGGCCGAGACTTGAGGATTATCCATAATTCCTCGATTATTGTAATGCACGGGAAAGCGCAAATCGAACCGAGCGCCGAGTATTCATCGAAAATTGTTACAACCGGGCTAAACACATGCACAAATTAACAGGATGTTCATTTTTGGCGGCTCTATTGTTCGCTGGATTCGTCGCGGCACAGGAGCGCGTCTCGTTTCCCACCGAGGATGGAGGCGTGATTCAGGCCGACCTTTACGGCAGCGGGAACCGGGGCGTCGTCCTCGCGCACGGTGGTCGATTCAACAAAGAGAGCTGGGAGAAGCAGGCCCGCGTGCTAGCAGCCAATGGATTCCGCGTGCTGGCGATCGACTTTCGCGGTTACGGGCAGTCGCGGGGTCCCGGCCAAGCCGATCCGTTGGGTGCGCCGCTGCGGCTCGATGTGTTGGCCGCCGTTCACTACCTGAAAGATCACGGCGCGAAGACCATTGCAGCAGTCGGCGCCAGCATGGGCGGTTCCGCGGCCGGAGACGCATCCATTACCTCGAAGTCCGGCGAGATCGACCGCGTGGTCCTGCTTGGAGCGTCCCCCAACGAGCCAGCCGGGAAACTCAAATCCCGAACCCTCTGGATTGTAGCTCGCGACGATGCCAACGACGATGGCCCCAGGCTTCCCGGCATCCGCGCACAATACGAGAAGGCGCCACAACCGAAAGAATTGATCGTTCTCGAAGGCTCCGCGCACGCGCAATATCTTTTTGATACTGACCAGGGAGAGCGCGTGATGCGCGAGATCCTGCGATTCCTCTCCGCGCCGTGACTACGAGCCGGCTTTCTTAGCTGTTCCGCCCGGCCCAAAGCACGAAGCGAAACAAGTCCGCTTTCCGTTGCCAGAGGAATTGCCAAAAGTCCCCCGCTGTGATCGATTCAGCCGGGATGCCCCAATAGGTCTCGATGCGCCAGCGCAGATAAGGACTGCGCCACGGCGTCAACCGGTACCCTTTGGTGGCCTGCCAAAGAAAGCTGATCATTTATGGCAGGACGTGGCTTGAATTGACAGCTGCTTTTTTGGCGGTGGAATCCGGAGTGGCGTAGTATCCGGTGCGCGTGCGGACGGTGGGGTGGCCTGGACCGTTTACCGTCACTTTGATTTGGCGGAAGCTGCCATCCAACGCCTGAATCGACGGCGAGTACGCGATCGTGTATTGATTGCGGATGTCCTGCGCGACTTGCAGCGCGATCTTGTCTACTTCCGTCGCGTCCTTGGGATAAAAGGACAAACCGCCGGATTCCTTGGTGATCTCGTCCAGCGCCCGCTTAGCCTTGTGAGCCTCGCGCCGCTCTTCCTCGTTCAGCAACCCGATCGCGTATATCAGAACGCCGCCATCGCGCGTCTTATCCACCAGTTTCTCCAGTGTGCCGCTGCTGGCCGTATCGTTGCCATCGGTGACTACCAGCAGCACCTTCTTGTCGCGCTTGCCCTTTTCTTTCAGGTAATCGATCGACATGCCGATGGCGTCGCGCATGGCCGTGCCGCCCCGAGAGTCGATCCGCGCCACGCCTTCTTCCAGTTTTTTAATGTTGTTGGTGAAGGGGACATCGAGATAAGCCTCGTCGTTAAAGTTCACCACAAACACTTCGTCGCGTGGATTCGAAGCCTTTACCAGATCGAGCGAAGCGGTTTCCACCTTGGCCCGTTTATCGCGCATACTGCCGCTGTTGTCGATAATGATGCCCAGCGAAATCGGTACATCCTCGCGTCGGAAGAGCTTGATGGCCTGCTCCGCGCCATTTTCGTAGACCTTGAAAGCCTCGCGCGGCAGATTGGTGATCAGCTTGCCGTTCTTATCGGCAACGCTGACGGGGAGAAGAACCAGCCGCGTATCGGCTGTAAAAGTGGCCGGACCATCGTCCGGCGTAGCAGGCGTGCTTTGGGCGCTGAGGCACAGTGACGCGCCTAGCAGCCCAACCAGGCTCCTACTGAGTAGGTGCATAATATCCAAGACGATAAAAAGCTTTCAAGGGAGGCAGACCGCGCGGCTGCACTAATTTCACCGTCACCCTCCGGTACTTGCCGTCCCTATCCTGATTCTTCGGAGTATAGTACAGAACATACTGATTGCGAAGCTCCATGCCAATCTTCGCGGCTACATCCGGCAATTCGGCTAGGTTATCCACGGCAAACGCGCGGCCACCAGTCTGCTCGGCGACTTCGCTCAACAAGCCAGGTCCGGCCATTTCTTCCGCCGTCCGTCCGCGAGACGCCACTGGTTCGTAAATGCCGATGGCATAGATTTGAACATCGGCTTCCCGGACCGCATTCTTTACTTCGCTCTCGGTGTAGCGGCTGCTATTGTCGCCCCCATCTGAAATGATCAGCAGAGCCTTACGCGGATTGCGCGCCTTCTTCATGTGATTCATCGCCATGTAAATGCCGTCGAGCAGCGCGGTTCGGCCTTTGGACTGAGTGAAGGTCAGGCGGTTTTGCATCTCTTCGGTATCGGTGGTGAAAGGCATCACCATTTCGGGGCGATCGTTAAAGGTGACGAGGAAAAACTCGTCCTCCGGATTCGCGGTCTTGAAGAATTGCGCGGCGGCCTGGCGAGACTTCTGCAACTTCGATCCCATGCTGCCGCTGGTGTCGAATACCAGACCGATCGAAAGCGGAGCATCTTCGCTCGAAAATTGAGCGATCTGCTGTTCTACCTTTTCCTCAAACAGCTTGAAGTAATCCTTATCAAGTCCGGTGACAAACCGGTTCAGGGGATCGGTAACAGTAACATTGATCTGCACCAGTGTTTTGTCGATGCGGATACTGGCGGGACGCGAGTCGAGGGCGGCGCGATCCGGGTCGGGAGCGCCGGCAGCAGGCTTGATGCGCGGCTCGATCGTTACCGTCGGCTCGGAGCCCGCGGGTTTCACCGCCTGCTTATCGTCCGCCGCTTGAATGCCGACGGCGAACAACGTAAGTGCAAGAAAGAAAAGATACCGGGAATTCGTCAGAAGTTTCGCCACCATCCGCCACCTGTCTGGTTGCGACCGTTTTCAGTATAACAACCGCGTGTCGCTACAATTTCCTATGCACTCATAAGACGGCGCTCAATTGTGATTTAATCATACAAAATGAAGAACCAGCTTACGCTGCTCCTCCTTGCGACGCTGTCCGCAGCGGGCCAGGTACATTTTAATCCGGGCGCCATCGCGATCGAGATCGATGGCCAGCCGTTTACCGAGTTTCACTACGGTACCGACGTCGGCAAACCGTATCTGGCGCCGTTGCGCGCCGCTTCGGGAACCATCGTTACCAGGCGTTATCCCATGGAAAAAATCGAGGGCGAAAGCCGCGACCACTTGCACCATCGCGGACTGTGGTTCACCTATGACGATGTAAACGGCATCAAGTTTTGGGAGAACGATCCTTCCTACACGAACCAAAACATCGGACACGTTGTGCCGCGCTCCAGTCAATGGACCGAACAGCCGAAAAATGGATCGCTGACCCTGGATTTCGATTGGATGGACCCGCATGGCAAAGTGCTATTGGGAGAGCACCGCGTGATGACATTTTATTCCAACCCTACGCTGCGAATTGTCGATTTCGACATCACGCTGACCGCGCCGAAGAAGGTCGTGTTCGGCGATACGAAGGAAGGCGCATTCGCGATCCGCCTGGCCGATGCGTTGAGCGAGAAGCATGGTGGCCGGATGACCAACGCCGAAGGCAAATCGGGCATGGCGGAGGTTTGGGGACATCGTTCCAAATGGGTGGATTACAGCGGTTCCATCGATGGCGAGAAACTGGGCGTGGCGATCTTCGACTATCCCCGCAATCCGCGCTTTCCTACTTATTGGCACTCGCGCGACTACGGACTGTTCGCGCTCAATCCTTTTGGCCAGAAGGCCTTCGATAAAGAAGCACTGGAAAGCCACTGGAGCTTGGAGGCGGGCCACTCGCTACGGTTTATCTGGCGCGTAGTGATTCACCCGGGCGATACTGCCAGCGCCCACATCGGAGACCTTTACGATGAATTCGCGCGGGGAACCAAATGAACAAGGTTCTGCTAATTCTCGCGCTGGCGCTGGTGCTGCTGGCGGGCTGGCTGCTGGCGCAACCCGTCGGTGATCCGTTGCTGGAAGGTTTTCGGACGGTGGAAGTGGCGTCGGTTTCGGATGCCATGGAACAGCTCTACGGGCAGAAGAATTATATGAGCCACGAGATGCGGCCGATCCTGACGAGTAAGTTCGCGGGAACAGCGGTGACCGTGATGTTGAAGAAGGAAGAACATCAGGAAGGGTCCAAGGCTTCGCAGGGAATGTTGGACGCCATCGATGCCGCTGCACCAGGATCGGTGTATGTAATGGTGCTGGAAGACGGCGTCGATTATGCGGGAATCGGCGGCCTGATGGCCACTGCGATGAAGTACCGCGGATTTGCCGGGGCGGTGATCGACGCTTCGGTTCGCGATACGCCCCAAATCAAGAAACTGCAGTTCCCGGTGTTTAGCCGCGGAGTCGCGCCATCGACCACCATCAACCACTACCGCTTCGCCGGCGCGAATATTCCGGTGACTTGCGCCGGAGCCCGCGTGAATCCTAACGACATCGTGGTGGCGGATGAAGATGGGGTCGCGGTGGTGCCCCGTGCGAAGGCCGCGGAGGTGCTAAAGAAGGCGCAGCAACTGGACGATACGGAGCACCAGATGCTGCCGTTCATCGAGAAATTCCACTCGATCCGCGGAGCCGTGGCGAAATTCGGGCGGATTTAAGAACGTCATACGTCCACCGTCGGCCGGATGGTGGCTGTCAATTTCTCTATGCCGTCTGCTTTTTTCCGGAAGAACAGCAGGTCTTGAGGGGTCTCGCCCTCCAATAGAAAGCCCTGGATGGGACCGAAGAATTGCGACGCTTCGGCAGAGGTACAAGCGGGCAGGAACGTCCGCAGCACGCGCGGATCGTAGTACCGGAAATACGCTTCGCGCTGCTGGCTGTCTTTCACAAACAGCATTTTGCGGAGGTGTAGACGGAGGATTTCCGTCGAACCCGGAGGCGCCACGACAAAGACGCCCCAGCTCTTGCCCCAGCCTTTCCGCAGCAACTCGTGGGTCCATGGATCGGCCGGCGCAACCTGAACCAGGTAGGGCGCGTAGTAGGCCAGTTCCTTCTGTTTCTTGCCTTGATACAGACAAAAGTGCCCGGCGGGATTGGTCTTTAACAACGGCAGAATGCGAGGACTTCTGGCGGCGTCGATGACCGCATAATTCGGCCCGACAGTGGCGATGCCGTCGAGTAGTGTTCTATCTAGGTCCGTCATCAAATAGCGGCGGTGTCCGGGGGCATGCCCGAAATCAACGCCGACCCTAGCGCCGCGGCGGTAGACAGGCAGCTACACACACCCGAAGCATCCCCGATCCAAACCGTCTCGTCACCCAGAACAATCACGCCGCCGGCGTCGGTAGCATCGCCTATGCGGGCGGCGGGAAGATTTCCGATCAGCACTGTCGTCGACCCTTCCGCAATCGAGTCGGCCCCCAGGATGTCGTCCAGCGCGTCGGTCATCCTGGCCGCCGGAAGATCGCCGATCAGCACAGTTGGCTCACAGGGAGCAACGATCGGGCCGCCGCCCAGCGGACAGGTATGATCGTCGGTTAAACGCGCAGCAGGAGGCATTCGAATAACAGATTGTAACCCACAGGCAACGGCGAAACTTCGCCGGTTTTGGGCTTAGTAACCCTTGGTCCACCATTTTGGTACTGGGGCGGTGGTGAGCGGAATGTGAAACCTATGCTTCAGCAGCAGTAGTTCCGGCGTAAACTCGAGCACCAGGTTCTGGATGGCGAACCCGGCGAAGGCCGTCGCGGTTCGAGTTCCAGCATGACTGAGATTGTTGTATCCCGCCGGCAGATAAAGGTTGCCTACGAACCCCGCGGATCCAGCGCCGGCAAAGTTCGCAAACGCGATCCGATTGTGGCCGGAATCCGATCGGTCGATGAAGGTGAACCCTAGGGCGTGAAACCCGCGTGTCAGTGGGTTCGTGCTGGCGGAAGGCCGGTAGCGAAAGTCTTCGTGGAGCAGGGCGCTGGTCAAGAACCTGGCAGTTTCCCGCGAGGAGCGGCTCGCCAGAGCGTTACCGTAATTCCTGGCCCACGCGCCGGGACCGGCGCGCCAATCGTGAGGATACGCGCCAGGCGGGTCGAGAACTCGCCTCACTGCGGATACGGCGGGGACAAACAACGCCCGCGGACCGAGCGTCAAAATCACATAATTTCTAAGCTTTAGATTCAGTGTTGGGGGTTCCAGAGGAGTAGCCACTACCGCCGGAGCAGGTACCAGGTTTTGACCACTTAGGGCAAAACAAACCATCAGGAATCCCATGAGCGAAACAGTCGGGAGCGTAGTAATGATCACGCAGTGCCAAATTTTTACCGAACGCCTCTTTGAACGCTTCTTAATGATACGCTAATCGGATCTCCGCCGCTCCCGTCAGAACCTCACGATCGGTGGCTTTCGAAACCAAGTGTCGTAGCCAATGATGAACCAACCAATCGGAAATCCGCCTTCATGCGTGACCACTGCTCCTACGTCCTGGGCATCCGTTGGCACTGCAAACGAACGGCTGACTACGACAGACTCCTGCGGCCCCAAGAGCACATCAAGCGCAGCGGCGTTTTGGTCCGCCACGGGATCGTAGCGCCGGCCGCGGTTGTCGGTCAGATAGACCGCCAGGTTCCTCTCGCGTTGCGACACGCGGCGGGCACGGCTGAATAGCCGCAGATCCACGCCATAGGCCACTCGATTTGTTTCGGGCACACGCCGGAAGGCTGGAATCGATACACACCAGTCGTCAAAGCACTGCGGATCGCCGACGCTCAGCACGCGGCGGGGTAACACCAGGGACGTCACCACCACAATCGCCATGTAGATCGCGGCGCCGGCTGATAGGCGGAACAGAATCCGCCGGGAACGGGCAAACTGCCTGCGGAGCGCAAACCATACCGCGGCAAGTAGAGTGACTACCGCCGTCAGAAAAAGAAGAATGAACACGAGGTCGGAGAGTTGCATATGAAGTACTTTATACCACAGAGTTACTGTCTGCGATACAATTTTCTTCTTCAGAAAAGTCACATGACATGCCAAACAGCCCTGATCCATATGATCTAGCGCGATTTGTCGCCGCACAGGATGAGGACATCGATCAGGTGATGGCCGAATTGCGGGCGGGGCGGAAGTCGGGACACTGGATGTGGTACGTGTTCCCGCAGATCAGGGGATTAGGCCATAGCTCGATGGCGTCGAGATTCGGCATCTCGTCGCTGGCGGAAGCGGCAGCTTATCTTCAACACCCTATTTTGGGCTCGCGTCTTCGCGAATGTACCCGGCTGGTGAACCTGGTAGAACGGCGCTCGGCGGCCGAGATTTTCGGCTACCCGGACAACCTGAAATTTCGATCTTCCATGACGTTATTCGCCCAAGCTGCGCCGGGCGAACTGGTATTCGCCGAAGCCCTCGGCAAATATTTCGGTGGCCAGCCGGATCCGCCCACGTTGGCGCGGCTGTCGTGACTTCCGCCAAACCAGCCGCCGTGCCCGCCATAACGTGCTAACGGCTATTTCAGGGTAACCAGATCCGGCTGCGCCAGAATCGCTTCCGCTTCCGCCGCAGTGAATTGCTCCGTCTTGGCGGAGTGATTCATCGAGCAGAACTTCGGCCCGCACATGGAGCAAAACGCGGCATCCTTGAACCCTTCTTCGGGCAGCGTCTCGTCGTGCATGGCCTGCGCTGTTTCCGGATCCAGCGACAGTTCGAACTGCTTCTTCCAATCGAACCGATACCGCGCCCGCGACAGTTCGTCGTCGCGATCCCGCGCGCCTGGCCGGTGCCGCGCGATGTCGGCGGCATGAGCCGCAATCTTATAGGCGATAATCCCCTGCTTTACGTCCTCGCGGTTAGGCAAGCCCAGATGCTCTTTGGGCGTCACGTAGCACAACATCGAAGCGCCGTACCATCCGATCATCGCCGCTCCAATGGCGGAAGTAATGTGGTCGTACCCTGGCGCGAAATCGGTCACCAGCGGCCCTAGCGTGTAGAAGGGAGCTTCGTTGCACATCTCCACTTCCTTCTCCACCTGCATCTGGATCTGGTCCATCGGAATGTGCCCCGGACCTTCAATCATCACCTGTACATCGTATTCCCAAGCTCGGCGAGTCAACTCACCTAGCGTCTTCAATTCAGCGAATTGCGCGGCATCGCTGGCATCGGCCAGGCACCCCGGGCGCAGACCATCGCCCAGCGAGAAGCTGACGTCGTGCTTCTGAAAAATCTTGCAGATCTCGTCGAAGTGCTCGTATAGCAGGTTCTGGCGGTGATTCTTCACCATCCACTCAGCCAGGATCGCGCCGCCGCGGCTGACGATTCCCGTGATCCGCCTGGTGGTCAGCGGAACGTATTGCACCAGCACGCCGGCATGAATGGTCATGTAGTCGACGCCCTGCTCAGCCTGCTCCTCGATCACTTCCAGCATCACCTGGATGTTCAAGTCTTCCACGCGGCGGACCCGCGACAGCGCTTCGTAAATGGGCACGGTTCCAATCGGCACCGGCGAGTTGCCGATGATCGACTTTCGGATACGCGGAATGTCGCCGCCGGTCGATAGATCCATTACTGTGTCGGCGCCGAACTTCACCGCATAGCGCAGCTTCTCCAATTCTTCATCGATGTTCGACGTGGTTGAGGAATTCCCGATGTTGGCGTTGATCTTGCACTTCGACGCGACTCCAATACCCATCGGCTCCAGGTTGGTGTGATGGATGTTGGCCGGGATGATCATGCGTCCGCGCGCCACTTCCGAGCGCACGGTTTCGGCAGGGAGTTGTTCGCGGCGGGCGACGTACTCCATTTCTTGGGTGATCCGGCCCTGGCGGGCATAGTGCATCTGGGTGCGGATCGGATCGTTGAGGCGGGGCGTAACCCATTCATTGCGCATTGCCATTATTTTAGCCTGATCGCGTTAGAGGCAAAAAAAGGGCGACCCCGTAGGGCCGCCCTTTATCGCGTAGCTCAGGCCGTGCTTTGTAGCTTACCAGTCTAAAAGTTGAATCGAGCGTTCATGACCAGCAACCGCTCGCCGGCAGCCACCGACGAGCCTTGGAACGTTCCGTAAGGTCCGGTCGGCTGGCTCTGGGTTCCACCGATCAAGCCGAAGCCGCCGCCCGCTATGTTCTGGCTGGGGTTGCCGAAGCTGGGATGGTTAAACACATTGATCGCCGTTACGCCGATGCGGAACTTAAACTTCTCCCGGACCGTGAAGTCCTTGTACAGGGACGTATCCATGTCAAAGAAATGCGGCCCGTAGAAAGAGTTCCGGCCGACGTTGCCGAAAGTCGTTTCCGCTCCAGCGGCGACAAAGGCCGAGGAACTGAAGCACGGTGTATCGACATTGGAGGCGCTGCAGTGGTGACTCACGCTTCCCGTGCCGGAGTAACTGGCCAGCAGTGGAGCGCCGAGCGATGGATCGACCGTCGAAGCGAGGCTGCCATCGGTGATGCTGAAGGGCAGTCCGCTTCGATAGAGCATCTTTCCTGCCAGCACCCAGCCGCCGACGGCGCTTTGCACAAACTGATTGGAGAATTTCCACGGGGAGGTCCAAGTGAAGTCGGCCACCAGGTTGTTGCGGATGTCATAGTCGGAACTGGCGTAGTTCGCCGCAAACGAGGGAGAGCTGATGGTAGTCAGTCCCGCGCCGGGCTGGAACGAGAAGGGCTCGCCCGCTCCACCGTTCGATATCGTATCCAGTCCGTGAGCCCAGGTGTATCCAACTTGTCCCTGGAAACCGTAGGAGAAGGAGCGACGGAAGGAAATCGAAAGGCCGTTGTATCGGGCGATTCCATTATTTGTGAGCGAAGTCACCGAATTAAACGCCGGGTCCTTCGCGGTCGTTGGCAGGCCGCCGAATCCGTTCGCGTTGAAGGCATTCGGGAAGGCCGTTTGGGCGATCAGGTTGTAGCCGCGGTTGCCGGCATAAGTGGCCACCAGCACGTTCTTTTGCCCAAAGGGCTGCTGAATTTCGAAGCTGTACTCGACGTAACGCGGCGTCGAGAAGTGATTGGGAATCGAGAAGAAGTTCGGGGGGCTGAAGCCCGGCACCGCGCTAGACAGTTGTGCGAACGTCGCTCCGTTGGTGAAGCCGCTGTGGAACGCGTTGTACGAGCTCAGGGCCCCCGCAGCGGCGCTGTTCGGATCGCTGACGGTGTTCACCGTCTGGCCGCTATACAACACGGTCTGGAACGGGGAAGGAGCGTTGCTGAAGATACTGGAAACCAGGACGCCCGGGGCGAGATCGGAAAATACTCCGACGCCGCCGCGAAGAACCGGTCCATTGGCCTTCGGGCTCCAGACTATGCCCACGCGGGGATCGAAGACCGCGCTATCGGTGTTGTAGTAAGCGTGCTTGCCGGATTGGATCAACTGATTGTAAGGAGTATCCGCCGTGCCGGGGAAATTGCTATTCAGAAACGGCTGCGTGAAGTTGGAGAAGCAGGTGTCCACACATGTCGGATTCGCCGTACGATCCATACGCACGCCGAAGGTCACTTTTAAATTCGGCTTGGCGGCCCATTCGTCCTGCGCGTAAACGCCAATGTTATAGAAGCGAATGTGCGCGACCTCGATGGTGGGAAAGCTCTGGTAGTAGATGCTTCCGTTGGCGATGGTGCCATTCACGAAGTCCGTTAAAGGAGTGAACAGGTATGAACCGATGGTGGCTTGGCTCAAGCCGTGGTCTGAAACGCGGTTCTTGCGGAAGTTCTCCCCGAACTTAAGAGTGTGGTTGCCCTTGATGACCGAAAGGTCGTCGATCAATTGCAGTTGCCCAACGTTGCGGCCTTGCGGAAACGCGTCCCACTGGACGCCCAGCGAGGTGAAGGCTCCCGAGTTGGTGCCACCCTCCCCAAACTGAAAATACGTCGGGAACTCCGCTTGGGCGGCGGCAACGCTGGCCGGACCGAAGATCGCACTGTAATAAAGCACCGAGCCGACAAAGTTGTTCACGATGGTCGGCGAAAAAATGTAAGTGTGGTTGATCTGCCCCTCGTACTGCGGCTGAATGCTCTGGTTGTTCAGTACCGGGTTCAGCAGGCTGGTGCTGGTGGGCTGGAAGCCGCCGTCGTGCTTGAAGCGGAAATTAATCTTCTGCTTATCGCTGATGTTCCAATCGGCCCGATCGGTGGTCAGCCACTCCCGATTCTGATTGGCGCCGGTGGTTGCGAAGGCCACTCCGCATGGTACTGTCGACCCGAAAACACCGCCTCCGGGCGCCGCTGTATTGGTCGCCGCGAAAGAGGGACCGCATCCCAATGTGCCACTGGCATCCTGGGTTCCGCCGCTTCCTGTCGTGATCGGCTGCGCGCGCGAGGCTCCTGGCGCTCCGGCCCAGATCGCGAATCCCTTCTGGTAAAGCGGTACCTGCGCCGGGGTGATCGTCGAAAGAATGTACTGTTCCAACTGGGGCGACGGGAAAGACACCACGCCGCTCGATGCCAGCGTGTAGTAAAGCCCTTCACTGTTCGCGTAAAAGAACAATTTGTTCTTAATTGCCCGTCCGCCGATCGAAGCGCCCCACTGGTTCGAAATTGCGGCGGGTCTGCCGATGCCGTTCCGGTTGTTGAAGAAACTGTTAGCGTTCAAATCCGTGCCGTTCCAATTCCACAGCAGGTTCCCGTGCAGTTCGTTGGTGCCGGATTTCGTGGTGTAGTTCACTTGCGCGCCGGCTTGCCGCCCATACTGCACGCTGTAGGCGTTCTGAACCACCGCCGCTTCTTGAATTTCGTTTTGGCCGAGCAGGTTATTGCTGGCGCCGGAGTTGTTCAGGTTCAAATAAGGATCGTTGTAATCTGTACCGTTAATGGTGAAAAGGTTGGACGTCCCGGGGAGCCCGTTGGAAGTGAAGTTCCCGTACCCGCCGCCGGTCGTCATCACCACGCCCGGAACCGTGTAGGCGATCGTGGTGAGATCTCCACCCGGCGCCGGCAGATCGGCCACCTGCTGCGAAGAAAATGTCGCGCTCAAGTTGGCGTTTTCCGTATTGATCGCCGCCGCCTGGCTGGTCACCTCGACTACTTCCGATGTGCCCTGCACCTTGGCTAAGAGGTCCGCCTGTGCTACTTGGCCTACTAGAACATTTACTTTACTAACGTCGGTTTTCAGTCCCGCGGCCGCTGCGGAGACCAGGTAATTCCCCGGCCTCAGAAACGTGAATCGAAATCCTCCCGAGTCATTTGTGGTGGCCGAGCGAGTGTCGCCTGTATCGGCGTTCTTGAGTGTTACCTCCGCCTTCGGTACCACGGCTCCGGTACTGTCTGTTACGGTGCCTGCGACGTCACCCGTGGTTCCTGTTTGCGCGAAAGCTGTTGTGACCAATAGCGCCAGCACGAGAAGCAGCAACCCGAGACAGGCGATTTTGTTGATGTTCATGAATTCCTTTCTAGTTTTGGTTGCCGGACGAGTTTGATGGGAGAGCTCGCTTGAACCGCTCGAATGGAACCGTAATTCAGGCCGTTCAATGCAGTACCAAGCTGAGCGGAGATCTGTGAATGAGCGCGGTCGGAGATTCCGCCGGTGCTATTGGCAGTTCTTCTCATCAGTGCCTCCAGCGTCAATTGCACTGTCGCCGCTGGGGCGGATCCAGTCTAGAGTGGACGTAAAGCACCGCACCGAAGCTGAATACCAGCGCTAGAGTAATTATGTCCGACCCTATACAACCAACCCCCCCAACAACAACAATCTTCGGAGTGTAGCATGATCTTCACGAAAGGAACATATGTTTTGGTGTCTTTGCTCACCGGACTGGGACTAATCCTAAAAAGCACTCGGCTTTCGTTTCAGACAATTTGTAATTGGTCTCACAACTGCATCTCGATCTCTCCGTATGTCCCGAAACTCCCGCCAGGTCGCGAGGAAAGCGGCAGTCTTACCATCTGATCCTTATGAGTCCGCAAAAATTGCAGGCTTACGCTACGTCCAAGCGGATGGGCCCGGAATTGCCCGCAAGAAGGCGGGCGCGGGCTTTAGCTTCATCGGCGTTGATGGCCAGCCCGTCCGCGACCCTCAAGAGATCAAGAGGTTCCACTCACTAGTAATTCCCCCAGCATGGACCAATGTTTGGATCTGCCCATCGAAGAACGGCCATCTTCAAGCTGTCGGACGC
>Ga0302319_10003717_pt1 | contig 31689 bp, 29 predicted proteins | sample Bog_T0_2_FD_203319 | JGI IMG/M metagenome (GOLD analysis project Ga0302319, IMG submission 203319) | Peat permafrost microbial communities from Stordalen Mire near Abisko, Sweden - Bog_T0_2 | ecosystem: Environmental > Terrestrial > Soil > Wetlands > Peat | place: Sweden: Abisko, Stordalen Mire... | reverse complement strand
CCCTCGGCCTGACAGGGAGCGCGCTCACGCAGACGACACCCAGCACCACATTCACCGACCCCTTCAACACAACAGGCCCCACGCCGATCAGCGGCAGCGACACCCCTACCTTCCTGTCGGCTCGCAGCCTTTCGGTCTCGGTCACCTTCGGCTTTGCGCCCAAAGAACGCAAGTAGCAGCAAACCGCTTTCGGGCGCATGACTCCGGCCGCGTCTGGGACAACCCTCCCAGCGCGGCCGGACCTGTTTGATCGCGGCAAAATTGGGTCGCGAGCACACACTATCCAAAGATGGAGGCGCGGCATCCCTCAGAGATGCGAAAATGACTTACGTGATCTCGCGTCTGAATTGCCTCATCCTGCTACCTGCCATTTTGCTCTTGACTGCCCTCCCTGCACGTGCCGCCCATGGCGGAACAAGGAAGGCAGACGAGCAAGCAGGCGCGGCTTTGTTTCAAAGCAAGGGCTGCGCCCACTGCCACGGAGCGGGCGGCAGCGGCGGCAAAAAAGGACCAGACTTGGCCAGCTTGCGCAAGAATAAGCTCTGGCCCCCGGCCAAGATCGCCACCCAGATTCTCAACGGCGGGCAGAAGATGCCGCCCTTTAGCGACTCGCTCACCGACCCGGAGATTGCCCAGGTGGTCGCGTATCTTCGCGCAAAGCACCGGCCCGCTCCTTTTGCTGTGGTATCACCGTCTCCGGGTCTCCCGGCTCAGTAGCTGATCTCCAGCACGTTGATCGAGTAACGAGCAAATTTTTGTTCAAATTGCGTCCCGGCTAACTTAATCGTGCGCTCGACCGGCACAATCGCATCCGGATGAGCAATGCTGTTGGTCGCGTTGGGTGTCTTGCCGCTTAATGTAACCAGCTTCGCCTGCGGATTGACCTTTGCTACGCCATTCAGAACAATTTGCACCGGGGTCGTTTCCGACGACACGTTGACCACCTTGACGAATAGCGTGTGCCGACTATCGTCGCGCGTTACGGACGTATAGATATGCGGGCCGCCATTTGCCACCGCCGAAGCCACCACCTCACTACCCAGATAGCTGCCGAAGAGCACCTGCGCCCAGTAGCTTGGCGACCCGTAGCTCGATAGAGCATCGTAGCCGATCAGGTCAGTAGCCCATTGCATGCCGCCAGGATTCACATTCACCAGTAAAGGCGCGTAACTGGCCATGATCACGATGTCGCTGTTACGTTCCATGCCTGTCATCCAGGCCGCATCGCCGAGAGCGGCATGAAGATTGGGGGTCGGCTCGCCTTCGCGCGTGGCCCACTCGCCCACAAAGATCTTCGGCCCAGTGCGGTCGGTCTTATCGTAGCGATTGGCATCTTCCAAAGACTTTTCGGCCGACATATAGTAGTGTTCGTCCAGCACGTCCGGTTTCACGCTCTTCACCGGCGTAGTGGCAATCAACTGCAAATTCGGGTAGCTCTGCTTGAAAGCCTTGAAATACTGCGCAAACCGGCCGTCGTAAGAACCCGACTTGTCGAACCAGTCCTCGTTGCCGATCTCAACATAATGCAACGGAAACGGCGCGGCGTGGCCGTCTTTCACGCGCTCCGCGCCCCACTTGGTATCGGCGCCACCGGTCGCGTATTCGATCTCGTCGAGCGCGTCCTGGATATAAGGCTCAAGCGCCGGCCCCGGTTCCACATGCTCCTGCGCCATCGAGTAGCCAGCATACACGGCCAGCACCGGTTCAATCTTCAGATCCTCGCACCACTCCAGAAACTCGAGCAGTCCCATGCCGTCGGATGAGTGATAATGCCACGGGCTGGGGTGCGTGGGCCGGTCAACCCACGGGCCGATGGTTTTCTTCCAATCGAACCGCTCCGCGATGTGATCGCCCTCCAGGTAGTTCCCGCCTGGCAGCCGAAGGAATTTGGGATGCATGGCAGCCAGCTTCTCCATGAGATCGATGCGGTTGCCGTGGGGCCGGCCTTGATAGGTTAGCGGGAACAGCGAAACCAGATCGAACCAGACAGTTGCCGGCCGCGGAATCGTCAGAACCAGATGGTTGTTCGCCGTTACCGGGACATCCGCGGTCTTGAGCTCGAAACTGCACTGCTTCCACTCGCCGGTCAAGCCGCCGACGATCGCGCTGGCCGCAATTTCGCCTGTCTGATCGTTCACCAGGCTGACCGTCACCGGAACACCGCCCGCTTCGCTCTTTGCGTAAAAAGAGCCGCTATAGGTTGTATTCGGCCGCACCGGGATGCCCCAATAGCCATCGTTCTGAATGCCCGCCGGCTTGGCTTCCGAAGCCGAGGTCACATTCACCTTCAAGCTTCGCGGCAGCGCGGCGCTCGGGCCTGTGGTCTCATCCACTGAGATCTTCGCGGCGGCGTCTCCGCGCTCCACCAGCGTCCAGTGTTGCAGCGCCCCCCACCCGCGTCCGATAGCTCGATCATGGACGAGCTCGGCGTAAAGCCCGCCGTCGTACGAGTAGTTGATCTCCTCAGTCATCAATCCATAAAGCAAAGGACTGACCTTCGCGGTTGGATGATCTACCTGAATTGTGAGTGAAGCGATCTGAGCGGCGAGGCTTAAAGGAAGTGCAAGGGCGGCGAGCAGGGCGAGTGCTGAAATTTGTTTATTCATGACGAAGGCCAGACTAGGGGATTACCCCGGCATCTGGCAAGTGGGAAAACGCTTTCCCCCGCTGCTTACCCTTCGATCGTAGCCGTGATGGCAGCCCTCGCTTCGTCTGGCAGCACCGGCATGGCGCCAGCCTGCGACGCCATCCATGCGCCCCAGCGGTTTCCGGCCTCGTTGAGCGTCGCCAGATCCGTCCCGCGCAGCAGGTAATGCGTCATCGCCGCGGTAAATGCATCGCCCGCCCCGATCGTGTCGGCCACATTGACTGCGATGCCGGGGTGCTCGTGCCATTCCTTGCGCGTCACTAGCAGGCTCCCATGCCTGCCGCGGGTAATCGCCACCATTTCAAGCGTAGGAAACTCGCCCAGCAGACGCTTCGCGCCCAGCCGCAACCCGTCCGTTGCCAGCGGCTCATCCGCGGGAAGTCCCAAAAGACCCAACACCGGAGGCAACTCGGCGTCGTTCATCTTCATCACCGTCGCCAACTCCAGCGACTCCTGGATCACTTCGCCTGAATAAAACGGCGCGCGCAGGTTCACATCGAAGACCCGCACGCACGCCGACGAGGTCTGCGCTGCCAGCGTTTGGATAGTCTGCCGCGAGTGCAGGCAGCGCTGCGCCAGCGACCCGAAGCAAATCGCGTTCGCCCGTTCCGCCAGCCGAACCCACTCATCCGATAGCTCCAGGAAATCCCACGCCGCCGGCTGGTGGATGGTATAACTCGGCTGGCCAGCTTCAAAGCTCACCGTCACTCGCCCTGTCTCATGCGCCGGGTCCACCTGCACCTGGCTCGCGTCCGCCGAGAAAGATTCCAGGCGATCAATCGCCCCCCGCCCCAGATCGTCGCGCCCTAAGCGGCTCAGGATGGCTGCGTGATTGCCCAGCCGCGCTGCCATCACGGCAAAATTCGCAGGCGCGCCGCCTAACTGTGGCCCCTCCGGCAACACATCCCACAACAACTCGCCCAAACCTAGAATCAGATGCGGTTCTCTCAATGTCTTACTCCGTCGGAAGCCTGGTCCTGAGCGCAACCAGCTCCGGAGGATAAAACTCCTTTCTCTCGGAAATGGAAGCGCAAGCTGTCCAGTTGACAGCTTTCTCCCTGCAAGGCCGTTTCGTCAAATCCCGTGCGGATACGCTGATCGATCCGAGGTCAACCTACCCATCGCCAAATCGAGCAATCCTCCCAATTAGACGATGCATATTCCCCGTCCGGCTGGTTGGCCAGAATCCTATGATCCGCAATCGCATCCTCCCGCGACCGCTTCACCTGTCCCTTAAACAGCCGCTCAAACCCCTTCTGCTCTTCCAGCACGCTCTCGTGCTCGTTGTTCACATACAACAGGTCAAGATGCCCAGGCCGCCCGTTAAAGCCCGTCGCCAGTTCCTTCAGCACCTGCCTCAGCACGGGCGCGCCAAATGGATTGAAGAGAAACGCCAGGCAACGCCCATTGGGAAAACTGAACTCTGCCGCGTCCCTGCAAACCATCCTCATCGGCGCCCGCGCCCGGCCCGCCGCGCGCCATGCCGCGGCATTCTTCCGCGCAATGCGCGCCAGTGTGGGATTGAGTTCCACCCCAATTGCCTTGCGAAAAGGCAACTCGGAGGCGAGCAGCACCGCCCGCCCCATCCCCGAACCCAAATCCACAAATGAGCACTCGCTCACCGGCGCAACATGTTGGCTCCTCCGCCAGCGGGCAACCAGTGAGTGAAACACGGAAGGCGCAACGCCGTAGTAAGCAGTGTTATGCCGGTCATGCCGGTGCCCGGTTTTCAGGTGGCGTCCCGCGACCAGCCCGCTCGTCCTAACTCCAAACTCAAGGTCGAAGGGATGCCGCATATATCCATCCTCAACCGCCAGCCCCGGTAAGAGGCGCGGTCGTTTTGTTCCCTGCGCGGCCTTCATTGCTTCCCCATCTTCCACAAATTGAACCTTAAGGCCTTTAGTCCTTGGGACGCAATCAACCGTTCGTTAGCCCGGGCCACTCCCGCTGAGCTTGTTCGTATTTCTCAAGCGTCCCTATATCGAGAACGTAGTCAGCGATGGGGAATGCAAACATTTTCCCCACAAGTTGCGGAAGCACATCGAAGCCAATGTCCGAGGGAGTTATGGCAGGGAGCAAATCAAGAAGAGCTTGGCCGCCGATCAGCACACCGGAGAACGCCGTATCCGACTTGGGGAACTTGGGCTTTTCCGTGAAATCGAGCACTCTTCCCGTCTCGTCGGTTGCGATAATTCCACATTGAGTCGGGTTGAGTACCCGGTAGGTTCCCAATGTTACCGGCGCTTGACTTAGCCGGTGAAAGGCCAGCATGTTATCGAAGCAGCAATTTGTCAGCACATCCGCATAAAGAACCGCGAACTCCTGTTCGCCGGCTACAAACTGACGGTTGATATGTAACGTTCCTGCGCTGCCCAGCAATTCCGGTTCGTAGGTCATTGTTACCTTCACGGAGCCCCGGTATGCAGCCAGATACTCGGCAACACGCTCACTATGCGCATGTGTATTGATGAGTACCTGATCGACGCCGTATTGCGCGCACCAATGCAGCCAGATGCCGATCAGCGGCGTACCCTGGATGGGAACCAGGCACTTGGGAATGCTGTTGGTGAGCGGGCGCAAGCGCGTGCCGTTGCCAGCCGCCAGAAGGAAGCCTTTCACGTCAGCCTCGCTTGCTTTCGCCGCTGGCACGGTTCTTCCAGGCCCAGGCAGTTTCAATGATGTGATCGAGATCGGAGTGCTTTGGATTCCAGCCCAGTTCCGAAATCAAGCGGTTGGGACTGGCGCACAAAACCGCTGGATCTCCCGCACGTGACGCGCCCTCACGAATCGGAATCTTGAGTTTGATGATTCGCTCTGCGCGGGCATGAACCTCCCGCACGGAGTAACTCTTTCCGAGTCCAATGTTATACACGGAAAACCCAGGCGTGTTCATGGCCTGAAAAGCCAGGATGTGCGCCTGGGCAATATCGAGCACATGCACATAATCGCGCACGCAGGTTCCGTCGGGCGTGGGATAGTCACAGCCGTAGATCATGAAGAACTCACGTTCGCCCACCGCTGCTTCAAAGAGCAAAGGAAGAATGTGGGTCTCCGGCACATGCTCTTCGCCATGCGCAAGAGTAGCTCCGGAGGCATTGAAATAGCGGAACGCGCAAACACTGATGCCATACGCGCTGGAATACCATTTCAAGAGCCGTTCAAAGGCGAGTTTTGTTTCTCCGTAGGAATTGACAGGCGCTTTCGGGTGGTCCTCGGGGATGGGCACCTCAACTGGGTTTCCATAAACCGCAGCCGTCGACGAGAAGATGAAGCGTTTGATGCCCGCCTCCAGAATCGCGTCGATCATCGTGGTTGCCGCAACCACATTCACCTGATAGAACGCCGCTGGATTGGTTACCGACTCGGGAATCAGCGCCTTTGCCGCGAAGTGAAACACAGCATCGAAGGTTTTGGAGGCAAGCACCCGGCGCATGTTTGCCGCATCGCCAATGTCTATTTGATGAAACTCTGCTCCCTCGGGCACGGCATGGCGGTGGCCGGTCGATAAGTTGTCCACGATTGAAACTTCGTAACCCTGCCGAAGCAATTCCTCGGCGCACACAGACCCCACATAACCTGCGCCGCCTGTAACTAGGACTCGACTCATTTTAACTCCGCTGTACTTCCGTTGCAGGCTGTTGAATTGAACGCCAATTGACTTCAGATCACTGCTTTGATCCTGGTCATCGCATCGAGCGCGCTTCAGTGCGCCGCGGCATGAAGCTTGTCCCGCTGCCTGCGCAGAAGCAGAACATGGTCGAAGTATTCTTTGAAATACTTTGTGAAAATGTGAAGGACAATGGCGTGAATACCTTCGACAAGCTCATACTCGCCCTGTGTGGTCTCGATCAATATCTTCGCGTCCGAGAGCGGGTTCAAACGTCCGCCGTCGAATCCTGTGATCCCGATGACGGGAATCTTGTGCTCACGGGCGAGTTCCACGGCCCTGATAATATTCTCTGAATTTCCGGAGCTCGATATGGCGATCAAAACATCGGAATCCTGAATATAGTTCCGCAAGGGTCCGGCAAATACCATGTCATAGCCAACATCGTTCGCCCAGGCGGTCAATTCTTCTTCTGTTGTAGGCAGGCGGATCGCCTGGAATCTGCGCTGGTGCTCGTCGAGATTGTGGCTGAAGACTGTCTTGTTGAAATCGGCAACCCAGTGGGTGGCAAGCGCAAGAGAGCCTCCGTTGCCGACAACATAAATGCGGCCATCGCGCTCGAAGGCTGCCTGTAGAATATTCATCGCCTTGGCTATCTCAACTTTGGGAAGGCTATTAAGAAGAGCAATAGCCTTTTGCGAAAACTCCTGGATAAACTGTTCCATTGAGAATTACCTTCCATAGGAATTGGTAACAATTTCTGCTCCGGCCTGAACAAAGCCTACAGGAATTTCGCAGGCGGCCTCGAAACCTTCGGCCTGGGCGCCAACCGTCAATGCTTCCACGACCGCTGCACGCTTATCGAGCGGCGCCAGCATCATCAGGCATCCCGCTCCCCCTGCGCCCAGTATCTTGCCTCCCCATGCGCCACGGCCGATGGCAATCTCGTACAGGTTGTCGATGCCCGTGTTCGAGATTGCCGAGGCGAGCTGCTTCTTCATGGTCCAGCCATCGAGTAGCATCTCTCCGGCGCTCTTGAAATCCGCGTGCAGCAGCGCTTCTTTGAAGACGGGCACTGAATCCGACATGCGCTTCAATATTTCAAAATTCTTTTGGGTGTTTGCCTTTTGTTCCGTCAGGACGGACGACGCATCGCGCGTTGTTCCGAGAAAGAAGAGGATCAGGTGACTCTCCAACTGCATCCGCTTCTTATAGTCGAGCAGCACAGGCTCCACGTCCACGCTTCCATCGGGGTTGAATTGCAGCACATTGAATCCGCCGAAAGCCGCGGCATATTGATCCTGCTTGCCAATCGGTTCTTTGACCAGATCGATCTCCAGCCGGCAAGCCGCTTCCGCCACTTCTCTCTTATCGAGCTTCTTGCCGATATACGCGTAAAGCCCCTTCATCAAGGCCACCGAAAAACTTGAAGACGAGCCAAGGCCGGTTTTGGCCGGGATCGGCGCGAACGATCCTATCTCGATATTTTTTTCGATGCCAAGGTCAAGCAGAGCTTCCCGTATGCGCGTGTTTTTCAGCTCCGAAGGATGTGAAACTTCCTCTGACAAGGAATACCGCGCAGCGACGTGATTGGTATATGGCGCATGGTTGATGGCAATGAAAATAAACTTGTCGATTGCCGTTGAAATAACTCGGCCTGGATATTTGGTATAGAAATCGGGGAGATCGGTACCCCCGCCGGCAAAGCTGATCCGCATTGGAGCGCTGGAAATGATCATTGAAAGCAACCTTTAGTAGCGCGCGCTAACAGCCTGCCGCGATTGTCAGGAAATACCGGGCAATCCAAGACGCGTACGCCATCCTCGAAGACATCCCGCTGTTTCAGCAATTTTACAGCATTGAGGGCCAGCCCACGCGTGCCGCTGTTGCTATCATGACCAAGTGACCGGCTCCGCAATCGCGCCCTCCTTTCGACCCTTGAGTACCATCTTTCTTGACCGCGATGGTGTGCTGAACGAAAAGATGCCAGAGGGGAGCTATGTCGCTTCCTGGGCTGACTTTCATCTGCTGCCCGGCGTACCCGAAGCCATCGCCCGGCTCAACCGGGCAGGATTGCCGGTGGTGGTGGCCTCTAATCAGCGCGGCATTGCTCGGGGACTCTACTCAGTCGCGGATGTGGAGGCAATCCACTCCGCCTTCCAAAACGTATTGAAGGCCCATGGCGCTCATGTGGATGGCTTCTACTTTTGCCCGCACGGCAAGGGAGAATGCAACTGCCGCAAGCCGCTGCCTGGGCTTTTCGACCAAGCCGCCAAAGATTTCCCCGCCATCGAGGCTGCCAACAGCGCCATGATCGGCGATTCGCTCTCCGATATCGAGTTTGGCCAGCGGCTGGGAATGCTGACCGTCTTCATCGACGGCGACCCGGAGCGCCAGCCGCCCAGCGCCCAGGCAGCCGCCGAACTGGCTGATCTGCGCTTTCCATCGCTCGCCGAGGCCGTGGACGCACTGCTTGAACATACTCAATCCGTCTGACTCAATACCCAAAAAGCCCGCAAAGACGGCTGTTCTCGCCATACCCTCTTCAGGTCCGCTCATCTTCGGCATTCCCGTGGGCGCAATGGAAGGAGTGACGTGTATCACCGCGTGCCGTTCTGGCCGTGAGTATGTTGATGTGGGCTTGGTGGTGTTTCTGCAGGCCCGGCATGGCATTCCTGGGACTGAGCTGGCCTGAGAGTGACGATTGTGGAGCGGACCGGAGGCGAGCGGATGAGCAATGCGGAGAAGCGCGACCGAGGGTTGCTGCGTGTGGATACAGAGGAATGCAAGGGTTGCGGGCTTTGTGTGGAAGCGTGTCCGCCGAGGCTGATTTATTTGAGCTCGCACATGAATCACTACGGTTATCGGACCGCGATGTATGCGGGCACGGGCTGCACCGGATGCGGCATCTGCTTCATGGCGTGTCCCGAACCGGGGGCCATCGCCGTGCTGCGCAGGGCAAATTCCGCCGCAGACCAAGATAGAGGGTTGCATCTCAGCACGGAGAGAACAAGCTGATGCGCAAGCAATTGATGAAGGGGAACGAAGCTATTGTCAAAAGCGCAATTCTGGCCGGATGCCGCGCGTTCTATGGATACCCCATCACCCCGGCCAGCGAGATTGCGGAGTCGGCAGCGCTCTATATGCCAAAAGCGGGGGGCGTGTACTTGCAGGCGGAGAGCGAGGTAGCTGCCATCAACATGATTTACGGCGCGGCGTCAACGGGCGTGCGGGCCATGACCGCGTCGAGCGGGCCGGGGATGAGCTTGATGCAGGAAGGCATCAGCTACATGGCGGGCGCGGAGTTGCCTTGCGTGATCGTAGACATCACGCGCGGCGGACCGGGGTTGGGCAATATTGCCGCCGAACAGGGCGACTACCACCAGGCAGTGAAGGGCGGCGGCCATGGCAACTACAGAACCATCGTTCTCGCGCCCGATTCCGTGCAGGAGATGGCGGACCTGACGGCTCTGGCCTTCGAGCTTGCGGACCGGTACCGGAACCCGGTGGTGCTGCTGGCCGATGGATTCATTGGCCAGATGATGGAGCCGGTGGAATTCTTTCAGGAAGCGATCGAGCCCCCGCCGCCGGAATGGGCCGTCACCGGAACGGCGGAAACGCGCGGCAATCTGATTACCTCGCTGCATCTGGATTGCGATGAAATGGAGGCGCATCTTCGCCATCTGGAGGCAAAGTACAAATGCGCCCAGGAGCATGAAGCGCGCGCCGAAGAGTGGCGCACGGATGGAGCTGAGATTGTGCTGGTTGGATACGGAATCGTGGGCCGGATTCTGAAAGCCGTGGCTGCGGAGGCGCGCGCAGGCGGCCTGAATGTAGGCGTGCTGCGGCCGATTACGCTGTTTCCGTTTCCGGCAAAGCATTTTGAGCGTCTGGCCGCCTCAGCGCGCGTCTTTGTGGTGGTGGAGATGAGCAACGGCCAGATGCTTGAAGACGTACGGCTGGCGCTGGATGGAACGCGGCCGGTCGAGTTCCTCAGCCGGATGGGCGGGAACGTGCCTTCGCATGAGGAGGTGCTTCGGTTTGTGCGGGAACAGGCTCAGCATTACTTGCCGGAGTTGAAGCCGGAGGAAGCACGGTTGGCGCATGTCTAGCGAGATGACAGCCGAATACACCGTGGCTCACGCCAAGGCCAAATCGTTCTATGAGCGCTATGACCGGAAACAGGAGCTACAGCATCAAACCCACTTTTGCCCTGGTTGCGGGCATGGCATCGTACACAAGATGCTGGCGCGGGCCATCGATGAGCTGGGCATCCAGAACAGGACCATCCTGACCGGCCCGGTGGGCTGCGGGGTATTCACCTACAACTATTTCGATGTTGGCAATATTTCGGCCGCGCACGGGCGTGCGCCGGCGGTTGCCACCGGAGCCAAGCGCAGCAGGCCGGAGAGCATCGTGATCAGCTACCAAGGCGATGGGGATCTGGCGGCAATTGGATCGGCGGAGATTCTGCACGCCGCCAATCGCGGCGAGAATTTCACGGCAATCTTCATCAACAATGCGGTCTATAGCATGACGGGCGGACAGGCAGCGCCGACCACGCTGCTGGGGCAAAAGACCACAACCACTCCCGGCGGACGGCAGGCGGCGAGCGAAGGCTATCCGCTGCATATTTGCGAGCTACTGGCGACGCTGGATGCTCCGGTCTACATTGAGCGCGTAGGGCTGGGAGACAACAAGCAAATCGCGCAGGCAACGCGCGCGATACGGCGGGCAGTCGATAACCAGGTGCGCGGGCTTGGCTTTTCGCTGGTTGAAGTGCTGTCGCCGTGCCCGACGATCTGGAAAATGCAGCCGGTGGAAGCGCAGCACTGGGTGCGCGATGTGATGGAAAAGACCTTTCCGCTGGGGGTATTTCAGGATCGCACCCGAGTCGTGGATCCGCGCCCGCTGACTGAGGCAGGACCGTCGCTTAATGAAATTCAGAGGATTCTTGACCTTGACCCAGAGTGCTTGCCTGAAAACCACTCGGCAGAGATTGGCGCGGCGGACGACCTGGATCTTCGCGTGCGTGTGGCGGGCTTTGGCGGGCAGGGAGTGTTATTGCTGGGAGAAGTGCTGGCTGAGGCTGGACTCGATGCCGGGCTTGAGGTATCGTGGCTGCCATCTTATGGACCGGAGATCCGGTCGGGTACATCGAATTGCCATGTGCGGATTGCCAGTCAGCCGATCGACTCGCCGCTGGTGACGCAGCCTACCGTGCTGGTGGCAATGAATGAGCCATCGCTCAGAAAGTTCCATGCGAGCGTGCGTCCCGGCGGATGGATTCTATACAACGGCGAGTCGTTCCCGGAGGAATGCAAGCGGGAGGATGTGCATATGCTGGCGCGGCCATTCACGCAACTGGCCGATGAGCTTGGCGATGCCCGTGCCGGCAATATGGTGATGCTGGGCGCGCTGCTTGCGATTACAACCGTGCTGCCGGAGGCGAGCGTATGCGCCGCGGTGCGGCGTCTGGTGAAGAGTCCGAAATGGGTCGAGCTTGACGAGCGCGCGTTGGCGCTGGGCCGCACGGTATACAGAGAATCCCTCGCAGATGCCGGCCTGGCGCGCTAAAGCTCTGACGAACGCGGTTTAGGACCAGTGCACACTGCACATGGCGCCGCATAAAGACGCGGTTCCATTCATGGGCGGAATCCGATGTTTGCAGAGGGAGCGTCAAAAGATGACGCCTACCGTTCCAAGATGCGGCAAAAGAAACGTGGAATCCAGCAATCGACTCTCAGAAACCGGCGTCTTCCCGCGTGATTTCTTATAAAGGGCCCAGACCAGGGTTGCGAGTACTCGCAGGGGAATTCGCTGCAGGCGTCGCGCCTGGAGATGGCGCGGGCGCTTCCCCGCCGGCCCCACCACGTACCCCGCGCCGGCCTCCTCCGCTGGTGAAGAGGGTGCCGAGGTTCAGAGAGGCTTCAGTGTCGGGATGAGCCGGATCAAAGTCTTTGAAGTCGTCCACGATGAAGCTTGCGAGATCGAGCTTGTTCTGTTTGATTCCCATCACGATGCACTTGGCGAATTCGTAGCCGCCGTAAGCCGTCGAGTGAGTTCCATCGGCCAGAATCTTGGGTGCGTCGGCGCCGGCGGCTTCATATAAGGCAATGCTCATGTTGTAGAGATCGATGAGCGGGACATGCTCCTCGGTGGCTACTTCGCGCATCGCATCTGGATACCCACCGTGGCCGTGGGTCGGCGCGCCGGTGCCGCGAACGCCGCGATCCATCGGCGTAACCAGCACGGGGGTAGCGCCACGCAGGCGAGCCTCAGCGACATAAACCTTCAGATAGGCTTTGTAGGTGGTCTCCGGCTCCACATAGGTCTGCGGCCACTGCACCTTCGAGTCGTTGTGCGCAAATTGGATGAAGAGATAGTCGCCCTTCTTCATCTGGCTCAGAATCTTGTCCAGGCGCAGCGCATTGGCAAAGGACTTCAAGGTCTCTCCGGACTGTGCGTGGTTTGAAACGGCGACGCCGGGCTTGAAAAAGCGGGAGAGCAACTGCCCCCAACTGACATCGCCGCCACCATCCCTGTCAGTCACGGTGGAGTCGCCTGCGATGAAAACCGTCGGAGTCGTGGGCGCCGAATTAATTTCGATGGACCGCAGCGCAGCGTGCGGGCTGACGATTTCAACCGTCAGCTTGCCGTCCCAATCGCGCGTGTTACCCCCGTCAAACTGGTCCAGGCTCACTTCTTCACGGCCGGTAGCGTTCATCGGCAGCTTGGGCAGGTGCGGAGTGCGAACATTGGTCGTGAACGTGCGCTCGGTAACCTGCCCGGCGGGTACCTCAATCCGTTCAAGCATCAAGCGGCCTGACTCCGCTTTGAGTGTAGTGGTGGTAGCAGTGGTGGAGTCGCCAAACCTGACTGTCACATTGAAGTTGCCTTCCGGCACCTTGGCTGAAAACAGAAACGGGCGATCGCTTGTCGCGGTGTTGCCGTTGTCGCCGGTGACCACTTGCGCGCCGGGTTCGTAGCCATAGCCGGCATCGTCCGCATAAACGGCCGTCGGCGCAACTCGGGTGTAGCCTGGCACAGCAGGACCGGCGCTGAAATCGAACTTCAAATCCACGTTGGCAGGCTGCGGAGGCGCAGCCTGTGCTGCCGCCATGGTCGGCAGAGCAGCGCAAGCCAGGGTTGTCGAGCAAACAAGCAGGAGACGGCGCGACGATTTCATGGGATGGATTTGCCCTCCGGGCAGACCGCAAACAGTGAATTGCTGGTCGGGATATGCAGGCTCATTGGTACTACGCAAGTTTACATTCTCAATGGATGACTTGGTAGCCCTTCCTTAGCCGAGCGCCAGATAGGAGCTGATCAACCCGCTGAGATGCTGGGCAATGATCCGATTCTGCGCGCAGTTAGTATCCATGGCCAGAAGTCTAGGTCCGCACAGAGTAGGTTCAATCGAGGAAGTAGTAGGCCTGGCCAATTCCAGGAATGTCGCGGACGGAAAAGCCGCGGCGCTCAAGAACCGTGCGCAGCTTTAGATTCGGCCTGGCACAAGTAACGGCGTGCACAATCCATTCAACGGCTACAAGCCCGTGAAGTCGCGCATAACGCTTCGCCAGTGCGCCAAGGGAGACTAGAACGCCCTCTCCGCCACCGTCGATTTGCGCAAGCTCAATCATGAGGCGGTCCCCATCACGCCGAAATTCACCGAGCACCGTAGCCGAGCCTGCACGGAAGACAATCGGCTGGCCGGTTAGCACCAACCCTTCAATCTGCTCAGAGGAAAGATTGAGGATATCGTTCTCTGAGAGTCCTTCGAACAATACCTCCTTGCGGTCGTGGATGGAATCAGTCATTTGATAAGAGTTTAGCAAGTTGAATCTTCGGGAAGAGTGAGGAAGAGCATCTATCGCGCCCGCGGATGCGTGCGATCGTAGACCTGTGTCAGCTGCGCGGTCGTCAATTGTGTATACCGCTGCGTGGTCGAGAGCCGCTCGTGACCCAGCAGCTCCTGAATGGCGCGCAGGTCAGCGCCCTCTTCCAGCAAGTGTGTACCAAAGGCATGGCGCAGTGTGTGCGGATGCACCTCGGCGGAGAGACCGCGCAGAATGGCGATGCGCTTGACGATGCGGCCAACGCTACGCGTTGTGAGCCGCGCCTGGCCGCCAGGTTTGCTCAAACCGCGCAGTTGCAGATTGAGGAAGAGGGCCGGTGTCTCAATTCCCTGCCCCGTGCCGGCTGCGGCCAGCCGCGCCGACCGCTCCGCTAGATAGGCCCGCAGAGCCTGTGCTGCCGCATCGCCCAGGGGAACATAGCGCTGCTTCTGGCCCTTGCCGCGCACCAGAATGGCCTCGTTGGCCCAGTGAATGTCTTCGAGATTCAGCCCCGTCAACTCCGCGTTGCGCATGCCGCAACCGTATAGCAGCTCCAGAATCGCAGTGTCGCGCGCGGGCCAACTCGCGGCGTCTTCACCCACTGAGTCCACCACGCGGTTCATCTCTTCGATGGAGGGAACCCGCGGCAGGTGCTTCGGCAGCTTGGGCGTAGCGACCAGCGCGGCCGCATTGAGTTCGAGATGGCCCGCGCGCGCCAGCCACTTGAACCAACTGCGAATGGCCGCCAGCGCCCGCGCGGCAGAAGCTTTTGAAAGGCCGCGATCGTACAGAGTCCCGAGGTAGGCGCGAATGTGGATGTGCTCGATCTGTTCCACCGTTTGCCCGCAGCCGTAGCGCACGGCGAAAAAGGCCGCAAAGCCGTGCAATTCGCGCCGATAAGCGCGCAGCGTATGCTCCGATGCGCCGCGCTCATTGGTCAGCACGCGCAGGTAGTCGGCCACTAGAGCGTCAAGCCCAGAGCCAGCTGCGGCAGCCGTAGTCATACCGTCTCCATCTCGGGGACTTTAGCAGGCTTGGCGCGTGGAACAAGACGCAGCCCCCCGTGCGGTTGAGGCGGCTTCTCAATCTCCTGCTCGCGCTCCTGCTCGACCTCCAGCTCGCGCCGCCGCCCGCGCGGATGATGCTCGCGATGCACGGTCTTGAGCCGGCCCAGCGCCAGATGCGTATAGACCTGCGTCGTTGAAATGTCGGCGTGGCCCAGCAGCAGTTGCACGCTGCGCAGGTCTGCGCCGTGCTCCACCATGTGGGTGGCACAGCTGTGGCGAAGCCGGTGCGGGCTGGCGGCGCTGTTGGCCACTTTCACTACCTGCCACACCCACTGGCGTGTCAGCGGCATGCCGCGCAACGAGAGAAACAGCCGGGTGGCGTCCTGCCCTGCACGGTTGCCACTGCGCGCCGAGCTGATGCGCGCCAGGTGCGGCCTGCCCTCGCGCAGATAGCTCTCCAGCGCTTCGATGGCGATGCGGCCGAGCGGCACAATGCGCTCCTTGTCGCCCTTGCCGCGCACTTGCACGCGGCCCAGGTCCAGCCCCAGATCGCCGGTCGAGAGAGCCGTCACCTCGGAGACGCGCAGCCCGCCCGCATAGAGCAGCTCCAGAATGGCCCGATCGCGCAACGCCGTGGCCAGCGCCTGCGGATGCGATGCGGCCATGCCAGCCCGCTCCAGCATTTCGGCCACCTCGGGCTCGGCCAGCGACTTGGGCAGGACTTTCCATGCCTTGGGCGACTCGATATTGACGGTGGGGTCGTGATGGATGCGGCGGTCCAGCAGCAGCCACTTATAAAAGCCGCGCAGGCAGCTCAGCTTGCGCGCAGCGGAGCGCGAGTCGATGCCGTGTTCCCTCAAGTGCTCCAGGAACCCCGCCACATCCTGCTGCACCGCCGTCAAAAGCACGCCGTGGCGTCCCTCGATGAACTCGGAAAAGGTCTTCAGGTCGCTGTCGTAGGCCTCGCAGGTAAGCGGTCGCAGGCCCTTCTCCACACGCAGATACGCCTGGTAGTCCTTCAGGAGCTGTAGATTGCCTTCACTGTTCACAGTTCCGATTATCTGCGCTTTCAACCTGTTTCCACCGGTGTGGGCGAGGTTGCCGTACCTCGTTCATCATGGACTCAACTTCATCAACAGCAGTTCATGCGGGACATCAATCAGGCTCAATGAGGCAAAATGGCCTCATTGCCAAGAATGCGGTAGAGGGTGGAGCGGCTGATGCACAGTTGACGGGCAGCGCGCAGCTTGTTGCCCCGGTTCAAATCGAGTACATATTGCACATGATGGCGGATCACCGCATCGAGCGACAGGTTCTCCGTCCGGCTGGCGGGCGGAATATCCGGCGGCGTTTCCTGGCCGGTGGGCAAAGACAGATCTTCGGCCCGGATGACGCCGTTGACCGCTTCGAGCAATGCGGTTTCAAGCACTGAGGCCAGCTCGCGCACATTGCCAAGCCAATTGTGCTGCAGGAGTCGCGCAAGTGCGCCGGGCCCCAGCATCACAGGGCGCTGCTGATAGCGGTGGCAAAAACGTTCCAGCAGATATTGAGCAAGCGGGGCTATATCTTCCCGGCGCTGGCGCAGCGGGGGAATCGCAAAGTGAACGGCGGAGAGACGGAAGGCGAGGTCAGGCAAAATGAGGCCCTGGCCGGCCATCTGGCGCAACGGAGTTTGGGACGAGGCCAGCAGCACGGCGCGCCCCGGCGGACGGTCCTGGAGCGCCTTCAAGACGCCGAGCAGCAGACCTTGGCCCGGAGGCGCCAGCAGATCCACTCGATCGAGATAGGTGAAGCCTCCCAGCGTGGCCGGATCGGCGTCGGTTACCAGCCATTCCCGTGCGTCGCGCCTCTGAAAACTTGACCCGGCCAGCGGTGAGCGGCTAAAGAGATAGCGGGCCAGGGTCTGCTTGCCGGCGCCGTGTTCGCCCTCAATGGCAGCCACCTGCAAATGCGGCGCGGTCATCTCAGCCTGCATCAGCAACTTGCGCCATGCAGCGCTAACGCCCACAACCTGCGTCGCGAGGGTGGAGTCTACCTCGACTAGCGTAAGGCCAGAAGCCGAGGGCTGCGGCTGGAAGGACTGGGGCTGATATTGAGTCGCGCTCTGCATGATTCTCAATGTGCCTCGCCTCCGCGGCCCGTACCGGCAGTATCGGGCCAACAAAGGTCTTATCGGCGCTGCCGCAGGAAACATGAACCGAAGATGGCTGTGGTCCGGGTCAAGGGATGGACAACCTGCCGGCGAGAACTAGTCGAATTCCGGTGCAGTAGACGGTATTCATCCCCCACCGGCGTTGCCGGCCCACGCAGGATGAAACTGGGTGCCCCACCTTCGCGACGTTCTTGCTTTTGTCGCTAGGGTGGGATCGCAAAACTCATCCATTGTTTTGTTGAACTTGCACTTTTGTTTCTTTATAGTTCGCTTTCTTGTTAACTGCAAATAGACCCAGAAAATATTTTTCGTAGTTTTGCGGGAAATAAGCGGATGGCAATCAGGGCCAACGCATCTTAATCTCCGAGTCGTCGCAACGGGTACCGGTTCGCGATCTCAAGAGCCGTTCATGCAATAGCCCGGCAAAATTGCACGTAGTCAGTAGACGCCATGCTCGTTCAGCCACGGACCGTACTCGCGGTCAAGGCCTTCAATGTGCTCGGTAAACCACTCGCGCAGAAAGCGGAGCAGCGGGCGCATCTCAACGCCTTCGCCGTATTGCACGCGGTGGGCAGATTGCAGGATTTGCGCCAGCATGCTGTGATGCTCCGCGCGGTGCTCGGCCAGGCCCGGATAGCCGGTCAGCTCCATCAGTTGCTCCTCGCTCCAGAAGTGCATGCGTGTGAATTCGATCAGCCGGTCGAGCAGTTCGCTTACCTGCTCTCGGCAACTGCCGCGCACCATGGCCAGACGAAGTTCGTTCATCGTATCCATCAGAATGCCATGCTGGTCGTCCATGGCGCGAACGCCGACGGTACACCCGTGATTCCAGGTTAAAAGGGTCATGAGCCTCCGAACACTGCCAATATAGGTATCGGACAGGCTTGGCTGGGAGATCAGGCAAACTACTGCGCGCTGGTGACGAAGGTTTATGTGGATTGAGCTACTGCGACGTGGTCTATGGGCGCGCGGAGCCCGAAGCTTCCTTTGGGAACCCTCCGCCACCAGGTCTAGTGGAAAGCGGTCGGAGCTTTATGGTTGTTGGGACGGAGCCGGCCTGTGCGAGTGGCCATAGGTCAGGTAGCCGAGGCCAACCCGCATGTTGTGGATCGCGGGACCAGGCACCGTAATCGCAATGGCAATACCCAGGATGGCGTGCGCCATGGCGAGTGGATAGAGGTTACGGTAGCGGAGAAATATCTGGCAGGAGATAACGCCCCAGATCAGCGTGACCGGCGTGAGGATAGGGTTGGGCAGATGGGCAAGAGAAAAAATGAGAGCAGTTGCGGCTACCGCGGACCAGGCGTTTGGTAGCAACCGTAGCATACGCAACAAAAAGAATGCCAGCATCAGGAACTGCTGCACGCCTGCCCAAATGGCATAGGCCCAAAAGGTCTGGATGAACAGAAATGGGCCCGCGGGCATGTGCAAGGTATGGCGCCACGCGGCGATGAAGACGGCAGCCCCAGCCAACAGCAACGCCGCGCCCACTACCCAGAGCGCGCGAAGAAAGTTCTTCGCGCGCAGGCCCATTGCATTCAGGCCGTCGAAGGAGATCGAGATGAAGTAGAAGATGGCACCTGCGGCAATCCACCAGAGCTGCTTTTGCCAAGGGCGTGGTATCCAGACGACGATCAGAATCAGCCCATAGGAGGTGGCCAGTTCAGCCAGAGCACGGCGCTTGCTGCCTGCGGCAACAGTTGGCGTTCCGCTCTCGGCGCGAGCCTCTTCCATCGTGTATTGGCCCCGGTCATGCTTTCGACAAGAGGGTGAGTGTATCCGGCTGGAGCGAAGGCGATGACGCCGTCAGTCGAATCTGGCCGGCTCGAGTCGTGGATTGGACGATAGCAAGGCACATTCCGTTGAAAGCCTTGCGGTTTTTTGCCTTGAAATCCTCGTGGCTTCTCGGGTCGCCGTTGTCCAGGCCGATGATTCTTCCCTCGCCCTCGATGGCAAATGCAATTGGGTTGTCAGCCTCCGGGACCAGCTGTCCCTGACTATCGCGAATCTCCACTGTTACGTGGGCCACATCGCGCCTATCAGCGGCGAGAGTCGTGCGATCGGCGGTCAAGAGAATCCTGGCTGGTTCTCCTGTGGTTGAAACTTCAACTGTGCAGGCAATGTTTCCGTCTCTGGTCCCGACGGCTTTGAGCGTTCCCGGCTCGTAGGGCACATCCCAGGTCAGGTGCAGGTCGGAAGTGGTGCGCGGTGCGCGGGCATGCGCCGCATAGTTTCCATACCTGTCTTCCATGCCGTAGCGCGGGAACCGATAGCCTTTGACTCCCAGCGACTTGCCATTCAGGAACAGCTCCACCGTGTCGCAATTGGTATAGCAGGTAACGGGAATGACCTGGCCCTCCTTGCCCATCCAATTCCAGTGGGGAAACAGATGAAGCATGGGACTATCCGTCCATTGGCTCTGGTAGAAGTAGAAGCCATCTTTTTTGAAGCCGCATGTATCGATAACTCCCGACCCCGAACTTCTCGCAGGCCATGAAGATTCTCCCAGGTAGTCGATGCCTGTCCACATGAAGTCGCCTGCCACATAATCGTATGTTCTTACAAACTGCCAGAGTTTTTCTACGTCGAGATCTCTGCCAGGTCGATACCACGGCCGGAGATTCTCCTGTGCGAGTTGCGGGAACAGACTGCTGTACTCGCCTCGAATGCCGCCCATTCCGGGGCTTTCGGTGCCGATGACGCGCCGTGCGGGAAATGCTTCGCGATCGATGCTGTAATACTTTTCGGCGCGATCGCGCCAGCGGTCAACGTAGTTATAGCCCACAATGTCGAGCGCGGCCAGAAACTCGGGCCGCGCCATCTCGGAAAACGGCTCGGAGTAAACATGGTCGCAGCCCACAGTGACGGGCCGCGTTGGGTCTTCGCTGTGAAAGATGTGGTTGAGCCTGCGCAGTGTCTCCGCGCCCTCGGGGTCAAACTGGTCTGGAACTTCATTGCCTGCGCTCCACAGCACCACGGAGGGGTGGTTGCGGTCGCGATGGATGAAGTTCATCAGATCGCGTTCATGCCATTCGTCGAAATAGACGTGATATCCGTTCTTGATTTGACCCTTGGCCATCCTCCACTCGTCGAAGGCCTCATTCATCAGCAGGAAGCCCATCTTGTCGCAGAGGTCGAGAAACTCTGCCGCGTAGGGATTGTGGCTGGTTCTAATTGCATTGCATCCCATCTCGCGAAGGAGTTCCAGACGCCGCACCCAGACGCGCTCGGGCACAGCGGAGCCTACGCTGCCGGCCTCCTGGTGAAGGCACACGCCATTCAGCTTGATGTGTTCTCCGTTAAGCAGGAAGCCACGATTGGCGTCGAAGAGAGCTTCGCGTATACCAATGGGAGTATCGTAGACATCGACCGCGCGGCCCGCCTCGCGCACTGTGCTGCGTACCGTGTAGAGATAAGGGTTAGCGGGCGACCAGAGGTTTGGTTTGCCGACTGTGATTCGTTGAACGAATTCATATTCCGCGCCGGCCCCAACCGCCTGCGATGCCTCCTGGGTTTGAACGGTGTTCCCGTCCTTGTCGAGCAGATCGGTGGTCAGCGTGCATAGGGAGCTGATCCTGCGGCCATTGGCTATCCTGGTTTTGACTTCGACGATGGCCGACTGCGGCGTAACGCGGGGAAACGTGACAAATGTACCCCAATAAGCGACGCGGAGCTGATTGGTTGAGAGCAGCCATGTGTGCCGGTAGATGCCGGAGCCCGAGTACCAGCGGCAGTTTGTTTGGCTGGAGTTGTCTACCTTGACCGCGACTACATTCTCGCCCCCGAACTTAAGATGGGGCGTTAGCTCATAGCTGAAGGGAACGTATCCGAACGGGCGAAGGCCTAGGTACTGGCCGTTGATCCAGACCTCGCTGTTTTGGTATACGCCATCAAACTCAAGCACGATGACCCGATCGCGATCTGCCTCAGACAGGCGGAACCTCTTGCGATACCAGCCGATGCCGGTGGGAAGGTATGCGCCTGGGCCGCTGCTGGATTCATCTTTGTCGAATGGTCCCTCGATGCTCCAGTCGTGCGGCAGATCCACATCGCGCCACGCAGCATCGCTATATTGCATGGCCTGCGCGCCTGGCGCATCGCCGCGCAGGAACTTCCATCCGAAGTCGAAACTCTCCCTCACTCTGGGGGCAGGGTTGCCTTGAGCAAGCAGGGCCTGTGCGTGACCCAGATAGGGCACCACGGCCGCGAGGACCGCGCCGCGCGCAGTATGAGCCAGCAAATCGCGTCTGGTAATCCAAGAAGCTGTTTCGTCATACTTTTCCATACAGAGCGCCTCCAGGCAATGCCGCAAGCCGACCAAATTATACCGCCCGGCATGAAGACTCGATTTTTGAGTGCCAGTGTCGCTATTCGAGGATCACGTCGGGATCAGGCTCGTGGCCGCGGGTAGTGAGGGTGATGGCCGCAGCCAGAATCAGCGCGCCGCCCGCCCAGGCGTAAGAGCCCAGGTGCTCACCGAGCAACTGGACGCCCAGCAAGGAGCCGAGGGCCGGCTCGATGTTCAGAAAGACCCCGGCACGCGAGGCCGGCACATGGTGGATGCCCCAGTTCCAGAGCAGCGTCGTAGTGGCCGTACACTGCAGGCCGCTGATGGCCAGCGCGGCCCAGGCGGTGGGGCTCACGTGGGCGAAGGGCGGCGGCTGGAACACGTGGTGGGCCAGGGGATTCAAGAGCCATGGGCCAAGAACTGCGATGGCCAGCATCGCCGTTCCGGAGAGGATGGTGTAGGCGGTGACCACCGGCGGACTGTGGGTTTGCATCAGCTTTTTACTGAGCAGAATCCACGCCAGCGCGACAATGAGGGAGGCAACGACCAGCAGATCGCCCGCCAGCGAAGGCTCACCGCGAGCGGCCGGGCCGCGGTGGCCGCCGAGCACAACCAGCGCCGCGCCCACCGTGGAGCCGCAGAGGGCGAGCCAGCCAATCCAGTCGAGCCGTTCCGCATGGGAACCCTTGGGAGCAAAAAATGCGGCAGCGGCGGCCAGCATTACCGGCATTGCGCCCACCATCAGCGAGGCGTGGCTCACGGTGGTCAATGCCAGGCCATGGAATTGAAGCAGGAACTGGATGGGAATACCGAGGGCGGCGGAGATCAGCAGCAGGCGCAGCTCACGGCCGGTGAGGCGAAACCGGCTCCGATTCATCAGCACCACTGGCGTCATACCCAGTGAGGCAAAGAGAAAGCGGTAGAGCACCATATGCTCCACGCTCATCTCATTGAGCGCCAGCCTGCCAAAGTAGAAGCCCGTGCCCCACAGGCACGATGCCAGCGCGCAAGCGCCGTAGCCCAGAAACCTGACGCGCCGACTCGTTGTTCCGTTGTGCGACATCCTTCTTTTAATGTCGCACATGGGCTTGGGGGCGAATGGGTTCGACCGATCCGCGTCGTGATGACAATGCCCAATCCGTATAAGCTTTCATTATGAATCCATTTTGGATAGAGACCGGAAATCAACTCCGTCTGGCGATTGTTCCGCGCCCGCGTGGCGGCGATTGGTTGGAAGATGAGCTTCAGGCGATGCGGCGCGCGGGAGTGGACGCGCTGGTATCGATGCTCACCGAAGAAGAAGTCGCTGAGTTGGGTCTCTCCCACGAGGCCGAATATTGTGAACAAGTGGGAATGATTTGTCGCTCATACCCTGTCGCAGATCGGGAAGTGCCTGTCTCAAACGCCGCATTTGCGGCCTTCATTTAGGAATTGAGACAGGAGCTTCACGCAAGAAGAAGTGTTGCGGTCCACTGTCGAGCTTCGATTGGCCGAGCATCGTTGCTACTGGCGTCGTTGTTATGCGCGGAAGGATTCTCGCCGGCTGACGCCTTCATTCGCATCACCAAGGCGCGAGGCTTACAGGTGCCTGATACGCCTGAGCAGGTCCGCTGGGTTGAAGGTTTGGCCCACTACTTGAAACAATGCTAATGATTCTCTTGGAAGTCAGCTTTGTAGTCTTTTCCTTTGCTTGTTTTCGTGGAGGGAGCAGGGGTCTTCAGACCCCTGAACCAGGCATAATCGTGATGGGCTTTAGCCACGGGCCTTTTGTTTGCGGCCAATACACGATCCAGGCCTGAAGGCCACACTCCATAGGCATCATATCCAGGGGTCTGAAGACCCCTGCTCCCTCCGTAACAGCCCACTGTAGCGATTCGCAATTTAAAACCAGATACACCGGCGAAATTGGGATGTGTTTGCTCTGCTCTTGCTGGATCTCCGCGTCACTGCCCAAAGCCAGCCTCATCGGCGAAAATACTAGTCGATGGTGAAACGGCTCGTTGGGATAGGAATTGGGTTGCGGTCTGGATTGTGGCTGGCGGTGGGCTGCGTGTTCTTGTGCGCCCTGCCGGGTGCGCAGGCTCAGGACAGCGTCGCGCTTGTTCCGGACCCGTCTTCGGTGGCCCAGGCTCCCGAGCGACAGTCTCGCAAAGCCAAAGAGCGCCCGCTTCCCGGCAGGCTTCCGGACAAGCCATCCCTGCCGCCCGCGTTTTCCATTCCCGTTGGCCCGCTGGGGTTTTCAACGCCAGGCACGCTCTACCTGGGCGCGCGCAACAGCCTAGCTTCGCTTGATTTTCTCGACGAAAACCGGCTGCTCTTCACCTTTCGCGTACCGGGACTGATGCACCGCGAGGCGGAGGACACCGCGCAAAGCGACGAGCGGCAGATTCGCGCCGTGGTGCTGACGCTGCCGGAGGGTAAGGTCGAGGCGGAGGCGCTGTGGACCGTGCATGACCGGGTGCGCTACCTGTGGATGCTCAAGGACGGCCGCTTTCTGCTGCGCGACCGCGACGGCCTTGCGCAGGGTGATGCCTCGCTGGTGTTGAAGCCGCTGCTGCAATTTCCGGGGCCACTGCTTTGGCTGGAACTTGACCCAACCGGGCAGTATCTGGTGACCAACTCCCGCGAACCGGCTGCGTCGGTGGCAAAAGCTGGCGAGGCCGATGGCCCGCCAAACCACCCCAGCGACCAAGACCCATCGCTGGGGACCCCGGCAACCGCTTCGGCCAGCATGTTGGTGGACGGGCAGAAGCCGGACGGGGAAACCGATCTTGTGGTGCGCATTCTGCACCGGGAGTCGGGCAAGGTGATGCTGGTGAGCCGCACCCGCTCGACGGTGCATCTGCCCATCAACGCCGACGGCTACTTGGAAAGCCTGCGCGGAAATGGACAGTTGTGGCTGCTGAACCTGAACTATTTCAGCGGCGGCAGCAGGATTTTGGGGCGCGTGGAATCGGCCTGTTCGCCCACCTTGGACTTTGTCTCGCAGCAGGAGGTGCTGGTAACTGGGTGCTCTAGTGGGGGTGGGCGAAAGCTGGTGGCGATGGCGACCGACGGCCGGCGGCTTTGGGAGGATTCCACCTCGCCGTTGGCGGTGTGGCCGCTACTGGTCAGGTCGCCGGATGGTTCCCGGCTGGCGCAGGAGACCCTGGCCGTGGACCATGCAGTCAACGCCTACTCGCCTATCGACTGGCAGGATGTGAAAGGCCAGTTGGTGAGGGTGTTCGATGCGGCAGACGGCAAGGTAGTACTGGAAGCGCCGGCCAATCCCGCTCTCGATGCGGGCGGCAACGTGGCCATTTCGCCTTCCGGGCGGCGCGTGGCCGTGCTGAATGCAGGCGCGATTCAAGTCTTCGATCTGCCTGCGCCACCTGCGCTGGTTGTAGCCACCGGCAACCAGCTTGGACACTGACTCCTGCTTCTGCCGACACCACTGCCTGCAAACGCGCTGGCAAGAGTAAACTGGGCAGCGGGAGAGTTTTCTTGGCTACGGCTCTGGTCCACTACACGGCTGCTGCGGCTTCTGATCGCGGCCTTAGGCGTGCCTCCAACGAAGATGCATTCGGCATCTCCGTCGAGCACGGGGTTTTTCTAGTCTGTGACGGCATGGGGGGAGCAGCGGCTGGGGAAATTGCCAGTGCGTTGGCGGTGGACGAGATGCTGCGCATGCTCACCAGCAGGGCCGAGGCTGCGCCGATGGTGCAGGCGGCCCAGGAGGCAATCCTCATCGCAAACGAGGCGATCTTTTCGCTATCCCAGCGCGACCAGAATCTGCGCGGCATGGGTACCACGCTGGTGGGCCTGCTCGTGGAGGAACGCCACGTTCTGGCGCTCAATGTCGGCGATAGCCGCTGCTACCTGATGCGCAATGGCAAACTTTTGCAGGTCACCGAGGACCACTCCTTTGTGGACGAGCAGGTGCGGTTGGGCCACATGACCCGCGAACAGGCGCTGCGCTCCAACTTCCGCAGCGTCATCACCCGCGCTCTGGGCACACAGAGCCAGGTCCAGCCGGATATGTTCCAACTGGAAGCCGAGCCGGGCGACCTGTTTCTGCTCTGCTCCGATGGGCTGACGCGCGAGCTTACCGACTCGGCAATTGAATCGCTGCTGGGCGTCGATCTGCCGCTTGAAGGCCTTTGCGCCAGCTTGGTGAGCGCCGCCAACCAAGCTGGCGGCCACGACAACATCACCTGCGTCTTGGCGCGCGCTGAGCTGTAGTTACCTGCCGAGCCCTTGCAGAGCCAGATCCTGGCAGCAACTATGCGCTGGATGGCTCACTCGCCACCAGCATCAGGGCGGCTGTGTTCCTTGTGGCGCAGCCGTCGCAAGAACAGGATCGGCAGCAGGCAAACCAGCGAGAGATAGCCGAGCAGGCGGAAGATGTCGGCATAGGCGAGAACCGCAGCCTGCTGTTGAATGCTCTTGTAGAGCGCTCCCAGCGCTTCCTGCTGGGCGGTAGAGGCGCTGGCCCCCGCGACAAAGAACTTCGCTGTCAGGCCCTGGAGCGCCTGCGACGCGGCAGGGCTTGCCGCAGTGAGGTTGCCCGCGAGATACGTCTGATGCGCCTGGGAGTTGCGAACCAGAAAAGCGGTGACGGTGGCGATGCCGATGCTGCCGCCAACATTGCGCATCAGGTTATAGATACCGGCCGCATTGCCGATCTCCTGCTTGCGCAGCAGGCCCATGGTCATGGTGGTGAGGGGGACGAAGACGAATCCGCCCGCAAATCCGTTGATGAAATTCGGCACGGCGACAGAACCCATCGAGATTCCGAGATTGATGTGGCTCAGCAGCAAAGTCGAGTAGCCGAAGATCGCGAATCCGCAAGCCATGAGGATGCGGCCGTCGATGCGATTGACCAGGACGCCCACCAGAATCATGGAGAGCATCGAGCCCAGGCCTCGCGGACTGACGGCCAGGCCGCTATCCAGCGCCGAATAGCCCAGCAGGGTTTGCAGAAACAGCGGCAGCATGGCGATGACGCCATAGAAAGTGAAACCGTAGAGGGTGGCGATCAGCGTTCCCAGGCCGAAATTGCGATTGCCTAAGACGCGCAAGTCGACGATGGGATCGCGAGTTCTGAATTCGCGAACGATGAAGCCCGCCAGCGCCAGGGCGGATACGGCCGCCAGCCAGCGGATCCAGGCGGCTTGAAACCAATCCGCTTCCTGTCCCTTGTCCAGCACCAACTGCATCGCTCCCAACCAAACAGCCATCAGGCCAAAGCCGAGATAGTCGATGGCCCGGCGAAAAGTATGGCGAAGATAGGGAGGATCTTCGATAAACAGATTCACCATGTAGAGTGCCAACATGCCTACCGGAAGATTGATGTAAAAGATCCAGCGCCAGGAATAGCTGTCGGTAATCCATCCGCCGAGCGTGGGGCCGATCACCGGAGCGACTACAATTCCAATGCCATAGACGGCCATCGCCGTGCCGTGCTTGTGGGGCGGAAAGCTCTCAAGCAGGATGGCCTGCGCCAGCGGCTGCATGCCCCCGCCGCCTACGCCTTGCAGTACCCTGGCAACGATCAGCATGGGCATGGTGATTGCCATTCCGCACAGCAGGGAGGCGGCGGTAAACACAAGGATGGAAATCATCAGCAGGCGCTTGCGCCCGATGCGCCCGGCGATCCACCCCGAGGCGGGCAGCATGATGGCATTGGCGACAAGATAACTGGTCAGAACCCACGTCGACTCGTCTGTCGAAGCCGATAGAGTGCCCGCGATATGCGGCAGGGCGACATTGGCAACCGAAGAGTCGAGCACCACCATGAAGGTGGCCAGCATCACCGAAGCAGCCACCATCCACGGATTCACTGAGGGTTTCCACTCGCTGGAGCCGGCCCCTGAATGCGGATGCGCTCTTCTGACCATGTAGTCAGTTTAGTATACTATGCAGTCATACAGGCTCTTTCGCTGCTCAAGCGATGGAATCGTCAAGCCCGAGGCTCGATGAAAAGCAAACAGCAGGTCGTTTCGGAATTCCGCCGCGCTGAGATCGTGGACGCCGCGCGATCGGTGTTTGCGCGCAGAGGATTTGCACACGGAATCATGGACGAGATTGCCCAGGAGGCGGGAATCGCCAAGGGCACTATCTATCTCTACTTTCGATCCAAGACGGAGGTCTATAAAGCGGTTCTGGATCACGATATGAAAGCTCTGAAGAAGAGCACGCTGGAGCGGATCGATGGGGCCAAGAGCCTGAGGGACAAGATCGGCGCATTCACCCTTGCGAGGCTTGAGAACGCGGAGGCAAGGAAGGAATTCTTCCGGATTATGGACTCCGATCAAGGAAATGTGGCGCTTACGCGCAGTCAATACCGGGACTGGCTTCGCGAACCGGTGGAGCGCCTGGCATTGGCTCTCGAAGAGGCCGGCCAGCGTGGCGAGATACGACCTGTGCCTCAAGAAAAAGTGGCTTGGATCATTGCCGACATGACCCGAGGCACCATCCAGCGAAGGCTGCTGGGGCCATGCGTCTCCACGCCGGCCGAGGATTCGGCTTTTCTGCTCGGGTTTATTTGGGGTGCTCTTGCCAAGTTGCCGGATCGCCCGGACAGTTGACACTGCGGGCGACGCCATGTACTCATAAATCGTCGTTATTGCCGGAATTTTGCGGTATCCAGAATTTGACACAGCGCGGATGCAAGCGTATTCTTCGAAGGTTGCAGTTAGCGGTAACTATTTATCGCCAAGGAGCACAATGAGCACAGTCATTCCTGGTGTGGGAATCCCTGTCGATCCAGCAAAGATTCCACAAAGAAGCTTGTTTACCGGCGCAACAATGCCGGCTATCGGCTTGGGCACATTCGGATCCGATCACGTGACTCCGAGCCAGGTTGCCGAGGCGGTGAAGGGGGGAGCCGCGGTAGGCTACCGGCACTTCGATTGCGCCTCGGTGTATGGCAACGAAGCCGAGGTGGGTGGGGCGCTGGAGGCCATCCTGCGGGAAGGCATCAGGCGCGAGGACCTCTGGGTCACCTCAAAGCTGTGGAACGACAAGCACGGCGAGGACGATGTAATCGCCTCGTGCCGTAAGTCGCTCGCCGACCTCCGCCTGGAGTCCCTCGATCTGTACCTTGTCCATTGGCCTTTTCCAAACTTTCATCCGCCGGGCTGCGATGTGACCTCGCGGAGCAAGGACGCCAAGCCTTACATCCATGAGAGCTACATGAAGACTTGGCGCAAGATGGAAGAACTGGTGGACCTGGGACTTGTGCGCCATATCGGCACCTCCAACATGACCATCCCCAAGCTGAAGCTTGTGCTGCGCGACGCGCGCATCAAGCCCGCGGTCAATGAGATGGAGCTGCATCCGCATTTTCAGCAGCCAGAACTGTTCAAGTTTGTGGTGGAGAACGGCATCCAGCCCATCGGCTACTGCCCCATCGGCTCGCCGGGCCGGCCGGAGCGCGACCGCACACCCGAAGACACTGCGCCGACGGAAGATCCGGTCATCGTGAAGATTGCCCAGCGGCATGGCATTCATCCCGCCGTGGTTTGCATCAAGTGGGCGGTGCAGCGCGGGCAGACGCCGATTCCGTTTTCAATCAACAATTACCGCGCCAACCTCGCGGGCGTCACGCTTCCGCCTCTGACGGACGAAGAGATGCGGGAGATCGCCGGGATCGATCGCAACTGCCGGTTGATCAAAGGGCAGGTCTTCCTGTGGAAAGATGGGCAAACCTGGGAAGATCTCTGGGACGTGAACGGCGAAATTACGCCGCCGTAGGCCAGGCGTACATGCGCCATTCAACAAGTTGAATTCATGGAGAAGAGTGAGATGAAAGACACGATGACCGCCGCGTTCCTGCCCGGCGACTCGACCGTCGAGATACGCACGGTGCCTGTGCCGGCTCCAGGGCATGGTGAAGTGCTGCTGCGCGTGAAGGCCTCGACGATCTGCGGCTCGGATATTCGCTGCATCTATCACGAGCATCTGGGCAAGGGGCCCGAAGGCTACCAAGGCGTGATTGCCGGCCACGAGCCAAGCGGACAGATTATTGTTGCCGGCGAGGGCTGCCGCCGCTTCAAGGTGGGCGATCGCGTGATTGTGTACCACATCTCCGGCTGCGGAGTGTGCAACGATTGCCGGCGCGGCTACATGATCTCCTGCACGAGCGAGAAGTATCGCCGCGCTTACGGATGGCAGCGCGATGGCGGCATGGCCGAGTACATGGTCGCGGAAGAGAAGGATCTGATCGCTCTACCCGATGAGCTCTCTTATGCGGACGGCGCACAAGTTGCCTGCGGATTCGGCACCGTTTATGAGGGCCTGGAAAAGATTGGGATCGACGGCAATCACGCCGTGCTGATTACCGGCCTGGGGCCGGTGGGCCTGGCGACGGGCGCGCTATGCCGCAAGCTCGGCGCAAATAAGATCATCGGCATCGACGTGGTTCCAGAGCGGATGAAAATTGCCCTCGATATGGGCCTTTGCGATGTGATGCTAGTCTCTGGCCCGGACAATGTTGCCGAGGTGAAACAACTGACGGGCGGTTTCGGCGTAGAGCGGGCAGTGGACTGTTCGGCGAACGCCGCCGCGCGGGCAACGGCGATCCGCGCCACGCGCAAATGGGGCAAGATCGTTTTCATCGGCGAGGGCGGGAAGGTCGAGATCAATCCATCGCCAGACATGATCCACGATCAGAAGACGGTGTATGGGTCGTGGGTGACTTCGACCTGGCTGATGGAGGAACTGGTGGAGCGGCTGGTTCGCTGGAATTTGCATCCGGCAGACATCATCACCGATAGGTTCCCGCTGACGAGCGCCAGCGAGGCTTATGCGCTGATGGCCTCGGGAAAATGCGGCAAGGTTGCCGTCTGCCAGGATGAAGAGTTACTTTAGGAATGCAACGAGGAAAGAGTCGATGACAGAATTTACATCTTCAGCCGCGCCCGACTGGGAGCGTGAACTTAGTTCTGTACTGCCCCTGTTCGGGCATCGCAACTGGATCGTAGTTGCCGACTCTGCCTATCCGGCTCAATCGAAGCCTGGAATCGAAACGATCGTTGCGAACGCCGATCAGGTTCATGTGGTTCGAAAGGTTCTGGACGCCATAACCGTGTGCCGCCACATCCGGGCCAATGTCTATGCGGACAAGGAGCTTGGCTTTGTGATCGAGAACGACGCGCCGGGGATTTCAGAGTACCGCAAGCAGCTCGAGGCCGCGCTGTATGGAGCCAGGGTAAACCACATTCCGCACGACGAGATCATTCACAAGCTCGACCTATCCGCCGAAGTCTTTCGCATTTTGATTATCAAGTCCGATATGACGATCCCCTATACGTCCGTTTTCTTCGAGCTCGACTGCGGCTACTGGAACACCGGGGCGGAAGAACGGCTGCGCCAGGCGATGCTGGTTGCGGATTTGAGTTAGGCTAAACGAGTTTTTGAAAACAGGAAAACCGCACCAGGCGCGTTGTCCCCGAAATACGCCCCGAAAGGATTGAAACCGGAATGGCAGTGAACAGACGCGAGTTACTTCAATGGATGGGCGGCGCATGTTCCGCTCTCGCTCTCTCAAAGTTTGCAAAGTCCCAGGCTGCACAGGGCGGAAATTTCGTTGGAACCAGGCAGTCGCTCCAGGGGTACAGGATTCCAGATTGGTTTCGCGATGCAAAGTTCGGCATCTGGTCCCACTGGGGTCCGCAGTCTGCCGTCGAATATGGCGATTGGTATGCGCGGAATATGTATCAGCAGGGGTCGAAGCAGTATTTATACCATGTGGAAACCTATGGCCATCCCTCCAAGGTCGGCTACAAGGATCTCGTCGATAACTGGAAGGCTGCCAAGTGGGATCCGGATCATCTGATGGAGCTATACAAGAAGGCGGGCGCGAAGTATTTCGTGAGCATGGGTGTTCACCACGATAACTTCGACCTATGGGATTCGAAGTATACGCGCTGGAATGCCGCTAACATGGGACCGAAGCGGGATATTGTCGGAACATGGCAGAAGGCGGCGCATAAACAAGGATTGCGCTTCGGCGTCAGCGAGCATCTTTGGATCAGTTACAAGTGGTTTGCCGTGAGCCACGGTGCTGACAAGGATGGGCCGCTGGCCGGCGTGCCGTATGACGGTGTCGATCCAAACTTTGCCGACCTGTATCACGATGCGGATTGCGCGCGGCTCATCGATAAAC
>Ga0302319_10003716_pt1 | contig 31695 bp, 20 predicted proteins | sample Bog_T0_2_FD_203319 | JGI IMG/M metagenome (GOLD analysis project Ga0302319, IMG submission 203319) | Peat permafrost microbial communities from Stordalen Mire near Abisko, Sweden - Bog_T0_2 | ecosystem: Environmental > Terrestrial > Soil > Wetlands > Peat | place: Sweden: Abisko, Stordalen Mire... | reverse complement strand
TCATCCCCACCAAGCTCATTCCCACCGCCCTCACGCGCCTCTTCAGCATTCCCACCAAAATCCGCATGGGCCTCGAACTCCTCCATCCCCCTCGCCCCCATGGCGATGCGGACGAGTCCGTCGCGACCCTCGTCGAGCGGCACTTCGGCCAGGAGGCCGTCGACCGCCTCGCCGACCCGCTGCTCAGCGGCATCTATGGTGGCGACGCAACCCAGCTCAGCGCCCGCACCGTCCTTCCCAAGCTCGTCGAAATGGAAACCGAATACGGCTCTCTCACCCGCGGCATGCTCGCCGCACACAAAAAAATGCGCGCAGCCATGCAGGCCGCCGCACACAAAAATGGAACCAATTCCGCGTCCGGCAACGGCAAACCGCGTCCGCCTCGCTCCATCTTCACTTCTCTCCGCGGTGGCATGCAGCAGTTCGTCGACGCCATCGTCGCCCGCCTTCAACCAGCCAGCCTGCGCATCAACACACCGGTCATCAGCCTCACCCGCGCAGGAAGCGACTGGAAGGTGACAACAGGCGAATCCACCGAGCGGTTTGACTCTGTCATCATCGCCTCGTCTGCCTGGGCCGCCGCTTCGCTCCTTAGCACTGTGGATTCCGTGCTGGGCGAAAACCTCGGTGCCATTCCCTATTCGTCGTCCATCACCCTGAATCTGGTGTATGACGAAAGCCAACTCGGTCCACTGCCCGATGGCTTCGGCTTTCTCGTCCCCGCCAGCGAAGGCCGCGCCATGCTGGCCTGCACCTTCGTCCATCGCAAGTTCCTCGGCCGCACCCAGCCGGGAAAAGCCGTGCTGCGCGCCTTTCTCGGTGGCATGAAGAATGAAGATCTGCTCTCCGAGCCGGACGATGTGCTCATCGCCACCGTCCGCCGCGAACTCCGCGAGATCCTCGGCGACAAAGTCCTCGGCCCCCTCGTCGAACCCGAATATGTGCAAGTCTCCCGCTGGCGTCGAGCCATGGCCCAATATGCCGTAGGCCACCAGGACCGCATGCAGCAGATCACGGCCTGCGTCGCCACGCTCCCCGGTCTCCGCCTGGCCGGCAACGCCTACGAAGGCATCGGCATCCCTGACTGCATTCGCATGGGCCGCCGCGCCGCCAAAGAGCTGGTCGGGAGCTTACAGATTCAATAGGGCGGCCTTACTTCGCCACCACCGGCAAAACAAGCGCGCTCGGATGCTGCGCATCGTGATAAACCGTATTCGTCGCCTTCACCATCTCCGCGCTCGTCGCAGCATCCTTCCCCGTATTCAAATTCCGGTCAAACCGCGGAAAATTCGAACTGCTAACCTCCAGCCGAATCTGATGCCCCTTCAGAAACACGTTGCTCGTCGACCACAGATCAATCTTGTACTCGTAAATCTGTCCCGGCACAACCGGCTTCGGCGCGCCTTCGGTCGACTCCCGATACCGCGCCCGCAAAATCCCCTCCGTTAAATTAATCGCCGTCCCATCCGGCGCAACATCCACCAGCTTCCCGGTAAAATCCGTATCCGCAGCCGATGTGCTGGCAAACAGATCCAGCGTCACCGGCCCCGTCACCTCAACATCCTGCTGCAACGGCCCAGTCGAGTACACCAGCACATCCGCTCGCTTCTCAACTTCGCTTTGATCGCGCGGCCCTCCCGGCAAATGCTGCGGATCGCAGCAAAGCGGCCCCCCCACCGTCGGAACCGGGTTCTCCGGGTCATAAACAAAACTGTCCGGCAGGTCATTGTCTGGCAGTTGCTTCCCTGGGAAAAGCCTTCCATGCCCGGCGACGACACCAGAATGCAAATAGAGAAGAGAATCCTTAGCCCGCTTCAACGGCCACTCATCCTCAAACCGCCACTCGTTCTTCCCCATCACAAAAATCTTCACCGGCTTCCCATTGGCAAACTCGTTCTGCTTCCCCAGAAACAAATACTCGTACCACTCCACGATCACTTCGTTCTCATCAAACGGCGCATCCGGCCCAAAGTCCACCTGCCCCACCGTCCGTCCCCATCCCGAGTGCCCACCAATCGCCACAATCAGGTGCTGCCCATTCCGCGCAGCCTCGTTCCCCCCGTGCGCCTTCAGTCCCATGTAATTGCGCAGCGACCCTCCCTGAAAAATGTCATACCAGGCCGCAATCGTCAGCGCAGGAACCTGAATATTCTGGAAGTTCTCCTCAATCGACCACTGCTTCCAGTAGTCGTCATACAGCGGATGCGCCAGCCAGTCGCCAAAATAAGGCGCCACCGCCTTCGTAAGCGCCGCTCCATCCTGCGCTGCGCCCATATTGAACACAGGGTATTTATTCAGCGGCAGAACTTGATCCCCCACCAGCGCGTTGGTATCGTCCTTGATCTTCCGGTTCAGCGTGTCCTGTGCCAGCCCAGACGTCCAGCTCTCGTTGAACCACTGCTCAAACGCCCCACCCTGGTATGTCCAGTTCTCGTGATAATTGCTCGCCGTCACCACGGGGCAAATCCCCGCCAGGTGCGGCGGATGCGCAATCGCCGCCAGCATCTGCGTCGCGCCCACATAGGAGCCGGAGAACATGCCCACCTTGCCATTCGAGTGTGGCAGCGCCGCCGCCCATTCCACCGTGTCATACCCGTCGTTCGTCTCGTACTTGAACGGATACCAATCGCCCTCGGACGTATACCGCCCGCGCACATCCTGAATCACCACAATGAATCCCCGCCCCGCGCCCTTCTGCCCAATCGGCCACATCAGTTGCTTGTCATACGGCGTCCGCGTCAGCAACACCGGATAGCTCCCCTCCGCAGCTGGCCTGTAGATGTCGGCGCGCAGCGTAACTCCATCGCGCGTCTTCATCGCCACGCCCTTTTCCGTCACAATCTGCAACGGCGGCGCGGCAACCGTTGCGGCACCCTGACTAAAAGCGCAAACCGGAATCATCGCTAAAGCAAGCAGGTAGAAACCCATCTTCAACATCGGTGATCAACTCCTCAAGGGCTACACAGGCTGCGGAACAGCCCGCTCCAGTCGGCAATCTACGACTGTTTTGAAAGGGCACGAGTTTACTCGTGCCATTAACGCTTCAAAATGATCGTCGGCTTTAGCCGCTGCGGGACGTAACTTTGTCCGCTATGAATCGAAAATGGAGTCTTTCTGCAGACTGTTATATAGCCGAGACCATTCTAGGGGCTAACAGCCGGGAATGATTCTCTACCTCTGCGGTGTATGTTGATTAACGGCGGAAAATTCCAGGTTTTGTCGAGGTCTAATCGTGCATTCGTACAATCGCAGAGCATTTCTAAAAGCGGCATCGGCAGTAACCACCGGAACCCTGCTCGGATCCAGGCTGCACGCTCTCACCGCGGACCAACCCCCACGCACCATCTCAGCCAACGACCATATCCAGATCGCGCTCATCGGCGCAGGCGGCCAGGGCATGGGAGACACCAAGACCGCCATCCAGGTCCCCGGCGTCAAGCTCGTCGCCGTGGCCGATTGCTACGACGGCCGCCTCGCCCACAGCAAGGAACTCTGGGGAAACGACATCTTCACCACCCGCAACTACAACGAGATCCTTGCCCGCAAAGACATTGACGCCGTCATCATCGGCACTCCCGACCACTGGCACAAGCAGGCCAGCATCGACGCCCTCAAGGCCGGCAAAGATGTCTACTGCGAAAAGCCCATGATCCATCTCTACTCCGACGGCCCAGAGATGATCGACGCCGCCCGCTCCACCGGCCGCATTCTCCAGGTCGGCAGTCAGCGCGTCAGTTCCGTCATCTACTTGAAGGCCAAGGAACTTCTCGCCTCCGGCGCCATCGGCCAGCTCAACATGGTCACTGCCCGCTGGGACCGCAACTCCGCCATGGGCGCATGGGACTACACCGTCCCGCCTGACGCCTCCACTGAAACCTGCGACTGGCCGCGCTTCCTCGGCACCGCTCCCAAAATCCCCTTCAACGCCGAGCAGTTTTTCCAGTGGCGCAAGTGGAAGGCCTACGGCAGCGGCGTAGCCGGCGACCTCTTCGTCCATCTCTTCAGCGGCACGCATTTCATCACTGGCTCCCACGGCCCCACGCGCGGCATGGCCACGGGCGCTCTTAGATTCTGGAAAGACGGCCGCGACGTCCCCGACGTTCTGCTCGGCCTCTTCGATTACGAGGGCTTCAACCTCAGCCTGCGCGTAAATTTCGTAGACGGCGGCGAAGAAAGCGAGGGCCTCATCTTTACCGGCTCCGAAGGCACCATGGAGATAGGCGGCAATGCGGTCACCGTCAGCCGCGTCCCGCGCGAGAAAGCCCCCGGCTACACCATCGACACATTCACTGAGGCGACTCAGAAACAAATCATCGCCGAGTACGAGGCCAAGTATCCGCCGCATGCAGAGAGCGCCTCTCTCGGTGGAACCGAGAAGTTCACTGCCCCCAAGGGCTACAGCGACAGCTACGACCACTTCCACAACTTCTTCGATTCGGTCCGCTCCCGCAAGCCCGTGATTGAAGATGCAGTCTTCGGCTACCGCGCCGCCGGGGCCGCCCTGCTCAGCAATCTAAGCATTGAGCGCGGAGCAATCGTGAAGTGGGATCCGGAAGCAATGAAGCTCCTTTAGCTGTGGAGAGTAAAAAAGCCCTTTCTGCGAGGATTTGCCGATTAATTCGCTCCGAAGATGCACAATCAAATCGGGAAAACCACTCTCAGTTCCGAAGAAAACTTCTCGGAAAGGTCGCCGATTTAACCGCACCCCCACCCCCTCCCCCTGAAAACGCACCCTTTCCCTTACCACCAAGGGTTACGGAGTTCACAAATAAGCTATTTATAATCAAACGATTACAGTATTTTTGAGGCAAACTTCTGCCATTGATTTGATGAATAAAACGCGTACGAAATAGGCCCCTTTTCGCGTAAAAACAGCCAAAAAACGGCGTTTTCCGTTTCAATATCGATAGTTTTTGAACCTAAATCCTGACCAGTTCGCGCTGAATCTTCCCGGTGACCCAAGCTTTGGTTGGTGACGTCAGCATGTCAATCTCGCTGCGGACGCCAAACTCGGGCAAGTAGATTCCCGGCTCGACGGAGAAGCAGGTGTTATGCAGAATGCGCCGCTCGTCGTGCGTCTCCAGGTTGTCGAGATGAGCGCCCGGACCGTGAATCTCCTGCGCGATGTTGTGCCCGGTGCGATGCGTGAAGTACTCCGCGAAGCCGGCATTGCGAATCACCGCGCGCGCAGCGTCATCCGCCTCCCATCCGCAGATAGACCGACCCTCGGCAAAGGCCTGTTCCACAGCCGCAATGGCTGCATCCCGTGCATCGCGCACTGTGGTAAAGACGAGCTGTTCGCGCTCGGATGGCTCGCGGCCCACAACCCCGGTCCAGGTGATGTCATAGAAGACGCTGCCCGCCTTCTCGCTCCGCCCCCAGATATCGATGAGGATGAAGTCCCCCTCGCGGATGGGCGCGGATTTCTCGGCGGTGGGCTCGTAGTGGGAGTCGGAGCTGTTGGCGTTGGCGCTGACGTTCGGGCCGTTCTCCCACACCAGGCCTTCGTTGCGCATGGCATCGCTGAGCCACTGCACCATTTGGAACTCGGTCAGGCTGCCGGGCGAGCCGTCACTGGGCCGGAGAGCCCGTCCAATTTTCTTCCACGCTTCCGCGAGGATGGTATCGATGGCCTTCTGAGCGACACCGTGGCTGGCGATCTGTTCTTCAGAAAGCACGGCTTCGAAGTGGCTCACCAGATCGGCGGAGCTGACAATGTGCTTGCCGAGCGAGCGCAGGAACTCGACCGTGCCTGCGTCGACCATGGAGACGTACATGATGGCATTGTTGGGCGAGTACTGCATGGCGATGGTCCGTGCGTCGAAGAGCATGGCTTCAATGCCTGCGTGCAATTCCTGCCAGCTTGAGTAGAGGCCCTTTGCGCCGGGGAGTGTGTCCAGCCGCCCCTGCTCGATGCGATGGACGAGCTTGCGCGGCTCGCCTTGGGCGGGAATGAAGTAATACCACCGGCGGGTGATGTGGGCTTTGGGATCGAGCCCGAGGATCTGCGCGGCGAGGGGGTCCCGGTGGTGGTGGTCGTAGAAGAGCCAGCCGTCGAAGCCGGCTTCGCGGATGCCGGCTTGAATTGCTTCGAGGTTCATGGGAGCAATGATAGCGCGGGACAGTAGACAGGAGGGATCTAGGTGAATTGCCTCCACAGATCTCAGAAGCGAGACCTGGGCCATCTGGTCTTACAGCGCGGCCAGCGCCTCGGTCTGTGTGGGGAATAGGCCCGCGTACTTGGTAATGCCAACCATGGTGAAGACCTTGGTGAAGTGGGCGGAGAGGCCGAAGGCGTAAACCTTCTGCCCGGAGTTGTTGGCCTCCATCAGGAGTTGGATAACGAGCGCGATTCCGCTCGAGTTGATGTAATCGACCTTTGAGAAATCCAGCAGGACGATCTTGACGGTGCTCTTGGGCAGAGCCTGGTAAGCGCCGAGAACGGCCTCTTTGGAGGTGCTGGCGATATCTCCTTCAAACCGGAGAACGGATACCGGATGGCCGGCCGGGGAAGTGAGCTGCTCGACTCGCGACTTGGTTTCGCTCTGCACTGTCAATAATCTCCGTATTCTTTTTTGGGTTAGGCCCTGTTGCGGGGCTACTTACGCATCTTTGTCCAGGCGGATTACGAGACGAACATAACTGGCTTTACCATCCGCGCCGGACACCCATTCAGCCTCGTCCACGAGCGCCTGAATGAGGAACATGCCCATTCCGCGTGGATCTTCTTCGCCGTGCATCTTGCGATCGATATCGGGCTTGGCCTGCTTCTTGCTCATGCCCTTGCCGTCGTCGATGACTTTCACTTCAAGTGAGTCAGCACTGGTTGACAGCACGACGCCTACTGAAAGTTTCTCATTGAGCCGGTTCCCGTGTTCTATGGCATTGATGCATGCCTCTGCCACCGCGGTCTTGAGATCCTCGACGCGATCTTCAGGAAATCCCATGAGCTTCGCGACGGCCGAGGCCGTGCTCATGGCGACCTTCTCGAAGCCCATGCGCGAGGGTAACCGGACTTCGACGGTGGTCTGCTTAATCTCGCTCATGCCGGCATCTCCATCGAACTGGTTGATCGGCAAAGCGCCAGTGCGGTCATGTCGTCTCCCTGCGGGCCGCCTTCAGAGAATTCAGTGAGGGTTGTCCACAATGAATCGAGAATACCATCGGCCTTCTGAGCCGGGCACGTAGAAAATTCATTTAAAAGCCTTTCTTGGCCAAATTCCTCTTCACCTCGGAAGACTTCCGTAAGTCCGTCGGTGTAAAAGAGGAGGCGTGCTCCTGGTGTGAACCCGCATTTCTCACTGGAGTAGCGCATGCCGGGTAAAAGGCCCAGTGGCGTTCCGGCGGCATCGAACTGGCGCGGCTCGCTCCCGGGCGCAATAAGGAAGCCGGGATTGTGGCCGGCATTCACCACTTCGATTTCGCCTGTCTCTGGATGCAACTTGACGAAGATGGCAGTGACGTAGCGGCGGCGCGCTTCTTCGCCCTCGGCCCAGTGGTGCTGATTCATGCGCGTGGCGAGCTCTTCGAGAGGCATTCCGGTGACTGCCATTGCGCGGAAGGCAGAGCGGAAACTCGAAGCCATCATGGCCGAGGCCAAGCCTTTGCCCGCAACGTCGGCCACGGCAATCAGGAGACTGCTGTCGGGCTGCTCCACGATATCGAGGTAATCACCGCCTACCTCATAGCAGGTAACGGAACGAAAGCCGACGGAGTAGCCTTCGATAGTGGGCAATTGCTGGGGCAACAGTGAGCGTTGAATGAGGCGAGCCGCATCCAGGTCCTGCTGGACGCGGGCGAACTCGACGTTCCTCTTATGGTTGCGGGCATTCTCAAGTGCCACGGCTGCCTGCAAGGCCAGGCCCTCGATGAAGTCGGCCTCGTAGATGGTCAGATCCCGTCCATCGGGCGCGGCCACAACCAGCTCGGCCATGCGTCGTCCCGCGCGATTTTCCAGCAGATAGCTGGTGAGGCCGGGGGCGGAAGCGAAAGTGGCATCAGTGTTTGATGGGTCGCTCTGCGGACCTGGTTCATTCACGAGAGGAAGTTCGCCATAGGAGAGCTTGGTTCCGAGAAAAGCGGCCCCGGCCATCTCCAACTCGCGCACCACGATGCGCAAAACCTGTTCCAGCACTTCGTCTTCGTGGATGGTGGAATGGACTTGGCGCGAAGCCTCCAGCAAGGCCTGCAGCCGCGCCACCTGCTGCTGCAAGTCGATGGTATCTTCGTTACCGGGGAGCTGGAATCCAGCCGCCATGCAGTCATATCCTCAGCGGAATTTCCACTCTACCATGCTCAAAGCCTTAGTGGCTAAGAGCGTTGGGGCGAATACAGTTTTGCCGGCGATGCGGCGGGCTGGCATGGAAACGCGGCGTCTGTAGAATGGGTGCCGTGAGGAGCAGCGCGATGCGAACTATCATCTGCATGTTTGCAATTTTGGCGATGGCGCGGGGCGTGGCGTCGGCGGGAGCGCAGGCCGGCCCGTTGCGCTCGCCATGGGATGGCCGCAAGGTTGTTCTGACTGATGCCGCGTATGAGTGTCCGGCGCCTCCGCCGTTTGCCAAAACGATGGAGATTGGCACCTATTACATTGACAGTAAAGCGTCCGTCATCGACCCGAAGAAGAAAGCTGAGTATGACAAGGCCGCCAACGTCTATCTGGATCTGAGCCGCGCAGCCGCAACGGCGGCGGATGCTTATTTGGACAAAGGTAGCCGGGCGGCTGCGCTTTGCGTGTATTCGCTGCTGGACGCGGCGGCGAAGGCCGATGCGTGGGATGGCAAGATGGATAACTTCCCCGGCGTCTACGTGCAGAACTGGCTCCTCAGCGGCGTTGGGATTGCGTATTTGAAGGTGCGGCCAAGTGGGCTGGGCAAAGCGTCGCAGGACGCGGACATTCAGAAGTGGTTCAAGCAGCTTGCGGGGCGGGTCAGGGCGTTTTTTGACGAGGAAGTTCCGCGGCTCGGCGGGCCGCAGAACGAGAACAACCATATCTACTGGGCTGGTCTTGCCGTCGCCGCGGAGGCTATTGCGGATAACGACCACGATGCCGGCCAATGGGCCCTTTATACCTATCGTATGGGACTTGCAAATATTCAACCGGACGGGAGTTTGAAGGCGGAGATGAATCGTGGGCAGAGGGCGCTGCACTATCACCTTTACGCATTGGCGCCGCTGATTATGCTTGCGGAACTGGGCGAGGCGAATGATATCGATCTGTACTCGGAGAACAGCGGGGCCATTCATCGGCTGGTGAAGTTTTGCGAGGAAGGGCTCGAGGATCCGACGATTTTGGAGAAGCGGGCTGGCGTGGCCCAGGTGGTGGATCTACCGTGGTCCGGATCGGATATTGGCTGGGCAGTTCCGTATGTGCGGCGGTTTCCGGACGCGAAGCTTTCCGCGCTCATCGCCAAGGCTCCGTGGGTGCGATATACAACGTGGGGCGGAGCACCGCCGGATTAGCCTGCGGACGGAATGGCGGGCGTAGGCCCGGGCGGCCCATCAATGATGGATACTCGTGGAGTGCGAAGCGCAAGGTTAATGTCGGTTGCAGCGGTTCTGCTGGCGGGAGCGTGCTGGTGCCCTTCGCAGACCGCGCCGAGTTGGAAGTCGGCAGTGCAGAAGGCCGCGCCGGATGCGCGGATTTTGATCCTGGACATTGGCAGCGGGCATTTGCTTGCGGCACGACACCTCGATGAAGCTTCTCGGACGCTTGCGGCCCCGGGGTCCACATTGAAACCGTTGGTGCTCTACGGGCTAGTGGCCGAGGGCCGCTGGGACCCCGCGCGGCGCGTGGCGTGTTCGCGCAAGCTGCGGATCAGCGGACGGTCGCTGGACTGCTCGCATCCCGCCGCGGACCCGATGGATGCGCAAGAGGCGCTGGCTTGGAGTTGCAACTCGTACTTCGCGGCGGTGGCGGGAACGCTGGCTCCGGGAGAACTCCGCAGCCTGATGGCGCCGACGGGACTCCTCGCGCAAACGGGGCTGACTCGCGATGCGCATGGTGGTGAGGCCACGGCCGAGTTTCGCGAGCCCAAAACCGCCGACCAGACAAAACTGGCATTGCTGGGAGTGGAAGGCCTTCGAGTGACCCCGCTGGAGCTGGCATCGGCGTATCGGTGGCTGGCGATGCAGTTGGCCGCGCATGCGGGCAGTGCGGCGGCGAACGTGGTTGGCCTCGGCTTGCAGGATTCGGCAAACTTCGGCATGGCGGGGGCGGCGGCGCTTGGCGGTGTTCCGGTCGCGGGAAAGACCGGCACGGCGAGTCTTGGTCCTGGAACCGGGTCGCACGGGTGGTTTGTGGGACTTGCCCCTTCGGATCATCCGACGGTGGTCATGGCGATCTACCTGCCCGCAGGACGCGGCACCGATGCTGCTCGGGTGGCAGCGGAGGTGCTGGCCCAGTCACCGCTGCGTGGGGAGCGGCGATGAGGCGCCTTCAGCAGGGTTGGATGCCGGCGTGGATTGTTGCCTGTGGGGCGCTGGCCTTGTCGACCATGGCGATCGGCCAAGCACGGCCTGCATCGACGCTGCACGACTCAGCGCTTCATGGCTCAACTCTAAGGGTGGGTCTGTGGACGCTTTGGCACGACAGAGAAATTACCGTGTCCGCGGACCGAGCGTCGGGGTCCACACTGCGCCGCTGCGCTGAGTGCGCGACCGAACCGATCAAAGCAATGATTAAGATTCGCGCTGTCGAAGGAAGCCTTTCTCTGAATGGAGACGGCCAGGTCGCCTCCGTCTCAATTAGCGGGCCCGTGACCCTAACAGCGCATGGCGAGGCCCTGCGGTTGCGCAACCCGCTGCGGATCAGCGCACGCAACGGCGTACTGGTGATGGCGGTGACGCTGCCGGTGGAAACCTATGTGGAACGCGTGGTGGCCAGCGAGAGCGGCGCCTCGGATACGAGCGAGTCACTGAAGGCGCTGGCCATCGTTGTGCGGTCGTTTGCAATGCATCAGGCGCACGGGCACGCCGATTACGATCTATGCGACTCAACGCACTGCCAACTGCTGCACTGGGGTGGGCGGCCTGAAAGGTCGGCGGCTGCGCACGTGGCCACCCTGGCGACCGCCGGCGAGACGCTATGGTTTCACGGTCAGCGCGCTTCGGCATGGTTCCACCAGAACTGCGGAGGACGGACCGCGAAGCCGGAGGAGGTTTGGCCGGGGCGTGGGAGCCGCGCGACGATGCCGTGGCTGGTTTCGCGGGTTGATCCATACTGCACGGCGGGGGGCGCGCGCGACTGGTCTGCCAGCTTGTCGCTCGGCGAATTGACGGGAGCGCTGGCGACGGCTGGCCTCGTTCGCCCCGGATGGAAGAGCCTGACGGTGGCGCGGCGCGGGGATTCGGGGCGGGCGGTGACTTTGCAGGTGGATGGTGCGCAGATTGGCGCGGAAGATTTTCGGTTGGCCGTGGGGCGCGCGTTTGGATGGGGCAAGATCCTCAGTAATTGGTATGAGGTTTCGCGGCAGGGCGACTTGTTTGTGTTTCATGGACGCGGATCTGGGCATGGGGTGGGGCTTTGCCAGGCGGGAGCTGCTGCGATGGGTGCACAAGGGCGCGATTCGACGCAGATACTTGCGCAGTATTTTCCGGGGGCGGTTACAGCCGACGAGACAACCGGAAAAGCGTGGCAATCATTCCGCGGCCCCGGGTTCGCGTTGGAGACACTCGATCCCGGAGACGCGGCTTTTCTTCCGCAACTGGCGCAGGCGCTGAGCGACGCCAAGAGCCGATCGGGGATTCAGGCACCGCAAACGATCACCCTGCGTGTCTTTCGCTCGACTTCGGCATTTCGCGACGCGACCCTTGCGCCGGGTTGGGTTGCCGCGTTTACCGAGGGCAACTGGATTGCGACACAGCCGCTGGGAACGCTGGCGACGCGCAAGATGATGGTGCCGGTACTTCGGCATGAATTCCTACATGTTTTGGTGGAAAGCGTGGCCGCCCCCACGACTCCCTTGTGGCTACGCGAGGGACTGGTGGAAACAATGGGCGGCGATGCCATTCCCTCCGGCACCGCGCCTGCGCTTAAGCTGGACGAACTTGACCGCGCACTCCGCGACGCAACCACCGAGGAACAGTCGCAGGCTGCGCATCGGGCCGCAGGGTGGTATGCGTGGGAGCTTGTTGCCCGCTCTGGGCAAGGACAGGTGCTTCAGTGGCTGCGCAATGGGCTTCCTGCAAATGCGGTCGCGGGCATTCGATAAACGCAGACCGGCCACGCCGTTTATTCTTCAAACGTGCGCCAGACCCTTTCCATTGCCATGATTGCCATGAACGAGGAGGCGAATTTGCCTCGGACGCTGGAGAGCGTTCGCTGGGCCGACGAGATCATCGTTGTGGACTCAGGATCGAAGGATCGGACGATCGAAATTGCCCAGTCCTTCGGCGCGCAAACAAGCTACCACGCGTTTGGCGGGCACGGCGAACAGAAGAATGTGGCCCTCGACCTTTGCACATCAGACTGGATTTTTCTGCTCGATGCGGACGAAGTGCTGACACCGGAGTTGCAGCGCGAGATTCAAGAGGTGCTGGCCGGCGAGCCGGAGTTCGATGCGTACTGGATTCCCCGGCTGAACCTCTACTTTGGGCGCTGGATCCGGCATGGCGGCTTTTATCCGGACCGGAAATTGCGGCTGTTCCGGCGCGGGACGGCACGGCTCAGCGAAGGAGTTGGCCCGCATTCAACGCCGCAGTTTGCCGGCCCGAAGGGCAAGCTGAAGGGCGACCTGCTGCACTACGCTTACCCGACCATGGCGATTTACCTCGAACACATGAACCGCTACAGCGCGGAGATTGGCGCACTGCTGGCGGCGAAGGGACGGACGAGCAAGTCGTGGGGGGCATTCCTGTGGAATGCGGTGGCAAACCCAGTGGCAACGTTTATCTACAACTACTTTTTCCGTCTGGGTTTCCTGGATGGGCGCGAGGGATTGATTCTGCATATCAACCACTCGGTGTACATCCACTGGAAATTCATCAAGGCCTGGCGGATCGGGATGGGGAAAGAGTAGAGCCACCAACCTTCAAGCAGGCGTTTCGTCCGGTGGAGGAATCTCCCCCGTTGCGCGTTGCTTGCCCAGCGGCGGTCCGGTGAAAACGGGAACCGCGACCAGCGCATCTCCTTCCGGCGGGATTTGCCGGCCGAAAAGTGTCGCGACCCATGCCAGCAGAAGCACCCAGGATCCGACGGCAAGCAGGTAGACAGCGGCGAGCTTGAGGACGACGGCCCAGACCTGCGCGGAGACAGTCCCATGCGGCATGCCAACGAAGAACCTGCCCGGCAGCCATACGCCCACCAGCGCGGCAATGACGACGCCAAGCCACCAGCGGCCACTCAAGAGAATGCGATAAATCCGGCGCACGGGCAGACGCCATCCCCATTGTGCGGACGCAGCGCCCAGAACAATGAGTTTGCCGGGAAGAACAATCCAGCGCAGTATCCATTCGGCGATAGTCAGCCAGCGGACGATGTGTGCGTAGGTAAAGACTACGACACGCGCGTGGGCCGAGGCCTTCGAGTTGAGATAACCGGCCCAGAGCGGAATCTGGTCGTCGCACCAGTCGAGCAGGGCCCAGAAGGCCGCGCCAATGGCGATCCAGACGAGCAGGGTGACAGCTCCCCAGACGAGTTTGACGCGGCGGCCGTCGTTGGCGGCGAAGGCGCGAACAGTGGCGGCCTGCAACTCCAGCGCGCAGATGACGAGGAGAAGCGGGAGCAAAAGGTCAAGCGCCACCTGCCAGAGATGCTTGTCGGGCAGGCGCGTCCACGCGATGCCGGCAAGGATGATGACCGGCGTCAACACAAATTGCAGAACCATCCAGCGGCGGGCATGGGAGAGACGGTGGAAGAGGCTTTGAACGTTGCTCACTGCTGCACCTCCAGAGTTGCTGGATCGGATGTTGCCTGGACGTTCGATTGGTACATGGGGCCCACCTGCGCGGGGCTTATGGCGAACTTGCCGGGGTTCACCACCTTGAGCAGATAGACATACTCGCGCCGGCCGCTGAAATCGGTGTTGAAGAAGGCGGCGCGGTCGTCGTGGAACTCCTTGCGCGTGAACCAGTCGGCCCACCAATCGGGCTTGTTGTTGAGCGTGTACAGGCCGGTGTTGGCAAGGAACTCGGTCCCAGCGGGAATGGGGTCCTCGGCCAGCAGATATTTCCAATCTGTGCCGTTGACCGCGAGACGAACAGCAACAATATCCCCAACATGGACCGGCCCCTTGATGGTCGCAAGATCGTAGGTAATGGGATCGGTTGGTGCGGCCTGCTTCTTTGCGAGAACGTAGTAGTCGCGGGTCAGGTTCAACGCGAGTTTGCCCTGCTGGTAGAGCTTTTTGTCCGCCGCATACCAGGTATTTTCCGCGCTCCAGTAGGTGATGCCGTTGCCGGATTTGCGGATGATGACTTGGCCGCCGCCAGCTACCTGCGAGGCCGGGACTTTGATCTTCCAAGGCAGAGCAAATGCATCCCCAGGCGCGAAATGCCGCTTGCCAACGCTGATTCCGTTGACGAGCACTTCAACGTCGGAAGAATTCGCCAGCTCTCCGCTCAGCGCGAGATAGTCCGTGAGACCTTCAATGACCATCGCCGTCTGCTTGGTGGAGTACCAATAGTCGCCATCGCGATGGCGGGCGAGCCATTGCGCAGCCTTGGGCAGCAGGCCGCTACTGCGGTCCTGGCGGATGATGAGCTTCAAGGCCAAGGCCGTGGTTTCGTTGGAGGTATCGCCCCAGTCTTCAAGCAGCTCATCGTAATTGCCAGACCAGTAAGCATCGGCGCCATCGGACTTGGCTTTCTTCTCGATGAGATCGGCGGCTTGCTTGGCTCGGCCATCGCCAGCGGCATCGAGGGCGAGGCCGGCCAGCGCTAGCCCCTCGTCGCTGAGATTGTCGCGGCTGGCCCAGACCTTGTTCAGCGCGTCGGCCGGCGCGCCACCGGTTGTGGCCAGCGCATAGACGGTGTAGGCGCGCAGACCGGGAATCATGTCAGGATGCGCGGTCAGCTCAGACTGCAGCCACGCGCGGGCTTTGCCGAGACGGTCATCATCGATTTTGTACCCGGCGTCCTTCGCTTGCCCCAACCCGCTGATGACGTAGGCGGTCATGAAGACGCGGCTCGGATCGTCGGGCCACCATCCCCATCCGCCATCGTCGTGCTGGAAGCTGTATAGGCGCTCGAGGCCGGCGTCAACCTCATCGCGGAGTGTGGCGCGGTCGATCGGCGATTTGATGTTCAGCTTGGTTATGGCTTGGTCCACGATGACATCGGGCAGGAAGCTGGACATGGTTTGCTCGGTGCATCCCCACGGATAGCCGGTGAGGTAATCGAGGGCGTCGAACACGGTTCCGGCAAGGCTGGGCGCGATCGTGAGGGTGAGGCCGCGTGAGCCGGCATCGGAGGTCGCAGGATAGGTGTAGTTCCATTGCGCCTGGCCGGGACCGGAGAAGACAACGCTGGAAGTTGCGGCGCGCTGTTTAACGCCGTAAGCTTCCACGGGGACGGTCATCTCAAGTGCGTCGGACTCCTCATTGGTAAGGGCTTTGGCGGTGAGCACGGCGTTGCCGGTGGTGGTGGATTTTACGCGCCACTCGACGAAGTTCTCGCCTTTGGCGGGGATGTTGATTTTCTGCGTCTGGCCGCCGATGACCTCAAGGCCGGTGACGTCGAGGGCGAAGGTGACGTCCTTGGCGGTTTCAAGATAGTTGTGGGCGATGACGCGGAGCGTGGTCTCGTCCCCCTGGCGGAAGAAGCGGGGCGCCGCGAGGCGAACGATGAGGTTTTTTCGGACCAGAACACGCGTGACCGCGCCCCCGGCTTTGCCGTCATCGGTCATGGCGCGGATGGTTGTGCGCCAGGTAGTGAGCGCGTCCGGGAAGGCGAACTCGACCTTGGCATGGCCGTCGGGGCCGGTACGTACGTTGGGGTTCCAGTAGGCCGTGTCAGGAAACGCCTTTCTAACCTTGGGCACAACCAGGTCGGACCCCGGCTTAACCTGCGCGAGGCGGGGATGGTACATACCGTTGGCCAGCATGGCCAGCAGCGGACTTTTCAATCCTGCCTCTCCAGAGAAGAAGAAGTCGAAACTGGTTTGCGGCTGAAGGTATACGAACCGTTTGGGATAGAAGAAGGACACAATGTTTGATGTATCGTCGGGGCGGACAGAGTAAAGCGCCTCATCGACTTCGCCGAAGCTCAGGTCGGCTTCCACCGGCTTGCCCTTTGAATCGACCGCGAAGACATCGAAGCTTCCCTTTTCGCCTGGAAGATATTTCGGCTTGCTGGGCGTGGCGGTGACGGTGAGGGTGCGCTCGACGAGCGGGACCTTCAGGCTTTTTTGCGCGGTAATGATCTGGTTGTCGTGGACGATAACGACGTTGATGACCAGGTTGGGCTGAGAGAGCTTGGTGATGGGAACATCAAAGGGCACGCTCTTGGCTTTGGAGTGGATAAGCTGCTTCCACTGCACAGTGTCGCCCTCGGCCGTCACAACTGCCCATGACTCATCAAGGCCAGTAACCAGCAGCAGGTGAGCCGTATCGCCCACCTGGTAGGACTTTTTGTCGGCAACGATCTGAGCCTGGGTGTTGGCGTTATACCACTCGCCCGCGTTATTCCATATCCAGACCCAGGTTTTGCCTTCGACCGTGCGGTTTTCCGGAGTATGAGCGCTGGCGGTGACTTCGAAATCACCGCTTCCGCCGCTGGAGCCGGTGGGCAGGTCCACAAGCACGGTTCCGTCGGCGGAAGTCTGCGCGTCTTTGCTGCTGACCGTGGTTTCAGTTGACTCGTGGGTGACGGAGTCCCACTTGCGCAGGGTCATTGCGACGTGGACGGCAGTCTGAATAGGCTTGCCGTCGTAATCCTGCGCGGTGACTTTGACACGAGGAGTCTGGCCGGGCTCGAAAACGTAGCTGGTCGGGTCGGCGCTCACCCTGAAAGATCCGTAGGTGGCGAGAACCGTGGAGTGGCCAGCGACTTCGCGATTGCCTGCGTCGGTTACGCGAGCTTCAATGCGGTAGTCCTGGTCATTGTGCTTGCCATCAACTGCGACGGGGAGCGATATCTTCAACAGGCCATTGGCATCAAGCACGCCTTCGTGTTCCTGCTGCTCGGTTGCACCGAAGGTGTCGTCGGTCTCGTCTCCGGCCGCTTCGCCTTCGCCCCCACCTTCCGCATCGCTCTCGTCCTGCTCGCCTTCATCCCACCAGTAATGCTGCGAGGTGTGCACTACCCACTTGACCTTGGCCCCGGCGACGGGTTCGCCGAAGAAGTAGCGCGCCTCGATAGTGGCCTGGATGGTGTTCCCTTGCAGGATGCGGGCCGCGGTGGGCTTGACGGTGACCTGGTACTCGGGCTTCTTGTACTCCTCGACGTAGAAGCTGCCACTGCCGCCTGTTGCGCTCTGTCCGTCCCCATTTCGGTCCACTGACACGTTGTAATAGCCGAGCGCCGCATCGGTGTCGAGATTCAAGTCAGCCGTTACGGTTCCGTGCGGGGAGACAGAGACGGATTGCGTGAGCACCACCTTGCTGTCTGCGTCGGTCACCTTCAAATCGAGCATTTTGTCGTCGGGAAGGATAAGGTCGTCGCCCTTTTCGCGGCGTACGACGGCCTTGATATGCACGGTGTGCCCCGGCCTGTAGACGGGGCGATCCGTATAGACGAACGCACGCAGATTGGTTTGCGGATTTGGTCCGAATTCGTAAGCCCAAGGCGTCACCAGGGCAACGTCAGCGCCATGACGGGCCAGGATCCACGGGTTCTCCGGCTCGGCGCCGGCCTGCACGCGCGGGCTGTTGAAAGTCAGCGTGGCCATGCCGTCCGCCCCGGTTTTTGCATCGGACTTGCGGCTTCCACCGACCCAAAGAACAGCTTCAGCATTTTCAACGGGCGCTCCTGTCTTCCGGTCTGCCACATACAGGCTGGTCTGCCCGCCGATGTTGCGCTCAATGATGGCGATGCTGGTGACGATGGCAACGGTGTAAGCCTTGTAGGTCCCGTCGGTAGCTTCGATAAGGTAGACGCCTGCGGTCAAATTCTCAATCGGCAATTGCTGCGTATCGCTGACCAGCGTGGGGGGCGTTTCGAGCTTCCATCGCGCGACGAGCTGACTAGCATTCAGCAGCGGAACCTGGGCGAATTCCGCCACCGCGCCTACCACGGTGCTTCGCTTGCCAAGCTTGCCCTGTCCCTCGCGGAAGGTGTCGCGGGCATCATCAGTAAACTGGCTGCGGAAGAAATGGCGCACACGCCACCACAGGTCTGCTTTGAAATCATGAATGCGCTCAAGCCACGTCTTCTGGTCGATCTGCTCAGCTGGCGCATGGCTCGTGACTCCGAAGCTGTGGAGGTCTTTCAGGCCGCCAAAGAATTTCTCCGCATCATTCACCTTGTAGACGCGGAATTCGAGCGAAGGAACGTTGCGCGCGAGGAGCTGGATTTTGACGGTTTCGCCGGGGGCGAAGGTGCGCGTGGTGGAAAGGGAGAACGAGCGCGGCGCGTCTTTGGCGGCCGATGGGACAGCAGCAGCGAGGGCAAAGAAAAGCAACGACGAGGCGGAGAGCAGCGGCTTGCGCAGATTCATAAAGTCCCTCGCAGGATATTCCAGCGGTAGACACCGAGAAAGTTGGGGTTGCCGGGAACGGGCCGCCATTGCGGCTGAGGATGGTCGACAAGCTCGGAAAGGAGAACGCGACGAAGTTCGCCGATTTGGCCCTTCGCGGTGTGATCAATCGGACCGGTGTCATACACCACAGCGGACTGGCCGGCGATGCGTGTGACGATCATGGAATGCCAGGGCGAAGACTGGCCGAACTGGCGATAGAAGAGCAGGTCGCCGGGCTGGGCCTCGCGGAGGTCGCGGCTGACAAAGTAGGCATTGCGCTCCACCAGCGTCTTTGCGTCGGCGAACTGTGCGAAAGCGCCGTTGGTCGTATCGGCCGCATCAAAGCTCCCCGGACGGACGCGTAAAAGCGACGCGCCGAGTGGCGTTTCGGGATAGTGCCAGGCGCGGATTTCGCCGGGGAGCGCGGCAACTTCAATGCCGGTCGAAATGAACCATGTGTCATCGTGGCGCTTCAGGGCCTCGCGGTAGGAGTAGCGAAGCAGGCTGGCACAATCCGTGATTTCCGGCGGAACATCGGCGCGCGGACGGATGGCCTGGAAATCGGCAATCGTGGTGAACCACTGGCGGAAGGCGGCCTGATCAGCAGGGTCGGTCAAGCGGAGAAAGTCGGGAGTGCCGTCGTTGAAACCGTCGGTCCATGGACGGCGAGCCCAAGCCGGCTCCGTCTTATAGCTCGCGGCTTGAACCGCTCCCTGGGCGTTCGCCCCGGCCCCACGAAATCCGCGGCGTCCATGGCCGTGCGCGAAGACAAATAGGCGCAGCAGGAGAAGCAGAACGAAGAGCGCAACCACGCCCGCCAGAATCAAGCTTTGCTTACGCGGATTTGCGTGGGAAGTCATGCTGCGGGTCCACCAGAGGCGAAACCCATCTTACCGTGAATTCCGCGTCTCGGGCGCAAAACATGGTGAAAAGAATAGCTTTGTAAATGGAAAGCGGTTTGGAAAGGGCGGAGCGAAATACAAATTAGCGCGGTTTCCAAACGTACGAAGGCCCTCCGGTTTGAGCCGAAGGGCCTTCAGGGTGCACCATCCATCCTACGCTGTGATTGTCCGCGAAGGCTTGGATCCCCACAGCCCGTAATAGGCGATGTAGAGGTAGCAAATAACCGGAATAATGAACGAAGTTTGAATGCTCGTCTTGTCGGCCAGAGCGCCAATCATCGGGGGGATCACTGCGCCGCCCACGACAGCGCTCATGATCAATCCAGAGCCTTTGCTGGTCAGCGGACCCAGTCCGGCGATGCCCAGCGTAAAGATGTTGGGGAACATGACCGAGTTGAAGAACCCGCAGAGGACCAGCGTCCAAATGGCAACCCAACCGCTGGTAAACATTGAAAGTGCGATGAGAGCCGCCGCAGTAAAGCCGAAGATTCCAAGCAGCTTCCCAGCCTTCACTTTGGTCATAATTCCGGCGCCAAGCAGACGGCCAACCAAGGCACCAAACCAGTAGAGTGAGAGCAGGAATGACGCTGTCTTAGCTGTGCTCATACCTTGCTGGCTGAAGTAATTCACCGCAATGGATGCGAGCCCAACCTCTACGCCCACATAGAAAAAGATTCCCAATGCGCCTTGCACGGTATGCCCGTAGCTGAAAATGCTGCGGCTCAGGACTGGATCGCCCTCTTTGCCGGGACGGAAGGCCTGCGTCTGTTGCACATGCGGCAGGTGCATGAACGCCACAGCCAGGCCCAGCACGAACAGTCCGGCGGCGATCAGAATGTAGGGCACGCGCACCGTGTCCGCCACCTGCATTTGTGTTGCGCTTGGGCCAAGATCGTTGAGGATGTACGCGCCGGCAACAATGGGCGCGAGGGTTCCACCAATGGAGTTGAAAGCCTGGGCAAGGTTAAGGCGGATCGAAGAGCTTGAGTCCGGGCCCAGGATCGAGACATACGGGTTGGCCGAGGTCTGCAGCGCGGTCACGCCCGCTCCGACCACGAAGATCGCAGTAAGGAAGAGCGGGAAGCTGACCATTTTGGCCGCGGGAATGAACATCAGGCACCCGACGACCTGGATAAACAGCGAAACGACCATCGTCCGCTTGTAGCCGATGGTTTCAATCAGCTTCGAAGTGGGCGACGAGAACACCAGATACGCAAGGAAGAACGCCGACTCCGCGAGCATCGCCCACGCATAAGGCAGCGTGAAGATGGCCTTGAGATGCGGCACCAGCGCCATGTTCAGGTTGGTAATAAACCCGAAAATGAAGAAAAGCGCAGTGACGATGACGAACGGCATGAAATACCCGGGCGATGTTAACGCCGTGGATTGTTTTGTTTCTGCTGCCATAGAAGATTAGTCTCCGCTTCCTGAGAAAGGTCTTGCCCGGTGAGTGTCTGGTGGCGCGGTAAGCGTTCCAAGCACTTCACGGATGCCGGCCGGACGGCTTCAATTCAACCAAATTCCAGCTTTTTGCACCACACAACACTATACGGAAAACCCTTTGCTGGGGAAGTGACGGAAAAAAACGATTGAGAAGAATGATGCCAAAACTGCAACGCGGAGGCGGTCCGCAACATTCGCCAACAAGTGAGGATTTTCACCGCGGATCAATCTACGGGCGGCCTGCAATGACCGCTTAGCCTGCAAGCAAGGGCGAAAATGCCGTATCCTCATAAGAAAAGTCAGGAGAAACGCGTGCCCCCTGTAACCATGAGCCCCGCAAAAGTGAAGAAGATTCTGGCCGCCCTCGAAGAGAACTGGCAGGCCGAAGTGGAGGCTTACCACACCTACCTGGCGCTGGCCGAGCGGGATACCGAGCCTGTGCGCGCGCAGGTGCTGCGCCACTTGGCTAATGCGGAGTGGGAACACGCGGCGCTGTGGCACGGGCGGATTATCGAGTTGGGTGGCAAAGAGCCTGAATACCGCGGCAAGCCGGGCGGCGAGGCCGATTCTCTCGCCAACCGCGCCGGCGGCGTGCGCATGGCCCTGCGGCGCCTCGAGATTGAAGAGAGCCGGCACATTGCCACCTACGGCGAACAGCTGAAGGCGCTGGGCGACGAAGGGTCCACCGCAATTCTCGACCACGTAATTGAGGACGAAAAAGACCACTATCGCGAGCTCGGATCGTTGTTGCGCGGGCACTACGCCCCCTCTGCCAACGCGCCGAAGATTGACGCGAAGGCGGTTCTGGACGAACTGCTGGCCAAGCGCGCCAAGGGGCGCAAACAGCCGGGCGCATGGATCGGCGACGCCATTTACGGCGTTAACGACGGCCTGGGCGCAATTTTCGGGATTGTCTCGGGCGTTTCCGGCGCCACGGCGGGCAACAGCAAATATGTGCTGCTGGCCGGCCTATCGGGCATGATTGCGTCCGCGCTGAGCATGGGGTCTGGCGCGTACCTGGCCGCCAAAAGCGAACGGGAAATTTACCAGGCCGAGCTGGAGCGCGAGCGGGAAGCCATCAAGATGAACGGACCCGAAGCCCGCGAACTGCTTTCGCTCTACTACCAGGTCAAGGGCCTCCCGGAAGTGGACGCGATGCACATGGTGAATCACATCGCAAACGACCCCGAGCAGTTGCTCAGGGCGCTGGCCAGCGAACGGCTTGGATCGTCAGAAGAGGCGCTGAGCAATCCGCTGGTTTCGGCCAGTTCGGGCGCGCTTTCCACCGCCATCGGCGCGACCATCCCGATCATCCCCTTTTTCTTCATGACCGGGATTAATGCGGTGATTGCGGCGGCAGTGATTTCTCTGGCGGCGCACTTTGCGGTGGGAGCGGCAAAGAGCCTCATCACGGTGCGGTCGTGGTGGTCTTCCGGGTTTGAGATGACTGTGGTTGGAGCCGTGGAGGGCGCAGTCACCTACGGAATTGGAATTCTGCTGGGCAAGGGCGGAATGTAATGGGCGGGTTTATTCCCCTGGGCGACGCGTCGCGCGGGCCGAGGCGACGCACCGTCGTCACAGTGCTCATTATCGTTGTGAACGTGCTGCTGTTCTTTCTCGAACTGCAGGGCGGCAATCCGTTTGTCCGCCAGTGGTCGGCCATTCCCGTACGCATCACGCATGGTCATCGCTCCATCACGCTTCTCACCTCCATGTTCATGCACGGCGGGTGGATGCACATCATCGGGAACATGATCTATCTCTGGGCGTTCGGACCGGAGATTGAGGAGGCCATGGGCTCCTTCCGGTTCCTTGTGTTCTATCTTGCGGGTGGCCTGATCGCCATGATGGCGCAGGTCCTTGCCGATCCCTCGTCTTCGATCCCGGTGCTCGGCGCAAGCGGCGCCATCGCGGCGGTGATGGGAGCGTTTATCGTCACGTTTCCCCGGGACCGCATACGCACCGTGCTCTTCTTCCTCATCTTCTTCCGCGTTACCTACATTCCCGCAGTCCTGCTCATCGGTTTCTGGTTCCTCATGCAGGTACTCGACTTCGGTTCGGTCGCGGAAGTCAGAACCGGCGGCGTGGCTTACCTGGCCCACATCGCCGGGTTCCTGTTTGGCGCTGTGATTGCCCGCATGCTGGTGGACCGGCAGCGCCTGACCTACCGCAGCGTCAGCTACTGAAGAAGACCTTTAGCCCTTGTGGTCTGCCCCATCAGACAAAGGTAGAAACGCGCACCGGCAGGACACCCGCTCTTTCATCTCCTGCTGATCATCTTCCCCTTGGGGATTGTTTACTTGGCTTCCCCCGGGTAATCGACGCGAATGGTAAGAATCTCAAACGGCTTAATCGGCGCTTTCACCACATCACCGGCAATCGCAAGCGGCGAACCCTCCGGCGTCTCCATCAGGTTCGTAACGGTAGCCGCAGTCGCCCCCGGCGGCACATGGAACTCCACCGTCGACGCCTTCCCCGCCCACTCATACACGCGGAAGATCAATCCATTTGCGTCTTCGGCTTTCTTCACCGCCGTCAGCACCACGTTCTCCGGCGCGACAGAAGCAAACGAGTGCTCCGCCGGCAGCGTTCCCGCATGAGCCGTCGTCACCACCGCGGTCAGCGGATAGTTGTACTCCCACCCATGCCGCACCGTGATCGCATCCTTCCATGTGCCCGCATGCGGATAGAGCGCGTAGTGAAAATGATGATGCCCCATGTCCGCCTCGGGGTCGGGCCACTTCGCCGACCGCAGCAGCGTCAGCCGCAGCACATTCCCCGCCGCGTCATACCCATACTTCGAGTTGTTGATGACAGACAGCCCATGCTTGCCATCGCCCAGGTCCGCCCACCGCATGGCCGGAACCTCAAACTGTGCCTTCTCCCACAAATTGTTCCGCGTAGTCGGCCGGTCGATGGAGCCATAAGGAATCTCATAAGTAGCAAACGGCCCCGAAGCCGCCAGCGGAAACGCCGCCTTCAGCAGCACATGCGACTCATGCCAATCGATGTCGTTCTCGATGTCCACCTGATCGGAATGGTCCTGGATTGAGATTATCTGAACAAATTTTGAATTCTGCCAATGGTAGGTGACTCGAATTGCATCTGGATGCTTGACTGACCTGACTACCTCTACCGAATCGGCCTTCGTAATCGTCGCAGGCGCCGCGTCAAGGGTGCCGGGGTCGATGTTCCACGCGTCATAGTCCTTGGGCGTGTCCTTGAAAAACTGCAGTTGGTTGCCACATGACCCCGCGGCAAGAGTCTCATAGTTACTAGCAGCTTGTGAAAGGCTCGCGATACAGCCAGTAGTCTTATCTACTGCCAAGTGGACGCGCTTTGTATCAAGCGAGACAGCATTTCCTTTTTCAGTCGCAATCCCGCCGCCAAAGTAGTCTGTGTGCGTCTTCCCCCCTACGCGAACGACCTTGTAGCCCATTGCGGGGATATTTTCGGCAAGCAAAGTATCGTCCCAGGTCTTTCCTCCCTTTCCCTGCAGATGCACGGCTACTGTACCTGTACGTTCCCACCCAAGAGGGTTGTAGATCACGATTGGGTCGCCATCACCCTGCGTATTGATTTTCTCGTCGATATTGGTCAGCGAGGCATCCCTGATCTCATTCGTCGACCACCGCACCACGTCATAATCCTTCTGCGCATCCTTATAAATCACCCCAATCCCCGACCCCGCAGCCAGATCGTGGAACTGGTTGAACAGCACCTTTTTCCAGTCTTCAGTTAAATCAACCGAAGGGTACGTCCGTCCGGCAAGGACCCAGGCCAGGGATGACCACTTCTCCGCGTTCAGCACCTGCTCTTCGCTGTCCCGCATATTCCGCTTGTGGTTGGCCTGCGTCGTCATCACCCCGCGGTGATACTCAAAATAGAGTTCGCTCTTCCAGGTTGGAATCGCCACCTGGCCCGCAACAGCCGGAGCCGGCGGTTGCGAGTATCCCTTCGCAATCGACTGGTAATTCCACTCAGGACTCTCCGGCGCAACTTCCTTCTTCACCGCGGAAAAATAAGTCTGCGCGATCCCGAAATTTATCTTTGGAATCACCTTGGCGGGTCCCGAAGGTCCAGAATCGGCAGGCGCGCCCCAATGGAATCCCTCATCCAGAATCGCCCGCGTGGGTCCGCCGCCGTGGTCGCCAATTCCATACAGGTCCATGATGTCCGTCATGCCCGTAGCCTGCTTGCGCGCCGTGGCCAAATCCGACGCCAGCCGTATGGGGCTCAGATTGTCATTCGCGTAGTCGTGCGGAAAATACGCCAGCACCTTCGACCCATCCGGCGACTCCCACCAGAACAGCTTGAACGGCAGCTTGTTGGTGTCGTTCCACGTCATCTTCTGCGTAACAAAATAGTCCACGCCACTCTTCTTGTATATCTGCGGCAACTGCCACGTATACCCGAACGAATCGGGATTCCATCCGATCCGCACATCCACGCCGTACGCCTGCTTGTACCACCGCTTGCCCACCAGCAACTGCCGCACCAGGCTTTCGCCGTCCGGCATATTCAGGTCCGGCTCAACCCACATGCCGCCCACAACCTCCCAGCGCCCCTCGTCAATGCGCCGCTTAATCTCGGCATTCATATCGGGATACTTCTGCGCCATCCACTCGTTGTACTGCGCCGCACTCTGCGTGTAGGTGTATTTCGGATACTCGTACATCAGTTGCAGCGCCGTGCCAAACGTGCGCTTCACCACGTCCACGGTCTCCGTCGCGGGCCACAGCCACGCCGCATCAATGTGCGAGTTCCCGGATAGATGCCACGTCGCCGTTTGCATCAGCGGCAGCAGCGCTTCCAGCTTGATATGCGCGACCTTCAAACTCGCGTCGAACCCCGCCTGGTTATGCGCATCCAGCGCCTTCAAGTCCACCGTTTCAATTGCAGAACGCAGCACATCCAGCTTGCCCGCGTCTCCCGGCGCCAGCGACGGAACCAGCAGCGCCGCCGACATGAACTCCACCCGCAAATCTTCCGGATTGGGCCGGCTCTCCGGAAAATCAATCTTCAGCGATGCTCCCCGGAATCGCTTGGTATCCACCGTGTGCAGCAGCTTTACCGCGACCGTAACCTTGTCGCCGGGCTTGGCCGCGTCAAACAGCACCACCGGCTCAAGGTCGTCACCCATGGCCACGCGCCGCCCGTTGAAGTAGAGAATCTCCGGCATGGGGCCGTTGGCCTCAGCATGGAACTGGAACCAGATGCGCGACCCCGTGAGATCGTACCCATGCAGATCCGCCGGCACCTCATACGTCTGCCGGAACCACACCGCATCATTGGGCGCATCGGTCTGCGGCTCCATCGCTTTCCAGCCCGCCTCGTCCACGTTCACGGCCTCGCCATGCGCCAGGTCGCCGGAGTGCATCTTCCACACCCCGTCGGGCAACACGCGCAAATTGGAAAGCCGCACAATCACTGCGCGCGATCCCTCCGGCAGCGCACCGGCCGTCTTAGCAGCCTCGGCAGCCAGCTTGGCAGCCTCAACCGCGGTTTGAGCTTTCATCGGGGCAGGAATAACAGAAAGGATTGCGGCGGAAGCGAAAATCAGGAAAGCAGAAAAGCGGAAGCGCATATTGAATCCCTCAATCATCGGAAGAAGCCTCGTGAGCATGTTAAGCCATCAGGGGCTACCAAGCCAGGCAGCAACAACTGAACTCTATTCCCTATTCCCTTGTCCCTATTCCCTGAGCGGCTCCGCCGCTCAAACCCATCCGCCATCGACAACATAGTTCTGGTTCGTAATCGCACTCGAGTCGTCCGCCGCCAGAAATAGAACAAGCCGTGCCACGTCCTCCGGCAGAATCTCGCGCTTCAACGCCTGGCTCGCGAGTATCTCCGCCTTGTACTCCGGCGTATTCACCAGCCTCTTCTGCTTCTCCGTGGCTATCGCGCCCGGCAGCACCGCGTTCACGCGAATGTTATGCGGACCCAGCTCATGGGCCATCGTCCGCGTCATCCCCACAATCGCAGCCTTGGCCGTAATGTAAAGCGGCAATCCCGTCGACGGAATCATCCACGCAATCGAGCTCATATTGATGATCGATCCGCGCCCCGCCTTCCGCATCGCCGGGAGCACTGCCTGGATCATGAAGAACTGCGGCCGCAAATTCACAGCAATCGAGTGGTCCCAATACTCCGGAGTCACTTCTTCAATGGTGTGCCGCTGATCGTTGGCCGCGTTGTTCACCAGCACGTCCACCGTGCCGAGTGCCGCAACCACCTCGTCCACGCCGCGCCGCAAAGCCTCAACATCCGTCAGGTCGCAGTGCACATAAAGCGGCGCAACACACCCCTCCGCCGCCAGGCCATCCACCAGCTTCCGCCCCGCCTCGTCCTGAATATCAAAGAACGCCACCCGCGCTCCCTGCCGCGCAAAGTGCGTCACAATCGATTCGCCGATCCCCGTAGCGCCGCCAGTAACCAGCACAGCCCGCCCCTCAAGGCTGGGATACCGCGCGAACGATGCATTGCCGTCTTGCATCTCTAACCTTCCCTACTAAGCATCGGTACTCAGGTCCCTGACCCCTGTTCCCTATTCCCTGTTCCCTGTTCCCTGTTCCCTGTTCCCTGTTTAGTGCGACTCCCTCGGCACCCCATGTCCCCGGCAACCAAGCAGAAAATCGAAATCCATTCCCTTGTCCGCCTGCATTACGTGCTCCACATAAAGGGCCTGGTAGCCACTCTTGAATGCCGGCTCCGGCGCAACCCACTCCGCCCGCCGCCTTGCCAGTTCCGCATCGTCCACATCCAGATGCAGCCGCCTCGCCTCCACGTCCAGCTCAATCCAATCGCCCTCGCGCACCAACGCCAACGGCCCACCCACCGCCGCCTCAGGACACACATGCAGCACCACGGTCCCGTACGCCGTCCCGCTCATGCGTGCATCGCTGATCCGCACCATGTCTGAAATCCCACGAGCCAGCAGCTTCGGCGGCAGACCCATGTTGCCCACCTCCGCCATTCCCGGATACCCCTTGGGCCCGCAGTTCTTCAGCACCATCACGCTGGTCTCGTCAATCTCGAGCGCCGGATCCTCGATCCGCGTCTTGTACTCCTCAATGCTCTCGAAGACCACCGCCTGCCCCCGATGCTTCATCAACTCCGACGATGCCGCCGAGGGCTTCAGCACCGCCCCATCCGGACACAGATTCCCCTTCAGCACCGCAATCCCGCCGCTCTCCACCAGCGGGTTATCGTACGAGCGAATCACGTCCGTCCCCCACACCGGCGCGCCCTTCACGTTCTCGCCCATGGTGTGCCCGTTCACCGTCAGCGCATCCACATCCAGTTGACCAGCCTCCGCCAGCTTGCTCAGCACCGCCGGCAGCCCGCCCGCATAATAAAACTCCTCCATGAGGAATTGGCCCGAAGGCTGAATATCCAGGATCGTCCGCACATCCCGCCCATACTTGTCCCAATCATCGAGCGTCAGTTCGATCCCCACCCGTCCCGCGAACGCAAGCAGATGGATCACCGCATTCGTCGATCCGCCCACCGCCGCATTCGCCCGAATCGCGTTCTGGAACGCCTCGCGCTTCAGAATTTTCGAGATCCGCAGATCCTCATGCACCATCCCCACAATCCGCCGCCCTGTCTCGTGCGCCAACACCGCCCGCCGCGAATCCACCGCCGGAATCGCCGCATTCCCCGGCAGCGACAGCCCCAGCGACTCCACCATGCACGCCATCGTCGAAGCCGTCCCCATGGTCATGCAGTGCCCGGCACTCCGGCTCATGCAGCTTTCTGCGTCCATGAACTCCCTCTCCGTCATCAAGCCGGCCTTCACCGCCTCACTGAAACGCCAAACCACCGTCCCCGACCCAATCGCCTCTCCGCGATACCGCCCGTTCAGCATCGGCCCGCCGCTCAGCACAATGGTCGGCACATCGCAGCTCGCCGCCCCCATCACCAGGCTCGGCGTCGTCTTGTCGCACCCGCACATCAGCACCACCCCGTCAATCGGGTTGGCGCGGATCGATTCCTCCACATCCATGCTCACCAGATTGCGAAACATCGCCGCAGTGGGCCGCATATTCGTCTCGCCCATCGACGTAACCGGGAACTCCAGCGGGAAACCGCCTGCCTCCCAAACTCCGTTTTTCACCCGCTGCGCCAGCTCGCGAAAATGCGCATTGCAGGGCGTCAATTCGCTCCACGTATTGCAGATCCCGATCACCGGACGCCCGTCAAACACGTCGCCGGGAAACCCCTGGTTCCGCATCCAGCTGCGGTGAATGAACCCGTCCTTGTCGTTCCCGCCAAACCACGCCTGCGACCGCAATTTCCGTTTATCCATGGCTGCCACTATACAACCGCCCCGCCCCATCCATTTCGCGCTTTCCGTGATTTGGGTCGGCGATCTACATCACCTGCGCCCGCGACTACATAATTCGTACTATTTTCCTCCCCAGTAATTTGCGGGAAGGTTACTATGGATGAATCAATCTCTTCCCTTTAGGCCAAGGTGTTGCCGAGGCCTTTGATTTCCAATGAACGCCTCTGCCGCGGACACCATCTTATGAGAGATTCATTCGGATCGGGCTCCGCCCAGCCCAAAGCTATCGAACCCGCTATTGCACCCGCCGCGCACAGGGTTAGGTTCAGCATTCCGCGGATTACAGTCCCGAATCTCATCATTGCCCCTGCCGTGCTCGTCTGCTGCATCTTTGCAGCAATGGCGGAAACAAACACCATCACCGCTAGTGGAATCGGCTACCTGAGTCTTACGGTTGGCTTGTTCGCCTGCGCTGTATCACTGTGGCCCCGTGCACGCTCAGCACCAGGTGACTTGCGAGTCCGCTGGCAATTGGTCTCCGCAGCCCTGTTGCTTGAATCCATCGGGTATTTTCCTTCCTTTACCGAATTCATCTTTAAAACGCCCCCCGCAAGAGTGTTCCAGACAACCTGTTTCAATGCCGGCGAGGCCCTCTTCCTGCTGGCGGCGGTGCTCTTCTCTGCCGGCGTCGCTCGCTCCGTCGTCATTGTGGATACGCTGCAGTTTCTACTCTTCTTCATGCTGCGCTTCATCCTTGTCTACTCGCCGGTCACGCGCGATCACTTCACCGCCAACCACCTGGTCATCGCCCAGTTCATGGCACTCTTCCTGTTTCTGGTTTCCGTGGTTGCGTGCCTCGGCGCAACCTCGCGGGCAGAGCTTCAATTCCTGCGTACGCTCTCCTGCTTCCTGGGCTTTCGCTTTATAGGATTCTTCCTGTCAGACCAGGTCTCCTACGTCTGGACGCACCACTTCTACTGCAGCCTGTGGGATGTACCGAGCACGGCATTGCTTGTTGGCTTCGCGGTCTTCATGCTCTCCACGAGCCCGGAGGCAACCGCCGCAGCGGCAAGCGCTGAGACCATCACACGCGGTCTCCCTCAGGCTCCCAGTCTCGTTGTACGCAGTCTCATGCCTTCGTTCCTGGCGCTGGTCAACCTGATGCTCGGCCTCTTTCTGCTGCAAATCTCCGTCACCCTGGCCGCCATCGCCATCTCCATTTCGCTGCTGTGCTACGTTGTGCGAACCGGCCTGCTGCAGGCACAAGTATTGAGGGACAGAGCGCTTCTTGAAAGCCGCAATCAGCAACTCGAAGGCCTGGCCACGCGCGATCACCTCACCGGCATCGGGAACCGGCGCTCGCTCGCCGAAGCGTACGCCCGCCTGCAGAACTCGTCCGACAGCGGAATTCTCTCCATGCTGGTGTCGGACATCGATTCCTTCAAGCAGGCTAACGATCTCCACGGCCATCTCCACGGTGACCGGGTACTCATCGCTCTGGCCAAAAACCTGGAGAGCCTCGGCGCAAACGTCGCAAACAGCCATTGCGCCCGCCTCGGTGGAGACGAATTTGCCCTGCTGCTGCCCAATGCAACTCCTCAAAAAGCATCCGCCCTGGCCGAAGAGCTACGCAGCTTGTTCAGAGCCCACAGTTTTCAGACTGAAAACGGCGAGTCAACCCTCAGCATTGGCATCGCCTGCCTGCAAGCCGCCCGCGATCTGCCCTTGGAGTCCCTGGTCTGCCGCGCCGACGAAGCCCTCTACCGCGCCAAATCCCTTGGTCGCGACCGCGTGGAAGTGCAGCCCCTATGGGAGCCCGGCACCGCCTCAGTTCCTGCCTCGCAAGGCAAACTTCTCGAGTTTCAACGCACCGCAAGCTAGAGCCGCCTTTTCGGTTTCCCTGTCCCAGCGCCAATGTGGGGAAGCAGTACGTTAGTGCGAGCCCCCGCGAGCGTCTGCCCCAATGCAGGTGGCGGCATCCGGGATGCCCTCCGATTTAGTACCACATTATGGAACACCGTCCCCCATAAAGAGGTGCATACTGGTCAATAGGCCGTTTTCCCCCGGAAACCCTCCCCTTGGGTCCCCGCTCTTCGCCACGGCCAGTCAATAAAAAGGGGCGTATGCGATCGGTTCCGCTCAACTCAACGGCCCCATCGCCAATGGAATGAACAAGACGCGCTCCCGAAACCGGCAAAGTTCCGTTTCGGATTGCGCACCGAATTCGTAACACGCCTCCGCATTGCGAGGCATGTTTCGCGCGGCTTAGAATGATCTTCCGCGCTCGCACGAAAAGTAAGTCGCACGAACTGGTCGCACAGAGAGGGTTTTTATGACAGTAGCTGCTCGCTATCCCGGCATTCGCATCACAGCAAACGGAAACCAGCTTGTCTCCTACCACACCGAGACGCGCATCGCCGACGCCGGCGTTTTCTACCCCATTA
>Ga0302319_10003715_pt1 | contig 31698 bp, 22 predicted proteins | sample Bog_T0_2_FD_203319 | JGI IMG/M metagenome (GOLD analysis project Ga0302319, IMG submission 203319) | Peat permafrost microbial communities from Stordalen Mire near Abisko, Sweden - Bog_T0_2 | ecosystem: Environmental > Terrestrial > Soil > Wetlands > Peat | place: Sweden: Abisko, Stordalen Mire... | reverse complement strand
CTTTCATTGGCGCAAAATGGCTGGTGTTGCTGCTGAAAATAGCGCCGCACCCGCTGAAACGACCGTTGGCCCTGCGCATCCTGGCCCTCAGCCCCCACTACTTCTACCGCCACATCACGCCGCAATTCAAAACCATGCCGGTGAACGACTGGCTGGAGGCCGAATACGAACGCAACCGCTCCACCCGCGCAAAACTCTGCGACCAGATCCTGCTTCCCTATTTAAAGTCGGCTGGCCGTGTCCTCGACATCGGTTGCGGCCCCGGTTTCCTGGCGCAGGCCGCAGCCCCTCACGTCGGCGCACTCTACGCCTGCGATATTTCCCGCGGCGTTTTGGAATGCGCACGCGTCATCAATAACGCGCCGAACATACACTACATCTATTCCGGCCCTTCGGGCTTCGATCAGATCCCGGATTCCAGCCTCGATCTTATCTACTCATTCGCCGTGATCCAGCACTTGAGGGAGCCGGTCATCCAATCCCTTTTTCAAGTCACGGGCCGCAAGCTCCGCAAGGGCGGGCGCTGCCTCTTTCAAGTCCAGCTCGACGACGACAAATGGAAACCCGAAAGCGAATGGGCTGCCGATCAAACAGTCACCGGTCGCCTGAAACTGAAATACGCCCTCAATTTTTTCTCCCGGTCGCCGGAGTTTTTCCGCACCCAGGCCGCTGCCGCCGGCCTTTCCCTCGATGCGATCCGCCCGTTGTCTGAAATCATGGATCAACCTTTCGACGACGTCTACCACCAGCACCTCATCGAGCTCACGAAGTTATGACTTCCCCGCGGACTCTTTCACATTCTTGATTCCCAATGAAAATCATAATCCCCGGCGGCACAGGCCAGGTCGGCCATATCCTCTCCCGCGCTTTCGTCCGGGATGGCCACGAGGTCGTCATTCTCACCCGCAATCCTTCCCCGGATGGCCCTGCGCGCATGATCCAATGGGACGCTAAATCCCCCGGCAACTGGACCCGTGAAATCGAAGGCGCCGACGTTGTGATCAACCTCGCCGGCAGAAGCGTGAATTGCCGCTACACCCCAGCCAACCGCCGCGAAATCACGCAATCCCGCGTCGACTCCACACGCGCCATCGGCATTGTGATCCGCGAGGCTGCGCGCCCGCCGCGCATCTGGCTGCAAGCCAGCACAGCCACCATCTATGCCCACAGTTACGACGCACCGAACGACGAAGCCACCGGCATCCTCGGTGGCTCCGAGCCGCACACGCCCGACACATGGCGCTTCAGCATCGACGTCGCCACGGCCTGGGAAAAAGCAGCGACCGACGCCCGTCCCCTGCCGCACACGCGCCAGATCCTGCTCCGCTCCGCCATCACCATGAGCCCCGATCACGGCGGCGCATTCGACATCCTGCTCGGCCTCGTTCGCCACGGCCTCGGCGGCGCTTCAGGCAACGGACGCCAGTACGTCTCATGGATTCACGAGACCGATTTCGTCCGCGCGATCTACTGGCTCATCGCGCATGAAACCATCGACGGCCCCGTCAACCTCGCCGCGCCAAACCCGCTCCCAAACGCAGCATTCATGCGCGCCTTCAGGCAGGCATGGGGCATCCGTTTTGGCCTGCCCGCCGCAGCATGGATGCTGGAGATCGGCGCCGTCTTCCTCAAAACCGAAACCGAACTCATCCTGAAAAGCCGCCGCGTCATCCCCGGTCGCCTGCTTCAAGAGGGATTCACATTCAACTTCCCCACATGGCCCGAAGGCGCCCGCGACCTATGCAACCGCTGGCGCGAATTGCATCACGCATCGGCTTCGGGTTTGGCACCCAAATAGCGCTTCTTCCACATCACATAAATCACCGGATAAATCAGCAATTCCAAAATCGCCGACGTTACAATCCCGCCCACCATCGGAGTCGCAATCCGCTTCATCACGTCCGCTCCGGCCTGCGTGACGGGCGACCAGAGGATCGGCAGCAACCCGAATAAAATCGCGCACACCGTCATGATCTTCGGTCGTATGCGCTCGACCGCCCCTTCCTTCACCGCAGCGTAAAGATCATCGATCGTATTCATCTTACCCGCCGCGCGGAATTTTTCCCACGCATGATCGAGGTAAAGCAGCATCACCACCCCGGTCTCAGCGTCCAGCCCAGCGAGCGCGATCAACCCGACCCACACCGCCACGCTCATGTTGTAGCCCAGCAGGTAAATCAGCCAGAACGCCCCCACCAGCGAGAACGGTACAGCGAGCAGCACAATGAACGTCTTCACCACCGATTGCGTGTTCATGTAGAGCAGCACGAAGATGATCAACAACGTCAGCGGAATCACCACTTTCAGCCGCTGCTCCGCCTCCTGGAGGTATTGGAATTGCCCCGCCCATTCGGAGTGATATCCCGGTGGAAATTGCACGCGCTCGCGGATTCGTTCGTCCGCCTTGCGCACATAGCCGGCGATGTCAGTTGTTGTGAGATCAATAAAGACAAATCCCACAAGCTGCCCGTTTTCGTTGCGAATATCGGGCGGTCCCGTCCGGTAACGAATATCCGCGAGCAGCCCGATCGGTACTTGCGCACCGGTTGGCGTGGGAACCAGCACACGCTTGAGCGAATCGATATCCTGCCGGAAATCCCGTGCGTACCGTGCGTTCACGGGATAACGCTCGCGACCTTCCACGGTCATCGTAATCGTCTTTCCGCCGATCGCGGTCTCCACCACATCATTGACGTCGCTCACGTTCAGCCCGTACCGGGCGGCAGCTTCCCGGTCCACCGTGAAATCGAGAAAATATCCGCCGGTCGTCCGCTCCGCGAAAGCGCTCCTCGTGTCGGGCAAATCCTTCAGCGCTTTTTCAATCTGGATCGCCACGTCCTGGATCTTGCCCAGGTCAGGTCCGAATACTTTCACCCCCAGCACACTGCGGAATCCGGTCGTAAGCATCTCCGTGCGCGTCTGGATCGGCATCCAGAAAATATTCGCCATGCCTGGAGTCTTCATATTCGCGTTCATCTCGGCGATGAGCTTGTCCCACGTCATGCCCGGTCTCCATTGGTCGAACGGCTTGAATGAAACCACCGTTTCAAACATCGAGAGAGGCGAAGGATCTGTCGACGTTTCGGATTGCCCAGCCTTGCCGAAAACCGTTTCCACTTCCGGGATTTTTTTCAACTGCCGGTCCTGGATTTGCAGAATCTTCGTCGCCTCGGTGATCGACATGCCCGGCACCGCCGTGGGCATGTAGAGCAGTGTCCCTTCATTCAGCGGCGGCATGAATTCCTTGCCTAGTTTTTTGAACGGGATGATCGTGACCGCCAGCACGACCGCTGCGCAGATCAGCGTGAACCAGCGGAACCGCAGTACGAAATTGACGAACGGCTGGTAGGCCTTGATTAAAAAACGGTTCACCGGATTCTTTTTCTCCGGCGTGATTTTTCCACGGATGAGCAATGTCATCAGCACCGGCACTATTGTCACGCCCAGCAGCGCGGCAAAAAACATCGAGAACGTCTTCGTGTATGCGAGCGGCTTGAAAAGACGCCCCTCCTGCGCGGTGAGTGAGAACACCGGGATGAAGCTTACGGTGATGACCAGCAGTGAAAAAAAGAGGGGCCGCCCCACGGTTTTCGCTGCGTTGATAATCACGGCGATGCGCTCATGATTGTCCGGCTCCCGCCCGTGCTCATCGCGAAAATGCTCCAGCGCCTTGTGTGCATTCTCTACCATGATGATTGCCGCATCCACCATTGCCCCGATCGCGATCGCGATGCCGCCAAGGGACATGATATTGCTCGTAAGATGCATGTAAAACATCGGCACGAACGACAGGATGATCGCAATTGGCAGCGTGATGATCGCGACCAGCGCCGAGCGCACATGCCACAGGAACACGAGGCACACCAATGCGACGACGATGCTCTCCTCGATCAGCTTCTCACGCAGGGTATCGATCGCCCGCTTGATCAGGTCGCTCCGGTCATAGGTCGGCACGATCCTCACGCCAGGCGGCAGCGACGATTTTATCTCCTCCATTTTCTTTTTGAGCCCCTCGATTACATTGAGCGCGTTTTCGCCGTAACGCATGACGACAATCCCGCCCACCGTCTCGCCCTTTCCATCCAGTTCCGCGACGCCGCGCCTCAAATCACTGCCGAGGTGCACTTTTCCGACGTTCTTCACATAAACCGGCGTCCCATTATCCACCTTCAACACAATATTTTCGATATCCGCGGTGCTTTTGATGTAACCGCGCCCGCGCACGTAATATTCCGTGGTGGCGATCTCGAAAATCTTTCCGCCCACATCGCTGTTGCTCAGCTTGATTTTACTGACGACGTCGCTCAGCGGGATGTTGTAGGCGGCGAGCGCATTCGGATCGAGATCGACCTGGTATTCCTTCACAAATCCGCCGACCGACGCCACCTCGGAAACACCTTTCACCGACTCCAGCGCATAGCGAAGATTCCAATCCTGTATGGAACGCAACTCCGCAAGGCTGTGCTTTCCGGAGTCGTCCACGAGCGCGTATTCATACACCCAGCCGACCCCGGTGGCATCCGGCCCGATCACGGGATTCACGCCTTCAGGCAATGAGCCACGGATGGAATTCAGGTATTCGATGACCCGCGAGCGCGCCCAGTAAATATCCGTGCCATCCTCGAAGATGACGTACACAAACGACTTGCCGAACATTGACTCGCCCCGGACGAACTTTACTTTCGGGGCCGCGATAAAGAGCGTGGAGATCGGATAGGTGACCTGGTCTTCCACCAGGTCCGGCGACCGCCCTTCCCAGTCCGTGTAAACGATCACCTGCACATCGCTCAGGTCGGGCACTGCGTCGAGCGGCGTATGGTAGAGCGCGTAGATTCCCGCGCTTACCGCGAAGATCGTAAAGATGAAAATGAGGAATTTGTTCCTCGCGCAAGCCTCGATGATCCGTTCGATCATTGCTTCTCCTCCGGTTGCACGGTGCTGCTCGGTTCAAAGTCCTTGAGCGCCCCCTGCACTTTCGATTCCGCATCGATCAGGAAATTTGCGCTGGCGACGACCCGCTCTCCCTCCTTCAACCCCTCTTTGACCTCGTACGTCTCTCCGTATAAAGAGCCGAGCTTGACTGCGCGCGGTTCGAGCTTCCCTCCGCCTTTGTCCACAAACGCGATATTGCGGTCGCCGGTTGGCATGATCGCGCTCATGGGCACCGTAAGCCCCACCCCCATGTCCATCCCCAGCGCGACATTGGCATACATCCCGGGCTGTAGTTTGAAATCGGCGTTCGGGATGTCGATGCGCACCCTGGAGGTGCGTTTGATCTCATCAACAAACGGACTCACCAGCGCAATCTCGCCTTCAAATGTCTCGCCGGGATACGACTTCACGGTCACCACCACTTTCTGTCCCGCCCGCAACATTGACATTTCGTTTTCGTAGAACTCCGCCGAAACCCATACCACCGATAAATCGGCAACCTCCGCAAGCGTGTCACCGGTTTTCACGTTTTTGCCCTGTGTCGGCGGCACCGACTGCACCACGCCGCGAAAGGGTGAAAGCAGCGTGAGCTCGTCGGTCGGCTTGCGTGTTTTTTTCAGTTCGGCGATCTGCCCGTCGGTCACATTCCACTGCTTCAGGCGGCGCTCCGCTGCCTCGACGAGCCTTGATGGCATCTCGCGCGCATCCGGCGAGGACGCATCGTCCCGCATCTTCAAGAGTTGCACCAGCTCGCGCTCGCTTGTGAGCAGGTCGGGGCTGTAGATGGACATGATCGGCGAGTCTTTCTCGACGATCTGCCCCGGCGAGGTGACGTAAAGTTTATCCACGTAGCCATCCACACGTGCGACAAACTGCCAGCTGCGTTGCGCGTCCGGCTGGACCATTCCCACGGCGCGGATGGTATGGTGAAGAGGCTTGCGCACGACAGTGGCGTACGCCACGCCGATCTGCTGCTGGCGCTCCACCGGCACGACGAACTCACTGGTCGCTCCGGTTGTCGCTGCAGCGGCGGAGGCAGCCGCGCCTCTTTTCATTACCGGCACCAGTTCCATCGAGCAGATCGGGCATTTCCCCGGCTCCTGTAAATGTACCGACGGGTGCATCGTGCAGGTGTAGTAATCAATATCGGATGAAACCGCGGCTGGCTTTTTCATGCACGCGCCCAGCACCAGGGCGCCTGACGACAAAAGTGTGAGACGGAGAAAGGAACGGCGTTTGTATTTCATGGGTGGGTGATTTTGTTTGCTGCGGTTGTCTTCGGGTTGTGTTCTGTGATTGCTTCAAGCTCTACGCCGGCCACGGACTCGAGTTCCGCGATGGCACTCTGGTAATCGCGCAGATGCTCCCGCGCCTGCGATTCCAGGTCGCGCAGGTTGCGCTGTGCGGCGATCCAGTCCATGAAGCTGATTTTGCCGCTCTCGTAACCAAGCTGGCTCGCTTCGAACGCCTGTTCCGCCTCCGGCACTAGCCTGTCGCGAAAGAGTTCGATGTGGTGGTGTTTCGTTTCTACTTTTTGCAGCGCATCGCGCAGCAGCCCCACTGCCTCGCTCCGCGCGCGCTCCAGATCCTGCTGTGCCGCTTCCAGGTTTTCCTCTGCCTCGTGGATTCCCTCCGAGTATTTGCGGGGATTCACCCACGGGATGTTGAACGAAATTCCGGCGTCCACCTCGCTCGCCCCCTGGTCGGAGTCATTATAACGTTGCGCCTCGATATTCACAGCGGGATCGGGAATCCATTCGCGATGCGCAAGTTGCAGGCTTGCCCGTCCCTGCTCGACTTTGGCGGCCGCCATGCGCACTTCGGGACGCTGGGAAAGCGCGATGTCGCGCAATTTTTCGACAGACGGGATGTCGTGCGTCATTTCAGTGGCAACAGGTTCACCGACCGGTGCGAATGCGTCGCGGTTCATCAGCACGTTCAATTGCGACTCCTCCGCGGCCCGTTGCTGGTCAAGGTCACGCTGGGCTTCCATGAGCTTGCTGCATTCCGTCTCTGCAGTGAGCACAAAGGCCGCGCTCTGGTTGCCCGCCTCGTAGCTGGAACGGCTGACCTCCGCGATTTGCTTCAGCGAGACTAGATTCTTGCGGTTCAGTTCCATTTGCGCATACACGTTCGCGAGACTGAAATACGCGGTGCGGGCTTTCGCCACCACATCCAGTTCCTGCCTGCGGGTCTCCTCGTACACCGAAAGTGCCTCGGCCGTTGCCACGCGGGCGCGCGCCCGGTTTTTTCCGGAGATCGGGATCATCTGCTCGAGGGTGACGGTTTGGTTCGCAAATGAATTCGGCTGGACGCTGACGTAACGCGCCGCGTTTACCTCGAGACTGACCTTCGGGTCCTCCCACGCCGCCAATTGCGGCACGCGGGCCTTCATCGCGTTCCACTTCTTGCGGGCTGATTTGATGGATGGATTGTTTTCCAATACCGCACGGGTCACGTCGCTTAGCGACAATCGGGCGGCATACGGGCGTGATTCGTCGTCACCGCCCGGGACTTCGCCCCTGACGGTGAACGCTAGACTGAAAGTGAAAATAAAAAGATAAAATGGTTTCATGGATTCGGGTTCTGGACATTGTGAAACACTGCAGACGTGCCCGGAAAAGGGCACACATCACCTGTCGAGGATCCCGAATCAGATCAGTTGGATGCAGCCTTGCGCGAGAGGCGCAGTGCTGTAGTGCGGAGAACCGCTAAGCGGAGAAAATGGAACCGGCTTCGCTTCAAAAGCAAAACCATGCAGGCGAGGCAGCGCAGGCGCCGGGAGACTTACGAACTCTTGGGAAGAAGTCTCACGCGTCGGGCCCAGCGGCAGCGGCTTTGCAGGCACAGCATCGTTTTTTACAGAGCAACAAGCCGCCATGGAGCAGCAGTCGTGACACCCCGCCGCTTTGGAAACGCTCTTCGCGCCGTCCCCGCAACCGAAGGAAAAGGCGAACGTCGTAAAAAAGAAAGAAACCATCAGCGCGACGAAAACCGTCCTCGCCACGATCGCGACCGACCCTTTTCCCTTCCGCATGTTTTTCAAAAATTTCATCTGCGCGTGCCGGATCCGGAAACCCGGCAATTACTTACGAGATTGATCATATCACCATTAAAATCAGACACAAGGCTTGGTTGCGGCAGGAAGGTCCATCATTTGATTTGAATGAACCGTATGCCAGCCACAACAATGTAGCCAAACATCCCTTGTGAATTTGTGTGCAGAGATTGCTCCGGAGCCGCTCATGATGCGCGCCATCCAGATGCCGGTGGGATAACTTTCCGCCCGTCGTTGAGCGCCGCGCTATCCAGCCTCAAAAGAAGCCGGCTGCAACGAAGAGTTCCGGCATGCCTATGGGAGAATGTCCCCGGCCTGCCGGCTGCCGCCCGCGACCTGCCCGTCCATCACCTGGGCGCTCTGCGGCGCGGAACCGGATCCCCGCTGCCCCGCCGCAATCTTCGCTTCGTGGATTTTCAGCCGGCGGATATTTCCCGCGCCACTTTGATGATCTCGCGGCACAGGATCCCCTCGCGAATGTGAAGAGTGGTGTCGATGGACTTGAACGGCCCGGCTTGCAGCACGCCGAGCTTTTCCTGAACCCAGGAGTCGATTTCCTGCTCGTCCGCCTGCGGGCAGGTACATGTCCATTTGTTTTCATCAAATCACTCCTCTTTCCACGGGTGAACTTGAGCCGGATGGGAAAATACGCCATCACCGTGATTGGCGAAAAATGCGCGGAAATTGCCGCTTTATAAATACAACGGAGGCGCTGTTTCCGCCAATCGTGGGCAAGAACACGCGGGCGGCAGGGGCGATGATTGATCGAGAGAGAAAGGAATTCCGGCTTATGTTAAAAAAATATACCATCGACTATGTACTCCTCCCGGGGAACAACGACCGCATCAGCACGCACCGCTTCGGCTTCGCCGCGTGATGAACCCCGCAGCTCTGCCACAAATGCAGTTATGTCGAATCCCAATCGTCGTCGTAAAGGTGAGAACCCATTCGCGGGATGTTTTGTTTCCTGCCGGGCCAGGGCTTTAGGGTTCACTTTGGATTATGCAGAGTGCCTGATCAGACCACCAGTCAAGTGTTCCTACCGTCAACCATTTGCCGCCCGTTTCATTTGTTCACACCCGGACCACAAAGTCATTGTCAAACAGACCGACGATACGGAATTCCATTGACTCCATTTTGTAGGCGTTGGGCAATTGTCACCCACCCCTGATCCCTATTACGACCATATCCCCATGATGCCGGCGTACACACCCACACCTGCGGTGACCAGAACGATGAAGCCCACCAGCCATGCATACCACCCCTTGAGCCGCCAAGGCTCCGGCAGCGCCTTGCGCGCCAATAGGAATAAGAAGCCCAGGACGATTGGCAGCAGCAGGGCGTTCATCACGTTCACGCTCACGGCGAGTTTCACCAGGTTTACGCCGGAAAGCACTATCCCCGCTCCGATCAGCAGACTCACCAGATATACCACGTAGAACCACGGCGCTTCAAAGGGATGGTCCGCAAGCGAACGCTTGTAGCCTGTCACTTCTCCGAGACCCCACGCTGCGGTGAGCGAAACGACGATGGTCGCCACCAACGACGCACCCAGCATGCCCATCGCAAAAATCAACTTGCCCCAAAATGTGCCGAGAAAGGGAATCAATGCGTCGGCGATCTGTTGCACCGTATCCAGTGGAGCATTGGAATTTTTGATCCCGATGGTGGTGGCGGCAAGAATCAAAACCGCCGCCATGATGACCTGGGTGATGACAGCTCCGATTGCGGTATCCCAGCGGGCCGGCTTGAGGTGCGAAATATCCAGCCCTTTGTCCACCACAGCGGATTGTTGATAGAAAACCATCCATGGCATGATCACCGCCCCCACATTGCTGGCCAGCAGGAACAGATATTCCCGGTTGTGCAGTGGCATTTGTGTCATGCCCTGAAGCATCGCCATTCCGCTGGGATGGGATACGAAGGCAACCGCGACAAAGGCCAGTTCAAACAGGCCGATCAATATTGCCACCAACTCCACCCGCCGATAGGTGCCGGTCGCCACCACCACTACCAGGAAAATCACCGTCAACGAGATGCTCGCCCACGGCGAAATGCCAAAAAGCAGTCCGACGCCGGCGATGCCCGAAAATTCCGTCATCATTGCGCCCACGCATGACACCAGCAGCGAGCCCACGGACAACCAGGCCCAGCCCTTCCCAAAACGCTCGGCAATCAGTTCTCCGTGCCCTTTCTGCGTGGTGAGTCCCAGCCGCACCGTCAATTCCTGCACCACATAAAGAATGGGCATCAGCAACAGTTGCAGCAGCAGCAAACGGTAACCCCATTGCGCGCCACTTTGTGCCGCAACGATCACGCTGCCAGCGTCCGTGTCAGCCAGCATCACCACCAAGCCGGGGCCGATCACGGCCAGCGCCAGTTTCCAGAGTGGAATCGACGGCAGGGCAGGCACCTTTGTCTGTAGCCCTTCCGTTTTCAACACGGTATTCGTGTCAACCCTGTTCGTTTCCAAAATGATATTCGCTTGTTTCATTCCTGGTTGGGTATGGTTTTATTTTTCGATGTTCGTTATTGGGATTCGGTCGCAATAGGCGCTGAGAGTAGAAAACTTCATCACGCTACGCTACCCTCTTCTTGCTGATTAGTGACTCTCTTTTGCTCATTCACGCACTACTCACTTTTTGATGGAAGTGCGCAATTAACGCAAACCATTCGCCAACCGTGGCGTATCGCAGTCGGGAGTACTCGGCGAGTATTGGATGGCTAAAAGCATGAAGTACTTTCCTATCGTCCTGAATTCCCCGCCCCACAACCGCCGCTTTCTTCACAAGGCGATGCGAAGGCTGGTGCCGGTTTCAGGATTTATTTGAAACGGCACGCCAGGTTGCCCCCTCTCGCCTGCGCCACTGTAATGTCAACGAATCAATTACCATATTTATGAACACATCCACACACCCAAAGATTCTCTTTACCAGCGTTTTCGGACCCTATGCGCAGGACGACGAATATGGGAGCCGGGCGATAAACCCGATGGAACTTTACCATAACCAGGTGACGCGTTCGCAGGGGCCCTTCTCCTTGCGCATGTTTCATCGTTCGTGGGGCTTGATGCTCATACAGGCGAACATCTCGGCACCCAGCGCACTGCTGGATTTTCCGACCCTGGAGCGGTTTGTGGACGAGATCCGGGGACAACATTACGATATCGTCGCAATCAGCGCGATTCCCCCAAACTACCGCAAAGTCGAAACCATGTGCGGGCTCATCCGCGAGCATCTGCCGGGAGCCAGGATCATCGTGGGAGGGCACATCGCGGGCATAGCGGGGCTGAAAGAGCGCTTGAATGTGGAATACGTCGTGCGCGGCGAAGGCGTCCAATGGATGCGGCGATTCCTCGGCGAGGATGAAAATCAGCCAATCCGGCATCCGCGTATCTACTCCGGTGTAGGCACGCGGACCATGGGGATGTCTCTCCGGGATGAAGCCGGGGACGTAGCCGCAACGTTGATTCCCTCGGTTGGCTGTCCGATAGGCTGCAACTTCTGCTCGACCTCTGCAATGTTTGGGGGCAAGGGGCGGTTCATTAATTTTTACGAGACCGGGGACGAATTGTTCGAGGTGATGCTCGGCCTGGAGCACGACATGAAAGTGCAGTCCTTCTTTGTCATGGACGAGAATTTCCTGCTTCACCGGAAGAGATCGCTCCGCTTGCTCGAATTGATGAAGTCGCACGGCAAGAGCTGGTCGCTGTATGTTTTCAGCTCGGCAAGGGTGCTTTGTTCCTACACCATTGAGCAACTGGTCGAGCTTGGCATCTCCTGGGTATGGATGGGCCTGGAAGGCAAGGGTAGCCAGTATGCGAAGCTCGCAGGGACGGACACACACGAACTCGTTCATACACTCCAGTCGCACGGCATTCGCGTGCTGGGCTCCACAATCATCGGGCTTGAGGAACACACACCGGAGAACCTCGGCGAAGCCATCGAATATGCCGTCAGCCACAACACGGAATTCCATCAGTTCATGCTCTACACTCCGGTCCCCGGCACGCCATTGTTTGCTGAACATCTCGCTAATGGAACGCTGAACGATCCCGATTGCCTGGACACGGCCGATTCCCACGGGCAGCTTCGCTTCTCACACCGCCATCCGCATATCCCCCCGGGGATGGAATCCGAATTTCTCCTCAAGGCTTTCGCCAGGGATTTTGAAGTAAACGGGCCAAGCGTGGTGCGGGTCGCGCGCACAACGTTGAAAGGATGGTTGAAGTACCGGAATTATCACGACACACGCGTGCGCCAGCGGTATTCCCGCGAGGCTCGCGACCTCGCAGTGACTTATGCCAGCGCGGTCTGGGCAAGCCGTCGATGGTTCAAATCGCATCCGGCACTATGGGAAAAATCAACGGCAGTCCTGCGGGATATTTACAAACAATTCGGATTCAAATCCCGTCTCACAGCCCCGCTGGCAGGGCGTTTCGTCTATCAGAAATTACGCCGGGAAGCGCGACGTTTGCGGGAAGGCTGGACATACGAGCCGCCGACTTTTTACGAGAAATCGATTCCGTGTCCGGATAGTTGAGGCTCTGCCAGTGCCGAAGCACCGGTCTTCGCACTGGTTGAAATCCACTCCTCCCTACCAAAGCGCGTTGGAGCTCAATTGGTATTCATAACAACTGCCCTCCTCACGCGCAGCCCCTTTTCTCATGCACATAAGACGATAGCGGCATTCCTTTTTGCAGAATTGCTCAAACCGGAGCGTATTCTCCGATTGAGCATAAACAGGTGCGTTGTCCTGCTTCTTTTGCATGCCGGGAAACTGGCCTCCTCCTTCAAAACCATGCGGAGGTGTTTTGAGAAGTATGATGAACCCAACGATCAAACATAGAACCAAGGTCAATGTAATCATGGGTGCATCATAACCCCCCGGAATCTTCCGGTCTTGGCTGTCATTGTCATTCTTTTGGCATTTTTTGCATGCCGTTCATCCCGCAAAAAATGAACAACGGGGTTCAAAGACAATGACAAATAAATACCGCCTCTGCCACTAAAACGGCTTCCAGGCCGCTCACGGCATGGCTTTACACCCCGCAGACGCGGTGAACGCAAAGCAGATGCTGCCTGAATAACTCATCCACCTTTTCATCTGATATTCCGGCAAGGTATTCGCGCCGGGTGATAATCTTTCGTTTTTCACGAAATTCGGAGAGTGGGCATGTTGGAAGGGATTTTCCGTGGCACGGGCATTTTTCCACGAAGATCTCAAGATATTGACGCGGCGTGATAGTGTTCATGTGCAAGATTGTTTGAATACTCTTGAATCACCTTCCACGATAATTGAGGCTCCGGCCAACCCTCCTTTGGCAAAAACTTTGCGGATTTTTATCCATGGATTCGCCGGCTCAATCCTCATTTTTCCGGACGGCGCGCTATCCCTGTAAAATTTCGCCGGTCATCAGGACTCAAGCCGGGAAGCAACCCGGGAGCGATCCGTTTTGATGGCCTGCCAGTCGGCCAGGATGTCGGGCAGGACCAGGCCGTCGGCATAGTTGCGATAGGCGTGTTGGGCGCTGCGACTGGAGCGCTCTTTCCATTGTTCCGGGGACCAATCGAGCATTTCCTTCAGGATCGCGGCGGCGTCCTCGGGTGTTTGGTAATATTCCGCGGCGGTTCCCGCGTAAGCCCTGGCGGCATCGCAATCGCGCACGAGCGGCACTGCGCCACAGCCCATCGCTTCGGCGATTGAGATGGGCATCCCGAATTCCTGTTTGAATCCGAAGGTATGGAGGTAGATTCCCGCGCTGGCGGTCAGTTCGGCCATCTCGGGATATTGCATGCCCAGGCGGAATTCGACGGGCGATCCGAGTGATTTGTTGAGTGCCATCAGTTCCTCCGGCAGCGTGGGGCAGCTTGTGACGCGTGCCAGCACCAGCACGAATTTGTATTCCGGCCGCAGCGCGGCGATTCGGATGAAGCCGTCCAGATCCTTGGTGGGCAGGCAGGCGCCGGCCCGCAGCACGAGCCGCGGGTCGCGCTCGAGCCGCGGATAAAAGCGTGAGGTGTCGAATGAAGCGGCCACCGGCCTCATCTTTGAGGTTTCCTGTGCATAGACCTTGCACTGGAAAGGATACATGTAGATGGAGCGCACCGCCGGCGCCGCGCCACACTTTGCCACTATCTCCCTGCCCAGGTCGAAACCGTGGGAGCGAATGGTGACGGGAATATCGGATTGGCCCAGGTCCTTCTCCCAATGCGTAAACATGGAAAGCCAGTGAAAATGAATAATGTCGGGCTGAAAGGCTTGAATCGCCTCCTGAAGATTACCGCAGTGGATCTTCACCATGGGTTTGCCCGGGGAGCCGGGCTCCGTGCATACGAATGCCTCGATCGTCACGCCGCGGCTGAGCATCCAGCGGATCTCGGTATCGACATACGACTCCGATAGCTGCGGGTAATCATAGGCAACAACCAGCACCCTGGGCGGGTCGGCGATGGGCGGCAGATGTTTGGCGGCGATGCGGTGCAAGCCGGGCTCGCTGGCCTCCTGGAAGGTAATGCACGGCCAGGAACCGAACCGGTAGAGCACGCCGATGGCGGGGATGCTCACTGAAGGGTGCTCCCTTGTGTATCGCAGAATCAGGTCAAAATCAGCGTGGCGCAACAACGACTCGTCGAAACCGCCGAGTTTCTGGTAAAGCTCGCGCCGGTGGGCAAAGGCATTCATGTCGATCCCGATCTTGTTTTCGGATAACCGGGTCCAGTCAAAACTATCGTGCTGCAGATGGGCCAGCAGGGCTCCATCGTCCCAGAGCATTGCGGCATGGGCACACATCATCTCCGCATGCGCCTCAAATGCGCCGGCGACCGCGCCCAGGTAATCGGGATACATGATATTGTCGCTGTCGAGGTAAACGATCACGTCGCCGGTGGCGGCCTCGATGCCGGCATTGCGGGCCCTGGGGGCGCCGCCGTGCGCGATACGCAGATACTTCACGCAGGGATCGGCCAGCACGCGCGCCCATGCGTCCGCGGGAAACGGGAGGTCGCTTCCATCGTCCACCACGATCAACTCCCGGTTCGGGTAACTCTGCTGGAGCACACTCCCGATCGCCTCGAGCACGAGATGCGGCCTGTTGAAGACAGGCATGATGATCGATAGCTTCAGCAAGCTGTCCGGGACGGAGGCGCGCCTGTTGCTAAGGGTTGCAGCGTGGGATGTCAGCTCCCGGATGGAAGCCGCCTGCAAGGTGAGATACCGCTCATGCCGGTGTTTGGTTTCCTCGATCTGATTGCGCAGTTCCTGCAGGGTCTGCCTTGTCTCTGGAGTCAGGGCTCCGGCCCCGCCCTCGATTTGGGCGCCCTCGGGTTGCGGGATGTTTTGTTCGTCGATCGCCCCGTTATTGATTCCGGGCGGGAACGCCTTCGTTTTCAATCGGAATTCATCCGACTCGATCATCCCGTTGAGCAAGGCCGCGATATCATGGCTGTTGTTCAACAGCACCATGTGGGCGTTGAAACCATCGGGGTCGGCATCCCTCTGCAAGATCCCCTTGTATGCCGCATTCACAATGTCAGGGGAAAGGGAGGCGATACGCATTTTACGGAATTCGTCCGAGTTAAGGAGGCTGGCCGAAACGGCTTCCAAATCCGCGCCTTCGGAGAGCTGGTGTGTGTGAGCCTCCAAACCTTCGGCGTCGGCTTCGCGTCCCAGAATGCCGCGATAAAGAGCCCTCACCAGGCCCGGGGCCAGAAAGGCAACACTCTTGCGCTGGAACTCGTCGGAATGAACCAGGGAGGTTATTACGGGGGTTGTGGAGCCCCGGCGTTTCAGCGCTGCGACATAGACGGCCTCGCCGTCAGGATCGGGCTCCCGCGCAAGAAGGCCGGCATACAAATCGCGCAAGCGCTCCTGGGCAAAGAACCGGGAGAAAGATCGCCATAAAAACAGGCGGATCCTGGATACCCGCTGCCGTGGGCGGGCCTGTTTCGTTCCCTCATTCATGGTGGATGGTGGCCGGAATTTCCCGTTTGGAGTTTTGCCCGCAGCCAGCGCGGGCGGTTTCCCCTGATTTTCTCCCCACTTCCCTGTTTTACAAGATTTTTCGTCCGGTTTTCAGCTTCCGGGAATTATACTGTTTTCCGAAAGAAATTGGACTGTAAGGGATTGTGACATTTGACTCGTCGTTCCTATTCCTTACGGGCAATTTCTCTTCCACAGAGCCGGAGGAAGTCGCGTTTCTTACCCGTTTCGCAGAGCTATCCTATCGGGGGTGCAACAAGGATCGCTTCGAGGTTGGCGCGGAACCGAGGTTGCGGAAGGGGATAATGGTGGTTTGGTGGGCGAGCAAACACTGGATGGAGGTGGGCCCGTGTATTGAAACGTTCGGAATGATAAGACGCATGCCGAGAATTCTCCGGCCTCTGCGTTCAGAACGCTTCCTCTGGATATTATTCTGCTTATAGGTGTGTTTTCATCGCCTATGGTATGCGCTTGCCTTCCATTCCCCCGCCCGTTCCAAGCGTACACTTCGGGGGGTTCACTACATTCTTGACGGAACCTGAATGCCCAAAAGGGCGAGGCCTTGTTTGAGGACTTTCGCAGTGAGGGCGCAGAGGGCAAGGCGGGTGGAGCGGATCGGCTCTTCGGACTTCAGGACCTGACAAGCTTCGAAAAAACTATGGAAGGCGGAGGCCAGCTCGTAGAGGTAGTTCGCCAAGATATTCGGACGGTAGTCGTCGAGGACGAGCGGGACGATTTCGCCGAAGAGGAAGAGTTTTTTGGCGAGGGCGAATTCGGCGGGTTCGGTGAGGGTGTATGCTTCGGTTGCAAGGGGAGCGGGGAAGGTAGCACCTTCCCCTACAGGGGCAGTGGCAGTGGCTGCGGCCTTGCGGAAGATCGATTGGATGCGAACGTAGGCGTTCTGCAAATACGGGGCGGTGTTGCCTTGCAGGGAGAGCATTTTGTCCCAGGAGAAGACGTAGTCGTTCTGCCGGCTGGGAACGAGGTCGGCGTACTTGATCGCGCCGATACCAATGATGCGCGCGATTTCCTGGCGCTCTTCCTCCGGAAGCTCGGGGCTTTTTTCGGTGACGATTTTGTAGGCGCGGGCGACTGCTTCGTCGAGCACGTCGGCAAGCCTTACGGACTCGCCACTGCGTGTTTTGAACGGCTTGTTGTCCTCCCCGAGGATCGTGCCGAACCAGATGTGCTCCAGCCGGACTTTGACATCCGGATGCCAGCGGCGGAAAATCGCGAATACCTGCCGGAGATGAAGCTGCTGCCGGCCATCGGTGACGTAAATGATTTCATCGGGGGACCATTCCTTGAGCCGGTATTCGAGCGTGGCAAGATCGGTCGTCGCGTAGTTCGAGGCGCCATCTGTCTTCTGCACCAGCGCGGGCACGTCGATCCACCCGCCATCGCGCTGCACGAGGAACGGGTCTTCCTTCTCAGGCAGGGTATGGTCGGAAAATACACACCATGCACCCTCGCTCTGGCGGGCAATGCCAAGATCCGCGAGCCGCTGCACCACATCCTTGAGCTGCGGATTGTAGAAGCTCTCGCCGAGCGTGACATCGAATTGCACGTCGAGCCGCGTGTAAATATCATCAAATTGCACCTGCGAAAGCCGGATCATCTCATGCCAGAGCGCGAGGTTTTCCCCGTCGCCGTTTTGCAGTTTCACAAGCTCCTGCTGCACGCTCTTGTGGGTCGCCTCGTCCTCCCCGCTTCTGGCGGAGACGAGCTTGTAAATGCGCTCCATCTCGCCAAGCGGATCAGCGGTGAGCGCCTCCTTGTCGAGAACCGTCTTCCAGCCGACAAGCAGCATGCCGAATTGCGTACCCCAGTCGCCGATATGGTTGTCGCGCACCACTTCATGCCCGACAAACGATGCGATCCGGGAAAGCGTATCTCCAATGCCCGTGGAGCGGATATGGCCGACATGCATCGGTTTCGCGACGTTGGGTCCGGAAAAATCGATGACGATTTTTTTCACCTTCGCAGGCGCCGGCACGCCAAGGCGCGCGTCATTGGAAAATTCAGAAAGACGTGCGGCGATCCAGGCGGGCTTGAGGCGGAAATTGATGAATCCTGCACCGGCGATCTCGGGCGGCTCGCACATGTCGCCGACATCGAGTCTACCGATGATTTCCTGTGCAAGCTGGCGCGCGTTCGCCTTTGCCTGCTTTGCGAGGATCATCGCGACGTTCGTCTGGTAATCGCCGAATTTCGGATCGCTGGTGGAGGTGACCTGGGGCTCCAGCGAAACGCCGGAAGGAAGCGCGGGGCGTAACTTGCCCGCGAGGAGCGACTGCACGGTCTCCATGGGGACTAGGGCTTGCCGCCGGAGGAGTTTTCGAAAATCGAAAGGATTTCCTGCGAACCGGGCGCGGTGGCGAGCTTGTCGCGGACGGCGCGATCATTCAAAAATTTCGCGATGGCGGCGAGGGTGCGCAGATGAGTCTGGAACTGGTCCTTGGGAACGACGAAAAGCACGATGAATTTCACCGGTGCATTGTCGAGGGAATCGAATTCAATGCCGGTGGTGGAGCGGCCGAACGCGGCAACCACTTCATGCACGCAGTCGGAAGAAGCATGCGGAATGGCGATGCCGAAGCCGATGCCGGTGCTCATGGTTTCCTCGCGGGCCCGCAATGCGCTGAGCACGGTGTCCCTGTCGTCCTTGTTGATTTTTCCCAATGAGACGAGCAGGTCGATGAGTTCCACTATGGCAGACCACCGTTCGGTGGCTTTCATTTCAGGAATGATTTGGTTGACCGTTAAAAGATTACCGAGAGTCATGTAGTGCCGTGAGGCGTTGGCGAATCTACCAACCCCGCCCGCTTTGACAAGCGTCTTTTACTCCATATCAGGGTGGTGGAGATTATGTTTGCGAAGGGTGCGCCGCATGTGATGCTATAAAAGCACCTTATGAAAATCCTCATGGCCAGCAGCGAGATGGCTCCCCTCGCCCGTTCCGGCGGACTGGGCGACGTGCTGGAGGCGCTGCCCGCCGAACTGAAAAAGGATGGGCACGAGGTCAGTGTCGTGCTGCCCTACTACCGCAGCATCCGTGAGACGAAAGGGTTGAAAATCAAGAGCACCGGCGTGCATATGACCGTGCAGGTGGGGAGCAAAAGGCTGGAAGCCGAGATCCTGGAATGCACGGCGCCGAATGGCATGCAGGTGTTCCTGGTGCGGCGGGACGAATATTTCGACCGGTCGGGATTCTATGGCGCGGATGGCCGGGCCTACGAGGACAATGCGGAACGGTTCATCTATTTTTCCAAGGCGGTGGTGGAGCTGGCGCGCCGGATGAAGCCCGCACCGGACATCATCCATGTGCATGACTGGCAGACGGCGCTCGTGCCGGTATTTGTGAAGGAATACAAACTGCCGTTCCGCACGGTGCTGACTTTGCACAACGTGGCCTACCAGGGGAGTTTCTGGAACATCGATTTCGGCCTTACGAATCTGCCTGGAAGTTATTTTTCGGCGACCGGCGTGGAGTTTTACGGCAACTTGAATTTTCTCAAAGGCGGTATTCTTTTTGCGGATGCGCTCACCACGGTGAGTGAATACTACGCGCGCGAAATCCAGACGCCGGAGTACGGTTTCGGGCTCGAGCAGGTGTTGCGGGAACAAAGCGGGAAGCTGAGCGGAATTTTAAACGGGGCCGACTCCGCGCTGTGGAATCCCGGCACGGACAAGTGGATTCCCAAAAAATACCGGTCGAGCGTAATGGGCGGAAAAAAGGTGTGCCGCGAGGCGTTGCTGACCAAATTTAATCTCGACCCGAATCCGACAGGACCGGTCTTCGCGATGGTGACGCGGCTGGCGGAGCAAAAGGGATTTGATATTTTGTTTCCATTGCTGGACCGGCTGCTCGCAGACGATGTGCGGCTGGTGATCCTGGGCGAGGGTGATCCCGACTATGAAAGCGAACTGATGATCGCCCAGAAAAAGCACCGGGAGCAGTTCGCCTTCAAAAAGGATTTTGACGATCCGATGGCCCACCTGATCGAGGCGGGCGCGGATATAACGCTCATTCCGTCGCACTTCGAGCCGTGCGGGCTCTCGGCAATGTACAGCTTGAAATATGGAACGATCCCCGTGGCACGGGCAAGCGGTGGCCTTCACCAGATCATCCAGAACTACGACCCCACGACGGGAAGTGGAAATGGATTTCTCTTTTATGATTATTCGCCGGAGGCATTGTGGGATTCCATCGGCAACGCGAAGAAGATTTTCTCCGATGCGCAGACATGGAAGATGCTCATGCAACGGGCCATGGCCAGTGATTTTTCGTGGTCGGCCTCGGCGGAGAAATATGAGAAGGTGTACGCGCAGCTTGTCGAAAGCGAGGTCGCGCAAGAAGAGGTTGCCGTGGTGTAGGGCGAGTTGTTAAAAGCCCTGTCCTGCTCCCTTCAGGGTTGCTTGTGATCCCCGAAATTACTGGGTGCTGGCGATTGCTTTCCAGCCGACGGCTTTCTCGATCTCGCCAGCGAGGCGGTCGGCCATTTTGATGTGCGTTTTTATGCTGGGATGCCAGTCGCCACCCTTGCCATCCGCGTTAACATCCTGATTCGGAAACGGGAGGTAGGAGATTTTTTTGTCCCCCGCAGCAGTCAGGTCGGCGACGACTGTTTTTGCCCATTGGTCCCAATTTGCCGGCGTGCCCATGGGGCCGGAGGCTACGAAAACGTAGGAATCCGGAGCGGTCTGGCGGATGGTGGCTATGAAGGATTTGTAGGCATTGATCCAGCCTGCTTGGTCCGGCGGCTGGTTCCTGTTCCGGAAATCGTTTGTGCCGAGATCGATCAGCACCACCTGAGGCACCCATGATTTGAGGTCAGCCTTGGGGGTGGGAGATTGGGCGAGGGTGCGGTCATAAAGCTCGACCATGGTGTTCTGCGGAAACAGAGTGCGGCCCGACCATGCGATGATCTCGACCTCGGCGCCAAGCTTGCGGGCCGCGATGGCTCCGTAGGTCATGTAGCCATTCTGTTTGTCGTGCGGGTTGTGCTCGTTTCCCGCAGCTTCGTTGCCGTAGCCGCAACTGATCGAATCGCCGATGATAAGAAGGCGCCTGTCGCTGCGCAGCGGCAGGGGCATGAGCCTGGCTCCGGTTGCCAATTGAAAACCTGTGAAGACAAATGGAGCAGCCCATGCAGCTTCATCGCGGCGGATGATCCCGACTACGTGTTCCTTGTCGGGCAGACCTGCAGCCACTGCGAACAATTCTTCACCAGGCCTGGGTGAAATGGAGATGGTAGGCTGGCCATCAACGGTGACCTGATAATAGGAGGCGGGATAGTTGCCCGTGTATTTGAGTTTTGCATTAAGCGCCGTGCCCTTGAAATCGACGGTCACTGTGCTCTCTGTCCAGGTCGCCTTTGGAGCGGCGGGGTCGCTCATATCCCAACGCCCGATGTACCGGATATTCGGATCTTGCGGTGCGATTTCCTGCGGCAATGGCGCGGGTTCTGCGGCGTGGAGGGAGGCGCACTGAAGGGTGAAAATCGTGGCTATTGCAAATGCACACATTACGGAGCGGATCGCTTGGGAAGATGCCGGAAGGGGGTTCGTCATAGCGCTGTTATAACAACATCCAAATGATAAATCCTATCGGAAAGTCATCGCGTTTATATTGCAACATCCGGAGCGGCGGCACAAAACACCGGACATTTTTGAATGCGCGAACCGCGGCATTTGCGCTAAGGTCGTAGCGTGCTTCCTGAAATCGTCACTGAAATACCCGGCCCGAAATCCCGCGAGCTCGCGGAATCGTTGCGCCGCTATGAATCGCATAATGTCACGTATATGGACGCGGAATTCCCGGTATTCTGGAACCGGGCGGATGGGACAAATGTGTGGGATGCGGATGGCAACAGGTTCCTTGATCTCACGGCGGCTTTTGGCGTAGCGGGGCTGGGACATACGAATGCAGGGATCCGCGAGGCCATCGTGGAGCAATCGGCGGCTCTTTTTCACGCGATGGGCGATGTGCATCCGTCGGAAAACAAGGCGGCGCTTTGCGAAAAATTAAGCGCGCTCACGTTTGGGCGGTGGGATGCCGGGACGGGGAAAACCATTCTTTGCAACTCGGGATTCGAGGCGGTGGAGGCCGCACTGAAAACTTCGTTGATGCACAGCGGAAAGGCTGGTGTGATCGCATTCCGCGGGGCATATCACGGCCTTGGCTATGGCGCGCTTGAGGCGGGAGGCATCCCGTTTTTCCGGGATCCGTTCCGCGCGCAGCTCAAGGAGTTCGCGACCATCCTCCCGTATCCGAATTGCTACCGGTGTCCCTACGGGATGCGCGAGGAGTGCAGGCTGGAGGGGAACCATTTTCCGAATTGTTCCAGCGCGTGCCTCGAGAAGCTGCATGACGAAATCAAAAAAACGCTCGAATACAAGGAGATCGGCTGCATCCTCGTGGAACCGGTGCAAGGGCGCGGCGGCGATGTGGTGCCGCCGCTTGATTTCATGCGCATGCTGCGGCAGATATGCGACGAGGAAAAAATACTGCTCATCGCGGATGAGATTTACACCGGGCTCAACCGCACGGGCTCGCTCTTTGCATGTGACCATTTCGGAATCATCCCGGACATCATCTGCCTCGGGAAGGCGCTGACGTCGGGTTTTCCGATGTCGGCATGCGTGGGGAAAAGCTTTGTGATGGATGCATGGCCGATCTCGAAAGGGGAAGCGTTGCATACGAGTACTTTTCTCGGGAACCCGCTCGGGTGCAGCATGGCGCTCAAGGCGCTGGAACTGCATTCGGATCCCGCCGTCAGCGCTCGCGTGCTGCGGGCCGGGGCGAAGTTCAAGGGAGCGCTGAAAAAGTTGCGTTCACCCCGGATCGGCAATGTGCGCGGGCTTGGGTTGATGCTCGGCTTGGAAATTATTGCACCGAACGGAGACCCTGACTCCGCGCTTGCCGGGCTGATCATCAAGCAAGGTCTGCGGGACGGCTTGATCCTGGTGGGAGGTTCGCCTGCGGGCAATGTGCTGAGCTTTTCCCCCGCCTTCGACATCAGCGATGCGGAGATCGACTTCGTTACCGCGAAGCTTCAGGAATATTTCACCAGCTTGCCCGGCTCCATCTCGTAATCGAGGACCATGCGCTCGGTGATGTTTGGCTTGATGATATCCTCGACGTATTTCAGGTGAATCGGGCTGTCGCGATAGACTGCGAGCTTGTCCATGGATTCACAATCCACGGCGATGAAGAACGGCCATTCGCAATTGGGGTCGATCCGCTTGCCACACTTCACGCTGAGGACCTCCGGGATCTTCAGCAGCATCATGCGGGTGCTCATCATCATCACTTCGATTTTCTCCGGCGTGACCTCCGGTTTTAATTTGAATACGACGATATGATGCACCATGGCTTGGTTGTTTTAGGCAGTCGGTATGTGTGACGCGAGGAGTATAGCCGCCACGAAACGCGCTGCAAAATGATTATATTTTTACGAGGAAACTGGAACTACCTTGTCCAGTCGAGTGCACCCTTTTTGATGGCATAAACGTAGCCGACCGTCAGCACTGACACGAAGCTCAGCATGCTCCAGAAAATGAGCGAGCCTTGCTGCTTGAGGTAATCGCGATAGACAACCGCCCATGGATACATGAAGACGATCTCGATATCAAAAAGGATAAAGAGCATAGCGACGAGGTAGAATTTCACGCTGAACCGCGGCTGGGCTTTTCCTTCCGAGAGGATGCCGCATTCGTAGGCGGAATCCTTCGTCGGGTTGCGGATTCCGGATTTTCCCAAAATCACACTGATGACCAGTGCGGAAATGGCAAAACCGATCGCCACCACTGCTTGGATCAATATCGGCAGATAATCTTTAAGCATGGATACCTTTGGCCGTGTAAGGCCTTTATTTTAAATGACTTAGTGAACGGCTGCGACGGGTGTCGCCGCTGCTGCGGCGGCGGCGCTTGCTGCTGCCAGTGCTGAGGCGACGCCCTTGTATTTCTTGTCGGATTTTTTGACCATGCCGCGAGCCACGAGGTTCTGAAGCTTCTCGTAGGCCCTCAGGCGCAGCATTTCCTCGCCGCCACTGGCTGCATTGCGCGCGCGCAGGTTTTCATGGACGATTTCAAAGAGTTGTTTGAATTCAAAAGAGCTTTTTTGTGACAGGACCGATACAAGTTCTTCAGTGACGAGATCGGGCAAACGACGCGAAAAAGCGTTTTTTTTCTGTATAGCCATAAGGAAATTACTGTAGCAGGGTTTTTCGGGATTACGAGCGAATATTTTAGGAGGTAAACTAAAAATTGCGGGTTTAGGGTCGATTTTTTGGGGTTTTTGGCCGGATTTACCCGGATTAGGCCGGATAAGGTGGAATGGATTCAACCCTTTGGGGAAAAAATGACGAAGCTCGAATGACTAATGACGAAGTCAGAAGGAAGACAAGGCGTCGCGTCTTGCCGATTTGGGTTTGTTTTCATTTTTTAAGTCGATTTTGGCTTGATTTACCTTGAATCACCTTGATTTACCTCGATTAAGCCGCCCCCTCCGTCCCGGCTTTGTCTCGCTACGCTCGGCTTACCTTGATTTGAGCAGCCACGTCAGGGGAGATGAGGAAGCCATGGTTCATCCACGGGTTTCACAGATTTACACAAATATTGTTTCACTTGGCGAAAATATCGTTGGCCAACGACTAACCATCAACGGCGCGAGGAACTTTGAAGGACAAAGGAATAGCTGTTCCTCATTGCTCAATACTGCCAAAAACGATTTGTGAATGCAAGTTTATTTTTAGTTATTTGTAAGATGTTCAGTCCGTATTGGTTCCGGGGTCGGTTTTTGAGGGCTCTTTTCCGTGACCTGGCGATTATTCCTGCGCTAAGAGCGAAATCGTCTTTCCGGGCGGCACTTCTACGAGGTTGCCGTCCACGTTCAGTGTCACGGGGATGGCGCTTGGGTTGAAGGCGGTTTTGCGGTTTGCGGCGATCACGACGCGCAGTCTGGCCTCTTCGTAATCGAAGAGCCCGATGTTGGTGCAATACCAGACGTCGGGCTTGCCGGAGAGGGGTTTGAAGATGCGCTCCAGGGAGTCCCAATCCTTTTTGTCGTGGAATTCGTAGCTGTGTCCCCATGGGAAAAAGACGCCGGAGTAGTTCTTGTTTGCGTACAATTTTTCGAACTGCCCGGGGATGGAGGGGCCGGTCGCGTACTGGTGTCCTGTGGTGGCCCAAGCCAGTGGCTCGGCTGCGGGAAAACAATTCGCGACGTTCTGCACGGTGCGGCAATAGACGATGCCGAGCTCGCGCAGGATATTGATCACGCGCTGATCGTAGGTGCCGAAGGGATACGCCATGCCGCGCACGGGATAGCCGACGAGATCTTCCAGGGCTTTGCGATCATCCAGCACCTCAAGCGCGATCTGGGAACGGTCGAGCCGTTGCAGCCACGGATGCGTGACCGTGTGGATAGCGACCTCATGGCCACAATACAGATCGGCGACCTCGGAAGCATCGATGACGCTGCGTGAATCGTCGGGCGGCTTTACTCCAGTGCGCCCCAGCGAGCCGGAATTGAGGTTGAAGGTTCCTTTGATGCCCCACTCGTTGAATGCCTGGACCACGCGGCGGTCGTGCACCTGCCCGTCGTCGAAACTGGTGGTGACTGCGATGCGTTTGCCGAGCGGGAAGGGACTGATCTCAATGCGGGGAGGGTTCATTCGGCGGAGATTATTTCGCTTCGCGGGTAAAAGCCAATCAGGAAAAAAGGCGCGCAGTGGCCGGGGTCACTTTGCCGCGACGGGAACCTGGATTGCCTCGGTCTTGATGAAATTCAGCAACACGGGGGCGAGGATCATGCCGGGGATGCCCATCAACTGCTCTCCGAGGATCAAGCCGAGCATGATCAGCCACATGGGGTGGCGGATGCGGGAGCCGATGATCTTGCTGTTCAGGAAATATTCCAGCTTGTGGATCACGACGAGAAAGATAAACGCCTCCAGAGCGAATCGCGGCGAGACGGTGAATGCGATGGCGAGGATGATGGCGTTGCTGATGAGATTGCCGACGATCGGCAGAAGCCCGCAAACAAAAGTAAGGATGATCGCGATCGGCGCATAGCGCATCGAGGTGGCGTAAACAAAAATCGTGGTGAGCACGGTGTTGATGGTCGAGATGATCAACTGCGCGCCCATCACGCGCTCGAAGCTGCGGTACAAGCCGGCAAACCGTTCCGAAATCAACGCGCAGTAAAAGGAATAGAGATCGTTTTTGCCCGGCGGCTGCACGGGTTCCTGGTCGAGTTTCGGGTTGATGAACATCCCGATGCCGACGATCAGCGCCATCAGCGCCAGGACGGATTCCTTGGTGGCGATTTTAGCGAAATTGCCGAGGTAGCCCATGATCTCGTGCACATTATCGAGCGCAAGGCTCTTCAGGCTGTCCACATCCGTGAACGGGAGATCGATGTCGTGCTGGTCCGCAAAGTCAACGATGCGCGGGATCGCGTTGTTGATGATCTCCGGCAGCGCCACCTGGGCGTGCCTCACGAAAAATACGAGAGCGGAGAACGCCCCTGCCAGAATCACGAAGAAGCAGACGATGGCGATCCATTTCTTCCTGAAAAAGCAGAGCTTGGTGAGAAGGAGGTAGGCAAACATCACCGCGAGGAATGGCGTCGCCAGGTGCAGGCATCCCACCAGGATGATGGTGAAAAAAAGGACCAGATAGGAAATGACGACGGGTTTCTTCAAAGCAGATGGATTGGAGGCCGGATGTTAGGCGATGCTTTTGAAAAGTCCAAGCACGACGGCAAGCCGGAGGCTTACGTTACTTATTGCGAGAGCTTTGGTGCGTCCGTCGGCTGCGGATGCGCGGATGCGACCGGCGGCGCGGATGCGGGTTTCTCGGGCAATACGGGGGCTCCGGACATGCCGGCCATGAGGATGCTGCCTTTCATGGACCGCCATGCATCAGGATTGGAGGCTGACTTCGGCGCGGGCTTGTCTGCCTCGGCGTTTAGAGCAGCGATCTCGCGGGAAATGCGCATGGTGGGCGAGTCCTTGTCCGGCGTGGGTTTTGGCAGAGGCTTTGCGGCGGCGATGTGCTCGGAGACGGGCGGCGGCAATTTTTGCGGCTTGAGAGTTTCCTTCGCAATTTCCTTTGAGACAGGAGCGGCAGTCTGTTTTGCGATGGGCGGCGGCGTGCTGCTCACGATGATATCAGGCGGAGGCTCGGGGCGCGGTGGCGGCGGGGCCTTGTATTTGTGCAGGTGAGGAAACTTGTCCGGCGAAATGGTGACGGGAGTGCCGGGGCCGATCTCGTCGTAAAGTGCGATCACATCCTCGGAGCGCATGCGGATGCAGCCCCAGCTCACGGGCCTGCCGAGATTGGTCTCCTCGGGGGTGCCGTGGATGTAGATGCCGCGGGCCTTGGCGTTGTGGTTCTCGTCCTCGAGGCCGTCGAGCCAGATCACACGTGTCACGATCGGGTCGCGGCCGGGGGCATTGACCTGGAGCACTTCGCCGGTGGCGGAGCGGTGCTTGATGACCGCGCCGGGGCTGAGGTCGCCGCCGATCTTGTCGTACACGCGCAGCTTGCCGAGGGGCGTCTTGTAGCTGCCGTAGGAATCGCCCTCGCCGAAGCGCGAGGTGGAGACTTTGTACTTGGCGACCACGCCGCCGTCGCGGAGGACCATCATTTTCTGGTCGGCGACGCTTATCAATATCTCCACCGGGGGTGGGGGCGGCGCCGGGGGTGCGTCGTCCTGCGCCAGGGCGATGCCTGCGACGAGGCATAGCGTGGCGATGACTGCCCGGATGAATTTTGGTGTGGTTGCCTGCACTAAGCGTTTGCTTTAATCCAATTTTTGCGGCTGATCAAGGCTGAAACTTGCCCAACTTCTGGCAGGGATGCGGGGTACTCGAGATTTAGAGAGGCCGAGGGGCGAGGGCGGCAACTGACGGTTGGCAAGGGTTGGCAAGGGTTGATTAGCCATGGCGGGAGAGAAGGATAATGACGAAGCTCGAATGACGAATGACGAAAGAATGACGAAACGCGGGTTTCGATACCGATTGCTGCGTGTGTTGCCGGCATACGAGGCTGGAGCCTCGAAGACAACTGCGTTCCCAGGCTGGAGAGCCTGGGAACGAGGAGGCGGTGAACGAAATCGGGCGCAGGGAATTGAGGGTAGACTGTTTTGGGGGAGTTGGGTACACGGTTATTGAAGCAGGATGTTTTCAATGTCCGGCGGTGGAAATGCCTCGATGTTTTAAAAATTCGGTTTTCGAAGGAATATTATGCGCAAATACTTGATGGGGTTGGTTCTTTTCGCGGTTTTGTCGGCGACGGTTTATTCGCAGGATGCGGCATGGAAGGAGTATGTCCACTCGGACAATCTCATGGCGTTTTCGATGCCGGCTGACCCGACCTACGGCACACAATCCGTGAAAACCAAGATAGGCAAGATTACGATTGAATCCTACATCCTGGAGAACAAAAGCGGAGCGCTGATGGTGATGGTGAATTCGTATCCGGATAGAATCCTAAAATCATCCCCGCAGAAGCTGCTGGCTGCCGGGCGCGATGGAGCGGTGGGGAACATCCATGGCACGGTGGTTTCCGAGAAGCCGATTTCCATCGAGGGCAATCCCGGCACGGAATTCGTGTTCAAGAGCGCCCAATGGCATGGGCTTTACCGCATCTATCTGGTGGGGACGCGGCTGTACCAGCTCGGCGCGCTGTCGCCAGCGGGCGGGGCGGATTTTCCGGACGTGGACAAGTTTATGGATTCGTTCCGGCTGGTGAAGAAATGAAAGGCGGGAGCCTTTCACAGTTCCTAGTTCGAAGTTCCTCGTTCCTAGTTTTTTGAATTTGGCGTCGCTGTGTGTTGAGCAGCTTTTGGTTCAAATTTCGAAGGTTTTGTTCCGGCTGCTTGAATCCACCTTGGATTCTTTGAAGGCTGCGCGGAGGTTGTTCTGGATGTTGGCGCGGGACTGGGCCGGGATGCCGAAGAAGGCGCGGGTGCCATCCTGCATTTCGATGAGGAGCAGTTCGCAGTTCCGCCCGGTGGTGAATTCGAAGTCCTTGATTTCTTTCATCAGCCACTTGTCCTTCTTGAGACCGAAGGCGGCGGAACGCTCGATGTGTTCCTTGTTGAGACGGACCCTGGCATCGACGTTGGCGAGGAGGTATCCGCGCATGGGCATGTAGAGGAGGCCGACGAGGAGGGCAATGCCGACAATGGCGGCTGCAAGCTCCGGATGCCTGACCAGTTCATTCAAGGAATGGAGGGCGATGCCCGATACGGTGCCCATGGCGCCGAAGACGATCACGGCGCGCTTGCGGAGATCGATGGGGCGGCCGCGTTCGTAGTCGGCCCGGGCGCGGCGGAATGCGACGGGCTCGGTCCACTTGGCTTCTATTTTTGTGAAGAGGGACATCTCGGGGCGAAAGGATAAAGTATAAAGGATAAAGGATAAAACGAAAAGATGGTCGCTGACGCCCCTCGTTCGAAGAACAGGTTATGCCGCCCGCCTCCGCCCTCGGCATCTTCTCGCAAAGCCTCGAATTAAGACGCGCTAGCAAGCTCGTAACCACACCGGGTGATTTAGAGGATGGGTTCGACAAATTCTTCAACGCGATGGTTTTCGCGAGTCTTGATGGCTTGCCAAACCGCCGTTCCCGAGTATCTTCGTGGCATGACTTTGAAAGTGCTCATCCATGAGGCGGAGGAAGGGGGATTTTGGGCGGAAGTTCCTGCCCTGCCCGGGTGTGTTTCCCAAGGGGAAACCGCCGAGGAAGTTCGCTCCAATGTGCGGGAAGCTATCGAAGGCTGGCTTCTCGCGGAGGATGATGCAGTTACACCGGTGGGCGCTGATCAAGTAATCGAAGTCGCTGTGTGAAACAGGTATCGGGACGCGATTTTGCCCGTATTGTCCAGCAAAGCGGCTGGACGCTGGCACGCATCAATGGAAGCCATCACATCTTCACCATGCCGGGAAGACGTGAGCGTCTTGTGATTCCGATCCACGGCAATCGACCGCTAAAAACCGGGCTACTGCGTTCGCTCATGAAGCTTGCCGGTTTGCAGGAAAGTGATTTGTGAGTCGTTTGAGTTCGTCTGTAGATTTGACGCAGATTATTCAGAGGATTTGAACAGGAAATAACGGAGGGAACGGAGATCGGGGAAGATTGGGCCGTCGCCGGGCGGGCAAAAGGGGTCCTGATCAACCGCCGGGCCCGTGTCCGGATGGGAACTGGCGGCTGGGTTGGCGACAGTGTCTTTACGAGCTAGTGTAATGCAGTGACTTTGAATCGTTCAGATTAAGCTGACGCTCAACGATATAACATAGTGTAAAATCCATAAAACCAAGCTCGCTTTTATGCCTTAAAGCGTTGAAAATGCACGCTTCAGGCCCCCCAAAAAGAGGAACGCCAAACCTGTCAGAGTCTAGCCTCACTAACGATTTGAATCAATATGGTAAAACGCAGAAAACGAAAAATATCCCCTTTGCAGTCGCACACACCGCAGGGAAATTGGACGGAAACTGTGCTTTGGCAAACACTACTGAAAACCAGAGACCCTAAAAAAGCTGATGTCGTTCAGTCACTCAATAGTTGGATGCCCAAAATTGAAAAGATTCTGGCGAGCGGGGGAACACCACCGACAGCATTTACTCTCCATGACCACGGCCATTCATTTCGTGTGGCGCAAAGGATGGCGGAAGTTATTCCTAACGAGGTCTTAAGCAAACTTTCCGCCTACGAGATAAAAGGGCATGAAAGGTTGACTATAACTACAGGTTGGGCGCCAATAGAAAAAGAAAAAGGCGAATTATTACAAAGCGGACTTTCTGCTTCAGATTCTGGTTCAACGCCCAAAGAGTATTTACCTGCTAGCGACAGGAAAAATCTTGAAGCAATGGATAAAGCAAGAGAAAACATAAGCCGAGAAATGATCAGAACGGTACGTTGGCTTTCTCAGGAGGGAGCTCTTAGGAACGGGCTTGGACGTTTTAGATTTCATATTCCTTATTTCGAATTACCTGGAGGGCGCTCGCTTGTGTTTCTCCATATTAAAAAAACCAGAAATATCTTGGAGGTCCAAAAATTATTGCACGGTCTTTGTGTGTCGCCTCATCAAAACACTCTCTTTAGTTGGAAGGGAATGCTCATAAGGACAGACGATAAGGTCTTTAGTGCCTCACACTCGGATTTCAAATATCCATCGCTTCAGGTTGAACTGGATTTTCACGGGGAAGCGGCGGGATCTCTTTCAATAAGTAGGACTTTGCTGAACTTATCTAATGAAGCCGCCGGCGCCGTAGCCGAGCTAAGAAGCTATATTGGCGAATATGTTCAGCGTTTCATTAAAGGTAATTCGGCGTCCAACTATTCGGTTTTAAATCGGCGCGTTTGTGAGATCGATGACCTCCCGGTTGTGCATCCAAAATGGTGTTTTACGATCGGCAAACAACGCAATGTGAAATGGCGAAACATTGCTTTTCCTATTGTGAGTGGCAACCCTTGGCGCTATAATAATTCTCCCTGTAAGGTTCTTTGGAACGGGAAACCCGTTCAGATTCCGACGCCTCTTAGAGGAACGTATAAAAACGATCAATTCGAGACTATTTCGTTTGGCTCTAGACCAGAAGATTTATAGGTGTAGTTATTTAATGTGTTGAAATGGAGCAAGTTAAGCGAGTATCGGATCAAAAAAATAATGGAGTGCTTTTGTCTGGATCTTACAGCGACGCAAACAGCTT
>Ga0302319_10003714_pt1 | contig 31706 bp, 11 predicted proteins | sample Bog_T0_2_FD_203319 | JGI IMG/M metagenome (GOLD analysis project Ga0302319, IMG submission 203319) | Peat permafrost microbial communities from Stordalen Mire near Abisko, Sweden - Bog_T0_2 | ecosystem: Environmental > Terrestrial > Soil > Wetlands > Peat | place: Sweden: Abisko, Stordalen Mire... | reverse complement strand
TGGAAGGCATCGATTTTTTTCCACTCACCGTGGACTACCGGGAGTACACCTATGCCGGCGGACGCATTCCCGGCGGCTTCATCAAGCGTGAAGGCCGGCCCAGCGAAAAGGAAGTGCTGACCTGCCGCCAGATCGACCGTCCCATCCGGCCGCTGTTCCCGGACGGCTTCCGCAACGAGACCCAGGTCATCGCGCTGGTCTTCTCCGCGGACAAGGAAAATGACCCCGACGTGGTGGGCATCAACGCCGCCGCCTGCGCCCTGGCTCTCTCCGACATCCCCTTCAGCGCCACCGTGGGCGCTGTGCGCGTGGGCCGCGTCGATGGCGAGTTCGTCATCAACCCGACGTATTCGGAGCGCGCAGCCACCACCGTCAACATCATGGTCGTCGGCCACAAGGACGGCATCGTGATGATCGAGTCGGGCGCCAAGGAAGAGACCGAAGAGGTCATCCTGGCCGCCATCGAGTTTGCGCACGTGGAGATCAAGAAGATTGTGGCCGCGATCGACGACCTGGTCGCCGTTGCCGGCAAGCCCAAGCGGGCTTTCACCGCGCCTGTGACCGACGAGGGCTACTACGACGAATTGAAGGCCCGGATCGGCGATCGGCTCAAGGACGCTCTTGACACCAAGGCTCACGACAAGACCGAAAGCTCTGCCTTGGTAAAGCAGATCAAGGACGAGCTGGCGGCCGAGTTGCCCGCCGACGATCCGGCTGCAAAGAAGAGACTGTCCACTTATTACGAATTGCTGCGAGAGCGTACCTTCCGCGAGCAGGTAACGAAGGAGCGGATTCGTCCCGACCGCCGCGCCTTCGACGAGATTCGCGAGATCACCATCGAGACCAGCGTTCTGCCCCGCACGCACGGTTCGGCGCTGTTCACCCGCGGCGAAACGCAGGCCCTGGTGACGGTCACGCTGGGCACCGCCGACGAAGGCCAGCGCATGGAAAACTATGAAGGCGACAGGAAAAAGCCCTTCATGCTGCATTACAATTTCCCGCCGTTCTCGGTGGGCGAAACCGGCCGCATGACAGGCACCGGCCGCCGCGAGATCGGACACGGAGCATTGGCAGAGCGCGCCATCACCGCGGTTCTTCCCACCGCTGAAGAGTCCCCGTACAGCATCCGCATCGTCTCCGACATTCTGGAATCCAACGGCTCTTCGTCGATGGCTTCGGTCTGCGGCGCGAGCCTGGCGCTCTACGACTCCGGCATCGCTCTCAAGGGCTCGGTTGCCGGCGTGGCCATGGGCCTTGTCAAGGAGGGCGACGACTACGCCATCCTCACCGACATCGCCGGCGCGGAAGATCACTACGGCGATATGGACTTCAAGGTGGCCGGAACCCGCAAGGGAATTACGGCGCTGCAGATGGACATCAAGATCGGCGGCCTGACCCGCGAGATTCTTGAACAGGCCATGGCCCAGGCCAGGCGCGGCAGGCTCTTCTTGCTGGACAAGATGGACGCCGTGCTCGACGGACCGCGCACCGAACGCTCGGCCTATGCGCCGCGCATCGAGACGGTGATGATCCCCACCGACAAGATCCGCGATCTGATCGGCAAGGGTGGCGCAACCATCCGCGGCATCATCGAGCAGACCGGCGCCAAGATCGACGTGGACGACACCGGCCGCGTCAGCGTTGCCTCCTGCGACGCCGAGGGCCTGAAGAAGGCGCTCGAGATCATCGGCAACATCACCGCCGTGCCGGAGATCGGCAAGGTTTACCTGGGCAAGGTGGTTCGCCTGGCCGAGTTCGGCGCGTTTGTCGAGCTTTTTCCCGGCACCGATGGCCTGCTGCACATCTCCGAGATCGCAGAGCATCGCGTGAAGGAAGTGAAGGACGAGCTGCGCGAGGGCGACCAGGTGATGGTGAAGGTTCTGGCCATCGAAGGCAACCGCATCAAGCTCAGCCGCAAGGCGCTCATCAAGGAGCAGAAGGCCAAGCTGGTCCATTCGGCTCCTCAGGAAGCCGAAGCGGCGGAGGATGCCGCATCGGAGGCTCCAGCCACGCCGGCGCCACCGGCCCGGCCTCGCCACGAGTTCGACGAGCGCCAGCCGAAGTCAAACCAGAGCACCATCCTCATTGAAGGCGGAGACGATTTCGAAGAGGAAGGCGGCGAGGAATTCGACGAAGAGAACGAGCCGAACTTCAACCGCGTTGAAGGTGCGCCGGTAGCTGTCGGCCAGGCCGTCGGCGCTGGCGGAGGTCCGCGGCCGCAAGGCGCCAACAACAATCGCCGCCGCCGGCGGCGCCGGCCAGGTGGCCCCGGTGGTGGACGTGGGCCAGGCGGCGCTCAGGGATAACGGATCGGTGCAATCGAAGACAAGAGAATGGCCCGGACCAAGCGTCCGGGCCATTCTGCGTTTGGTGGTAGATGCGGCTTTAGTCCATAACCTGCACGCTGGCCCGTTCGTGTGCTTCAACGAGCGCCAAGGGGCGGCTTGCGCGCTTGCCGCTTTGTCCGCGCTTGCCGTCGGCGCCGTGCTTGGCGTCGTACATGCGCAGATCGGCGGCGATGCAGAGCGATTCAATCTCCCGCGCGTCTTCAGGAAAAATCGCCATGCCGACACTGGCGCCCACGCGCACCGTGTGCTCGCCGAGTTCCATCGGTTCCTCGAGCAGCTCCATCAGGGACCGGCCGACCTTCAAGGCATCGGCGCGACTGGTTGGTTCCTCAAGGATCACCGAGAACTCATCTCCGCCGGTCCTTGCCACCGTGTCTGAGCGGCGCACGCGCGAAGAAAACAGGCTTGCGACCTCTTGTAGCACCAGGTCGCCCACATGGTGGCCCAGGGAGTCGTTCACTTGCTTGAAGTGGTCCAGATCGATCACCAGCAGGGCTGTCTGCGCCTCGCATCTGCGCGCCCGCTCCACTGCGCTTGCCAGCCGGTCCTGGTAGAGCCGCCGGTTGGGCAGCCCCGTCAGGTGGTCGTGCAGCGCCAGGTGTTTGTTGTGTTCAATCTGGTCTTCCAGAAGAAGCAGAATCATGCCGACAGCGACCACATACTTGGGCAGATTCCATACCTCGTTCTCAACATGGATCGAAGGCCAGAGACTGAACATGACCGGTGCAACAGAAAATACATTGGCCCACGCAAAAAATCCGGCAATGGTGACGAATGCCCCGGCAGTGGCACGCCGGTAGGCATACCAAAAATGGATGCAGCAGCCGATATAGACGGTGAACAGAACCGCGTTCAGCGCCAGGTCGCCGCCGTTGCCAGGCCGGTGTTGAAACTCGAGCAAAAACGCGGTCAATGCGCAATAAAGGCCGATTGCCGTCCAGCGAAGCGGGCTGTCGATCCTGTCTCTGGTGATGAGGGTAATGGCCAGGGGCATGGCGCCGAACAGCACCGCGGCCAGGTCGAGGCTCCATGCGGGCACGGGGCTCACGATTGTCAGGGCAATGTAGAGCGTGTTGGTGGCAATCAGAGCCAGAAGAATCCAGCGGCTGGAGCCTACCTGACGGTAGGGGACTGAGGCCCACATGAACAGCACGCCGGCCCAGGTCAAGGCGGCAGTTCCAACAATGGTCGCCAGAATTCCCCACGCGCCGGGAACGGTCAGGAAAAGAAATGCGGCAAAGTGAATGGAGATCATCATCCACCCGGTCAGCCAGATCTTCGAGATGTGGGTCTGGTTGCGGCGAGCCACGGACGCAAACGCGGCCGTAAGAAGACCCACGGCTGCCAGATCCGGAAGCTCACTCCAGTTCACCACACACACCTCAGGCGGAATCTCAATCAACTACTAGCATCGGCCATTCGTTGCAGATTACCATGACTCTTTAGTACGAAAGGAAGTACTTCCGGGTACACTCGAGTAACTCAGAGGCGGGTGGATACCCGGTTATCGATTGGGTAACCGGCCTTGCGTTTGGCCCCCTTTACGCGCAACATCTCTACTAGACTCAAAACGATGGCAGCCAGCATGTACATTGTTGTCGAAGGGGAAGACCCCGGCTATGACATCTTCGTCAACGGCCAGGCCCTCGCCCGCAACGAGGATGCCCTGGAACGCCTGGCCCAGCGGCTGCATGTGACACCGCTGCTGGAATTCTTTTCCGCGGATGAGAACTCCATGGCCTTGTTGCTGGAGCAGGGCGTCGCCAGTCCTGACTGGGCGCGCCACCTGCCGGAGCCACAGTGGTACGACGCCCAGGATGGCCTGGCCACGGTGTGCGCGCTACTCGACTTTCTCACCGCGAATCCCGTCGCGCTGGGCTCGGAGACGCAGCCTGTCCAGGTGGAGCTCCGTGAGTATGAGCGCGTCCTGCGCAAGACCGGCTCCCACGGCCTGCACTGGCACATCGAGTTGAGCTGGCGCTAACCTCAGCGCGAAATCAACTCTTCGTCCTTGGGCGCAAAGATGTTTCCCAGCCGCCTGATCTGCGCCCCCACGCCGCGCAGCTTCTCCTCGATGCGCTCATAGCCCCGATCCATGTGGTACACGCGGTCCAGAATGGATTCGCCGTCGGCTACCAGCGCAGCCAGCACCAGGGACGCCGAGGCGCGCAGGTCGGAGCACATGACGGCCGCGGCCGAGAGCCTGGCCGGGCCGCGTACCGTGGCCGTGTTTCCATCCACTTTGATATTCGCGCCCATCCGCACCAGCTCCTGCACATGCATGAAGCGGTTCTCGAAGATGTTTTCCTTCACCTGGCTTACGCCTTCGGACTGCGTGGCCAGGGCCATGTACTGCGCCTGCATATCGGTGGGGAAGCCGGGAAATTCTTCGGTGGAAATGTCGGCCGCGCGCAGGCCGCCGTCGGCGCGCACGCGCACGGAGTCGGGCCCGAGCAGGTCAACGCGCACCCCCGTCTCTTCAAGCTTGGCGATCACCGCGCCCAGGTGTCCGGGATTGCAATTGGCCACAATCATGTCGCCGCCAGTGATAGCGCCGGCGATCAGAAACGTCCCCGCCTCGATGCGGTCGGGGTTGATGCGGTAGCGCGCGCCGTTGAGCCGCGTCACGCCCTGGATGCGCATGGTCGAGGTCCCGGCCCCCTCAATCTTTGCGCCCATGGCGGTCAGCAGCGCGGCCAGATCGACGACCTCCGGCTCGCGCGCGCAGTTCTCCATCAGGGTCTCGCCCTCGGCCAGAACCGCGGCCATCAGCAGATCCTCGGTGCCGGTCACCGTGATCTTGTCGAAGACCAGGTGAGCGCCGCGCAGCCGTGCGGCGCGAGCCTCCAGGTAGCCGTGCTCCTGGGTGATGGTGGCGCCCATCTTTTCCAGGCCTTTGATGTGGAGATCGATCGGCCTTCCACCGATGGCGCATCCGCCGGGCATGGCCACCCGCGCCATGCCGCAACGGGCAATGAGCGGACCCAGCACCAGGGAACTGGCGCGCATGGTTTTTACAATTTCGTATTTCGCTTCCGGGTCGGAGAGTGTGCGGCAGCAGATCTTGGTGCGGTGCTGCGCGCGCCCATAGCCCAGCTCGACTTCTGCGCCCATCGAGACCAGCAGTCTCCGCTCGGTCTCGATGTCCCGCACCTGGGGAATGTTTTCCAGGATGACCTCTTCCTCGGTGAGGATGGCCGCCGCCATGCACGGCAACGCCGAGTTCTTGGCCCCCGACACGCGAACCGTGCCGAGCAGCGGATTGCCGCCGCGAATGACAAATTTATCCATGAATGATAGAAGTCTCCAGGAATCCAGTGTAAATCGAGGCGGTAGACGGGCAGGGAATTGGATGACCGACCGGATCTGGAACGACTTCCAGACCGATTACGGCCTGACGCTGCCCGACGAGCAAGAATTCCTGCATAGGGTTCGGATGATGGTGCTTTATTCAGCCTTTCCGGCTACACCGATTTCAGCCACCCTCAGGGATCAGAAAGATAAGATGAACGAAAATGCCGTTGACGATCAGGTTCAAGTAAAGGCTCAGAAAGGTCAGAAGCGAAATATAGAGGACGTAGCCAAGGACCCGCGCCCAACCAGGATTGGCGACAGCAATTGGGAACCTTGAGGGCACGACTCGAAAACAAACCAGCAGAATCCAAATCAGCAAGATTAGCTGAGAGACTGCCCAGTTCGAAAGGAATGCCCTCGGACTATTCCTTTCGCCCCAAACAGTTTGTCCGCTCGGGGCCGTCGTGCCTCCCTATACCCGTAATGGCAGCAGGCGCAAGCGCGTACGCATTGGATCAACCGTAATCAATGCGCCCGCTTCCAGCTCCGAAGCCATTTGTTTCAGTGCCCCAACCACCTGCCGCCCAACCGCTTCCAGGCTGACATCGTCGGCCCGAATCTGAACGACGCTTGGTTTCCCACCATGGGTAACAGCGAGGATTGCGCTGAAATCCAGATTGTGCGTGAGCACCACGTAGCCGTTCGCGGTGGCGAATGCCATGATCTCCGAGTCAGGCGCCGTAGCCGGTCCTTGATTCGACCAGTGGAGCGCTTCAATGCCCGAGTCCACAAGAAAGGCCACCCACCGTGGTGACAGATTCATATCTACGATGAGCTTCATGCCGTGGCGATCACGACCTCGCGCTCTTCCGCAAGCCATGCAGCGTAACGAACAGCCTGCAGGATGTCCTCGCGCTCCAAATAGGGATAACTGGCCAGCAATTCATCCACGCTATGCCCCGCACCGATCTGTCCAACCACCATGCCGACTGTGACACGCATGTCGCGAATGCAAGCCTTGCCGCCCATGACAGCAGGATTCTGGGTGATGCGATTCAGTTCGCACATGATTCACTCCTCTTACAGCTCCAGCACATTATCCTCGACCGCCAGCCGCACATTGCCGTCGGATTTGGCCAGCCGCCGCACTGCTTCGGGCTTGTCGACCCGTGCTTTCAGCATCACCAGCGCCACAGGCACGCTGCGTCCGGCGCTCTTGATGGTCTGCACCGCTGTCTCGCGATCGATCTTGCAGGCGCACATCAGGATGCGGATGCCGCGCTCCACCAGCTTCGAGTTTTGCATGTGCACGTTGACCATCAGGTTCTCGTACACGTAGCCCAGCCGCGTCATGGCGCCCGTGGTGATCATGTTCAGAACCATCTTCTGGGCGCTGCCGGCCTTCATGCGGGTTGAACCGGAGATTACCTCGGCGCCGACCTCGGCAACGATGACGATGTCCGCGGCCGCGGACAGCGGCGTGTCGTGGTTGCAGGTGACCGCGGCAGTATGAGCGCCGCGAGCGCGGGCATAGGCCACGGCGGCGACCACGTAGGGCGTGCGGCCCGAGGCGGAGATCCCCACCACCACATCCTTGCGCGTGGGGCGGCGTCGGGCAATGTCGCGCTGGCCCAGTTCTTCCGAGTCCTCGTTGACCTCGACCGCAGAAGCCAGGGCCTTGGGTCCGCCGGCCATGATGTACTGCACCTGCCCGGGAGCGGTGGAGTAGGTGGGTGGGCACTCGGAGGCGTCGAGAGCCGCAATGCGTCCGCTGGATCCGGCGCCAATATAGATGAGCCGTCCGCCGTCGCGCAGGCTGCGGGCCACCTGGTCGATGACCGCTGCAATCTCCGGAATCGCCTTCTTCACCGAAGCCGCAACCTTCGCATCCTCGTGATTGATGATGCGCGCGATCTCCAGTGCGGACTTGGTGTCAAAGCCTTGAGATGCCTCGTTCTGGCTCTCGGTGGTCAGTTGCTGAAGCAGGGAGGCCTGGTCTTTCTTGATGTCGTTGGTTTGGCTGCCGGCCGTCTCCTGCATCGTCGAGCTGGTTAGCATGCGTATGTCCCCAACATCCGATTGTATCTGGAAACCTGAAAAGTCCCGAGAGAATTCTCTGGGAACGGTATCCTAAGCGCCACGATTAGGAGGGGGCTTACATAGGAGGCGGCTTACAGCGCTTTGCGGATGCAGTCATGGAATGCGGGACGAACCTCGCGGATGAGCTGGCTGCTCCGGTCGGGCCAGGTACGGTTGGTCAGCAGCACCACGGCAACCTCCGCTTCCAGGTCGATCCACAGCGAACAGCCGCTGAATCCCAGGTGGCCAATGGAGCGGGAAGAGAAGCAGCTCCCCGAAGACGATTCCTGCGAAGGCGTGTCCCAGCCAAGCGCGCGAGAGCTGCCCTCCGGACTCTGGCGCGTGGCGAAGACCTCGACGGTCTCCTTGTCGAATAGCCGGGGTTTGCCCGCTTGGCCGTTCCCTGAGCCCGCTGTCAGAATCTCAAGGGCAAAACGCAATAGGTCCGGAACGTTGGAGAAGAGCCCGGCATGGCCGCCTGCGCCTTTCAACAGCCATGCGTGCTCGTCCTGCACTTCGCCCTGGATGCGCCGATGGCGCAGAACATGATCCTCCTCGGTGGGAGGGATCGCAGCGCGCGCGGCGGCCAAGGGGCAGAATCCTGTGGCCTTCAGTTCAAGCGGCGTGAATATCTCGCGTTTGACCCAAGTTGCCAGGTACTCACGCGTCAGCACCTCCAGCGCCTTGCCCAGCAGAATGAATCCAGGATCGGAGTACTCGGCGTGTGTTCCCGGTTCGGCCTCTAACGGCAGCTCCAGGCAGGCGCGAAACAGCGCAGCGGGGGTGGACGCGGTGCGGTAGAGCTCTACGTGGCCGGGCAGCCCGGAGTTGTGCGCCAGCAGGTGGCGCAGAGCGACGTGGCGTGCGTTTTCCCGCCGCGAGCGGCCCACCACAAAGCCCGGCAGCAACTCGCCCAGCGGCATTTCGATGTCGAGCACGCCGCGCTGGTAGAGCAGCATCGCCGCGGCCGTTGTAGCCGCCACTTTGGTAAGGCTGGCCACGTCGTACACTGTCGCTGGAGTTACAACGGGAGCGTCCTCTTCATAGGTAAAGTGCCCCAGCGCATCCTCGAGCACAACCTTGCCACCCGCCACGACGCCAAAGGCGCAGCCGGGAAAGGCGCGTGCAGCGATTGCATCATTCAGCACCTTGTAAACGGCCGCGAACCGGCCGGCTCGACCAGCGGAAGAAGGGGCGGACGTGGTGATATCGGTTGCCAAGGCTTTCCTGCATCGTATCGCGAATTGAGGATCGCCGCAGTGAGCTGACCTTCATTTTTCTCAACCCATGACGTGAAGAAAGCCCCCCGGCCCAATGGCCGGGCGCTATCCTTAAGGTCAGGCAGCGAGTCTATCCAGAAAACAAGTGCTCACGGAGGGTTGGATGCGCGCATGGAGCAGGGTATTGACGTTCGCGGCAGCGGCGGTTCTGGGATCGGCCTGCTCCATACCATGTGTTGGCCAGAGCGACCCTTCGCAGGTTCCTGCCGCAACCACTCCGGCAACATCCAGCGCACCGGCGAACCAGGCGATCACTGCGCCCGCAACCACACCACCCGAGGCCGCATCCGCTGACGCGCAGCCTGCCGCAGGGCCACATAAGACCTACATCGTCCCCGCCGGTACCAAGGTCCTGCTGCAACTGCGCAGCGCCATCAACACCAGCAGCGCCAGACCCGGCGACGGCGTTTACCTCGCCTCCACTTTTCCCGTCGTGGTCGGCAATCGCGTCATGATTCCCGCCGGGGTTTACGTGCAGGGAGTGGTGGATCGCGTGGCCCGCGCAGGCCGCGTCAAAGGCAAGTCGCAACTTGACATGCATTTCACTTGCATCATCTTTCCCAACGGCACGGTGGTGGAGATTCCAGGCCTCGTCAACAGCCTGCCCGGCGCCAGCAAGCAATCGGTCAAGGATGACGGTGAAGGGACCATCGAACAGAATCCCGACAAGGGACGGCATGCCGGCGAAGTGGCCAAGATCGCCATCCCCACCGGAGGAACCGTCGGCTCCATCGGCGGTCTCGGGGCAGGGCATCCACTTGCCGGAGGCCTGGCCGGAATCGGCGCCGGTGTGGCAGCCGCCGGCCTTGTCTCGCTCTTCACCCGCGGCGCGGACGTCAACATCCAGAGCGGAACCCAGTTGGAGATGGTGCTGCAGCGCCCGCTTGTTCTCGAAGAAGAAAACTTGACCGGCGCCGCCCCCACTCTCATTCCCTCTGCAAACCAACCGAGACCTCTCGACAAGCCGAGCCGCTCCCAGATGCTTTGCCCTCCCGGCAGCCTGGGCTGTAATTAATGCGGTACAAGGGTAACGTGACCTGAAGAGCCAGAATGGCGCTTTTTCCCTTTCAGTCAGACCCGCCTTGGCATTCGGCACTGCATCCCGGTTCATAGAAAAGCAACATCCAAGACGTCTATTTGGTGGTCTGAGTCGCTTTTTCGCGGGATCAAGGTCACTCCCTGCGCACAACGGCGCCGACAGCAACCCGATTTTGCTCCCTGGTTCGCGAAGTGCCCGATTCAGGGCCTATGCGCGCGATTGCCATGCGCCCGGCCGCTCCCATCTTGTCCCTGAAAACCTGTCTCCGGCTCACAAAAGCCGCCCGCGATTCACCGAGCTTGCCCACGCCTTCTCCGGTCGGCCCCCCCCTGGCGGGGCACTGGAAAAGTGTTACTTTTGATACATAAAACAGTGTTACCTTTTACAAAATAAAGGACAACAAGATATCGCTGAATTCCCCAGGCTTCTAAGAATTCACTTGCTTTTCTATTTTACGAATGCTTAAATCCGAGTTCTCCGTACTTGCATGCCACATCCTGTCAAATATATCTGGGGTTCACAACATGGCCGCTATTCCTCCACTGAAAGCGGACACAAAAACCATCCGGAAAATTCCATGATTCATTTGGATTGAGTTTGTCGCGTACAGGGGAGAGAAGAAATCCGTGCGGCTTCGGGAGGTCTCCCATCTTGCCAGCGCGGACTGAAAGCCTTGGAGGGTTGCCCGATGTCCAGCCGTGGAGTGAATCTCGTGTGGAAGTCCCAGAATTTGTTTCTCGTGTCGCTGATGGCGATGTTCAGCCTGTTTTCTCCGGCCTTCGCCTCTGCTCAAACCACGGTTTCGAACTCTACCTACAATCTGGGGAATGTCGCCATCAACTCGACTGGCGCAACCCACACGGTGAGTCTCAAGAACACGGGGGCGTCCTCGGTCACTATCAGCTCGGTCACGGCCGGAGGCCCATATGGCCTGCCCACGGCCGCAACATCGCCGTGCGGCGCCTCGCTGGCCGCAGGCGCCAGTTGCAACATCGGCATCAATCTCAGCCCCACCGCGCTCGGCGCCCAGCCGGCGGGCACGCTGACCATCACCAGCAGCTCGCCCAGCAGCCCCAACACGGTAGCGTTGAGTGGAAACGGTGTCGTCCAGTCGCTGGCGTCGCCCTCCTCGGAAGCTTTTGGCAATGTAGCGGTCGGCGCCACCAGCGCGGCCAAGACAGTAACTTTCTACAACGACCTGCTCACCTCGATTACCGTTTCACCGATCTCCGTTGCTTCGCCCTATTCCATTTCTGCTACTACCTGCGGCACTACGCTGAACGCGAGTTCAAATTGCACCATCTCGCTCACGGTGACGCCCACTGCGCTAGGCAATGTCGCGGCCACTTCGGTGTCCATTGCCAGCAGCGCCGCCAACAGCCCGGTCACCGTGGCGCTGACCGCTGCTGGAGTTGCTCCCACCACCGTTTCGCCCACCACAGTAGCCTTTGGCAACGTCGTGCAAGGCCAGCCCAGCCTGGCCAAGACCGTTACGCTCTACAACAACGAAGCCACGGCGCTGACCATCTCCTCGATCACGCCATCCACCGGCGTGGTCGTGAACGGCGGCGCGCCGACCGCTTGCGGATCTTCGCTTGCCGCCGGCGCCAATTGCACCATCTCACTCACATGGACGCCCGCGGCTGTGGGAGCGCTCACGGGTGGTTCGCTGACCATCAGCACCAATGCGTCCAACAGTCCGCTTGTTGTGCCGCTGACCGGCGCCGGCACGGTGCAGGCTTCCGCTTCGCCCACGGCCATCAACTTCGGCAACGTGGTGGTGGGCGCAACCAGCGCGCTGAAGACCGTCACCCTGACCAACTACCTGCCGACAACCCTGACCGTCTCCTCGTTGACTGTTACCGCGGCCAGCCCCTATGTGATCGATCCATCCTCGACCTGCCTGACACCCACGGTGGCCGCCAACGGCGGAACCTGCACCGTCAATCTCACCGTGACGCCAAGCGCAACAGGAGCGCAGCCCGCCGGCACGCTGACCATCACCGATAGCGCCAGCAACAGCCCGCAGACAGTGACGCTTTCCGCTACCGGAATTGCTTCGGTGGTGTTCTCGCCCACAGCGATCAACTTCGGCAACGGCGTAGTCGGCGTCGCCAGCGCCGCCAAGACCATCCTGGTCACCAACAACAGCACCAGCGCGCTGACCTTCTCGAGCAATGTGTTTAACGGGCCATTTGTGCTCGACACCACCGCCACCACATGCCCGGTCGCGGGCGGCGTTCTCTCCGGTTCCCTGGCTGCGGGCGCACACTGCAACATCGGCCTCGATTTCAAGCCTACGGTAACCGGGGCGACCAGCGGTGGACAGATTACGGTCATTGATTCCGCGCCCAGCAGCCCGCAGGTTATTACGCTCTCCGGCGTCGGAGTGATCGCCGCCACGGTTTCGCCCACTCCGCTGGGCTTCGGCAACCAGGTCGCGGGAACAACCAGTGCCGTGAAGAACGTGACGCTGACCAACCATGAAGGCGCCTCGATCAACCTGACCACCATCGGCACCTCGCTGCCCTACGCCATTGTTGCGCCCACCAGCGGCACCGCCTGCGTGACCGGGGGCAGTCTTGCGTCCGGCGCCAGCTGCACATTCGGCGTGACCTTTGCGCCCACGGTCACGGGTGCGGCCGCGGCCAACTCGGTCACCGTCACGGACACCGCCTCCAATACCCCGCAAATCGTGACTCTCACCGGTTCCGGGGTTGTTGCCGTGACCCTTCCGTCGGCTCTGGCGTTCGGCAACGTGGTTCTCCATCAAATGGCAGAGAAGAATGCCACGCTCGTGAACAACCAGAGCACCTCGCTCACCATCGCGTCGATCTCCGGCTTCACCGGCGGCTACAGCCTTGACGCGACGCAGACCACCTGCTCCACCTCCACTCCCTTGCTTGCCGGGAAGAGTTGCGTCATCGGCGTCGACCTGACGGCCACCACGCTTGGAACGCAGCCCGCGGCCTCGTTCACGGTCGCCTTTGGCGGCGGCGTTAGCTCGGCCACCGTCAGCCTGACGGCCAGTGCGCTGCCGCCCGTGTTCCTCTCGCCCTCATCCGTGAGCTTCCCCACAACCTTTGTCGGCGTGCAGAGCGGTCTCAAGACGGTGCTCCTGACCAATGAGCAAAATGTCCCGCTCACCATCACGTCAGGAAACATCATCGGCGCCGATCCCAGCGACTTCTCCGTGGGCGGAACCTGCCCCACCGCGCCTCAAACTCTGCCTGCAACCAAGTCCTGCACCATCGACCTGTACTTCACCCCCGGAGCCTCCGGAGCCAGAACCGCCACGCTGAGCATCGTCGACAACGCCTTCGGCAGCCCGCAGACGCTCGCGCTCAGCGGCAACGGCAACGCGCCGGTGGTTGTCTCGCCGGATACGACCCAGACCTTTACCTCCAACGTGGGCACCACCAGCGCCTTCAAGACCTTCACGATTTACAACGAGCAGACCACCATCCCGCTGCATATTTATAACTTCAAGCTGACCGGCCCGTTCATCCAGACAGCGACCACCTGCCCCATTTCTCCAGCCGCGCTGGGCGGAACAGGCGCAATTGCGTCCTGCACCCTCGCGGTTGAATTCGATCCCACCATCGGCGGCGTCACCGACGGCCAGCTGCAGGTCCAGGACGACGCCGCGACGACTCCGCAGGTGGTCAACCTTACCGGCACAGGCACCAACCCGCTTACCGTTTCGCCAACCGCGCTCTCCTTCAGCGCACAGACGGTAGGAACCGTGAGTGCGTCCAAGCTGGTCACGCTGACCAACCACGAGTCGCAATCGGAGACCTTTACCGCCGTAGCGGCCGGCAGCCTGGCCGCCGCCGATTACCAGTCCAGCACCAACTGCGCCACCGGTGTCATCGCGGCCCAGTCCTCGTGCCTGATCTATGTCAACTTCTCTCCCACCTCGGTCACTCCCAGCACCACACGCGGCGGCTCGCTCTCGGTCGCGGATTCGGCGCCCGGCGGATTGACGCTCGTGGTGTCTCTCACCGGCTCTGCCACCTCTACGCCTCCGGCCCCGGCCGTAAGCTCGGTGTCGCCTGGAGCGGGAGCGTCCGGCACGGTCGTGCCCGTGGTGATTACTGGCAACGGCTGGACCCATTTCACCAATGCTTCGGTGATCAAATTCGTCGAGCAGACTAACACCGCCGTTGCCTGCAACATCGCCGTCAGCGGTGTAACGGCAACCAACGCCAACACCCTCAACGCCACGCTGACGCTGAGCGGCGGCGTCTATGGCGGCTGCAATATCTCGGTTCAAACCCCGAAGTCGGGCGGAGGCACGGAAACCGCTTCGCTGATTTCGGCATTCAACCTCGCCGATCCCACCCTGCAGCACACCATCACCGCCGTCAGTCCGGCCTTCGGCATTCAAGGCCAGACACTGAACGTGGCTATTACCGCGGTAGGCACCCACTTCATCCAGGGCACCACCATCGCCAACTTCGGTGACGGCGTCAGCATGAATTCGCTGACGATCACCAGCCCGACCACCGCAACGGCCAACATCACCATCAGCAACACCACCTACATCGGCTACCGCACCGTAACCATGCAGACCGTCGGAGAGTTTGCGATTTCGCAGCTCACGGCGCAGAACAACCCCATCTTCCAGATCGGGAAGAACAACTCCTCTCTGGTAAGCGTGACCCCGAATGTGGAACCGCAGTCCTTCAGCGGTCAGATCACCATCAATGCGGCCGGCACCCACTTCCTGCAGAGCGCCACGACGGTTGCGATCGGCGGAGTCATCGTGGGCTCTGTCAACGTGATCAACCCGACCCAGGCTGTGGCCGAAGTTGCCATCCCCGCCACTGCTCCCATCGGCGTCCAGAACGTGCAGGTAGCCACAGGCGGCGAGATCGAGAATCTGATCAACGCCTTCACCATCACCGGCTCCACGCCTGCGCTCGTGTCTGTGGTGCCCAGTTCCGGCGTCCAGGGACAGAACAATCTCGACGTCATCATCACCGGCAACGCCTTTACGACTTTCAACGTGGGAGCCCTGTCGTCCGAATTCACTGGCGAAATCACGGTGAATTCCACGACCGCTCTCACCGCCCACACCGTGGACGCCAACATTTCCATCCACGGCGACGCCGTCGTGGGTCCGATCGTCGCGACCCTTGTCAACGGCACCACCAACTTCCCCTTCACCTTCAGCGTCACGCCATCGAGCGCCTCCATCGTCAGCGTCTCGCCCTCCTGCATCCCGCAGGGCGGCCAGTTGACCCTGAACATTCTCGGCTCGAACACCAGCTGGGTACAGGGCACCACCACGGCGACTTTCTATCCGGAATCGGTGCCCACTCCCGGCGTGGACGAAGTCACCATCACCGACGCTACCCACGCGCAGCTCGCCGTTGCCGTGCCCACCACCACGCCTCCGGGCAACTACGGCTTCTACATGGCCACCGGCGGACAGGTCGTCAGCGCCTCCATGTGCGTCACGGCCAACACGCCCACTCTCACCATGAGCCCGGCCAACGGCCTGCTGCCCACGGCGCCTGCCGTCAACAGCTTCACGGTCAACTTCACCGGCCAGTTCACCAACTGGGGCGCGACCACTCTGCCCGTCATCGCCGGCGAGGGCGTCACCCTGTCCAACTTCCAGATCCTCAGCCCGGTCAGCGCCAGCGCTACCCTGACCATCATCGCGAGTGTCAACGGCACTCCCACGGCGACCGGTCAGAGGCTTGTCACCTTCACCACCGGCGGGCAAATCGTCACCACCATCTTCAACGTCACCCAGACGCCCGTCGGCCTCATCTACATCACTCCCGATCACACCGCACCCAGCACCACGGTCAACGTGGCGATCACCGGCTTGAACACGCACTTCACCGCCGGAACCACGCAGGTTCTCTTTGGGCCGCAGATCACGGTCAACTCCGTCACCGTGACCGACGCAACCCACCTGACAGCCAACATCAGCACCAGCTACCTGCTCTCGAGCGTGCTCACCCCGTCCCCGTCCGGATGGCAGACGATCTTCGTCAACACCGGCGCGGAACAGGTGCTGGGCGGCTTCCTGGTGGATTATCCCGCCTTGCCGAGCCTGGTCAGCGTCAGTCCCTCCAGCGGCGCACAGGGCGCAACCCTGAGCGGCGTAGTCATTACCGGCAACTTGACCACTTGGCAACAGGGGGTAACGCAAGCCATTCTGGGCGCCGGCGTCAGCATCTCCAACCTCGTCATCAACAGCCCCACCCAGGCCACGGCCACCATCGCCATCAGCCCCACCGCGCCTGTCGGCGGCAACACCGTCGTCATGTACACCGGCTCGCAGATTGTCAGCGGCAGCGGCTTCAGCGTGATCCCCAGCGCGTCCTACATCCAGAGCGTCGAACCCAACTTCGTCTGCCCATCGTCGTTTACCAACAACATCGCCGGCTTCAACTGCTCGCCGGGAAGTGCGCCTACCGGCGTTCCGGTTGTCGCGCAACTGCAAACGGTCACCCTGAACATCGTCGGCGTGGGCACGCACTGGCTACAAGGCGAGACCACGATGAACTTCGGCTACGGCGTCGTGACCGATCTGCTCACCGTCTCCAGCCCGACCACGGCGCAGGCGCAGATCACCGTGCTCTCCGTCGCCGCGGTTGGCTTCTCCACCCTGACTGCAACCACCGACGGCGAAGTTGTGTACCTGCAACAGGCCATCGACATTGAAGACGGATCGCCGATCCTGCTGGCCTTCTCACCCAGCGGCGGCGAACAGGGGACAAGCACGACCTTGCAGCTCCTGGGCCGGTTCACGCACTTCAACCAGGCCACGACGAACGTCGCCTTCAACCAGGACATTGCGGTCAACTCGATCAACGTGATCGACGACGAGAACATGACCGCGAACATCACCATCAGCCCGCTGGCCTATGTGGACTTCAGCAATCCATGCGGTCATGTCGTTACCATTACCACCGGCAACGAGCAGGTCTTCAGCGACCCGCCGACGCTGAACAACTTCTGCGTCGCGCAAGGCGCCGAAGAAATTACGCTGGTCAACCCGGCACAGGGCACGCAGGGATCCACCGAGACCCTCACCATCACCGGCTCGGCCACCGACTTTGTCAACGGCGAAACCCAGGTCAGCTTCGGCGACGGCGGCATCAGCTTCGGTACGGTTGTGGTCACCAGCCCCACCACCCTCACGGTTCCCGTCGCCGTATCCACCTCGGCCAGCGTGGGCTTCCACACCGCAACCGTCACCACCCTCGGCGAAGTAGCTACCCAGCAGTTCGCATTTACGGTGAGCCCGGGCGTAGCTACGCTCAATGAGGCCATCCCCAACCAGGCCGAGCAGGGCGCGCCGATCGTCACCAGCCCAACCTGCTCGACCCTCCCGTCCTGTGTGGTCAGGCTCATCGGCCAGTACTCGCACTTCAACGCCAACTCGACGGCCACCATGGGCGCCGGAATCACCATCAACTCCGTCGCCAACGTGAGCGCCACGGAAGAAGACGCGAGTATCAGCATCGATCCGCTGGCTTACACCGGCGGCCGCCTGGTTACGGTCTCCAGTCCCGGTGTACCTTGCAGCGATCAGCCGCCGGTTACCACCGTTGGCGTCACCTACCAGGGCTGCGCGCCTGGCCAGACCACCGGTACCGGCACTGAAATTGTCACCGCCTACGTGTTCACCGTCATTCCCGGCCCGGCGATCATCGAAGCTGTTAAACCCAACACCGGCAACGAAGGCCAGGAGGTGGTCTTCAACATCAGCGGCTCGGCCACCCACTGGGCGCAGAACTTCACCCAGTTCTACATCGCCGGCGGCGGTTCCGACCTGACCATCAACTCCGTGTTCATCAACAGCGCCACAAGCGCCACGGTCGACATGAACATCTCGCCCACCGCCAACCCCGGCGCGCGCTCCATCTACATGGTCACCAACGGTGAATCCCTCACCGATAGCGGCGCATTCGTCGTCACCGGCGGTGTCCCGGTGATTACGTACCTCAGTCCCAACAGCCAGCAGAACCCCGCCGGCGGCACCACCGGTCTCGAAGTGGCCATCCATGGCCTCTACACCAACTGGACGCAGGGTGTCACCACGGTCAACTTTGGCCCCGGCATCGTCGTCGATTCCTACCAGGTTGACGACGCCACGGACATTGAAGCCGTAATCGACATCGCACCCGGCGCCCAGCCCGGCTACCGCACGGTTGTGGTACAGACCGGATCGCAGGGTCTCACGGGCAACTTCAACGTCACGGTGCCCGCGGCTCCGCCTAAACCGTACATCTGGTACGAGTCGCCAGGTTCGGCGCTCCCAGGCCAGACATTGACCGTGACCATCTATGGCGCCTACACCGATTGGCAGCCCGGTACGGGTCCGGCTTGCGGCCAGAACGGCACCACGCTGACGGGTGTCATCAACCCCAGCATCACCATCAACTGCTTCCAGGTCCTAAGCCCGACCTCGGCCATCGCCAACATCACCATTGCCCCCAATGCAACTGCGTCCACCAGCGACCTGACGCTGACCACCGGCGGCGAGGTGGAGAACACCACCTTCAGCGTGGTCATCGCCCAGCCGGTGCTGACCATCGTCGATCCAGGCTCGGGCCTGCAAGGCTCAACCAACCTGCTCGTCGACATCCTCGGCCAGTACACCACCTTCGACAACACCACCACCTTCAGCTTCGGTGGGGTCAACTCCGGCGTGACCACCGTAGGCCCGCCCACAATCCTCGGGCCCACCATTGCCACCCAGGTCATCAACATCGCCCAACTGGCTCCGCTGGGCGGCGTCGGCGTCACTGCCACCACACCGGATGCGGCGCCCATCGCCCAGTCCGTCACCGGCGCGGGCTTCTCCGTCACGCCCAGCCTGGCGCTCATCGCTTCCATCTCGCCCAACACCTCACCGCAGGGCACCACCATCACGGTCGATGTCCAGGGCCAGTTCACCCATTGGAACGGCTCCACCTACTTCCAGTTCGGCGACGGCATCGTGGTCACCAGCACCACCGTCAACAGCGCAACCGACGCCACGCTCACCCTTGCCATCCCGGCCTACGCCGGTGAAGGCCCAACCGGCGCCAGCGCCCACACCGGCGGCGAAGACGCCAACATCACCAACGGCTTCGTAGTCACCGCGGGTACGCCATACCTGCTCTCCAGTGGACCGGGTTCGGTTCCGCAGCAGAGCAGTGCCGTGTTCACCATCCTCAGCCAGGCAACCACCTGGTCCTCCGCCACTCCGCCGGTCGTTTCTTACGGCCCGTGGATCACGCTCACCAACGTCAACGTCACCGGTCCCACTTCGTTGACCGTTGAAGGTTATGTGAACCCGCTGGCGCCGGTCGGCTACTACAACCTGACCGTCAGCACCGGAACACAGGTGCTCGGCATCAACAACGCCGTCTCCATCAGCCCCGGTCCCGCGGTCGTCAACAGCGTCACGCCCAACAACGCAGGCCAGGGCGTCAATCTGCCCGCGGTGCAGATCAACGGCATCAACACCCACTGGGCGCAGGGAACCTCGCAGCTCACATTCCCCAACGTGCTCATCAACAGCTACGTGGTCAACTCGCCCACGTCTATCACCGCCAACATCACCGTAAACACCACCGCCCCGGCAGGGGAGGAATCCGTCACGGTCACCACCGGCGGCGAAATTGCATACGGTCCCAACGTCTTCACCGTCACCCAGGACCAGCCTGAGTTACTCGCTGTGGTTCCGAATGGCGGAATGCAGGGCCTGACCTCCAGCCCCGTCACCCTGACCGCCGATTTCACTAACTTCGTGAACGGCACCACCACGGCTAACTTCGGCACAGGCATCACCGTCAACTCGGTGACCGTGACCAGTGCAACGCAGGCCACCGCCAACATCACCGTCTCGCCCACCACCACGCTGGGTTACCGCAACGTCTCCGTCACCACTGGGACGCAGGTGGTGAGCCTGGTCAACGCCTACCAGGTCATTCAGGGACCGGCGGAGATCGTCGGCGCGCTGAATCCTGCCACCGGCGGACAGGGACACACCTACAACGTCCAGGTCACGGGCAGCCAGACGCACTGGGCGCAAGGTGTCACCACCGCGCAGTTCGGCGGCGGCATCGAGGTCACGGGCGTCACGGTGACCGGCCTGCTCAACGCCACGGTAACCATCTTCATTCCCACCAGCACGGCGACAGGCGCCTACAACGTCTCCCTCACCACGGGCGGCGAAGTTGCCACCATCCTCGGCGGATTCACCGTCGGTACCGGCAGCCCGCAGATCTCCGCGGTCAGCCCGCCTACCGGCTCGCAAGGCTTGACCAACCTCAGCATCAACCTCACCGGTCTGTTCACCCACTGGGTGCAGGGAACCAGCATTGCCACCTTCGGTTCCGGCATCACGGTCAACTCGCTCACCGTGAACAGCTCCAACAGCGCGGTCGCCAACATCACCATCAGTCAGACCGCCACCATTGGTTCCTACAACCCGACCATCACCACGGGCGGCGAAGTTGCCACCCTCACGGGCGGCTTCAGCGTCACCGCCGGCGTGCCCGCATTGACCACCGTCGCGCCCGGCACCATCCAGGCGGGCGCCACGGGCAACATCGTCATCAACGGTACGTTCACCAACTTCCAGCTGGCGTTCACAAACGTGAGCTTCGGTTCGGGAATTACGGTCAACTTCATCACCGTTACCAGCTTCACGCAGCTAACCGCCAACATCACCGCCGCGTCCAATGCCGCTGTAGGCGGGCGCACCATTCAGGTGAATACCCTCAGCACGGATCTGCAGATCAGCGGCGCGTTCAACGTTACATCAGGCACGCCTGTCATCACCCAGATCAACCCGAATATCGGCACCGACGGACAGACGCTGAACGTGACCTTGACGGGGCTTTACACCAACTGGATCGAGGGCACCACCACGGTCAGCTTCGGCTCCGGCATCACCGTGAACACGGTCACGGTCAACACCACCAGCAGCCTCGATGCCAACATCACCATTGGCGCATCCGCGGCCCTTGGTCCTTACGACGTGATCACCACCACGGGCGGTGAAGTGGAGAATGTGCCTGCCGGATTCACGGTCCAGGCAGCCGTCATTCCTCCGCCTTCGCTGCTCTCCATCAGCCCCGGAGTCAATGCCGGCGGCATACCCATCAACAGCGCCTTCACGATCGTCTTCAGCCAGCCCATGAACCGCACCACGATCAACACCAGCACCGTCGAGTTCTGGCTGATCAGCAATCCCAGCGGCTGGGTTACGGTGCCGGGCACGGTCAGCGTGGATGCAACGGGCCGCGTGGCCACCTTTACGCCCACCAGCCTGCTGGCCGTCAACTCGCAGTACTACATGCTGCTGACAAACGGTATCCAGGACGCGACCGGCAACACCTTCCCGCAGTACGGCTACGCGTCCTTCTACACCGTTGACAGCGCCAACACCACGCCGTCCACGGTTGTGGCTGCCAATCCGCCCGCCAACGCAACCAACGTCGGCACCAATGTCACCGTCGAACTGCAGTTCTCTGCAGATATGAATCAGGAAACACAGACAGGACTCGTGGTTAGCACCGGCGGCAATCCGGTGCCCGGAACCTGGAGCTGGAATGCGCCCGTCAACTGCTGCTCGTGGGGACCGGGAACGCTGGCTTACTTCACGCCCACCACCGCGCTGGCGGCCAACACCGTCTACACCGTAACCTACGGCGCACCCCTGGCCGATACGGCCGGCAACGGCATCACGCCGGGCAGCTTCAACTTCACCACTGGCGCGGGCGCAGACACCACGCAGAACAACTCCTTCACCAACTTCAACAGCGGTGAGACCAACATCGGCACAAACTTCGCCCCAAAGGTGGGCTACAACAAGCCAATCAACCCGATCGACATCAACCAAGGCACTCTCTTGATGTACAACGCCGACAGTGGCAAATACGTGCAAGGTACAGTCACGGTTGCCCCCAATGGCTTGAGCGCGACGTTCACGCCGCAGTTCCCGTTGCTGCCTGACACGTACTACTACGTCCACCAGAGCTGCGGCGACTACGACATGGACGGCATATATCTGAATTGCAACAACTGGTACTTCACCACCGGCGCAGCGACCGATACAACGCCGCCCACGGTAGTCTCCGTCTCGCCGGCCAACACCGCCACCTCTGTGCCGTTGAACGCCCAGGTGACAGTGCACTTCAGCCAGCCCATCCAGGAGCTCACCCAGTCCTCGGCTTACACCATCACAGTCACCCCGCAAGGCGGCTCGGCCATCGCCGGCACCGCTAACCTGTCCACCGACCTGGTGACCCTCACCTTCGTTCCCAGCAGCGTCCTCACGCCGGGCAAACTGTACACCGTGCAGGTCAGCAACTACTTCGATATGGCCGGGAACGCCGGTGCGACCTTCAGCAGCACCTTCACCACCGCGGCGTCTTCAACAGTCATCAACGTGTCCACCGGCCTGAACGCCTCCGGCCAGTTGATCGCCGCCAACAACACCAACGACGCGCACTGGGTCTACTTCCCAGAAGCGAGTACTCCTTCAGAGTCCACCTTCGGCTCTCCTGCGCTGGGCGCGACAACACCGCTTCAAACCGTCGGGCCGGCAGATACCGGTTGGTGGACAAATTGGGCAGCCAACGGACCAACCTCGGATTGGATCACCATCAATCCGAATAGCGTTACCGGCAACACATTTGGCCTGTACTACACGACCTTCAATATCAGCGGCAGCGTGCCCGCCAATCTCTGCCTGGTGGGCTCCATGGGCGTGGACGACAACGGATTGCTGGCGATCAATGGGACCGCCATCATGTCCAACCTCAACATTTACGGCGGCAGCGGCTATTACGGCGGCTACACCAGCCTCTATCCGTTGAATATTCCGGTTTCGAGCTATCTGACAACTGGCCAGAACGTGCTGGCGCTCGGATGGGGCACGACGGACAACAGCCTCGAGGCCTTCCGCCTCGGCGCCACGATTCAGACCTGCGGCGCCAGCTTCACCGGTGGCCTGTCGCTCACCAGTTCCACGCCTGCCAACAACGCCACCGGTGTTGCCGTCAACAGCACCATCACCCTCAACTTCAACAACGCCCTCGATCCGGCGACGGTCAACGCCAACACCCTGCCATTGCTGATCACCTGGAACGGCGGTAACCAGGTGGGCGCCAGCTACCAGGTCACCGGCAACCAAGTCATCATCACGCCGGACAGCCCGCTCCCGGTGAACGAACAAATGTGGGTCGGCGCCGTGAACGGGCCTTATGACACGGCCGGCGACAGCCTGTCGAACGGCGGCAGCTACACCCAGATCATGAGCTTCACCACCGGCACCACCGCCATTGCGCCCTCCAACCCGTTCCAGGTGACCGCCTTTGCGCCCGCCAACAACGCCACCAACGTAGGCCTGCGCGCACCGGTCACAGCCACCTTCAACCGCTCCGTCAACCCCTACTCCATCAACCCCAACCCCGCGGGCGCCGACTTTGGCCTCTTCGCCGGCGACAGCCAGGCTCCGTGGTGCAACAGCTATTCGAAGTCCCAGGACAACACCACCCTCTCCTTCAACTGCTACGCACTGCCCAGCAGCACGGTGTTGACTGCGGTCCTTAACAGCGGCCTGTCCGATTGGACCGGCGATGCGCTGACTCCCTTCACCAGCCAGTTCACGACCGCTCTTTACGACTCCAACACCAACGCGTCGGTGATCACAACCCGCCCGGGCAACGGCGCCGGCGGCATTGGCGTCAACCAGCCAATCACCATCTACACCAACCTGCCCATCAACCCCTCCACCGCTACCAACGGCATCGAGGTTGCGCAGAATAACGTCGCGGTTCCCGGCTCGGTAGCTGTGCTCGACAGCGGCTATACGCTCGAATTCACGCCCAGCTCGCCATGGACTCCGGGCGCGCTCATCCAGTGGTGGACCGTCGGCAGCGTCCTCGACTCCACCTACAACACACCGCTCAACGGCGACTCGGGCTACTTCTACGTGGCAGCAGGCACCGCCACGCTGGTGCCGGCGGTCCAGGTTGCGTCTCCGCCGCAATACAGCAACCCGGTCGCGCTCAACTCCATCTTCGACGTGCAGTTCAACACGCCGCTGAATCCGGCCACAGTAACCAGCTCCAACGTCTACCTGTACGATCAATCCACAACGCTCAATATCCCTGTCACCCTCTCGCAGCCTCAGCCGAACGAGATACGAATGGTCCCCACTGGCACCCTGCCGGTCAACCATTACCTCTATGTGGAACTGACCACGGGCCTGCAAAGCACCACCAGCGTGCCCCTGGCCAGCAACACGAGTTGGTATGAATACACCGGCACAGCCGTAGACAGCACACTGCCCACAATCGTCAGCGCTGTGCCCTACAGCGGCGCCACCAACGTGGGCGTCAACGATGCGCCGGGCGTGGTCATCAGCAAGCCCATCGATCCGGTCAGCGTCAATCCAACCACCTTCACCGTTTCCAACGGCGGCACGCCGCTTGCCGGAACCTTCTACCTCAACTCCACCGACACCAGGGTACAGTTTGTGCCCAACGCGCCTCTGCCGGCCGGCACTCCTCTGACCATGGCCCTGAATGGCGTACTCGACCAGGTTGGCCACCCCATCACCTTCAGCTCCAGCTTCCAGACCGGACCAGGGCCCGACTTCACAGCCCCAACCGTTCTCTGGAGCAGCGCCAACAGCAGCGAGAGCATTCCCATCAACTCGGCGATCACTGTCCAGTTCAGCGAATCGATGGACGTGACCACCTTTGCCGCCGGTCAGCCCGGCGCTTGCGGCAACTTCTACATCTACGACTACGTGGAGGGGACCTGCATCCCCACCACGCTCACCTGGAACTCAAGCCAGACGATCGCCTATCTGGTTCCAACCACCCCGCTGTCGGCCGGACGCCAATACGAGCTCGTCGTATACGGCGGCACTGATCTTGCCGGCAATCAAGTGAGCGGGTTCGAGCCGACCTTCTACGCCGAGTTCACCAGCGCCAGCTCCGCTCCCACGGTCATCGCCGTTAATCCATCGAGCGGATTCACCGGCCTGGGCACCAACGCGATCATTGAGGCCGAGTTCAGCGGTCCCATCGATCCAACTTCCATCGGCAACGTAACCCTCACCAGCGGCGGCAGCACCATCAGCACCACGCCGGTCCTCGGCTCGGGCGACTCCGTGCTGCAGCTCATCCCGGCAGCCCCGTTGCTGCCTGGCACCACCTACAAAATGAACATCGTCGGCGTCAAGGATCCAGCCGGCAACACAGTGGCTACGGTGACCAACACCTTCACCACCGGCGCGACCTTCGACGTCACCCAGGCAACCGCCATCAACAGCGATCCGGCCGGCGGCACCACCAGCGGTACCAACGTGACGCCCAAGCTGGTGTTCAACAAGCCGCTGAACCCGCTCACCGTCAACAACAGCACCTTCCGCATGTTCCTCGTCGACACCGGCCAGTTCATTCCGCTCACCGTCACCGAATCCACAAGCGGGCTGGAAGTGACCATGACGCCCCTGATCCCGTTGCTGCCCAGCACCGAGTACCATTTCCAGGCCTGCTGCGGCTACCAGGACCAGGACGGCAACCCCGGCATCGAGGTCGACGTCGACTTCTATACCGGCGGCGGCGCCGTCTCCAGCGGACCCACCGTCACTGTGAGCCCGGCCAACGGGACCACCGGTGTGCCGCTGAACGCGCAGGTCTATGTCACGGTCAGCGCGCCCATCGATCCCACCACCTGGACGCAGAGCTCCGTCCAGCTCCTGCAAGGCAGCACGCAGATTGCAGGAACCGGAGCCTTTGTCAACGCACAGACACTCACCTTCACGCCCACCAGTGCGTTGACGGCGGGCACCGTCTACACGGTCAAGATTCTTGGCAGCGCGTTCACCGACGCTGACGGCAACGCAGTGGTGCCGTCAACCACCTCGTTCACCACCGGCACCGTCGCGGCCACGGGTGGACTTACCATCACCAGCACCAACATCGTCAACGGATCGACAGTGACCAGTTACACGCAACCGATCATCATCAGCTTCAGTCAGACCCTGATCCCCTCGACGGTGAACAGCGCCACGCTGAAGGTAATGGACGGCTGGAACAGCTATGAGGCACTGGCCGGCACCTATGCGGTCAGCGGTAACCAGGTGACCTTCACTCCGGCCAATCCGTACCCGGGCAATGGGTCGGAGATCTTCGTCGGCAATTGCGGCGGTCCCACTGACATACTGGGAGACGTATTCCTCAACGGCAGTTGCTATAACAGCCAATTCATGTACTTCTATACACCGGCTGGAACCTCCGACAGCACGCCTTTGACGGTGCTCTCGGTCAGCCCGGCCAACGGCGCCACCAACGTGCGGCCTGACGTGCCGGTCTCGGTCACCTTCAACAAGTCCATCAGCCAGGCCAGCGCCACCATCAACAGCGGCCACAACGCTATGCTCTTCGCGGGCCAGGGCCTGCAGGACGGCGGCAGCATCACAATGTCGGCGGACAACCGTACCATGACATTCAACTTCGGTACGCTCTACACCGGCACTCTGTACACCATCCAGCTGCCGGCCGGCGGCATCACTGACATGTCGGGCAATTCGCTGGCCGCCACCTTCAACAGCACCTTCACCACGGGAACTAACCCCGCCACCGGCAACGGCAGTGTCCAATCCATCGAGCCTGCGGCGAATTCAACCGGCGTTCCGACCGACTCGCTGCTGACCTTCTTCCTCAACCGGCAGGTGAATGCATCCACGCTGCCGGGCAACGTCATCGTCACCGTGAACGGCGCGGTCTACGCCGGAACAGTGACGGCCGTGGCCGACAACTACGAGGTGCAGTTCACGCCCACCACTCCGTTCCCGAACAGCGCAACAGTTCAGTGGTGGTTCTCCGCCCTGGGCACCGTGCTCGATGTGAACGGCGATATCTTTAATGGCGACAGCGGCACCTTCTACACCGCCGCTGCCCCGCCGAATCCAACCACCGCCGTGCCTACGTTGATTGCGGTCGGCCCGTCGTATGGTTCCAGCACCGTGCCCACCAACGCCGAGGTCGACCTGGAATACAGCCAGCCAATCGACCAGACCACGGTAGCCGGCAACGTGAACTTCGCGGGCAACCCCCCGGTCACCATCACGTTCCCGGCGCCGAACATCATTCGCGTAGTTCCCACGACGCCATTCAACGTGTCCAGCAACTATTATGTCTGCACCACTGGCAACATGAAGGGAACCAATGGAGTGTCAGTCCCTTACTCCTGCTACGCCACCAACTTCAACACCAGCGGCGCCGGACCTGACACCACCCACGGCACGGTAACCATCGGACCGCCCAACGGCTCGCCAAGCGTCGGAACCAACGCCTACATCCGGTTCTGGCTCTCCAAGCCGATGGATATTACCACCATCAACTCGACCAACATCACGATTACTGCCGGTGGCAACGCGGTCCCCGGAACATGGGGCTACAACTACACCAACAACGACGTTCGGGAAATCAACTTCTCGCCGGTGAATCCGCTGCCGCCATCGACCGCGATTACCGTCAAGGTCAACCCCGCGTCCGCGACTTCCGATGTGCTGGATTACGCGGGCAACACCTTCACCGCGGCCAGCTCGACCTTCACCACAGCGGCCCTGCCCGACTATACCCAGCCGACGGTCACGCTCGACTTCCCCTACGGGACGGGCGGGATTGGCACTAACGCCTCGTTCACCTGCCTCTACTCGGAGCCCATGGATCCGAGCAGCGCCACCCCAGGCAACACTGAGGTGTACAGCTACGTGACCAACGCACCCGTCCCTGTGACTTACTCGTGGGCTTCGGACTTGATGTCGGTCACCATGACTCCGATCACACCGTTGTTCGCCAACTCCCAGTATGAATACCAGTGCTATTACGCCATTGATCTGACCGGCAACGGCCAGAGCAACGCATACTCCCTCTTCTACACCGGCAACGGTCCAGTCGCAGTCGGACCGTCGCTGGTCTACGCCAACCCGCCCAGCGGCATGACCAACGTGCCGTTGAACTCCATCGGCGGTCCGTGGAACAACACCAGCCTCATGCTGTTGTTCAATGAGCCGCTCTCGACGGAGTCGATGGCCAACATCACCTTCACCCCGCAAGGCGGCAGTGCGGAGCCGATCGCCGTGTATGCGGAGGACGGCAACACCATCGCCGACGTGCAACTGCCCTGGGCTCTGGCGCCGAACACCACCTATACCTTCAACTTCGCCGGCGTCACAGACCTCAACGGCAACCCGGCGCAGGGAACCACCACCAGTTCCTTCACCACCGGAACCGGCTACATCTGGAACCAGCCGACCGAAGTTTCCGTCACTCCGGCCGACCAATCGCCGAGCGTAGCAGTCAACGTAGCGCCCACCATCACCTTCAGCACGCTGATGAACCCGGCGCTGATCGACACCAACCACGTTTACCTGCAGACGGCCGGCACGCACACCGTGATTCCAACCACTCTTGCCGTGTCGGTTGTCGCCGGCGAGACCTTGGTGAAACTCACCCCGATTGTGCCGCTGGTAGAATCGACTATCTATCAGGTCGTCATCGGGACCCCGTACTGGGATCTGTACGACGTGGCCGGCAACAGCTTCACCTTCAACGGCTACACCACCTACAACAACGGCTATGTCTTCTCCACCTTCACCACCGGCACAGCGGCTGCGGTCAACGGCGCCTGCGGCTCATCCAACGGCGGTTCGTTCTCCGCGGCCCCCACAGCCAACCTCTGCTCGGCAGGAACCGCCTCGGCCGTTACCAACCCCGGTTCCTGGACCTGGACCTGCAACGGCCAATACACTGGCACCAACGCCTCCTGCTCCGCCACAGTCACAGGAACCCTGGCCTGCTCGCCCCAACTCTCCAGCCTGCAAGGCTTGTGGCCTGGTACCGACAACACCACCGACTACAGCCCCAACGGCTACAACGGAACCCTGGAGGACGGCGTAACCTACGCGCTTGGCGTAGTGGGTGACGCCTTCAACCTGGAGGGAAATGCGTCCAACCTGGATGAGTTTATCTCCATCGGCTCCACCGTGCCAACCAACCTGCAAATCCAGAATGCCATCACCCTGTCGGCCTGGATCTACCCAACGCAGCTGCCCACCAATTACGGCAGCGGCGCATTGGGCCTCATCATCGGCAGCCAGCACGACGGCACAACCTCCGGCGCGACCATCTTTTTCGATGGCAACACCAACTCCCAGGGCATCACCGGCATTCCGCCCGGCCACATCCAGTTCCAGATTGGAAACGGGAGCTGGCACGAGTACGACACCACCACCCAGCTTCCACTCAACCAGTGGACGCTGATCACGGCCACGCGGACTGCGAACAACCCCGCGCAGATCTACTACAACGGCGTCCTCCAGCCATCGGTCACCGGCGAGTCGGCCTGGAATGGCACCGTCACGTATTCCGGATCATGGTTTGCGCTCGGCCAGCAGAGCGATCTCAACCGGCCGTTTGTCGGCCTGATCAACGATGCCCAGGTCTACAGCGCCGCCCTGACGCAGGCTCAGGTCACTGCTATCTTCAACGCCGGCAGCGGCGGCGTCTGCCAGTAGCAGGGAACTGACAACCCAAACCAAAGCGGGGACCGCCCAAACCAAACGGTCCCCGCTTTCCTTCTTACGCGCAAACCCACACCTCAACCTTCCCAAGGCAGAAAAACTATTCAGCTTGCGCTTATACTTGAGTTACGGAACCTGCCATCACGGCTCACCTGCCAATTCCAACTGGCGTCGAAGAAATGCAGGCGGCCTGGAGCCGCTTCAGCGCGCATCCAGCTTTGTTTGATTTCGGTTCTGCTTTAGAATGTAGTTGTTGATGATTTCAACGGCCAGGGTGGCAATGCAAACGGTTTCCAACGATCCTTCCTCCAACCCCTATCCAACCACTGGCCTCGCGGCGGACGCCGCACAGCCCGAGGCTACCCCCGCGCCTGCGCCGCTCCAGAAAGGCGGCGGCATCGGCCTCTGGCTCCGCGATCTGCTCGTTTCTGCCGTCGCCTCCGTGCTGATCATCACCTTCCTTTACCAGCCGGTCCGCGTGGAAGGCACCAGCATGCTGCCGCGGCTGGAAGACCGCGACCGCCTCTTCATCAACAAGTTCGTCTACCACATCTCCGCCATCGAGCGCGGCGACGTGGTCGTCTTCCACTACCCCCGCGACCCGGAGAAAAGCTACATCAAGCGCGTCATCGCCCTGCCCGGCGACCGCTTCCGCATCGATCGCGGCGTGGTCTGGCTCAACGGCAAGCGCCAGATCGAGCCTTACGTTCCTGAGGAGTACCGGGACACACGCTCCTTCGCGGAGATCGTGGTCCCCGAAGCCACTTACTTCATGATGGGCGACCACCGCTCCATCTCCTCCGACAGCCGCGAATTCGGCCCCGTCGACCGCTCCCTCATCTACGGCAAGGCCGTCTTTGTCTACTGGCCCACCCGCGACGCCGGCGTAGTGCGCTAGCTCCGCCTCCTTTTTGCTGAAAGAGTCGCGAGCAACCAGGCAAGTGCGAGCGAATAGCGAGCGTCTGCCGCACCGCAGGTGCCAGGTGCTAAAATCGATTGAATCCACTCCCCGGAGACGCGATGCAGGCGATTCTGGCGCTCGAAGACGGGCGCATCTTCCGTGGCCTCGGCTACGGCGCACCTGGTGAATGCCAGGGTGAAGTCGTTTTTAATACTTCTCTTACCGGCTACCAGGAAATCTCCACCGACCCTTCCTATGCCGGCCAAATCGTCGTTCTCACCAACCCCCAGATCGGCAACTACGGCACCAACCAGGCAGACAACGAGTCGGCCCGGCCCTATATCGAGGGCCTGATCGTCCGCGAGTTTTCCCCCATCAGCTCCAACTGGCGCTCCGAGCAGGTCACCGACGAGTACATGGAGCGCTACGCCGTCCCCGTCCTCGCCGAGATCGACACCCGCGCCCTGGTCCGTCATTTGCGCACCCACGGCGTCATGCGCGGCGTTATCTCCACCGTCGAATCCAACCCCGAAGTCCTCATCCGGCGGGCCCGTGCCATCCGCAAGATGGACGGCACCGACCTGGCCCGCGTGGTCTCGACCAAAGCACTTTACACCTTCGACGCCGACGACACCCGCAATCAGAGCGACGAACCACTGCTGACCAATGGGTTCATCCCGCACGAAGAGGCCCGCAGGCGCCAGTTGCATGTCGTCGCCTACGACTTCGGCATCAAGCACAACATCCTCCGCATGCTCACCCGCGAGGGCTGTCGCGTCACCGTGGTCCCCGCCGAGACCACCGCCGAAGATGTCTTCGACCTCAAGCCCGACGGCGTCTTCCTCTCCAACGGTCCCGGCGACCCAGAACCGGTCGACTATGCAGTCCGCGCCATCCAGAAGTTCCTGGGCCGCGTGCCGGTCTTTGGAATTTGTTTAGGCCATCAGCTCACCGGCCTTGCCCTGGGCGGCAAAACCTACAAGCTCAAGTTCGGCCATCACGGCGGCAACCATCCGGTCAAGAACTACACAACCGGCAAAGTGGAGATCACGGCCCACAACCACAACTTCGCCGTCGATCCGGATTCCATCAACGCCAACGAAGTCGAGCTGACCCACGTCGACCTCAACGACCAAACCCTCGAAGGCCTGCGCCACAAGACGCTGCCTTTGTTCAGTGTGCAGTACCACCC
>Ga0302319_10003713_pt1 | contig 31709 bp, 31 predicted proteins | sample Bog_T0_2_FD_203319 | JGI IMG/M metagenome (GOLD analysis project Ga0302319, IMG submission 203319) | Peat permafrost microbial communities from Stordalen Mire near Abisko, Sweden - Bog_T0_2 | ecosystem: Environmental > Terrestrial > Soil > Wetlands > Peat | place: Sweden: Abisko, Stordalen Mire... | reverse complement strand
CACTTGCGACGGCGCCGGCGCGTCGTGCCGGTCAAACAGCAGCAGTTCTACGCCGGTCGCGTTTCCGGAGAAGAGCGAGAAGTTGACGCCCTCAGGTCCGGGCGTGGCTCCCAGAGGATGCGGCGAGCCCGGTTCAACATTAGGGGCCGTCTGCACGGTGGTAGCAGCCATAATTTCTTTAGACTAACAGGCGGTTGTGTCAGGCCGGTGCAGGCCGTTCACAAGCCAGCGCCTCGGCCTCGTCAGCCGGTCCGCCATCGCGGGAAACACATACCGGTACTGGATTGGGACGCGCTGTCGTGCCCCCGGGATTGGCGGAGAGCCTATTGAAAGAAATGGTCGGGGCGAGTGGATTTGAACCACCGACCTCCTGGTCCCGAACCAGGCGCTCTAACCGGGCTGAGCCACGCCCCGGACATTCTCATTCTAGCGGTTGGACGGGCGGTGCCGCAACCGCATTGAAAATCAGGGAGTAACCGGCCGTGCGGGGCATCTCTCAGCGCGGGAGCGGGTTGCGCAGCGGGATGTACTCGTATTTGCGAGGGTCCAGGTCACGGGCGGCCAGCGCGTTCATGCACTCTGCCGCCGACCTGCCGAGCGCCTCGATCCGGCGCAGCGGCGTCGTCTCGGGGGTATAGATTTCGAATGCGGCCCAGAGGCCGCTGACCTGGCGCCACTCTCCAGCGCCAAGACGCTCGGGAGCTCGGCCGATAAAGCGGGATGTGTCGGTGATGGAGGGCACGATTCCCAGTTTAGCCCGCGCGCCTCCCGGCGACAGGGCGGTGGAGGAACCAATGGCCGTGTGTTCGAATGGACGCACGCGACAGGGTTCGGAAGCGTGAATGCGATTCCTCGCGGCCGGGGCGAGCTCCGCAGTGGGGATCACGTGGGGACCGTGGACCGCTCAAGTCTTGTCTGGCGCGGTGTTGCGGGCTCCGCCGGCAATGCGGCGGTGTCTATGATGGGGAGAGGTCCGAGAAGTGCCCACCCTAACACAGGAAAAACGGCAGACGAACCTGCTGCCGCTGATCATCGTCATTGTTCTCGCCGGGATCGGCGGCGTCGCGGCCTGGTATTTTTTCATTCATGCCGGGGGGCAGCCGCCGCAAGCCCAGCCGCTGACTGCCGAAGCCAGAGCCTACGTTCGCAACCTCGCACTGGCCGAGGTGGAAATGAAGGCCAAGGAGAACATGATCGGCGGCACGCTGGTCGAGATCACGGGCAAAATCACGAACAAAGGACCGCGGACTTTGCATACGGTGGAGATCAATTGCATCTTCTACGATCCCAATGGCCAGGCGGTTCTGCGGGAGCGTGTGCCGATCGTGCGATTCAGAGGCGGGCCAGGCCTCGAACCGGGTGAAACGCGCGGCTTCCGTCTGCCTTTCGACGCCATTCCCCCGGGCTGGAACCAGGCTTTGCCGCAACTGGTGATCGCCGGCATCGAGTTCAAGAATTGAGATCATCCAACCGGCAGGAAATCGAGTCCGTGCGATCCCGGCGATCCGAGAAGCTGCGCCGGTCGGCTTCGAAGGGCGACGTTTCTCCTCTAATTGCCCATGCCAAGCCGCAATCGGAGTGTCGCACTCCCACGACCACTTCAGTAAGATGGTGAATGGAGTCTGGCGACATGTCGATTACCAGCTTCCATTCGCAGGTCCGATGGATTCCATAACACTCCGCACGCGGCTCTCCGCCTCCAAGAAGCTTTCGCTGAAGATCCGGGTCATTCCCAAGAGTTCGAAGACTGAATGGGGCGGCGTTCTCGACGACGGCACAATCAAAGTGAAAGTGGCCGCCGTGCCCGAAAAGGGCAAGGCGAACGACGAACTGATCCGTTTCCTGGCCGGCGAAGCGGGCGTTCCGAGGGAGAACGTGATTGTGGTGGCGGGCGTTGTCAGCCAGAACAAACTGGTGCGCCTGGTAATGTGACTCGCGGGATTGCTGCTGCTGCTGCGCAGTGCTGCAATCCTTCTGACGCCGGCGCCCTCTCCCGATCATCAAAAAACAGCTTCATGCGGTGCGCAATCGTCGGCAATGGCGTGGCGGGGGTGACGGCCGCTCTGGGCGTGAGGGAGCGCGATCCGCGCGCTTCGATCAGCCTGATCAGCGGCGAATCCGACTACTTCTTTTCGCGTACGGCGCTGGTGTATGCCTTCATGGATCGTCTGGCACGGCGGGACCTGGAGCCGTATGAACGCGGCGTTTTTGAGGCCCAAAGAATCGAGCGGGTGCGCGGTTGGGTGAGGGATCTCGATACCGATGCAAGCACAGTCACGCTGGATAATGGCCGAACACTGGGTTGGGACCGGCTGCTGATCGCGACGGGTTCGAAGCCTCGGCGGCCGCAGTGGAAGGGCTTCGAAAGCGTGCGCTCGGGACAAGTGCATTTTGTCTCCATGCAGGATCTGGAGGCCTGCGAGGTCGCGGTCCGGCGTGGCGAGAAGGCGGTCGTCGTGGGGGGCGGTCTGATCGGGATCGAACTGGCGGAGTGCCTCCACTGGGCCGGCATGGAGGTGACGTTTCTGATCCGCGAGCCGTGGTATTGGCCGGTGGCGCTGTCCGACGCCGAGTCCGCCATGGCGATCGCCCACATGCGTCATCACGGTGTGAACGTCGTGACAGGCGAAACGGTGGCTTCTGTGGAGACGGATGCGCGAGGCGCGGTCACGGCCGTGGTGACGGAGCAGAACCGGCGCTATGAGTGCCGGCTATTGGGCGTCTGCATTGGCGTGGAGCCGGCGGTAGAGTGGCTCAAATCCGTGGCAACCCCGCCACGGATGAATCGCGGAATCGTGGTCGATGCCGGGTTTCGGACATCGCTTGCGGGGGTATTTGCAGCTGGCGACTGCGCGGAGGTCGAACTGGGCGGCGGCGCAGTGGTGGTCGAGCAACTATGGTACTCGGCCAAGCGGCAGGGGCGTCTCGCGGCGCGCTCCATGCTGGGCGAGCCGATCGAGTACGAGCCGCCGGTTTTCTTCAATAGCGCGAAGTTTTTCGGCATCGAGTATACGACGGTCGGACGCTTCACTGGGACGATGCGGGAGTTCTACTGCCGGTTGGAAGGGCGCGACGCCAGCCTGCGGTTAGCCGAAGAAAACGGAGCGGTGAAGGCGTTCAACCTGCTCGGTTCGCGCTGGAACCACAAACTGCTCGAAGGGTGGATCGGCGAACAGCGTTCGCTGGACGAAGTGATGAGCCGGCTCGACGAGGCGCAATTCGACGTCGAATTCGGCCGGCTGGATCTCACGCCCGCGCGAGTGGCGTACGAGCGTTGGCGCGCGGCCAACCCGGCAGCCGGGAAGGCGCAGGCATGATTCGCGCGACGCCGCGCGGCCGGCTGGCGCACGACATCACGAACCGCGGCGCGACCGCCTGGATGGTCAGCGTGCTGCTGTTCGCTTTCTACATAGTGCTGTATTTCACGGAGTGGCTTACGCCCGTCGCCGGGGCGCTCCATCTGGGCTCCAAGTGGACCCTCTACGGCACCCTGTACACACTCGCAATCGTGATTGGCGGCAGCTTCATGATCCACCGCTACGGCCACAACCGTTATCAGGTGGTGCGCACGCTAGCGGTCATGATCGTGCAGGTCCTGTTCGCTTATTCGCTGCCGCAATTGCTGGTGTTCCTGCAGCAGCCCGAGTACTACTTTTCGTATCTTTGGCCGCTGAAGCTGGATTACCTCACGCCGGGTTACCTGTTTCACCTCCCGCTGCCGTTCATCCTTTGGTCGATCCTGGCATCGTTCATCCTGGTGCCCGTCCTGGCCATCTTTTTTGGCAAGCGCTGGTATTGCTCGTGGGTGTGCGGTTGCGGAGGACTGGCGAACACGTTCGGCGAGCCGTGGCGGCATCTGTCGACGAAGTCCTCCGCCTCGTGGCGCTTCGAGAGGGTCTCGGTTTATACGGTGCTCGTGCTGTGCGTCGTTCTCACCGCGCTGTTGTTCGTCAGTTATGCAGTCGGCGGCGCGCATCCAGAGTTGGCCACATTCACCTCCAGATACCAGAGCTGGTATGGACTGATCGTGGCCTCGGTGCTGGCTGGCGTGGTCGGCGTGGGCCTATACCCGATCGCCGGAACGCGTGTCTGGTGCCGCTTCTTCTGCCCGATGGCGGCTCTGCTCGGTATCATCCAGAAAGCCGGACGCTATCGCATCACGGTGAAGGACGACATGTGCATCTCATGCGGCCTGTGCTCGAAGTACTGCGAAATGGGCATCGATGTGCGTTCCTATGCGCAGGCCAACGAATCCTTCACGCGCGCCTCTTGCGTCGGCTGCGGGCTGTGCGCGGAGGTCTGCCCGCGCGGCGTACTACGGCTGGAGAACGTTCCACGAAGGGCTCCTCAATTGCAGTTGGTGCAGATCGCGACCCAGCGCTGAATGGGGCCTTGGCGCACGCAGGCCGGCCTCTGCAGATACGTCGGCCTGGCTGTGAGGATTCCGGTCGATTGCGCCGCGATGGCGCTGCTCAGCGGTCGTAGCAGCGGCGAGCGTGCTTACGGCTGGGGCGTGAAGGGCCAGATCTGCGTCGTCGAACAGCCCCCGTCGACGGCGATCAGTTGGCCGGTGATGTAGTCCGAGCCGGGCGAGGAAAGGAAGACCGCCAGCGGCGCGACGTCTTCCGGCGTGCCCGGGCTCGGGTTCGCCTCCGCGCCCTTCAGCCACTCAAGCATCTCGGGCGGCTCCCACATTTTGCGGTTCAGATCGGTCAGAATGAAGCCCGGCGCGATACAGTTCACCTGAATGTTGCGCTGGCCCCACTCGGCGGCGAGCGCGCGCGTGAGCCCGGCCAGAGCGCTCTTGGTGATGGTATAGACGCTGATGTAGGGCATGCCCATCAGACAACTGAGGCTGCCGATATTGACGACCTTGCCGCCCTTCCCGCGGGCGATCATCTGCGCGCCGACGGCCTGCGTCAGTTCGACGATCCCGGTGAGGTTGGTCTGCAGCAGAAAACTGTATTCTTCCGGCGTGTAGTCGGTGAAGTTGCGGCGGATATTGGTGCCGGCGACGTTGATCAGAATGTCGGTGTCAGGCAAATTGGCGGCGAAGCGTTGGCGCGAATCGCGCGCGGCGATGTCGAGTTCCAGGGCCTCGGCCTGCAATCCTTCCGCCCGCAGATTCTCGGCGATGGCAGCGAGCTTTTCTAAGGACCGCGAGGCCAGGATCGTGCGCGCGCCAGCGCGGGCCAGCGCCTCGGCGATGGCCTGACCGATGCCGCGGCTGGCGCCGGCAACCACGGCGGTTTTCCCATCCAGGGAGAAGGGGTTCGCCGGTTTCATCATCCTCAGGCTAGCATGGTGGCATGAAACGCTTCTCCATCGCTTCGGTGCCCGGCGACGGGATCGGCCAGGAGGTTGTGCCGGCCGCGCGGAAGGTACTCGAGGCGGCTGGAGAGCGCTTCGGCGTGCGTCTCGAGTTCACCGAATATGGGTGGGGTTCGGACTACTATTTCAGCCATGGCGTGATGATGCCCATGGATGCGCTGGAGCGACTGCGGGCCCATGACGCAATCCTGCTGGGCGCGGTGGGCCATCCCGACATACCCGACCACAATACGCTGAACGGGCTGTTGCTGCCGATCCGTCGCGGCTTCGACCTGTATGCCAATGTTCGGCCGGCATTCCTGTATGAGGGAGTAAGCTCGCCGCTCAGGGGTTACGAGGCGGGTGCGATCGACATGATCGTGGTACGCGAGAATACCGAAGGCGAGTACGCGCCGATTGGCGGCTTCGTCCATCACCATCATCCGGCCGAGGTGGCTGTTCAGACGGCGGTTTTCACCCGACAGGGCTGCGAGCGCGTGATTCGATTCGCCTTCGATCTGGCGCGGCGCCGCGGGGCAAAACGTCGCGTGACGTCCATCACCAAGTCCAACGCCCAGGCCTATGGAATGGTCCTGTGGGACCGGGTTTTCCGGGAAGTCGCCGAGGAGTACGACGACATCCAGACCGAGTCGCAGTTGGTGGACGCGGCGGCCATGAATTTCGTGCGGCGCCCGGAGAGCTTTGACGTCGTGGTTGCTTCGAACCTGTTTGGCGACATTCTGAGCGATCTGGCGGCAATCGTCACGGGCAGCATCGGGCTGGCTCCGAGCGGCAACCTCGATCCGACGCGACGCTGCCCGTCGCTGTTCGAGCCGGTGCACGGCTCGGCGCCCGATATCGCGGGACAGGGCGTGGCAAATCCACTGGCGGCCATTCTGGCCGCGGCCATGATGATGGAGCACCTGGAAGAAAGCGGGATGGCCGCGTCGATCCAGGCGGCGGTGCGCGCCGCGCTGGCCTCCGGCGGGGCACGCACGCCGGACCTCGGTGGCTCGGCCACGACCCTCTCGGCCACCGGCAGTGTGATCGAGAGCCTGGGCTGAGGCGGAACTGCCGGCGAACTCTCACTCAAGCTGTGGCGATTGAGTGTCGATGAGGCTCCTTAGAGAGTGGAAGGAACCTCCCAGCATGGCACTGGACGTTTTGATCGTCGATGATTCCGCAGCGATCCGGAAGATCCTGCAGCGCGTATTGATCCAGGCGGAGGTGCCCCTCGGCAAGGTCCACGAAGCCGGTGATGGCCTCGAGGCGCTGGCAGCGCTCAAATTGCATACCGTCGGCCTCATTCTGTCAGACATCAACATGCCCAACATGGATGGACTTCAATTCCTGAGTGCAGTCAAGGCGCAGCTCGCCACTAAGAACGTGCCGGTGATCATGATCACGACGGAAGGCAGCAGCACCAAGGTGATGGAGGCTGTCTCCCTCGGCGCGGCGGGGTATGTAAGGAAACCCTTCACCGCCGAGCAGATCAAGGAGAAGCTCACTGGACTGATCTGAGGCACGGGTTGCGCTCGTTGCTTCCTCGTTGCGAAAGGCATAAGGAGCCTGGACTCATGACACACGAAATGAAGGTGGCCGCAATCCGTGGAGCGGCGCACAACGTATTCGAGACGATGCTCGGCACAAAACTGCAGGATGGCGTGCCGCGGCAGGTGGACTCCCCCATGCGCACGGAGGGCGTGGTGGCGCTGATTGGGCTAGCGGGCGATTGGGCGGGTACGGGCGCGTTTCGTTGCTCGGCGGAGATGGCCAGGAAAGTCTCGGGGTTGTTCCTCATGCAGGAATTCACCGCGGTCGATGAGGAAGTCCTCGACGCGGTCGGTGAACTCGCCAACATGGTTCTGGGCAACGCGAAAACCGTATTCGAAGAGACACTCGGTCCGATGGGGCTGAGCATCCCAACGGTCATCTACGGCCGCAACTTTACGACGCGGAGCGTCGGGCACAACGAGTGGACAGTGGTGCCGTTCGAACTCGATGGGGAGGTTTTCGAAATCCAGATCTCGCTCGCTCAGCGCCAGCACGGGCGGAGCGCAGGTTCAGCGCAACAGGCGCACGTGTCCAGTGTTAGCGCGATGGAACCCTGAGATGCTGCGCCGCGCGGCGTCTCCACCAGCGCGCTACAACCAGCCGGTGAAGGTTCACAGCGCGCGCAGTCGCATCACCATGTGATCCAGCGAAGGGCCTTTCTGCACGTTCCGGCGTTGCAATCCGATCAGCTCATCGGTGCATCGAATGGCCTCGCGGACCCACTCGAAGCTTACTTTGATGGCCAGCCGTTGCAGCTCGCCGGCGATGTCCTGGTTGCGGACCGCAGCGCCGCCGTGCATCAGCACGAGCAGATCTTCCAGCAGTCCGTAGAGGATTTTGAAATACAGGTCGAGCTTCTCGGCCTTGCTCGCGATGAGGCTGTCCGATTTCTGAACCCAATGCGCAAAAGAGCCGCCGGAAGCCGCTTCCAGCAGGACCAGCAGGGCGCTTCGCCGCTTCTCATAGGCCGCCAGATCCATCGACGCCGCAAGCCCTGGACATCCGCCGGAAAGCGCGATTCTCCGGGCAGCATCCTTTAATCCACGCAACTCGGCGAATGAAACCATCTCGGCGTCCGATAAGGGAGACAGATGGAACTGAACACTGCGCGAGCGGATCGTGGCGGGAAGATCAAACGGGTTTTCCGCGGTGAGAAACAGAATCAGATGCGGGGGTGGCTCCTCCAGTGTCTTGAGCAGCGCGTCGGCGACCTGGTGGCTGGCCCGGTCGAACTGGTCTATCAGGAACACGCGCCAGCGGCCGCGCATCGGGAGCAACTGCGCCCGTTCGCGCACCAGCCGCATTTGCGGGATCGAAATCTGCCGCAGAGGACCTTCGGGGCAGAAGGTGACGAAATCGGGATGCGCGTTGAAAAAGAGCGGATCCTCAGTGCGCTGATCGCCTGTCCAGCGCTCCCGCTCCGCGATGAGCGCCCGGTTTTCTTCGCGGCTGAGGTCGTCCTGCTCGATCTTCTCGGCTGATCCGTGCGTTCTGCCGGAGGCGCCCGTCTCCTGCATGTCCATCAACCGCGCCGTGAAGCGCCGCACCAGCGTTGCTTTGCCGACACCCTCTGGTCCGGAAAGCAGCAGGGTCTGTGGAATCCGATTCGCCGCAATCATCCCTTCCAGCGTTTTGGCTGTGCTCGCGTTGCCCCAGAACCGGTCAAACATATCCGTTCACCCAGCGCGAGTAGGCTTCCCAAACGCGCGCTGCCACTTCTTCCGATGTGCCATCGCCATCCACACGAGTGAATCGGTCGGGCTCACGCGCCGCTAGCAACCGGTAGCCCTCCAGCACTCGCCCGTAGAACGCCCGGCTCTGTTCGTCCATCCGCGTCCCAGCGTTCGATTGCTGGGTGTTGCGATGACGGGCGCGGCCCAGGCTGGTCTCGATATTCGTGTCGAGCCACAGCGTGAGGTCCGGCGTCCTTCCGCGGCAGGCGATCCGGTCCAGATCGGCCACGATCTTCTCGCCCAACCGGCGCCCATGGCCTTGGTAAGCAAACGTTGAATCCGTCCAGCGGTCCGACAGTACAACGGCGCCCCGCGCCAACGCGGGTTCCAGCAGTTCACCGACGTTTTGCGCCCGGGCCGCGAAATATAGCAGCAATTCAGTGATGGGGCCCATGTTGTCATGCGCCGGATCGAGCAGAATCTGCCGGATCGCGTCGCCGATTTTGGTTCCACCCGGCTCGACGGTTTCTATCACCTCGATCCCCTGCCCGCGTAAACGTTCTGCCAGCAGGCGCAGTTGAGTGGTTTTGCCACTTCCATCGAGCCCTTCCAGCGTGATGAAGCGGCCGCGGTGCCGATCAGTCGTATGCATAATGGAGAACCTGTTTGAGGTCTTCCCACGCCTCGCGCTTGGCGTTTTGCGAGTAGGGGCGCAACAGAAACGACGGGTGGTAGGTCGGCATCACACGAATGCCGTTCCAATTCTGCCAGTTGCCGCGCAACTTCGTAATGCCTTCCCGCGTTCCCAGGAGGGCTTTCGTGGCGCTGCCTCCGAGCGCGCAAATGGCTTTCGGCCGAATGACCATCAACTGGCGGAAGAGGAACTGCCCGCAGATCTCCGTCTCGTCGGGCAGCGGCGTCCGGTTCTCCGGCGGCCGGCACTTGACGACGTTGCAGATGTACACATCCTCGCGGCGGATGGTCAGGCCTTCTTTCATCGCCGTGCCGTTGATCATCTGGGTCAGAAGCTGGCCGGCGCGCCCTACGAATGGCAGCCCCTGCTGGTCTTCATCCGCGCCTGGACCCTCGCCGACAAAGGCCAGTTTCGCCTGTGGATTGCCCGAGCCGAAAACAATCTTGTTCCGCCTCTCGCACAGCCGGCAGCGCTTGCAGTCCCCGATGTCGGCCTGAATCCGCTCCAACGTGTCGTCGCCGGGCGGGAGCTCAAGCCGGCTGGGCAACGTTTGTAGAACCGGCGTCGCCTGCGCCGGCTTGGCCCTCGCGGCATCAGCCGCGGTTGTTCGCGTCGGCGCTGCTCCGCGAGCGGCGGCTGGCGGCTGCGCGCTCACGGGTTCGGCTGCCTGGTCCGCCTCGGGAATGTTCAATTGACGGATGCCCAGATCCCGGTAAAACTCGAGCTGGCGCTTCAGAGATTTTCGATCCATAACGGTAGTGGCCGGCCCTCAGTTCCGGTCGTGATGCAGCGCCAGCCGCAGCTTCAGAATCTGATCGAGAACCTGGTCCGCAATCACGCGCTTCGGCGCCTTGGCGAGGCGCAGGTTCTCACCCGTTCGCTGGACCAGAACCACTTCGTTCTCTTCGGATTCGAACCCTGTCCCATCCTGGGAGACGAGGTTTGCCACCACCATGTCGCAGTTCTTCGATTCGAGTTTTCGCCGCGCTTCGGGAACCAGATTCTCGGTCTCGGCCGCGAATCCAATCAGGATCTGATCCTGCTTGCGCCGGCCGATCTCGGCCAGAATGTCAGGCGTCGGCTCCAACTCCAGCGAGTAGCGTAGCGGGGTTTTTTTCACTTTCTGGCGGGGCACGTTGGCCACATAGTAGTCGGCGACCGCGGCGGTCTTGACGACGATGCTCGCTTCATCGAGCCGGCTCATTACCGCCTCGCGCATCTCAAGGGCGGTTTGCACCTGAACCACTTCCACGCCCTCCGGAGCGGGCAAATGAACCGGGCCGCTAATCAGGATGACCCGCGCACCGCGGCAAACGGCGGCCTCCGCCAGCGCATACCCCATCTTGCCGCTCGAGCGGTTGGAGAGGAAGCGGACCGGGTCCACAGGCTCGCGCGTCGGTCCCGCCGTGACCAGCACGGTCTCGTGGTCGAAATCATGCCGCTGCGTGACCAGGCGCTGTGCGATGGCCGCGATTCGCTCAGGGTCCGGAAGCCGGCCCGGGCCCACGGTCCCGCACGCCAGCGGTCCCGAGTCGGGATCCAAAATGGTGTGGCCGCGCCCCCGCAGAATCTCCAGGTTGTGGACCGTTGCCGCATGCTGCCACATGGCCGTATTCATCGCCGGGCAGATCAGCACCGGTCCTTGGAAAGCCAGGTACAGCGTGGTCAGGAAATCGTTGGCCAGACCTTGCGCAAAGCGGGCCAGCAAATCCGCGGTGGCGGGCGCCACCACCAGCAGCCGGCTCTCCTGCGCGACGGCGATATGCTCCACCGAACTGGCCAGCACGTCCTCGGAACCGCTGCCGGGAAACAGGTTTGTGATGACCTTCCGCCCGGTCAGCGCCGCAAAGGTCAGTGGCTGGATGAATTCACGCGCAGCCTCGGTCATGACCGTTCGCACGTCAAAGCCCCGTTCCATCAGGGCGCGCGCCAACTCGGCCGACTTGTAGGCGGCAATGCCGCCGCCGACGCCTAGAACTACAGGGATCCCGGGCATGAAAGTCCCGTTACCGCCGTTAGAGCTGCTCTTCGGCCTGTTGCTCGGGCGGCTGCACGCCGGGGTCGTACCAACTCACCAAACCGCGCCGCACCTCTTCCATTGCCGCCACGGTCGGCTTTTTCGACGTGCTGGGCAGGAACGAGCGGGCGCCGCTCTGCAACTGCCGCGCGCGTTTCGCCGCCACAATGATGAACCGGTAAGCGCTCAACTCCGGATCGTCCGGAATTGCAAAGATGGGACTGCGCGTCGTCCGTTCGGCCATGCTGCTCTCCTTCAGGCTTCCTTCACTCGAAATGTTTCCAGAATCCCCTCAACCCGCTCTGTCACTGCGGGGTTGGCCCGGCGGAGGGCTTCCACTATTGGATCGGTCGTCCCTCTGCGTTCCGCGTTGACAATCGCCTGCAGCCGTTCGCTCGCCGCATCCACATCGTCGTTGACCAGAACGTAATCGTAGCGGCGAAAATCTTCGATTTCCCCAGCGGCCCCCGCCAGCCTTTGCAGAATCACTTCCTCGGAGTCCTCTGAGCGGGTGCGCAGACGCTTGGCCAGTTCTTCCCTGGACGGAGCCAGGATGAAGATACTGACCGCATCGGGTATCTTCTGCTTCAATTGTCGCGCACCCTGAACGTCGATGTCGAGAACCACATCCTTGCCCTCGCTCCTGCCGCGCTCCAGAATGCCACGATGCGTTCCGTAGTAATGCCCGAACACCAGAGCCCATTCCAGGAATTCGCCGCGCCCGATTCGCTCCTCGAATTCCTGCTGCGATATAAAAATGTAGTGCTCGCCGTTCCTTTCCGTCCCGCGCGGAGTCCGCGTTGTATAAGAGGTTGAGAAGATCAGGTTCCGGTCGTGAGCCAGCAGGCGTTTCACCAGCGTGGATTTGCCCGAGCCCGATGGCGCCGAGATGATGAAGACGCGGCTCATTCCAGATTCAGCGCCTGTTCGCGGATGCGTTCGATATTCGTTTTGATCTCCAGTCCGAGCGTTGTGATCCGCACGCCCGGCTCACCGGCTCCGGAAGTCTTCGAGAGTGTCGTATTCGTTTCCCGATTCATTTCCTGTAATAGGAAATCGAGCTTCTTGCCGAGCTCCCCACCGTGGTTCAGCAGTTGCTCGAGTTCGCGAACGTGGACCTGCAGCCGGTCGACTTCCTCCGAGATGTCGCTGCGGTCCACCAGGTAGGCGACCTCTTGAGCTAAGCGCTGCGGATCGAGCGGCATCCCATTGAATAATTTCGAGATCCGCTCCTGCAGACGGCTGCGAATCGCCTCGGTCACTTCGCCGCGGAGCTCCGAAATGGTCTGAACGTTCTGGTGGACCAGTTCGTTATGGCCGCGCATGGCGGCCACGGTCTCCTGGCCTTCCCGTTCCCGAAACCGGTTCAGCGCGTCGAGTGCGTCTTCGGTTGCCCGCACCGCCTCGGCCGCCGTCTCTTCCGGCAGCGGCGCCGCCTCATCCTGGGACAACATGCCAGGGATGCGCAGGGCCCGGCTGGGGTCCGGATCGGCCAGCACGCCGCTGAGTTCCGATGCCTCCTTCAACGCCCGCAGGTAGGCATCGAACAGCGTTCTGTTCAGAGACGGACCCGCGGCTTTTTCCGAAGGCCGGTAGGACAACCGCAGCTCGATGTGCCCGCGTGAGATCTTCTTGCGGACGGTCTGCCGTAGGATCGGGTCCAGCGCGTCCAGTTCCATGGGCAGGTAGGAGTGTAAGTCCAGCGCCCGGTGGTTGACGCTCTTTACGGTGGCCGTGATCTCGCCCCAGGCGCCCTGCCGCCGCACCTGGGCATAGCCGGTCATACTGCGCACACTCATGATTTAATGCTCCAAGTCAACATACTGCAATCGGTGCAGACGTTCATAGATGCCCCCCTGCGACAGCAACTCTTCGTGGGTTCCGATCTCGCTGATGCGGCCGGCATCGAGAACGACAATGCGGTCCGCGCGGCGGATGGTCGAAAGTCGGTGAGCGATGACGATGACCGTCCGGTTGGTCATCAGGTTGGCCAGCGCGCGCTGCACCAGCAGTTCGCTTTCCGTGTCCAGTTGCGACGTCGCTTCGTCCAGAATCAGGATCGGCGCGTTTTTCAGCAGCGCCCGCGCGATCGACAACCGCTGCCGCTGCCCGCCGCTCAGCATAGCGCCGCGCTCGCCGACCCGCGTGTCATATCCAAACGGGAGGGCGTCGATGAATTCGTCGGCCAGAGCGTTCCGGGCAGCTTCGCGGATCTCATCCAGGCTCGCTGCCGGCCGGCCGTAGCGAATGTTGTTCGCCGCCGTGTCGTCGAACAGGAATGTCTCCTGGCCGACCAGCGCGCAGAGCTTGCGCAGCGAGCCCAGCGACGCCGTGCGGACGTCCACGCCGTCGATCAGCACGCGCCCTCGCTCCACGTCGTAGAACCGTGGCACAAGTTGGGCCAGCGTGGTCTTGCCCGCGCCGCTTGAACCCACCAGCGCGACCACCTCGCCGCGCTGCACCTCGAGTGAGACACTCTCCAGCGCGTACTCTTCCTTGCCGGGATAACGGAACCAGACGTCGTCGAAGACGATCGAGTCTTTCAGACCGTCCAGCTTGCGCGCGCCCGATGCTTCTTCGATTTGCTGTGTTCGGTCGGCGTACTCGAAGACGCGCTGGGCGGCGCCGAGTGCCTGTTGAAAAATGTTGGCGATGCCCGTCAGTCGCTTGACAGGCTCGTACAGCAGCAGCAGGGCGACCATGAAGCTCGTGAATGCGCCGGCGCTCATGTGGCCGCCGCTATGGGTGCGGGCGTAGGTCAGCAGTCCGACGATCGTCACTGCGCCGAAAAACTCGATAATCGGCGAGGGCAGCGCCTGCAGCGCGGTGTAGCGCAGATTATTGCGTTTGAACCTCTGCGCCGCGAGGTGAAACTTGGAACTCTCGAACTCCTCTGCGCCGAACGTCTTCACGACGCCGTGGCCGCTGAAGCCCTCCTGCATGATCTGATTCAACTCCGCGGCGTTGTCTTGCGCCTTGCGAGTTGTGTTTCGGATGCGCCGTCCCAAGCGCAAGGTGGGCAAGAGGACGAATGGCAGTACGGTGGCGGAGACCAGCGCCAGTTTCCAGTCGCTGTTGAAGAGCACGCACACTAGCGCCAGCGCGGAAAACGACTGGCGGAACCAGTCGGCGAGCATCTGCGAGACGGCCAACTGGATGCGGTCGATGTCACTCATAATCGACGACATCAGCCTGCCGGTGGAATGCTGCTGGAAGAATTCGTGCTCCTCGCGGATGACTTTGTCGAACGTGCGCTGGCGCAGATCGGTCACCACCGAGTAGCCGACGACGTTGATCAGGTAGTTGCCCGCGTAATCCGAGACGCCCTTGGTGAGGAACACGAGCAGAATCGCCACCGCGACCAGCGACCAGACCTGGTGCAGCGGGAATGGCACGATCTGATCGAGGTACACTTTGCGGCCGCCGAAGGGCAGCGTGATCAATTCTACGTGGCCCGAGCCGGCCCGCGGATTCGTCTTGGCCACTTCGGCGGCGCCACTCGCCGGCAGCGGAGCCTGCGGCTGGTCGGGGCCCAGAACGATGTCGATGACTGGGCGCAGCAGCAGCGGAATGGCGCCGTGCATCGCACCCGCGATCATCATCAGGATTACGGCCAGTGCCAGAACTGGCGCATAGCGCTTGGCGTAGCCGAACAGCCGGAACAGTTCCTTCATGCGCGCGCTCGCAGTCTCTCGACGGCCGTCACTACTCGTTCCAGGGGCACGTTCGCCAGCCCCTCACCGGCTGTGATGATCTCGCTTTGAGTCCGCCACGGCGCCCACACCGTCGCGTCCGACGAGCCGTACAGCACCACCACCGGCAGGCCGAACGCCGCCGCCATGTGGGCCGGCCCGCTATCGTTGCCGATGAACAGGCGCGCGCCCGCGAGCAGCGTTTTCACTTCGCGCAACGGAGCTCCCCGCAGGCATTCGAACTCAGCGAACGGCGCGTAATCGTCACCTCGTCCGCCAATGATCACTGCTTCGAGTCCGTGCTTCTCCCGCAGATAGCGTCCCAGCGCCACAAACCGCTCCGCGGGCCAGGCCTTGCCAGCGGCCGATGCGAACGGATGCAGCACTGCGTAGTCGCTTCGTTCGCGGCCGCTTTCGGCATACAGGCAGGCGCGCGGGATCTCGGCCCGCGGAACTCCCAGCCAGAACATCGCCGAAGCTAAATGTTCCGCCGTGTGAACCGTCCGCTCATCGCCCAGGATCGCCTGCGCCCGCGGAATGCGGAGATTATATATCGCTTGAAAACGAAAGTGGTCGAATCCGGCCCGTAACCCCGCCATCGACGCGGCGGTCAGCGCCGCGCTGCGCGGGCCTCCATGCAGATTGAGGGTCAACGCCGGTCTCCAGGAAAACGCCCGGCCCGGCCCGGGCGCGTAAATGGCCTCGATATCCGGGTTGCTCTCGAACACCGCGGCAAAGCGTTGCTCCACCATCACCGCCACCCGCAGGTCGGGCCTCGCATTCTTCAGGAGATGAAGCGCCGGAGTCGTCAGAACACAATCACCCAGCGACCGGAGCCGAACCACCAGCACGCGCGCCGAGGGCGGCAGCGTATGGAGCACCGCCGGCATACGTGCCTGTCTTAGTCCTCGATCCGCGCCTCATCCACGAGCATCACGGGGATGTCGTCGCGAATCGGGTAGACCCGCCGGCAATTGGGGCATTTCAGCCCCCCATGATCCTCGGTCAACTGAACCGCTTCTCTGCAAACGGGACAGACGAGAATGTCGAGCAGATCCTGACTGACTGCCATGCGCCACCTTCCGGGAAACCTCAGTTTAGCAGAGGCCTCCACTCTTCCGACTTCGCTCGCTCACCCGGCCCCTCGAGCGGAACACGCGTGCCCGACCTGAAACCGGATCGCAGCCGTCCGATCGCCGGCTAGCCCTTCATCTCCGCGCGGGCTGTTTTCACGGCGTCCAGGAACCGTCTGGCCCGTTCCGTGAAGATCGCGTAGTTGCCCTCCTTGATCGTTTTGGAGTCGATCAGCTCGCCGCCCACGGCCACGGCGCATGCCCCCGCCTTCAGGAAATCGCCCGCCGTCGTCAGGCTGACGCCCCCGGTCGGGATCATTTCGATCTGTGGAAATGGTCCCTTCAGCGCCTTGATGTACTTCGGTCCGCCGACGTTGTCGCACGGAAAGATCTTCACGATATCGGCGCCCGCATCCCACGCCGCCAGCACTTCGGTCGGCGTCAGCGCGCCCGGCGAGATCGGCTTGGAGTAGCGATGGGCCATCTCGATCGTCTTGAAATTCAGGGCCGGCGTGACAAAGAACTGCGCCCCCGCCAGCATGCACACGCGGCATGTCTCCGGATCGAGCACCGTCCCCGCACCGAGCAGCATCCGGTCGCCGAAGTGGTCGGCCAGTTTCTCGAGCACGCGCACCGCGCCCGGCACTGTCATGGTTACTTCCGCCAGACGGATTCCGCCTTCGTAGATGGCCTCGATGGCCTTGACCGCGCTCTCGGCCGAAGGCGTGCGAACAACCGGGACCAGGCCGATTTCCCGGATGGTGGATAGGATTGCCTGCTTCGTCATACTGCGACGATCCTATCACGCCCCGCGCGCGTTTCAAGCCCCTCGCGCTCTACGGAATCAGCAGCAACTTACCCGTGGTTTTCCGGCTCGCCAGTTCTTCCTGGGCGCGCCCCGCTTCACTCAACGGATAACGCGCGTAGATCTGCAATTTGAGGTGCCCGTCGCGCAGCCAGCCGAAGACGTCGTTCGCGCGCCATAGCAGTTCCTCTCGCGTCGCCGTGTAGTTCCCGAGACTCGGGCGCGTCAGGTACAGCGAGCCCTTCTGGCTCAGGATCAGCGGCTGGATCGGGCCCACCGGGCCACTGGCATTACCAAAGCTCACCATCATGCCGCGCGGCTTGAGCGAGTTCAGGCTCCGCTCCCACGTCGCCTTGCCGACTGAGTCGTAGACCACGTCCACGCCCTTGCCGTCGGTCAGCCGCTTTACCTCCTTTTCGAAGTCCTGCTCCGTGTAGAGAATGACTTCGTCGCAGCCAGCTTGGCGCGCCACCTCCGCCTTCTCTTTTGTCGATACTGTTCCGATAACCCGCGCCCCGCGCAGCTTGGCCGCGGCCACGGTCCACTGGCCCGCTCCGCCGGCGGCGGCATGGATCAGCGCCGTGTCGCCGGATTTCAACGGGTGCGTCGAGTGCGTCAGGTAATGCGCCGTCATGCCCTGCAGCATCGACCCCGCCGCGACTTCCAGGCTCAGATCATCCGGCACTTTCACCAGTTGCCAGGCGGGCACGACGGCATACTCCGCGTAAGCGCCGCGCGCCATCGCCCACGCCACGCGGTCGCCGGCCGCGACCCCTGTTACTCCTTCGCCGGCCTGCTCCACCACGCCCGCGCCTTCCAGACCCAGCACCACCGGCGGTTCCGCCTTGTAGAGCCCCGTGCGGTAGTAGATGTCGATGAAATTGACTCCCGCCGCATGGATCTTCACCAGCGCCTCGCCCGGGCCTGGTTTCGGCATGGGCAGATCTGCGTATCGCAGCTTGTCTACCCCGCCCGGATCGGTAACGAATACGGCTTTCATTGCGTTCTCAACCACCTCCTGAAAAGCACCTGCGCGGCATAGAGGAGCAGATACGTGAACGTAAACGGCAGCACCAGCAAATCGCCCAGATGCGGCAGCGTGTCTCCGCCGCTCAGCCCCGCGCGGATCAGCATGAATCGCCAGATAATGCGCCCGTGTCCCCGATCGAGCCAGAAATAGTCGCCGTTCTCGTTGATCAGGAAGATCTTGGAAGGCGCGTGCCAGGCCGCCAGCCACTTCCACGGCGTCATGATCGGCAGACCCGTACAGAGCAACCCGCAAATATCCGGCTGGCGGCTCCGCAGCTCTCTGAACAGGCGCCGGCGCGCCCTCCAGCCGCGGTAGTTCTGCACTCGATAGATGCGGCCGCGCTCCAGATCGAAGCCCTGCGGCGCGCCCGCGTGGCAGGTCAACAGATCGATTTGCCCCAGCCGGCCGTAGTTGCGATCCAGCGCGGGCAGCAGGCGCTCCAGTACGTGGCGGGGACCGCTTTCCACCAACAACACGCGCTGCGTCGGCGGATGCGCGCGAGTGAGAAAGTATCGCATCCTCTTTTATTCTGACTCAGGACCGTAGCTGCTTGCGGCTCGGCAATGGACGCCAAGCTCGGCCGTCTCAGACGCCCCAGCAGTAGTCCTCGACCGCGCGCTCGATCGTCTCGTCCTTGTCCGCCAGCCGCATCAGCTCCAGGCGCAGCGCGGAGGTCAGCGCGTCCCAGCTCGCCTCGATCACGTTCTCCGAGACGCCCACCGTGGCCCACGAACGCCGGTGGTCGGACCACTCCACGTGCACCCGCACCTTCGCCGCCGTGCCTACCTTAGAATCCAGCACGCGCACCTTGTAGTCCGTCAGCCGCACATTGGTAATCGCCGGATACACCGTCGCCAGGCACTGCCGCAGGCACTTGTCCAGCGCATTCACCGGACCCGAGCCCGTCTCGATCGACGAGTAGATCTCATCGTTCACCCGCAGGATCACGGTCGCCGTCGTCACCGCGTCCCGGTTGCTGATCTTGCGCATGCCCACTTCGAAATTCACGACGTCGAAGAAGTGCGCGTTGGGTGTGAGCGTTTCCCGCACCAGCAGCTCGAACGTGCCCTCGGCCGCTTCCAGCTCGTAGCCGTCGTATTCCATCTGCTTGATGCGCTCCAGCAGTTCGCGGCGCGCCTTGTCGTCCACGCGGTCGCCCAGCCCGTGTTGTTCCAGTTTGTAGACGATGTTGCCGCGTCCCGACAGGTCGCTCAGCAGGACTCGCTGGTGGTTGCCGACCGTCTCCGGGCTGATGTGCTCGTAGCTGGCCGGTTCCTTCAGTACAGCGCTCACGTGCACTCCGCCCTTGTGCGCGAACGCGCTGCGTCCGACGAACGGCTGATTCGAATTCAGCGGGAGATTGGCCAGTTCCGCGATGTAGTGCGCCACACCGGTCAGGCTCGCCAGTTTCTCCGCCCCGATCGTCGTGTGGCCCAGTTTGGTCTCCAGAATGGCGATAAGCGACGTCAGGTTTGCGTTTCCGCAGCGCTCGCCATAGCCGTTCATCGTCCCCTGCACGTGCGTCGCTCCGCTCTCCACGGCGGCGATCGAATTCGCCACTGCCAGGTCGCAATCGTTGTGCGCGTGGATGCCGATCGGACCGTCGAAGCGCCGTCGCACCTCGGCCACGATCTCGGCCACCCGCGCCGTCACCGTCCCGCCGTTGGTGTCGCACAACGTCAGCACGTCGGCGCCCGCTTTTTTGGCCGCTTCGAGCGTCCTTAGCGCATAATCCGGATTGGCGTTGTAGCCGTCAAACAGGTGCTCGGCATCGTAGATCACCTCGCGCCCGTGCCGCTTCAAAAAACGTACCGTGTCGGAAATGATTTGCAGGTTTTCTTCTTCGCTGATGCCCAGCACGCGCTTCACGTGCAGGTCCCAGGTCTTTCCGAAAATCGAAACCGCCGGCGTTTCCGCCTCGATCAACGCGCGCACATTCGCGTCCTGCTCCACCGCGTTCTTGGCGAACCGCGTCGCTCCGAACGCGCACAGCCTCGCGTGCCGCAGCTTCAATTCTTTCGCCCGCTCGAAGAACTCCTTGTCCTTCGGGTTCGACATCGGCCAGCCGCCTTCGATGTAGTCGATGCCCAGATCGTCGAGCTTCTGCGCGATCAGCATCTTGTCATCCACCGAAAAGCTGATGGCTTCGCCCTGCGTTCCGTCGCGCAAAGTCGTGTCGAACGTCCAGATCCTCATGGTTTCGCTGCTTGGAATCCTTCCTGCCGCCGGGGCCGCGGGTCGGCCCCGTTTCTCTGTGACTTTGCTTCCGTCCTCGCGGAAACACTCTCGCTCAGTTCGCCGGCGTATCCTGCGGCACGCCCTCTTCCTTCTTCTTCTTGAGGAACGGCATCATCTCGCGCAGTCCCTTGCCGACCGTTTCGAGTTGCGAGGTGCGCGCTCCCTCGCGCATCGCCAGGAAATTATGCCGGCCGCTCTTGTTCTCGGCGATCCAGGCACGCGCGAAATCTCCGCTCTGAATCTCGCCCAGGATCTTCTTCATCTCCTGGCGCGTCTGGGCGTTGATGATGCGCGGCCCGCGCGTATAATCGCCGTATTCGGCCGTGTCGGAGACCGAGTAGCGCATGTAATTCAAGCCGCCCTCATAGATCAGGTCGACGATTAGTTTCAGCTCGTGCTGGCATTCGAAGTAGGCCATCTCCGGCGCGTAACCGGCCTCCACCAGCGTGTCGAATGCCGCTTTGATCAACGCGCTGACGCCGCCGCAGAGCACCACCTGCTCGCCGAACAGGTCGGTCTCCGTCTCCTCCTTAAACGTTGTCTCGATTACGCCGGCGCGCAGTGTGCCGAGGGCCAGCGCGTAGGCCAGCGCGTTTTCGAGCGCCTTGCCGGAAGCGTCCTGGTGAATGGCGACCAGCGCCGGCGTGCCCGAACCTTCGGTGAACACCTCGCGGACGCGATGGCCGGGAGCCTTCGGGGCAACCATCGACACGTCGATGCCTGCCGGCGGCTTGATCGTGCCGAAGTGAATGCTGAAACCGTGCGCGAACATCAGCGTCTTGCCCGGCTTCAGGTGCGGTTCGATATCTTTCGCGTACACGTCTGCCTGCACGTGATCCGGCGCCAGAATCATGATCATATCGGCGGCCTGGGCGGCCTCCGCGGTGGTGAGCACCTTCAGCCCCGCGGCTTCCGCCTTGGCCCAGCTCTTGCTCCCCGGCTGGAGCCCCACCACCACATTCACGCCGGAGTCCCGCAGGTTCAGCGCGTGGGCGTGCCCCTGGCTCCCGTAGCCGATGATGGCCACCGTCTTGCCTTCCAGATGGGCCAGCGATCCGTCCTTCTCATAAAAACGTCGTGACATGAAATTGTTTTCCTCTTGATTTTGATTGGCGTCTAGCGCCCTTCGGCGCTTACTGGCTCCGCCGGCACGACGGTCCTCGATACCGGCGGCGACAGCCTCAGTTTCTTCTGTTCCAGCGAGACCGCCACGGTCCCCGACCGCGTCACGTCAATCTCGCCATAGCTCTCCATCACGGAGACGAACTCATCCAGCTTCTCCGACTCGCCCGTGACCTCGAGCGCGAAGCCCTCGACGCTCGAATCCACCACGCGTGCGCCGAATATTTCGGCTTCTTTCAGAATTGCAGTTCTGTGTTCCATGGCGGAGCGCACCCGCAGCAGCACCAGTTCCCGCATCACCGCCGGCGTCTCCGTCAGGTCGGTGGCTTGCAGTACGTTGATCAGCTTGTTCATCTGCTTGATCACCTGCGCCCGCAGTTTCGGGTCCACGTCCACTCCGATCGTCATCCGCGACAGCGTCGGGTCCAGCGTCCGCGCCACCGTCAGCGACTCGATGTTGTAGCCCCGTTGCGTCAGCAGCCCCGTTACCCGCATCATCGCGCCCGCCTTGTTTTCCATGAGCAGCGAAATCGTCATCAGCATGCTTCTTTTCTCCTTTCGTGCCCCGGGCTCACTGCTTCCCAACCGGCACCGGCTGCGGCGGCGCCAACACCATCTCATTGATCGCCGCGCCCGCCGGCACCATCGGGTAGACGTTTTCGTATTGGCTCACCCGCACGTCCATCAGGTACGGGCCCGGCTCATCCATCGCTTCCTGCAGCGCGCTTCTGAGCTCCGCCGGGGTGCGCACGATGCGCCCCTTCATCCCATACGCCGCCGCCAGCAGTTCCACGTTGGGAAACGCGCTCAGCTCCACCGCGCACAGCCGGTTGTTGTAGAACAATTCCTGCCACTGCCGCACCATGCCCAGGTATCCGTTGTTCATCACGATCACCTTCACCGGCAGACCATAGTTGACCAGTGTCGCCAGCTCCGGCACCGACATCTGGAATCCTCCGTCGCCGGCGATCGCGAAAACCGTGGCCTCCGGATTTGCCATCTGCGCGCCGACCGCCCCCGGCAGCCCGAAGCCCATCGAGCCCAGGCCGCCCGAGTTGATCCACAACCGCGGAGCGTCGAATCGGATGAACTGCGCCGCCCACATCTGGTGCTGCCCCACGTCGGAGCTGACGATCGCCTTGCCGTCGCTGATCCGGTTGATCTCATACATCAGTTGCTGCGGCTTGATTTCGTCCGTGCCGAAGACCGGCTCCAGCGGATGCTCCTCCTGCCAGCCGTGCACCCTCCGCCACCACTCCTGCCGCGCTGCTGCGCTCTGCTCCGCCGCCTGCGGCTGCAGTTCCTTCAGAATCTTAATTAGCTTGGCGATTACCCGCTTCAGGTCGCCCACGATCGGCAGGTCCGCGGCCCGGTTCTTGCCGATCTCGGCTGGGTCGATGTCCACGTGGATCACCTTCGCGTGTGGCGCGAAGGCCGACAGCCGCCCCGTGACGCGGTCGTCGAAGCGCACTCCCAGCGCGATGATCAGGTCGCACTCCGTCAGCCCCATGTTCGCGGCGTAGCTGCCGTGCATCCCCGGCAGCGACACGAAATTCGGGTGCGAGCCCGGCAGCCCGCCCAGCCCCATCAGCGTGCACACCGCCGGACAATCGATCAGTTCCACCAGTTCGCGCAGTTCGTCGTGCGCGCCCGAATGGATGATCCCGCCGCCCGCGTACACCATCGGCCGCTGCGCTTCCCACATCATTTGCGCCGCCCGCCGGATCTGCCCCGCGTGGCCATCGGTGACCACCTTATAGCCCGGCAGGTGGATCTCGTGCACCGGCGTGTAGTGCGCCTGGCCTTGCAGCGCGTCCTTCGTGATGTCCACGAGCACCGGCCCAGGCCGGCCCGTTGAGGCGATGTAGAACGCCTCGTGCACCACCCGCGCCACGTCGTTCACGTCCCGCACCAGGTAATTGTGCTTCGTCGCCGGTCGCATGATGCCGAACGTGTCGGCTTCCTGAAACGCGTCGCTGCCGATCATCTTGCTGGTGACCTGACCCGTGATCGCCACCACCGGAATCGAGTCCATCATCGCGTCCACCAGCCCCGTCGTCAGGTTCGTCGCTCCGGGGCCCGAAGTCGCGCAGCACACCCCAACCCGCCCCGAAGCCCGCGCATACCCCGATGCCGCAAAACTCGCGTTCTCCTCGTGCCGCACCAGCACGTGCCGGATCGGGTGCTCGTACAGCGCGTCATAGAGCGGCAGCGTCACCCCGCCCGGGTAGCCGAAGATCACCTCCACGTTCTCGCGCGCCAGGCACTCCAGCAGAATCCGCGCCCCGCTCATCAGGTTCGACATCGCAGCCAGTTCTCCTTCTTCGTTGCAATCGTCCATCGGGTCGACTCCACCCACAAAACTCAATCCAGATCTAAACGGAAAAGGGCCACCCGGCGGTTTGTTCCCGCCTGGTGGCCCCGGTTTCTTTTCGATTCTGGTTTCGGCCTACTCAGGCGGGATTAAGGTGTAACCCCGCAATAATGATGCCCGGTACGGCAAGAATGGCCGAAATCGATATGAGTTCCACGCCTCGCAGAGGCCGGTTGGCTGTGCTGTGCGCGTCCCTCATCACTAATAGCCTAATATGGAATCCTAGCAAATGCAAGAACGATTTACTATAAAATATGTTTATTCGATTACTCGAATTGGATCTGCTTCCTGGCGCGGCGAATACCACTCCGCTTCTCTCAGTCTTCAATGGTCATTTTCGGGGCGCGCCTGATGCCGCCGGCACCGCAGCGTTCCACCACCCGCTGGGCAATTTCATAGAAACCACTGGCTTTAGCATCGTCCGGCCCGAGCAGCGCCACCGGCCTTCCCGTATCACCGCCAATGCGCACTCGCGGGTCCAGTGGCAGGCTGCCCAGGAATGGCACGCCCATCGCTTCCGCTGTTCGCTCTCCGCCGCCCTGCCCGAAAATGTCCAGCTTCTGGCCACTCTCGGGAATCACCAGATAGCTCATGTTTTCAACGATTCCGAGTAGCTCGACCTTCACCTGCTGGAACATCAGCACGGCCTTGCGGGCGTCTTCCAGCGCCACTTCGGAGGGCGTGGTCACCACCACCGCGCCCGTGATCGGCGCGGTCTGAATCAGGCTCAGCGCCACGTCACCGGTGCCTGGAGGAAGGTCGATCAGCAGGTAGTCCAACTCGCCCCAATCCACCTGCCGCACGAACTGCTGCATCACGCTGTGCAGCATCGGCCCGCGCCAGATCAGCGGCTTGTCACCGGGATTGACGAAACCCATCGACATCAGCTTCACGCCGTACTGCTCCAGCGGGACGATGCGCCCCTCCACGGCGTAGGGCGTGTCGCGGATGCCCATCATCAGCGGCACGTTCGGCCCGTAGACGTCGGCGTCCAGCAGTCCGGTCTTGTGGCCCAGTCGCGCCAGTGCAATCGCCAGGTTCACGGCGATTGTGGTCTTGCCCACGCCGCCTTTGCCGGAGCCGATCGTAATCAGGTTCTTAACGCCCTCGATCGGCAGTTTCGGGGGCTCCATCTGGGGAGGTGTGGCCATACGAAGCTCAGTGTAGCAGGGCGTCCCAGAGCAATCCGCAGCGCTCCAGCGCATACGCGCGGTCGCGCTCCAGCAGGAATCTCTCGGCAATCAGAGAATCCACCACCGCGGCGGCGCGCCGCAGGTAATCGGCGCGATCCTGATACCGCTCTTCGATCGATGCGCGGCTGTCGTGCGTGCGGTCGCGCTCCGCTTTCGTCTTCGGAAATGGGAAAAACGAACCGACAAAGGAGGCCATCTGTTCCGGCGCCCCGGTCGGCGGCGCGCGGAAGTTCCACCCGGTGAAGGTACCCAGCGGGACGGCCACCTCGGGCAGCCGCACTCCACCCAGGTCGTTCCCATCGGCGTCGCTCTGCGGCACCAGCAGCGGAAACGCGCCCAGCACCGCGGGCGGTTCCTTGGTGGCGTAGCCTTGAGACGGAAATTCCGCGCCGTAATCGAGCCGCCGCGCCAGGCGCGGGTGCTTGGGCAAACTCACTCCCGCAATGTGCGGGAACCGCACTTCGCTGGGCAACGCCAGTTCGCCCTTGATCAGCCGCGGCAGCACCGACGGCGGCGGCATGATGTTATCCCTCACCCACAGTTCCAATCCATGCAGCAGCGCCCGCTGAAACGGCCGCTGGTCCGTCGGATTGCTTTCGTAGCGCTCCGCCGTCTTCGAAAACGGCAGACTGCGCGGGAAGTGTTGCGCCCCGGCGAAGAAGTAGACGCGCGTCTCCGGCGCCAGTGTCGAGTCGGCGCGGCCGTCCGGCTGCACATGAATCAGCGCCGCCGCGCGGCCCCAGTATTCATACGACGTGTTGGTCAGGAACAGCTTCGGCGCGACTCCTGCCGCCAGCGCGCGCGCCAGCAGTCCGTCTTCCTTGCCCGTGACCGGATCTTTTTCCGGCAGGCCGCCGAATGGGAACACATCGGTCGGGTAGAAAACGTTGTTCCATGGGTTCCCATCGCGCGAGGCCTGCGCGTAGCGGTAGTTGAAACTGCCACGGCCCGCCCCGGCCACGTCGGCCCACACGCCGTCGAAAACCTTGCGTCCCTGTTCGTCGGCGTTGAAGCCCTCGTACAGAAACTGCCTCAGGAACCGCCCGCTCTGGGAAATGCCGAAGCCGATCGAGTGCTTCAGGTACCGGTTCTGCTCCCCCAGCAGGGCCACGTCGTCGCCCCCGCCGTGCTTCAAATAGGTGGCGAAATCGCGCACCGCGGCCAGCCCCAGACCCGTCACCACCGGCGCCGCGCCCTCATAGACGAACTCGTACAGGCGTCCCGGCTGAAAGCCCTCGGCCAGGTCCACTTCCGCCCCGTTTTCGGCCAGTTTCCACTTGTCGGCGGGGATCTCCACCGGCTGCGATTCGGCGCTGTCCCGGACCAGCAGCCGCAGCGCTTTGCCAACCGCGATCGGCCGATGGCCCCGGTCGCCCAGCGGCATGCGCGGCGTCGCCCGCTCGGGGATGTACTCCGACCGCACCAGGCCCGGCGTCAGGACGTCTTTCCGCAATCCGGCCGGCTCCAGGCGCAATAAGCCGGGCCGGTTCGGCACGTCCCACTGCCACCCGATCCAGACCAGCGTGTAGCCTTCTTCCAACAGCCACTTGTCGCCGAAATCTTCGTCCTTCGCGGGCTCCAGCATGCTCCGGCCGTAGCAGAACCGGCTCAGCAGCGACTTCCCGCCGCGGTTGGGCACTTCTACGAGCACCATCCCATTGCCCCGCGCCGGGTCGCGCGGCTTCAGAACGTAGACATCGGCGCTGAACTCCACCTGGCCCGACTCGTTCGTCACCGCCAGGTCCAGATCGCGGATCAGTCGGTTCGCCGGCAGCTTTGGATCGAGCGTGAACCAGGCGCGGGCCTCGATCTTCTCATACGGACCCGACTTGCCGAACGAGCGGCCGTCCAGCACGTCGCTGCGATCCACCACGTGCACCGTCTTCACCGCCGCGTCGAGCGTGGCGGTGGCCAGCAACGCGATGCCCGTGGCGCGCAGCGCTATTCCAAGGATGCGCACTCTCCTCATAACTCGTCCGACACTTCCTAGATTACATCGCGTCAGGCACCAGCCTCGCGGGCCCGCGACGAATGTTGTCCGCGGCACCCGCCTGCCCCGCGAGTTATGTCGCGGCCAGGCTCTCGCGGGCCCACTCGCCAGGTCGGCTTCGCATGCACTGAACCCGTCTTCCGGAGTTCGGCGGACCTGCGTCAAGTTGTCCAGCGGCCCGCGTTCCAAACCGGGGAACCGTAAGCGGTTACTATTCTTACGCCAATAAACACTTAAGAATCCATGATATACGGACAAAAATCAGTAACCCCTTCATGCCTGTCCGGTTGAGCACCTTTCTAATCGACGCAAGCACTCACTAATCAACTAGTCAAAGTCGTTCCGACCGGTAATCGATTTCAATGCCGGCGGCGCGATTGCGGACCATCCAACGGCCCCGGCGACGGCTGCTGAAAATTGACAAACCCGCTACTAGTAGCGGCCCTCGTCTGCAAGTTATTGATTATAAACAGCCAATTAGAGCACCCCCGCTACACCGTAGCGGCTTGTCCGCGGCCGGACCCGGAATTGCCCATGCCGACCAGCGCGTCCGAGCCTCAACCGAACAGGCATGTAACCACTTACTGTCTTGCTCCGTCGCCCTGGCCCGACCTGAAACTGCCTGCGATGTCCTCCCGCGCTGTACAGCCTGACGCCGCTCCCGCGCGCAATCTGCCTTGGTCAGGCCAGCTTCAGATTGGCCTGGGCCCGCAGCCCCAGGTCGTCCCACTCGCCGCGCTCAAACTTGGGCCACGCCGCGGCGGCGATCATCGCCGCATTGTCCGTCGATAGACCCGGCGTCGTGAACCATACCGGGCAGCCCACCCGCGACACCGTCGCCGCGCGGCGCAATCCGGCGTTGCAAGCCACCCCGCCGGCGATCACGGCGGCTACCGCGCACGTCTCTCTCGCCGCCTCTCCCAGCCGTTTCAACAACTCGTTGATGACCAACTGCTGGAACGAGGCGATCGCGTCCAATGTCGTCTGCGGCGTGACGCTCAGCCATTGCTCCACACTAGGACGCGGATGCAGTTTCACCAGCGCCCGCCGGGCCACGATTTCGCCTTCGAGTTCCTTCGACTGCACCCACCTGAGCATCGCCGTCTTCACCCCGCTGAAGCTGAAATCGAGCGCGTTGCCCTTCATCTTGGCCATCGTCAGCCGCAGTCCTTCCGGCTCTCCGAACGGTGCCAGAGAGTCCAGCACCGGGCCGCCCGGGTATCCGAAGCCCAGCAGTTTCGCCACTTTGTCGTAGGCCTCGCCCGCTGCGTCGTCCCGCGTTTTCCCCATCAGCCGGTAGCGGCCCGGCCCGGGCATCTCAAAAAGGTGCGTATGGCCGCCGCTGGCCACCAAGGCCACCACCGGATAGCCCAGTCCGGCGCCCGCGAACTCGGCCTCCACGATCACCGCCTTAATGTGCCCTTCGATATGGTTTACCCCAATCAGTGGAATACCACGTACAATGCTTATAGACTTCGCATAGGTCAGACCGACCAGGAGTGAGCCGACTAAGCCCGGGCCGACGGTAGCAGCCACGGCGCAAACCGACTTCCATCCGACACCGGCTTGAACCAGCGCTTCGCGCACGACCGGGATAATCGCCCGCAGGTGTTCGCGGGAAGCGAGCTCCGGAACGACGCCGCCATATTTGGCGTGCGTATCAATTTGTGAAGAAACGGCACTGGAGAGGATAACTTTGTCCGCCGAGACGATCGCTGCAGCGGTTTCATCGCACGAGGTTTCCAGTCCGAGTATGCAGTTAGTCGTCATTGTAGACCATGATTAATAGATCATTAGATTAATAAATGTTCGAGAGACGGGGTAATGAAGCTCTCTGATTTTGATTATGACCTGCCGGGCGACCTGGTCGCTCAGGAACCCTTGGCCGATCGCGCTGCCTCGCGCATGCTGGTGATCGACCGCGCTTCGAAAACCTGGTCGGATCGCCTGTTCCGCGATCTGCCCTCTTTCCTTCGCCCCGGCGACGCCGTGGTGATTAACGATTCCAAAGTTTTCTCCTCGCGCCTGTTCGGCCGCAAGCCGGGCTACGCGCGCGAGGTCGAGATTTTTCTGGTCCGTCCGCTCGATGCCGAGCGGCGTTACTGGAGCGCGCTGGTCCGGCCGGGCCGCCACCTGCACTCTGGAGCCCATGTTGAAATTGCGCCTGGTTTGAGCGCCGAGATCCTCGAGACCGGCGTCCGCGGGGAACGCCGGGTCCGCCTGGAATGCACGGGCGACCTGGACGAGCTGCTGCTGCGCATCGGCCACGTCCCGCTGCCGCCGTATATCCACCGGCCCGATGTGCCGGCCGACCGCGACCGGTATCAGACGGTTTATGCCGACAAGCCGGGGTCGGTGGCCGCTCCCACCGCCGGTCTGCATTTTACCCCCGAGGTGATGCAGGCCTGCCAGGACGCGGGCGCCGAGTTTGCGCGCGTGGCGCTGAACGTCGGGCTGGGCACCTTCCAGCCGTTGATCGACGAAACCGTCGAACAGAACCACTTGCATCAGGAAACCTGGGAGATTCCCGCGGCGGCCGCTGAGATCCTGGCCCACGCTAAGCGCCGCGTGGCCGTCGGCACCACCAGCGTCCGCACGCTGGAAACCGCCGTCCGCGACGACGGCCTGCGCGCCGGTTCCGGAGAGACGGATCTGTTCATCTACCCGGGCTTCGAGTTCCAGGCCACCGATGTCCTGCTGACCAACTTCCATCTGCCCAAGTCGAGCCTGCTGATGCTGGTCTGCGCCTTCGCCGGAACGGAACTGATTCTGGATGCATACCGTCACGCGTCCGCGGAAAAGTACCGCTTCTTCAGCTACGGCGACTGCATGCTGATCGTCTGATTCCCGCCGGCTGCGGCTGGGGTGGATGCCGTTGCCTCACTGGCCGGCAGACTCAGCCAGTTATTTGCGGCGCGCCCGCCTGATCTGCGCGGCGCCTCAGCCGGCCAGACTCAGCTCCAGAATTCTCTCCACCCGCTCCGGCGTCACGTCCTGGCGCTCGCCCAGCCGCGCCATGCCGTTCTTTTCCAGCCTCCGCGCGACCGCGGCCGGCGCGTCGGGCTGCACCTGCGCGTAGGCCTTGAGCCGCGTCGGTACGCCCAGCGATTCGAAGAAGCGCTCCATGGCCTGGATGCCCGCCTCGATTCGCTGTTCCCGCGAGCCTTCCCCAATGCCCCACACCCGCGCCGCGTACTGCGCCAGTTTGTCGGCCTTCGGGCCGCTCTGCACCCGCAGCAGGTGCGGGATCACCGCGGCCAGCGTCCGCGCGTGATCGATGCCATACAGCGCCGTCAGTTCGTGGCCGATCATGTGGGTCGCCCAATCCTGCGGCACGCCCACGCCGATCAGGCCGTTCAGCGCCATGGTCGCGCACCACACGAAGCTCGCCCGCAGGTCATAGTCGGCCGGCGCAGCCAGCGTCCGCGGTCCGACCTCGATCAGCGTTTGCAGAATCGATTCGGCGAACCGGTCTTGCAGTGGCGCGTTCACCGGGTAGGTCAGATACTGCTCCAGGGTGTGCACGAACGCGTCCACGACGCCGTTAGCGACCTGCCGCGGCGGTAGAGAAAAGGTGGTCTCCGGATCGAGCACGGCGAAGCGTGGGTAGCCGAACGACGACGAGAAGGCCAGCTTCTGGCCCGTCTCCGCGCGGCTGATCACCGCAAACGAATTCGACTCCGACCCCGTCGCGGGCAGCGTCTGAATCACCGCCAGGGGCACGGTCGCGGTCACCGGCGCGTGTTGGTCGAGGATCGCCCACGGTTCGCCTGCGAAAGGAATCGCCGCTCCGATGAACTTCGTCCCGTCGGCCACCGAGCCTCCGCCCACCGCCAGCAGCAGGTCCACTTTCTCCGCCCGCCCCAGCTCCACCGCCCGCAGCAGCGTCTTGTACTCAGGGTTCGGCTCTATGCCGCTGAACTCGACCACCGTGCGCCCGGCCAGCGCCTGCCGGGTCTGCTCGTACACGCCGTTGCGGTGGATGCTGCCGCCGCCATAGGTCAGCAGCACTCTCGCATCCGCCGGAATCTCAGCCGCGATGTTTGCAATCTGGCCCTTGCCGAAAAGGATTTTGGTCGGATTCTGATAAGTAAAATTCAGCATGATCTGCAGTTCTCTTTCCCCCTCCAGGATGCCTCAGAAATAGTCCGGGCTGCTGACCGGATGTCCGCCTGCACCAGGCCAGGGAGGAGTGATTCCCACCCGCCAGACGGCGGCTGCCCGCGCGGATTGCGGAATTCTCGCCTGGTTTTGTACTAGAACGAAAAATGCGCTGGGTTCTATACCTTCGCGCACCCGAAGCCGCTCCGCGAATATCATTGGTCCTAATCAGCCTGGACGAATGGCGATGTTTCGACTTCCGCGCACGCTCTGGCTCATGTAAGCCGTTTAGTACCAAGCCATTTGGCCCATTCCGGCAAGCTGATCCCATCTCCCATCATGGAATCGGACGGGTGCAACAATACATATGAAAAAACTGCTCGGAATCCCTGCGGTCGCTATCCTCGGCTGCCTCCTCTTCTCCCTGCCCGCATCGGCGGGCGCCATCCTGGTCACCTACACCGGACCCGGCGGAGCCACGGTCAATCTGCCTCTGGCCAGCGGCGGCACCTTGGACGTCTATGCCTTCCCGTATTTCGTCAATGGCGTGCCCGCGATGTGCGACGACGCACAAACGGACGTGAATGCGCCGCTCACCTGGTATGCCAACGAAAACTACATCTCCACGAGCCTGACCTCACTGAAGTGGTATTCGGAATTCGCTACCCCCGCCCAGGCATTGAAGGCCTACGAGGAAGCGGCGATCATTTTCTATGAGGGCGCCACCGGCAACGGCATTGTGGCGGATGGAACTCCTGGCGGCACGAATTCGGCTCAGGGCAACGTGGCAGTCTGGTGGCTCTTCAGCAATAGCAGCCTGTATAACGGGCAATACGCTCTCGC
>Ga0302319_10003710_pt1 | contig 31714 bp, 31 predicted proteins | sample Bog_T0_2_FD_203319 | JGI IMG/M metagenome (GOLD analysis project Ga0302319, IMG submission 203319) | Peat permafrost microbial communities from Stordalen Mire near Abisko, Sweden - Bog_T0_2 | ecosystem: Environmental > Terrestrial > Soil > Wetlands > Peat | place: Sweden: Abisko, Stordalen Mire... | reverse complement strand
CGTTCTGATCGACGCATTCTCCCGCCGCTGTCTCGCTTTCTACCTCACATTCGATGAGCCCAGTTACAGGTCCTGCATGATGATTTTGCGCGACTGTGTTCGACGCCATTCCCGCTTGCCTCAGACTCTTGTCCTTGATGGCGGGCCGGAATTCCAAAGCACGTATTTCGAGACGCTTTTGGCCCGCTACGAATGCACCAAGAAAGTGCGTCCCCCGGCGCAAGCTCGCTTCGGTTCAGTCTGCGAACGACTCTTCGGCACTACGAACAGCCAGTTCATTCACAACCTGCGCGGCAACCGTCGCCCTCTACATCGCCGACCGCGCGGGATCGCTTCGCTCGGCCACCATCACCCGCCGGCTGACCTCGATCACCAAGGCCCACCAGTCGGCAGGGTTCGAAGCCTCGCCCTCGTCAAGCCATCATTTTGTCGTGAGCGAGACACTCAAGGGCATTCGCCGCTCGATCGGCACCGCACAGCAAGGCAAGGCCCCGATCTTAACCAGTGACATTCGCCGGATCATAGCCTCCTGCCCCGAGACGCTCTCAGGCCTCCGCGACCGGGCATTGATTCTGGTCGGCTTCGCTGGCGCCTTCCGCCGCTCCGAGCTCGCCGCGATCAACTTTGCCCACCTCTCCTTCACCAAGGATGGCCTGGTCATCGATCTCTACCGCTCGAAGACCGACCAGGAGGCCGTCGGCCGCAAGGTCGGCATTCCCTTTGGGAGAGACGATGCCACCTGCCCGGTCCGCGTGCTGCGCCGCTGGTTGGCGGCGTCTGGCATCAGCTCCGGTGCCGTCTTTCGCGGGATCAACCGCCATGGCAGGCTCTCCCGCCGCGGGCTTCACAAGGACTGCGTCGGCTGGATCTTGAAGCGGGCCGCCAGCCGCGCCGGCTTGAAGCCGGAGCCTTTGGGCGGCCACAGCTTGCGCGCCGGATGCGTCACCCAGGCGGCGATGAACGGAGTCAGCGAGCGCGACATCATGCGCCAGACCGGCCACAAGTCGGCCGAGATGCTCGCCCGCTACATCCGCATCGGCGAGATCTTCACCCGCAACGCCGCCGCCGGGCTCGGCATCTAGCCTCTGAGAAAAAGGGCTTCTCAGAGGCTTCCGGCTGTTGAAGCAAACGATTCCGTTTCCCCTTACCCCAATCAAAACATTGCACCGAAGCCAATCAGGAGAACACCATGAGACTCCGCCGGAACCAACTCTGCCCGATCCATCGCTCACTTTTCTGCTGCGGTAGAGAGGCAATCCCGAGAGAAAGACGCCAGCGCCAGATCGGCGTTCGGCGCATCGAAGACCCTCATCACCCCAGGGGATACCGGGAACTTCGTTCCAACGGAGAAATGCGGAAACTGCTCGACCGGAAGATTGCCACCCAGCATGGCAAGTGCGCCCTCTGTAACGAAGTGTTCACTGATTATGGCGACATCGTACCCGACCATATCCATCCCCGCGGCATGGGAGGAGCATGGCGGGACGACCACCCGGAGAACATTCAGGCAGTTCACTGGTGGTGCAACGGGGAAAAGGGATCGAACAGAGTATGATCTTCGCCCGGTGCACAATTCCTTTCTATCTATTGAATTTACAGCCAGATCCAAGTATTGATCTGGCCATGAGTTTAGGATTATCCCATAAACATAACAGTATATGTTATATTTAGTCCGTGACCGGAGACGAATTCAAAAGCGCCCGCAAGGCGTCCGCCTGGACCCAAGCCCAAGCCGCCGCGCGGCTCGGCGTGACTCAGGCCTATTTGTCAATGGTCGAGCGGGGTGAGCGGGCTGTCTCCTCAGAACTTGCCTCAAAAGTAGTGGAAGTCTTCGAGGTTCCGGCCACGGCGCTCCCGCTCACGGAATATAAGGCGCGCGCGCGCGACGCTGGCTTCTTCCAATCGATGCTGGGCAACCTTGGCTATCAGGGCTTTGCCTATCTGCGCAGCTCGGTCCGCTTGAATCCGGTGGAATTGCTGATGGAGGCGCTTGACTCGGACGATCTGGACTCGCGGGTCACTGAGGCGCTGGCATGGCTGCCTCTGGCCTACCCGCATCTGAACTGGGATTGGCTGACCGCGAATGCGAAGCTGCGAGATCGCCAGAACCGTCTGGGTTTTGTGGTCGAGCTGGCGCGGCAGGCCGCGGAGAGAGAGGGACGCTCCCAGTTGGAAGAGGAACTGGCCACCCGCGTTGCCAAGCTAGAGCCCTCGCGCCTGGCGAAAGAAGATACTCTATGCAGAGAATCGATGACACGCATCGAGCGCGCCTGGCTGCGCGAGCATCGGCCCAAATCGGCCGAACACTGGAACCTGCTGACAGACCTCACCGTGGAGCAACTCAAACATGTCGCTCTCTAACCGACCGCCGGAACCGTGGAACTCCTTCTTCAGGGAGTTGGATGAAGCAGTCGATACGACTGTGCGCCTCGATTGCATTGGCGGTTTCGTCGTCACGCTGCTCTACGGACTGGAGCGGCCCACGGCGGATGTCGATGTCATCGAGCTTGCGCCACCGAACGCCGCAGAGACCATGATGGAACTTGGCATTCGGGGAGGACCGCTGCATCAGAAATACCGAATATACCTTGACCGTGTGGCCGTTGCCGCCATCCCGGAGAGCTACGAGGACCGCCTTGCCGAGATGTTCCCCGGCACCTACCGCAACCTCCATCTGATGGCGCTTGACCCCTACGATCTAGCCCTCTCCAAACTCGAAAGAAACAGCCAGAAGGACCGCGACGACGTGCGCTTTCTGGCGCGAAGCATTCCCTTCGACCTCGATATTTTTCAGGAGCGTTACGCGAAGGAATTGCGCTGGCAACTCGGCGTTCCCAAGAGAGAAGATCTGACCATGCAGTTGTGGCTTGATGCAATCCGAGAGGACCGCGGCATGGCCCCTGCGGCGAGAGAGCAGAACGGTTTCTGAAGCTTTCCCAACCATGCCTTGCTTGCCCAACTGAGTGGTGCTCGATTACTCAGTAGTCGGGAAATATGGCGACATCTGGTGAGACCTCAATTGACTCCATAGAACAAGTGGCGAACAGAAGCAGTTTTCGCGACAACAGCGGCAAGATTTTTCGGGTTTGTCCCCGGGAACCACATCGATGTCCTTGACGTGTCCCTCAACATCGCATCAAGACCACGTTTGAACCGCTCCCAAAGCTGGAAGATTCCGGAATCTGTTTGATTGCGCCACCTCGAATGTCTCAAAACTAGCTGGCCATAGCGGAATTAAACTGGACAAACTCCTGAAGGAATTCGGAGCACGCCAACTGAACATGCTGCTTGAAAGCCCGCTTTTCCTTTGTCCTGAGTTTGTGGCCCCGCTTGATGGATGCGAGCGGCTTCTGACCAATCGGAACAGCAGAGGAGAAGAAGCCAGTTGCGCTTTGGGATAGTCCAAGTCCAGAAAAGAGATCGTCGTAGGATTCCTTGAAGGTGCTAGCGGCGTCTTTCTTGTAAGAAGTCTGCCTATCGGCAGGGATAGCGGCTATTGCACGGATGTCGAAGGCGTCGGCAACGCCCTGTAAGGCGGCGAGAAGAAGTTGGGAAGGCGCAACATCGTACATGGCCTTGGTTGCTTCACTGATCTGGTCATAGCGTCCCTTGATGCCCTGCAGGCGCGTAATTAAGAGAGCCTCCGCCGCCTGGGATTCGATCACCCATCCAGGAACAACGGTGAAGGAGAGAACAAAGACGATATCACCGCCTACTCGCAGACGAAGCGTCAACTCGCCTTCGTTATCGTACGGGCGGGACAAGCCCATCGTCAGGGTAAAGCGATCACCCCCGCCTGGGAATGCATGGAGTGTAACTTCATCTTGCAGGATCTGACGAAGTAGACGGCCGGAAAGCAGCTCGCGCAGCCTTCTGTAGTGGTGTATAAAGCATGAGGCACACTCGGATATTGAGAAGCCTCGGACAAGGTAATTGCCGGCGAGAAACTTGTAGCCGAACCTTGGATTGCTCTGTAGCATTTCTGAATAGAGTGTAAACCTCGCAAGTAAAGCAAGAACTTCGCGGACCTCTCTGATGTGGGTGTAGGCGTTCCAAATCCAAACACACAGACGAGTCGCCGAGATGGGCAATCGCCCTCGGGGGACTATATAACTCGGTGCTTGAGCTGTCCTGCCTATATTGGGCGTGAAGGTTTCGTGTCCGATCACGAAGTTGATTGTCCCAGACATCTTGCTTCAAACCTCCGAGAAGTGTCGCCGGCTTCAGAACAACCCCATGCGCCACTGGCTGATTTCCGTTGCGCGGTTCGGCCCCGAAATCAGCCGGAGACTCTTCAGAATGGCGGATGGGATGGGACATTCTCAATGGCAGATTTGTTCGTGGCCATGGCGATTAGGTAACCATTCTGAGGTTACCCTGTGCGGATTCTGGAGCAGTATCTCTGCCTCATGGCCCGCAACAGCACATCGCCTTGGAGCAATGCGTGTTGTTCACACTCTTCGCGGATCCTCCTGCACCGGACGCTCCTCTCTGATTGCTTCTCTTGCAACCGCAATTTGCTTCGACTTCCGATAGACGTTTGCAACTGCCAAGGTCCAGAGAGGAACCAGATCAAATCCCGGCACCAGCTTGCCAAGAAACGATGGCAGGAACTCCCAGTGCCAACCAAGAAGGTAAGTCAGCACAGCTCCCATTCCCAAGTCGAGTATGTCGTCGGCGGGCGATTCAGCGCCCTCCACAAAGAGAGGGAAAACAGCAATCTGGAGCACGTCCGCGATGATGGCGAGAATCATGGCGGCTCGAAGGCGCGAACCCGGCGAAATTGTGATGGCATCGGGAGTCACATTGGCCTGCTGCATTCATCTTATTGCTTTGACTGCCTATTCTACGGTGAAAACGCCACCCTATGCGAGCCAACTTGCAAGATCAGGGGCTTGTCTTTGTTTGTCGTTTGCAGCAGTTGGACCAAAGCCTCCGGTTTCAGCAACTGAGCATCTGGAATGGAAAATGCGCTTCCCGCAGGAGCCGGAGTAAATTGCGCTCGGAGCTGCACCGAGAGAGAAAGAAAAGCGAATACAAGAAGAGCGATGATCCCTGATCGCCGAACCAAACCGATTTTCATAGTGCTCCTCCGAAGTGAGTTTAACCCATTTGGTCTGGGCTCACTCGATGTACCCTGGACCGTAAAGATGCTCCGTCTTGCGACCAACTCGCCATTTATGAATGGCTTATGTGATCGTTGGCTCATGCAGATCCCTCAACGCGATGTCCCTGGGAAACCGCCCCACTGATCTGTTTCTGCAGCGCCAAGGCCATTCGGCGGAGGTTCCCGAATCGATGTTGGTACGCTCGACACCGACGGCGTCCCGTCAATCCATGTTCCGATACCAAGCACTTCGATAGATTTTTCTTTTGGCGGATTAGAAAGATTCGTGCAACTTCTCCGCACCTTTGTGCGATCTAACACAGTAAGGCGTATTTAGGGCCGCATAGCACATGCGTTGTGGCGGATGATATGTCCAGAATTAACTTTGGGTTGCCGTGACTGTGAATCGTTGGAGCAAAAGTCGGCCATTCAACCTCTTTGGGATGCTTGCGTTCCTGGGATTGGCCTTTTGCGTATTTGCCTGGGGCTTGCAATACAAGCTTTCCCTCTATGATCCACCGCAGACTGCTTCCCATCAGATTCCAATGGCCAAACTTCTATCCAGAGATGAGCAATCCAGCACTGTGGAACACCCCCTGGTAATTCGGACGAAAACATCCACCAGTGTGATCTACACCGCGCCTACAGCCGTTTTCTTGACTCTATTGCTGGCCATCAGCGTGTTGAACCCGCCGGCGTCAAGAAGAGTGGAGAAGCGGGATGATAGGTTATTCCATCTACACCGCGCTGTCTTGAACACCCTCTTCGTTCGTCCCCCTCCCGTTCTCGCCTAGACATTCCCTCGGCACAGATTCTGGTGTATTCGATTGAACAGCAGTCGAATGCAGCGCAGCATATTCTCTTTAAGAGAACTTGCCTGCCGTCGTGAACCAAGCAACCCCCAACTTCATATAGAGGTGCACTCGATCTATGCGAAAGCGAACCTCCTTGATCGTCGCCGCAGGAATTGGACTTCCTGTTCTGGCTGGCATCATTACATGCAGTTTCAAGGATCGGCACTCAGCAACGATTGCCGCAGAGATTCCCTCCGCAACAGTAGTCGCGGTAACACGCGGCACGATTGCGCATACCTTGAAACTTGCCGGGCAGTTTCAGCCTTACCAGGTTGTAGACGTTCATGCCAAGGTATCTGGCTACATCAAGCACATCTACGTAGATATCGGCGATAAGGTACAAGCCGGCCAGACTCTTGCGATCTTGGAAGTCCCGGAACTGAATGCTCAGTTAAAGGGTACAGTATCGCAATTTGGCCGCAGCAAGGACGAGATCACCCGTGCGCAGCATGAGGTCGCACGCGCCGAGTCCGAGCACAGTGCGGTTCACGCCGATTACCTCCGCTTGTTGCAAGCCTCCACTGCGCAACCTGGGCTGATTGCACAGCAGGAACTGGATAACGCCCAGTCAAAAGATCTATCCACAGCTGCTCAGATTGATGCTGCCAAGGCAACCCTATCGGGAGCAAGGCAGGGAGCGGATGTGGCAGACGCTGATCGAGAGCGCGTGCAGGACCTCAACGACTACACGCACGTGACTGCGCCGCTGAGCGGGATCATTGTCTGGCGGTACGCGGATACCGGCGCGTTGATCCAGGCCGGCACTGCTTCCGACACCCAATCTCTTCCTCTTGTAAAACTCTCGCAAAGCAGTCTGCTTCGCCTCCGTCTACCGGTACCAGAAGACGCCGTGTCGTATATCCATGAAGGCGCTGAAGTGAACGTAACGGTCGATGCCATCCACCGTACCCTGGTGGGAAAGGTGGTTCGCTTCACGCGAGATGTTAGCTTGGCGACGGGAACCATGGAGACGGAAGTCGATGTCGAGAACAACGATCTCTCACTCACGCCCGGCATGTATGCAAACACAACCCTGGAGCTGGAACGCATGAACAATGTCCTGCTCATTCCAGTGCAGGCGGTTATAAGAAATGGCAATCAAGCATCTGTGCTGATGGTTGACAGTGGGGGTCGAGTCCAGGCACGGAATGTTGCTCTTGGCATGCAGGGCACCATGTCGGTTGAGGTGAAAAGTGGCCTGAGCGAGGGGGACAAAGTCATTAATGGCGGCCAGTCCAACTACCAACCGGGTGAAGTTGTAAGACCGAGACTTGAAGATCTTTCCACGGCAGACGTAAGTCAAGAGCAGTCAGGAGGCGATAAGTAATGCCTAACTTCTCACTCAAATACCCCTTCTTCATCATTATGGCTTGCCTGGTCATTGTAGTTGTAGGCGTGGTTAGCATCGCATCGATGCCCGTGGATCTATTCCCGCAAATTGATATGCCAGTAGTAGTTGTCGCGACATTTTATTCTGGAATGCCTCCCAAGCAGATAGAAGCTGACATTACAGACACGTTTGAGAGATTCTTTACCCTTGGCAGCAACATCGACCACATCGAGTCCCGATCTCTGACTGGCGTAAGCCTGATCAAGATTTACTTCAAGCCAGGAACAGATGCAAATGCAGCGTTAAGCAATATCGCCAATCTGGCCATGGCTGACTTGCGACGACTACCCCCTGGCACGTTGCCGCCTGTGGTTCTTGGAATGGACGCTTCGAGTCAACCTGTCTGCCTGGTCACGTTAAAGGGCGAAGGCCTGAACGAGACCAACCTCAAGGACCTGGCGCAGTTTCAGGTGCGCAATCAAATCGCCAGCGTACCGGGAGCTTCGGTGCCACAGCCGTTTGGCGGTCGATACAGGCAGATCATGGTCTATGTTGATCCGCTCAAACTTGAGGCGCATAACCTCAGCCTGATGGATGTCGTAAGATCCGTAAACGATTCGAACCTGATTCTGCCTGCGGGCGATGTCCGTATAGGACCAAAGGACTACAACATCTACGCAAATAGCCAGGTTCCAACTCCCGAACTGATCAATGATCTTCCACTGAAGTCCGTAGGCAATGCTTCAGTGCTCGTTGGGGACGTGGGCAAAGCGGAGGACTCTGGAACTATCCAGACTAACATTGTTCGCATCGACGGCCAGCGGTCGGTTTATCTCCCTGTTCTGAAACAAGGCGGAGACAGCAACACGATCACGATCGTGAACGGCATGAAAGATGCGATCAAGGATCTGGTTGACATTCCGTCTTCTCTCAAAACTGCGGTGGTCTTCGACCAATCGGTCTTTGTGAAGACGGCGTTGAAGAATCTAGGTAGTGAGGGCGGAATAGGTCTTGTTTTGACTGCTTTGATGATCCTGCTCTTCCTCGGGAGCATACGCGCGACCTTCGCGGTCCTTCTATCGATTCCGCTGTCTGCTCTAGCGGCATTTATCTGCATTCGCATGGGCGGCGGGTCGATCAATACCATGGTTCTGGCAGGTTTGGCGCTTGCCTTTTCTCGTCTCATCGATAACTCGGTCGTTGTGCTTGAGAACATATTCCGACATCTTGAAATGGGAGAGTCACCTGAAGTCGCAGCTGAAGCAGGTGGCAAAGAAGTGCAGATGGCAGTATTGGCCGCAACTTTCACTACTGCTATCGTCTTCTTTCCCGTTGCGCTTCTTTATGGTGTAAGCCGGTACTTGTTCACCGCACTTGCTCTGTCAGTTGTCTTTTCGCTCTTCGCCTCCTACATGGTAGCAATGACTGTCGTTCCACTGTATTGCGCGCGGTTCATCAAGCCACACAAAGCGGATGCCTCTGAAGAAGAAGAGATTGACGATGAAAAGCACATCGCCTATCAGATGCCGGCAAGACTCTCCTTCTTTCAGCGAATTGTCAGAGGATTCAACGGTCGCTTCCAGCAAATGCTGGAGAAATATGTATTTGCTGTAAACCGCTCGATACTGCGACCAGTCGCAACGACTCTGGGCATTCTCGGTATGGTGTTACTGAGCTTTGCCCTCCTACCGCTTCTCGGAAGATCGTACTTTCCACGCACCGACCCTGGTCAGTTTGTCATTAACATTAAATGTCCAAGCGGCACTCGCATTGAGTTAAGCAATCAATACATTGCACAAGTGGAAAACGAAATCCGGCAGACGATCCCCACGCAGGATCTCGGCATGATCGTCTCGAATATCGGCATTACACCCGATCTATCCGCCATCTACACCAGTAACTCATCCATGGACACAGCTTTCGTCCAAGTGAGCCTGAAGGAGGGCAACAAACTTGGCAGCTACGAGTACATGAGACGGGTCCGCCAGAAGCTTTCCGAGGATATGCCCATGCTGTCCACCTACTTTCAGGCAGGTGGTCTGGTGGATTCTGTGATCAATCAGGGACTGCCAGCGCCTATTGACATTCAGGTGAGTGGAAATGACCTGGACCAGTCGTTCGCGATCGCAGGTCAGATTGCTGCAAAGGTAAAGGGTCTCAAGAATGTCAGCGACGTTCTCATTCCGCAAAATCTTCGCTTCCCCGGCCTTGAGTTGAATATTGATCGGCAACGCGCCAGCTTGATCGGCCTGTCGCCGAAGGAAGTGGTTGACAACGTCATTACTGCATTGACCTCAAACGGAATGATCGCTCCGAGTTACTGGATCGACCCAAACACGGGCAACAACTACATGCTCACGGTTCAGTACTCCGACAACAAGATCGGTCATATGAGCATGGACGACTTTAAGCAGATTCCACTAAGGGGGGCGAATCAAACCGACTACACTCCATTACGATCCGTAGCGGACATCACTGAGATTAACACTCCGACGGAAGTGGATCACTATAAACTTCGTCGCGTTATCGATGTGTATGTGATGCCGTCTACCGAGGCTCTGGAAGGGGTCAACAGCTCAGTCAACGATGTGATTGCAGGAATCAAGGCTCCTGGAAATGTTCGCGTGACGGTGCGCGGCAGTGTGGTCAGCATGAACGAGTCGTTCAAGAGATTCGCCATCGGTCTGGTCTTATCTATTCTGTTGGTCTATCTCATTCTGATGGCGCAATTCGCGTCATTCACCGATCCATTCATCATCCTCATGGCCATTCCGCCTGGATTGTCCGGAGTGCTGCTCATTCTTCTTTTGACTCATAGCACGATGAACATCATGTCGCTCATGGGCGTACTGATGATGACAGGCATCGTTGTATCGAACAGTATTTTAATTGTAGATTTCGCAGGGCATCTTCAAAAGGAAGGTATGACTGTGGCTGAGGCAGTAGTTCAGTCGTGCAAGATCCGGTTGCGGCCGATTCTGATGACCTCTCTGGCAACACTGCTTGGCATGATCCCCATGGCTCTGGGCATGGAGGCAGGCAGTGAACAATATGCGCCATTGGCTAGAGCCATCATTGGCGGACTTGGTGTGTCCGTCGTCGTAACTGTCTTCCTCGTTCCTGCCGTGTATCTGATTATTCACGGCAGAGAGCAGAAGAGAATCATTGTCGAGGGAAAGGTGTAGAGAATGAGGAAACAGGAAAAGAGACACACATTTCAACCGGCAAAGTTCGGACTATTGGCGTTGGCCATATCATCTACTCTTGTTGCGCAGACCGGAGCCCAATCCGGCCCCGTACAGGATCGCCTTCCCGATGCGCCGCAAGCTCTTGCCGCGTCTCTGGCTGAGGCTGGGCCGATTGGTCAAGTGATATCGAGTGCTATGGTTCAGGCTCCAGCGATGCCGGTTGATACTCAAGCCGCAGGTTCAGGCCAGCCCCTCACGCTCATCGACGCCGAACAGAAGGCCATCAAGAACAACCCTCGCGTCAGCGTTGGGCGTCTGCTTGCTCTGGCTCAGCACCAGGTGGTGCGCGAAACCAGGGCGGCGCGACTTCCCACTGCAACTGCCGCCATCACAGCCGAGGATGCGGAGGATGGCTCGCGTATCTCCGCGGGATCGCTCACAGCCTCGCGCTTGTTTGAGCACGCAGGGGCAGGTGGAGAATTCACTCAGCTGATCACGGATTTCGGAAAGACTGGAAATCTTATTGCGTCTTCAAGGTTGCAGGAGAAAGCGCAGAATGCAAATGCGCTTGCCACGACAGAAGATATTGTCATTGCCACAGACCAAGCCTTTTTCAATGCGCTACAGGCGCAGGCACTGTTGAAGGTCGCTGAACAAAACGTCGATACTCGGCAGACCACGGAGACACAGATTAGCGAGTTGACAAAGAACAAGCTCAAATCGACTCTCGATTTGAGCTTTGCCGATGTCAACTTATCGCAAGCCAAGTTGTTACTCCTCGATGCTCAGAACAACGTTGACGCGACAATGGCGGCATTGGATGCTGTCTTGGGACTCGATCGGCAGGCAACGTATGACCTGGTCGAAGACAATGCAACCGTGCAAGCGCCGCCTGCGGACGCGGATCAACTCCTGCAACTCGCGTTAACGCAACGGCCGGACCTGCAGGCCTTGACCTATAGCCAGCAGGCTGCCGTCAAGTTTAGCCATGCGCAGCGGGATCAGATCCTGCCCAGCATAAGCGCGGCAGGGACTGTGGGAAGCGTCCCCATACGTCCCGCCGCGTACTACCTTACGAATTGGTGGGGAGGCATCGGCGTAAACATGAACATTCCGATCTTCAATGGCTTCCTCTACTCGGCCCAGGCAAAGGAGGCGTCTATCCGCGCTCAGGCCGCCTCGGAACAGAGCCGCGATTTGCGTGACAGGATTGTCCGGGATGTTCGGACTGCATGGCTTGCGGCAAATACTGCATATCAGCGTGTTGCCGTGACAGGCGAGCTTCTTAAGGAGGCTAATCTGGCGCTTTCGCTGGCACAAACACGCTATCGACTGGGACTCAGTTCGATCGTGGAACTGAGCCAGGCCCAGTTCCAGCAAACTGATGCAGCAATTGGCAACACTGATGCGCAATACCAATACCGGCTAGCTCTCGCCACACTCAACTACCAGACAGGAGCAAATCCATGATTGAAAAACTTCACAATGAAGGTGTTTTGCGTGATTGCAGACAATCTGAATTGTCACAGAGCAACGGACGAGCTTCATATTACGCAGCCCGCGGTTACGGCTCAGATCAGGTTTCTGGCCTCTTGAGCGTCGCCGCCTTGTTGCTTAGCGCATCTACGGGAGATAGCCATGACGCTCGCAATAAATGACAAGCCAGTTCTAAACCTGAAGGCGGTTGTATTCGCAACCGATTTCTCTCTTTGTTCCCAGAACGCTGGACTCTACGCAGCGAGGATGGCTGCATACTTCTCAGCTAAGCTTCTAGTGGCTCATGCCTTCACGCTTTCACAAGCCGCCTTGGAGGTTGAGATCGGAGACCGAAAAGTGAGCCAGTAGAGAGTCGATTTGAAGCGTCTCCTATCGAGGGAGGCACTTCGCCTTGGAATTGATTCGGTGGAAACCTTTCCCACTCTTTTGGAAGGTAATCCGAATGACGCGATTACGCAACTTGCCGATAGAAATGAGCCTTCCATGGTCGTCTTGGGGACACATGGGGGGAGCAGGCTGGAACGTGGGATTATCGGTTCTGTAGCGGAGAATATCCTGCGGTCTAGCAGTTGGCCAGTGCTTACCGTTGGCCCGCGGGTTCAACCCGTCACTCCAAAGACTCTTCCATTCGAGAGGATTCTCTTTGCCACCGACTTTACACCGGCTGCGGCCAGCGCAGCACTTTATGCGGTGACCCTGGCAGAAGTGTTCGGGGCCAGGATTGACATTCTTAATGTGATTCAGGATGGCGCCATCGAGCACCCAGACCGGCTATCCGATCTCCAGCACCGCTTCTATGATGCTCTCGATGGCCCTGTGCCGCAACAGGCAAAAGAGTTCTGTGATCCGAGAGCATTTGTAGAGGTAGGTAACGCACCTGATCGAATTCTAGAACACATCAGAAATCGATCCATTGATCTGTTGGTGCTCGGTATTCGGAAGACTTCGCATCTCGGCATGGAGATGAGAACATCTGCGGCCTTCCGGATCATAGTGGGTGCAGAGTGCCCGGTTCTGACGATTAGAAGGTAAGAAAGTGACCGCATTGCAGGTGGTGCCAGTGGGACACAAAAGGAAAAGCGGAAGCAACGAGTATAACGACACGATGACAACGTTACTTGTGGCATTATTTTGTGGCGCATGTGCGGTTCTCACCATAGAGAGTTATGGCGGAGACGCAAAGGATGCGGGGTGGCTGCGTATGGAAAGAGTGCCTGCTTGGCAATTGCATATTGGAACGGTGTGTGGGGGGATCATAACATTCTTTGTGTTTTTGTTCATTCTGGAATTCCTGGAAACAAGATCAAGGATAACGGCATGGCGATCAAGTGCGCCGTGGCTGCCTCTCGTCGGACTTACGGCCTTGGCAACACTCGTTCACATTCCGTTCTACATCGTGCTCCTAGTAGGTGCCAGCTATACCGTGTGGGCCTACCGCCGAACGTGCAGTGTGCGCCGCTCACTGAGATCTGGCAAAGTGAAGGAAGTCGCATAATCGCGTTGGGGCGGTTTCGATAAGATATTCAGTTTAAGTAGTGCACAGCTTGGCATCACTCGGAGCCACATCCAAGACTCTCTTGGTGCCCGCTATTGTTTGATATGGCCGTATCGGTCGATACGGCCGCCCTGAAAGAAGCGGTGACGCACCATGCTTTGGGCAAGCAAGAAAACGGCGACTGCCAAGGCGACTAGAAACAGGAACTGTCCAACTTGGAACCAGGGTGACTTTTCCCTTCCAGGGCCTTTCGGCTTCAAATCGGTTGTCATCTGAGGGGCCTCTCTGTGGTGATCGCCACCGATTCCGAGCACTTCAAGGCCAGGTTCCTTCTCGGCCTTCTTACGCGACCTGCACCAAAGATGACATCGAGATAAAGGCCATGCAGTTCCATTTTGCACAGCCGTGAATCTCTATGCATTTGCTCACCATGAGCAAGACGGAACATATTGTTGTTCTTGATGGCGCTAAGCTGAAGCGAAGCGTCATGTTGCTCAAGTGGCCAAGCGGGTCAAGGCGAGTTCCAGTGCGGAAGTGACAGCGGAGGCCGAAAGAATAGATGAGTGCGAATAGCCTTATCCCTGCACCACCCAGTCAGCCGGCAAAGCCGGTTCAGGACATCGCCTCGACAGGGCTCACGAGTGATGAGGCGCATACTCGTCTTGAAAAAGACGGCCCCAATGCAATGCCGGACACGTCCGCTCATCCGCTTCGCAATGCACTGGCAAAGTTCTGGGCGCCTGTTCCCTGGTTGCTTGAAGCCTCCATTGTGCTTGAGCTTGTTCTGCATAAGTACTACGAAGCTGCGGTCATCGCGGCCCTGCTGGTCTTCAATGCCGCTCTTGCCTACTTTCAGGAGAGTCGCGCGCAGGCAACGTTGGCGGCCCTGAAGTCGCGTCTCGCACTCAACGCCTCTGTCCAGCGCGATGGCGTCTGGAAAACTGTACCGGCCGCTGAATTGGTATGTGGCGACTTGGTAAAGCTGTCGCTTGGCGGTGTGGTTGGCGCCGATGTGCATCTGACCAGTGGCTCAGTCGAACTCGATCAGTCGATGCTCACAGGCGAATCCCTGCCGATTGAAGCCGGTCCAGGTGCTGACACTTATGCAGGGGCTCTCGTCAAGCGCGGTGAAGCAACGGCTGTGGTAACGGCTATCGGCACCCGAACCAAATTCGGCCGCACGGCAGAGCTCGTCCGCACTGCGCACGTGGTAAGCACACAGCAGAAGGCTGTGCTCAAGATCGTGAGGAACCTGGCGATCTTCAATGGCGTTTTGATTCTGGCCATGGGCGCATATGCCTATACCCATGCGATGCCGTGGAGTGAGATGATTCCTCTCTTGCTCACATCGGTCCTCGCGGCCATCCCGGTAGCGTTGCCTGCGACATTCACCCTTGCCGCGGCGGTTGGAGCTCGCTCTCTGGCGAAGCTGGGTGTGCTGCCGACGCGGCTTTCTGCCGTGGACGAGGCAGCCTCGATTGATGTCTTATGTTCGGATAAAACCGGAACTCTAACCCTCAATGCGCTTTCAGTAACCAGCGTTCGTCCATTGCCAGGTTTCGACGAAGCCCACGTTCTCGGCATGGCGGCTCTGGCTAGTTCCGAGGGCGGTCAGGACTCGGTCGATGCGGCGATTCGCTCTGCCGCCTCGCACAAGCCGGCGCAGGATCTGCCAAAGCTGGCAACGTTTGTGCCATTCGACCCAGCCAAGAAGACATCGGAGGCGACCGCAACAGATGCAAAGGGGGCCGCAGAGCGCATCATCAAGGGCGCCTATACTGCGGTCGTCGCCCTCACGGCTCCGTCGCCCGCTGCGGCTGCGATAGTTGACGAACTTGAGAAGCAAGGCTTCAGGGTTCTGGCGGTAGCCGCGGGGCCAGCGGCTTCCGTTCAGCTTATCGGCCTGATCGCCCTCAGCGATCCGCCGCGGCCGGACTCGAGTTCTCTCATCTCGGAGTTGCATTCCCTCGGTGTGGCAACGGTCATGGTAACGGGAGACGCGCCGGCCACGGCGGCAATCGTCGCTCACGATGTTGGATTGAACGGCGCTGTTTGCCCGCCCGGAAAGCTGCCCGATGCCGTCAAGCCAGAGGACTTCGCGGTTTTCGCGAGCATTCTTCCCGAAGGCAAGTATGACCTCGTCAAGGCATTCCAGAAGAGTGGGCATACGGTCGGAATGTGCGGCGATGGCGCCAACGACGCACCGGCACTCCGTCAGGCGCAAATCGGCATTGCCGTCTCGACCGCGACGGACGTAGCAAAGTCGGCGGCAGGGGTCGTACTCACCGATGCTGGACTGGGCGGAATTGTTGCTGCTGTGAAAGAGGGCAGGATCACCTTTCAGCGCATTCTCACCTACACGCTGAACTCGGTGATGAAAAAGATATTGCAGGTGCTGCTGTTGGCGGTCGGTCTGCTCATGACCGGGCAGGCTGTCCTGACTCCCATGCTCATGGTGATTGTGATGATCACCGGAGACTTCCTCGCTATGTCGCTTACCACGGACAGGGTGAGGCCATCGAAGACGCCGAACTCCTGGCAAATCGGCGGGATTACAATCGCGGGAGTTATTCTTGGGATCTGTTTCCTTACCTTTTCCACGGCGATTCTGGCCGTTGGCAAATTCGAGTTGCATCTGAATATCGAAGCACTCCGAACTATGTCCGTGGTCGGCATTGTATTTGGGAGCCAGGCCACGACGTATGTCATTCGCGGGCGCCAACATCTGTGGGGCTTGCGGCCCAGCATTTGGCTTGTGCTGTCTTCCGTTGCCGACGTTCTTATCATCTCAACGCTCGCTGTTTACGGGGTTGCCATGGCGCCACTGCCCCTCGCGGTTGTCGCTTGCGAGTTTACCGCTGCGATTGCCTTCGGCGCGGTCCTTGATGTGGTGAAGGTTCCGCTCTTTGCTCGTCTGAGCATTTCGTAGAGGCGAGTAATAATTGAGCGCGCGGGTTGTACACCTGGAGGTAAAGGTCTCGTGGGGAAAGGACAGCGAGCCAGCAAGCGGCCATGTCCGTTCTAGTACATACAGGTCATTTCGGATCGGATGCTGTTCAAAGTTTCGGCTCCGATGCTGGAAACCACACAACTCCTCGTCCGTGTCCGACGTCTGTTGCAAATTGGGAGCATAACTCCGCGGCACATCTCTGCACCCACTCCCTCTGGAATAGGAATGTCGCCGGAGCTAGTGAACTGGCAAGAGCCCAAGGATTAACAATCGCCGTGTCCCTCTACTCAGAGCCGATGCGGTCGATACCGTACGCATTCAGCACATCGGGCAGGGTCACGACGCCCTCGAGTTTGTGAATATCCGCCCGATGGACAACCGGCAAGACATCGAGATGGTAAGTGCTCATGCGATCTAGAGCCAGATGCAGCGGATGATCCGTATGGAGGTGCGGAACTTGAAGCGCGTCCACAAGGTCTTTCACCGGCAGCTCTTTTCTCCCATCGACAAAGGCGCACCCCAGTGTCTCTGTAGTCAGCATTCCCAGAAAGAAATCCTTCTCGGCCACTGGCCAGGCACGGAGCTTACCGGTACCAGCGTGTTCGATCACATCCTGGACACGAGACTCTGCGGGGAGAATCTCGGGAGTCTTCCGCATGATCTGAAGCACGGTGCGCTGGTTGGGCACGTTGCGAGTGCTGTGGCTGGGCAAATGAATGCCATCCTGATGGGCCAATGCCTCATAGATGGGCTCCTTCTGAAATCGTGAAGAGATGAAAAAACTAGTCAGGTTTGCAATCATCAGCGGCACGATGACAGCGTAATCCCGTGTCATTTCAAAGATCATCAATACCGATGTCATCGGTGCGCGCACGATCCCCGCGAAGAGCGCACCCATGCCGACCAGCGCATAAGCGCCAGGGGTTGCGGTGTAGCCCGGTAACAAGCCATGGGCTACGGTGCCGATGGCCCCGCCCAGCATGGCGCCGAGAAATAGACTCGGGCCGAAGATTCCACCAGCGTTTCCGGAGGCATAGCTGACCGTGACGCCAAAGAGCTTGAGCACCACCAGCAGCAGCATCAACTTGAGCGCCATCGTTCCATTCAGAGCGCTGCCAACATAGGTATACCCAACACCCAGGACCTGGGGCACAAGCCAGCCCATCAGGCCGACCGTCACACCGCCGACAACCGGATGCCACCAGCGCGTCCTCGCGGGCAGATGTAGAAAGAACCTGCGCATCCCCAACAAAAGCCGGGTAAAGGCTACCGACAGAAAACCTCCGGCGATGCCCAGCAGGGCGTAAATGGCGAGTTCCAGCGGATGCACCAGAGTATATTGCGGCACTTGAAACAGCGGGCTATTGCCGAGCAGGAGGCGCAAGACTGCCCAGGAGGTGGCAGAGGCAAGCACGACCGAACCCAGAATCGGCGCGTGCATATCGCCCATGACCTCTTCGAGGGAAAACAACACGGCGGCCATCGGCGTATTGAATGCCGCGGCAATGGCAGCGGCTGCTCCCACAGGAATCAGAGCCTTCACCTTTTCGGGGCGCAATCCAAGCCATCGGCCGAGGACCGATCCAATTCCGGCGCCAACCTGGATAGAGGGTCCCTCGCGGCCCAGTGGAATCCCGCTCGCGAGAGTGGCTGCTGTGCAGAAGAACTTGCCCAGCACGGTGCGCAGGGAGATGAACCCGTCTCGAGCGAACAGGGCTGCTTTGGTCTGGGGCACGCCGCTACCGCGTGCGTCGGGAAAATAGCGGTACAGCAGAACGCCCATGGCGAGCGACCCGGCCACCGGCACCAGCACGCGCCTCCAGGCGGCGCTGCCCACCGGGTAGAGGCGCATTCACTACCGGTCTCTGTTTGAGGAACTAATCCAGGTACCAACGATTGTGGAAAGGAAAGCGGTGGCGTGATGGCCGAATTGAAAGAAAGAGACGAGGAGCTTACCGCGACCGGTTTGGCGAGCTACGACAATGTGCAAGGACAACCCGGCGGACCCAAGCTGGAGGAAGCCCAGGAGACCGACGCTCGTAAAAGACCGTTTCTAGTTCTGGAGCCTGCGGCCCTGTTTTCCGAACCGGAAATGGAAGCGTTCCGAACCCAATGGATCAAGATACAGACTGGTTTCGTCGACGAGCCTCGCCTGACTGTCGAAGACGCAGACAAGCTGGTCGCTGCGGTGATGCAGCGGCTCGCGGACGGATTCGCCACAGAACGATCGGGCTTGGAAAAGCAGTGGGATCGCGGCGACAACGTGTCTACTGAGGATCTGCGTATCGCCCTGCAGCGCTATCGTTCTTTCTTTGACAGGCTGCCGAGCCTTTAAGAGCGAGGTGTCTTTCGGGGATTAAAGAGAAAAACGAACCGCGTCACAGCGATCTTGACTTAGAGGCTTCAGGTCGAAGCTCCCCTGCCAAGGTCGTCCACCCAATGTTTCCTTCACAGGCGAAATCCAATTCCCAGGAGAAATCATGAAAACGCTACGTGCGCTACTCGCACTTCCCATTCTGGCTGTTGCTCTGGCCGGCATGCCCGCCTTGGCCCAGGATCACACGGACCAGAATCATCGCGACAACCACACTTACAAGCAGCACAACGAATGGAAGTTGGGTTCAAAGATTCAGCAGGAAGACTGGAACAGAGGCGATAAGGTCGATTATCGGCAGAACCACCTTCGCCGTCCGCCGGCGGGACATGAGTGGCGCCAGATCGATGGAAATTACGTGCTGGCGAATCAGGACGGAATGGTCGTTGCGGTGCGCCGCGCTCCCCACGATCACTAAATTGCGGCAACCTTCCAATGAACAAGAAACCCCAGGCCGACCCTGGCGGGGCGACCTGGGGTTTCTTATGGCATTTGTTCGTCGCATAGTGGGATACCAAGGCGGCTTCGTTGTGCGGCTCGCTGTGCCCGATCTGCAACGGGATCGGTGCTACCGGTGGCTGGAGGTCTGGCACTTGGGGACAAGTATCAAAGTGCCGGTACCCTAAAGAGATGCGCAATTGTGCCGCGATCGAGCCGTCGGAAGAGATAGGCATGACTGCTGGCTGTTGTGGCGATCTGGGCTCTGTCGCGACAGAGGCGGCCCTGGTTTCAGATAAGGCATACGTCAACGCCTACATCGGTATAAGTACCGATCATCCTCGCTTCCTGAGGAGGCGGTGGTTCCCAACGTATTGCAAGTGGTGAACGATCTACAGGTCAAGAATCAAAAAGCCACTTCATCCGAATAGAAATGCAAAGTCGATCAATACTTGTGTGCACTCGCCGGTCCGCGCACTGAGCGGGTCAACCTTCGCACAATCTTTGTAGGGGGAAATTCATGTTCGTCGTACTTCTCCGCCGTATCCTCCTCCCGGCGCTAGCGCTGGCCTACTTGATTCCGACGCCTTTCTCGAGCGGACAAACTCCACAGGGGCATGAAGCCGCTACCACCACGGCTCCGGGTACTCTGGTGCGCTGGGCAGCGCCCGGAGCGAAGCGATGCAGCATGAGAACGCGTTCATGGGTGGCGCTGAACGGGACTTGCTACTATCCGGTCGACCTTCTACAGAGCCCTGGGCCTATCACGATCGCGCTGGCGGGTACCCGTACAAAAATGCTTGCGCGCATCTCCGTGGAACCCATCGATTACGGGACCGAGGAGATCGCGCTTCCCGACATTCCGCAAGCCAACCCCTCGCGGGAGGATCTGAGGCGCGATGCGGTCGACCAGCGGCTGCTGAGCAGGATCTGGGCACGCAAAGAGGGGCCGGCGCAGTTTACGCTGCCCCTTGGGGAGCCAGTCAGGCCAATGTCCGTGGGCAAGTCCTTCGGCGTGAAGCGGATTTACAACGGCAAGCTGGCCGAGCAGGCCCACATGGGGGCTGACTATGATTCGCCGGTGGGCTCGCCGATCCTGGCAGTTGCCGACGGGACGGTTGTGCTCGCCAAAGAAATGTTCTTCGAAGGCAATTCCGTTTTTATCGATCACGGCGACGGCCTCATCAGCATGTACTTCCATCTCTCCGAGCTCAAGGTCGAGTCCGGGCAAGAGGTCAAGAGGGGGCAGACGCTGGGCCGGGAAGGATCGACGGGCCGCGCCACCGGACCACACCTTTGGTTCGGCGTCCGCTGGCATGATGCCCGCATCAACCCCAAGTTCTTGATCGAGGAGCCAAGCAGAATTCCGATGGTGAATCGAGCGGCACCATAGACACAGAGTGCGGTTTTTCCACCGACCAGCTGAATACGATAATTGCCGAGAAGGCGCATCCCTGTAAGGAACCTATGGCTCCTGATGCTTTATGCCTCGGAACTCACCCGCTTCCGTGATCGCATTAATCTCCTTCTGGAAGAGGACAGCGAAGACCTGCCCGACACGGTGGCGGAGTTGCTGGCTAGGGCGGTTGATTACAGGCTGAACCGAAACCTTACTCACGGCTATCGTGGGCGTAGAGCAGTGCTAACCCGTGTCCGTGGTCGAATCGATCTATTGAAGACGGAAACCAACCAGTTGCTGGCGAAAGGCGAGGTGGCCTGCCGCTTTCATGAATTGAGCATAGACACCCCGCGCAACCGCTTCGTCCGTGCGGCCCTGGAGAGAATGGCCAGGCTTGTGCACCGTCGGGATCTGGCCTCGCGATGCCGCTCTCTTGCATCCACTCTGACACAAATGGGGGTCGGTGGAGAGCGCCCCACGCGGGCAGATCTTGCTGTTGAGCAGTTTGGTCGAAACGATTCTGAGGACAGATTCATGACCCACTCGCTCAACTGGCGTTTGACCTGGCTCTTCCTACCGAGTTAGCCGGGACAACCCAGATGGTCTCACCAGAGCGCGAAGATCAGTGGGTGCGAAGACTTTTTGAGAAGGCTGTTCTGGGGTTTGCGCAGGTAGAGTTCGAGCACCTTGGATGGAAGGTGAGCGGCGGGGGCCAGCTTAACTGGCAGATCTCTTCCGCAACAGATGGACTTGCTGCCATACTTCCCAAGATGGTGACGGACATCCTCCTCATCCCACCTTCTGGAGGGCGACATCTGATCGTCGACACCAAGTTCACCTCGATCTATACCGCCAACCGCTATGGCAGTGACCGCCTCAAGAGTCAGTATATCTACCAAATTTACGCCTACGTCCGGTCGCGAGAGGGCGCTTCAGAATACGTGGCAGACGGGATGCTCCTTCACCCAGCAGTGGATCAAGCTGTATTCGAGCAGGCGGTGATCCAAGGGCACATCCTCAGTTTTGCCACGATCAACCTGAGTGCATCCTCCCACGAGATTCGCGAAGAACTGCGCCGCGTCCTAGCAAGTAGTGGAACGATGAAGCCGGCACACAGACCGGCTTTGGCAGGCCTCGGTGATCACCTTTAATTAGCTACCTTCTACAAGGTTGTCGCAAAAGGAGTGCGAGGTAATATATATACTAAAGACGTTATGTAGCATATTAAACCGCGCAAAACTTCACTAGAAGCTGTTTCATAACCTCCGCAAGGCGATCATGAAGCAGGCGATGTGGAAGAAGGCTTCGTAGATGCTGAGTGATCGATCATAGCGGACTACCAGGTGCCGGAAGTTGCCCAGCCATGCATTGGTTCGCTCGATCTTCCAGCGTTTGCGATACCGTCACAGAGCGCGCCCATCCTGAGTCGGCTTGCGCACTCGGTTCACCTTATGGGGAGCGATCAGTTCGATCCCCCGTTTCTTCAACCGCTTCCGTAGTGGGTCACTGTCGTAGGCCTTGTCGCCAATCAACCTTTGCGGTTTCTGCCGCGGATGGCCACGCCGGCTTCGATTGGGGACGCGGATCGAGGCGAGCATGATTTCCGCAAGTTTGACTTCCGCCGGCGAGGCCGATCCCAAGTGCTCTCCCAAAGGAATACCCTGGCCATCGACCACCAACATCCACTTTGTACCGTTGCCCCGCTTGGTCTTTCCGATCCCGGCGCCCCTTTTTTCGCAGAGGCGAAACTGCCATCGATAAACGCCTCGCTCCAGTCCAGGTGTCCCTTCCGGTTCAACTCGCCCAAGAATGTTCGCCAGATCGTCGGCCAAACTCCGCGTTGTTCCCAGTCGTGCAAGCGTCGCCAACACGTGGCCGGCGAGGGATACTCGACAGGCAGATCTTGCCACCTCGCCCCACTGCGGGCCATCCACAGAATCCCTTCCAGCACGCGGCGGCTATCGGCCCAGGGACGACCTCCGCGCCGGCTCTTGGGCAACCGAGGCAGCAAGGGCGCGATCTTCTTCCGCTGTTTTTCGGTCAGCATCGGACCGCCTCGTGGCATTTGCGCTCCCTCCTGCCACCTTATCACTCAATGTCAACCGCCAAGCCGAGTACCTCCCTTGATTCAGAATCAGTTTATGAAACAGCTTCTAGAGACTTCCTGGCGGATTCGGAGCGGTTCTGACCGAGCGCGAAGTTGTATTCATTGGATCCGCGCTCGTCGTAATAGCCGCCAATGAGAATCTTCGCGTTTGAATGACTCATCAGGTATGCGGCATCGAGCGCATGCGCGGCTTGTGCGTCGGCGCGAACCTCGTACTTGTCGTAGTCGAAGAAGATGTCCTGAACGTTGGCCTTGAACTCCTCTTCTGCGCTCATGGAGTTGACGGGCGCGGCCGCAACCGGCGGCGGTCGATTCACGGTAACGCGAACCGTGGCTTCCGCAGTACCTCGCGCTCCCCTGGGCCGTCAATTGATAGTTGGTCGAAACGGTTGGGGTCACTGTCTTCGTGCCCGAAGTGGGTACGTCGCCGATGCCATCAATGGTGGCGCTGGCCGCATTATCTGATTGGCTTGGCATCATTCGGAACCGCAACCAAGGCTCTTGCCGTGCCTGCTATGGTCTGAGAGTGCCGTTCCGATCAACCCAGCCTCCTCGAAAGAAGCGATGATGCACCATGCCTTGGCCAAGTAGATAAAGGGCGGCTGCCAAGGCGATAAGAAACAGAACCCTTCCAATCTCGAACCAGGGTGACCTTCGTCCTGGAGGGGCTGCCTTATCCGAATTCTTAGTCATCTAGCTACCTCTCCGTCAAGTCAAGCGACTGCGATGATTCCAAAAGAACTATCGCCTTGAGGAAATCAAATAATCTGTACTACTTTGGTCAAATTCGAAAATCATCGGGAAGGCTCACCGGGGCCATCGCGCAAATCGCCTCAATCTGAAATCTACCGTGCGCTTCGGATGGCGCCGATCACTGAGGATATCACGGGAGATGACTTCAGATTAGACCTTTATAGAGGTTATTTATGTTTCAAATATCCTCTATATGGGTATACTTTTCTCATGACCAGAGCGACTCGCGCTTACCCGGCCATTTCCGAAAGCACGACTGACCAGCTGTTAAAGCTGGGGCGCGACATTGCCGTCGCTCGCAAAAGACGGCGCATATCCATGAGCGAGATGGCGGAACGCATGATGGTCAACCTGAAAACAGTGCAACGAATGGAAAAGGGGGATCCCGCCGTGGGGATCGGGATTGTAGCCACGGCGCTCTGGGTTCTGGGCCTTCAACGGCGGCTAGGCGATCTGGTCGCGCCCGAGAGCGATAGCGTGGCTCTTCAGGAAGACATCAAGAACCTGCCACGTGATTTTCGGAGATCAAAAAAACCGACAGACAAATTCGATTTTTGAGTGAGCGATGCCAACAGCCTACGTTTACGTGTATCTGGAAGAAGGACCGGTCCCTGCCGGAATACTGGAAACAAGCGGCACGGGCCGCGAGGCGGGAGCTCGCTTTCGGTATGGCCGGCGCTATCTTCAGCGCGAAGACCGGCTGGCGATTGATCCCGTTCAGTTGCCCCTGACCGCTCCTGACGCGGACCGGGAGTACATCACGGAAGAGGGCTTTGCTCTCTTCAATGGTATTCGGGACGCAGCCCCTGATGGCTGGGGCCGTCATCTCATGGAACGCGCCGCCGGCGCACGGGCTCTTTCTGAATTCGACTACCTTGTTGCAACGGGAGATTCTCGTGCTGGAGCGCTGGCATTCGGTACAGATCTATCCGGACCGCGGCGCATTGTTTCATGGGCTGAGGAAGAAGTAGAAGGTGAAAACCTCGATTTAGCGGAGATGATTGAAGCTGTCCGTGAGCTGGATAGCGCCGAGGGTTTGCCCCGGAAGCATCGGCGCTTCCTTTTGCGCGGATCCTCCCTGGGTGGAGCACGACCGAAGGCAACCACGGAGTACGACGGCCGGCAATGGATTGCTAAGTTTGGCCGCGCCGATGATCGTAGTCCGATGTGCCGCATTGAATATGCCACGATGAAGCTGGCAGAGCAAGTGGGCATCATCGTGCCTTCTGTGCGGCTCGAAAAGGTGCTCGACCAAGACGTTTATCTCATTGAGCGCTTCGACCGTGTGAGGAACGAGCGAGGATACCGTCGCCACCCCTTTATCTCGGGACTGACAATTCTCGGCGCCCATGAAAGCGAGTCTTCCCGGCAGAGCTATCGTGGCCTGGCAGATCAGTTGCGGCGCTTTGGGTCGGAACCCACTCAGGATCTGCAGCAACTCTGGCGCAGAATGGTGTTCAATATCCTCTGCAACAACAACGACGACCACTTGCGAAATCATGGCTTTGTTTGGGACGGCCGTGGCTGGCGATTGTCCCCCGGATACGATATCGTCTCGTTTCCCCAGGTGGGAACTGAGCGCGATCTTGCTATTGTTGTCGGCCGCAATGGGCGCCGGGCAACGATTGAGAATGCGTTAACCGATGTTGCGAGCTTTGGTCTGTCGCGGAGTGAAGCCATTTCCATTGCTCGAACGATGCAGAAGATCGTGAAAACAAGCTGGGAGCGGTTGTGCGTGAACAATGGATTCACCGAACTGGAAATTGCCCGGCTTCGCGCCTGTTTTATTGCTTGCGATGAAACGATTCAAAGTGGCTAGAAGGCCGTGATGGATGCTGCCCACAGCATAGAGGCCATCTGGTAGAGCGAAGAGCCTCGGTTGAGAGCGATACCAGAGTTGGTGTGCCTTGTTTTGATTCTGGTGAAGGATCGCCGCTCCCTGGTGACGGCGTCGACTTGAAAGGTACGGTTGCAGCCTCGCCACAATCGAATGAAGTGCCCTGAAGTTCTGCCTGGAAGGAGTCATGGGCTTTTACAATAGGCTCAATGGAGCAGACCCTGAATCCGCCAGTGCGTCTTGAAACACTGGATCGTGCACTCGATGCTCCGTGCCTTTTGCGTGTTTGGCACCTGTCGAGTCTCGATGCACCCACGGTCGCGGCAGTATGGTTGCTTGGTTTTGCGAAAGCGGTGGGAGTGCGACTGCCGGAATGGGTTCCAGTGCTTCTGACCCTTATGACGAGGTGCGTCTATATAAGTGACCGCCTCCTGGACGCCCGCTCTGCGTTGCGCGCAAGACAGATTCATCGACTCCGCCAACGCCACAACTTTCACTGGCAGCACCGCCGCGTCTTTCTCGCCCTTGCCATCGCAGCCGCGTGCATTAGCGCCTGGATTGTTCTTTCCTTTATGCCGGGCGGAGCACGTGAGCGCAATGCCATTCTCGCCCTGGCCGGCGTTACTTATTTCTCGAACGTCCACACCCAAACCAAGATTCGAGCATTGCTTCCCAAGGAGTTGCTTGTTTCTGTCATATTCACCGCGGGCTGTATGCTTCCCACCATCGGGAGAGCGGGAGCCGTTTCCGCCGCGTTTGTAGTTGTGATTGCCTTCTTCGCAGCTCTGGCCTGGCTCAACTGCCATGCGATCGAGCGCTGGGAGTCGGTGGGCGAGTCCTGCTCCGGCCCTCAGATCCTTTCAGCTACGGCCCTGCTTGCAATGGCCGGTTTCCTCGGCGCAATCATCCTCTTCGCAGCCCATTCGAGTGAAGCGGCTCTCTTAGGAGCCGGCGCCGCCAGCGCGGTACTGCTCGCCTTGCTCGACCAAATCCGCGGTCGTCTGACCTCTTTGGCTCTGCGAACGGCCGCCGATTTAGTCCTACTTACCCCGCTTGTACTGCTGCTTCGATGAATCCACCACCCAATTTCAACCGGCTAGCTCGGCTCTATCTCTGGATGGAGTTGGTTAGCTTTGGTCCCTGGCTCATGCTTTGCCGATGCGCCTACTTGAATGAATGCTGCGCCGCGCGCCGAGCGCTCGCGCTTGGAGACGGCGATGGTCGCTTCACTGCTCGCCTGCTCCGCGAGAACTCCGCCATCCAGATCGACGCCGTCGATGTCAGCCCAGCCATGCTTGAGGCGCTTGTTTACCGCGCCAGCCCCGACACGGATCGCATTCATGCCTTCCACGCCGACATCCGGCGATGGCAGCCTGAAGACCCACCTTACGACTTGATCGTTTCGCACTTCGTTCTGGATTGCCTCACCACTGTTGAGGTTCAGTCGCTGGCAGCCACATTGGCTCGCGCAGTCTCTCCTGGCTCTCTGTGGATCATTTCTGATTTTGCCGTCCCCACAAACTGGTTTGGCTGGTTGGTGGCGCGACCGGCAGTCTGGGCGCTTTACCGAGCCTTCGGATGGCTTACCGGGCTCCAGGTACGCAGTCTGCCTGACCATTCCATCGCCCTTCGGCAGGCCGGTTTCATCCTTCAAGAGCGTAAACGCTGGCTGGGTGGATTAATTATCAGTGAGCTTTGGACCTCAGCTCCAGCCGATCCTGGACTACGGTATTCTGATTCTCATTGAGAGTGTGATCTGATTTGCGTCTCACCAGCAAATGCGCACCTGTTTTATTGCTTGCGATGAAGAGCTTTTTGGAACGTAGAAGGGCGGATTGGGATCCTGGTAAAACCGATAGCAGTCGGGCTGATCCCACACGATCAGCCCGGTGGCCCGCTTGGGTAAATTTGGCAGCAATTTGGCAGCAAATAGTGCCAATTGTGCCGGTTTTGCCGACTCAGCCAACTCGTAAGTGCTGTTCCGTCTATAATTTGCGGATTGATTTACTCCATGGCATGGAAGAGGTCATCGTTGCATGACGATTTACTATTTAGAATTGCCTCCGAAGCTCGGTACGGTTACCCGTTCGCGAGCTATTGACGCGCATCGAGCGTGAAGGCGCTACAGTTCGCGACGATTCGCCGTATAGACCGCCTCTCAAAGCAAGTTTCAGGCGTGGACACAATATGGACATCCTGAGTACCAGAGCCTACCACTCAGCACCTGGAAGCCCAACACACGAAGACAATCACGCCCCTAAATATCAACAATGTAAACTGTTTCTAGACCGCTCAGCAAATTGGAAGGCACCGCTGAAATGACTGATGCGTTACACGCTGCCCGGTGGCAGAAAACCCTGCCGATTATGGCCGGCCCTTTCCTGAAACCCATAGTGCAGGCGGTGATGTATAAACGTCAAAGAGCACTTCAGAGTTGCTCGAATGATGAAAACAGAATTGGGAAGTATGGAGGTTCTGTGAAGCGCGCGGGATCCGGGTTTAAGGCTGTTTGTGACCGGATTGTGCCAAGATCTGAAAATGATGATCATCATGACAGATTTGCACTTCACAGAGTCAATAAGTTACGTGGATTGAGGTACCGGAGTCCGGCCGACTCCCGCCGCCTCCACCATAAACTATTTTTAATAGATAACTTACACGCGAATAGAACGGGACTGGTTTTCAAAAGAACGCCCGAAAAAGGCGTGTGTTCACACATTAGATCGATCATTTACCTCATTGCTCCGATGTCCCAGGCTGTTGGAGCCGGCTCAGATCCTCTCATCTTAAGATGACTCTCGACGCATAAATGAATCTATTGCTGGCGAACTACACTCTGGCGTTAAGCGCTCCCGCTGAAGATTGACATCCTGTCAACTGGCCGCCTGCTCAAAAGCACTCGATGTGGTCGCAGGCGTTCATCAGGGGAACCTGGAGCGCCGAGTCGTGCTCGGGGTCGGAGTAGATGGTGATGGTGGCCGGTTTGTAGTCCTCGGGCTTGGCAGTCATGATGTTGGGTACGAAGATTTGAGGGTTGCGGTCGTAGAGCGGGAACCACGTGCTCTGGATCTCGACCAGAACGGTGTGGCCGGCTTTGAAGACGTGGTCCACGTCATGGAGCGAGAAGCGGTATTCGTGGATAGTGCCGGAGCGGAGCGGCTTAGGTTGGTCGAAGCCGTCGAGATAACGGCCGCGGAAGATCTCTTCGTTGGTCATGAGCTGGTAGCCGCGCATCTTGGGGTCGCTGTCGTCGCCGGGATACTGATCGATGAGCTTGACGATAAGGTCGTTATCCGTGCCGGTGGTTGCTGCGTAAATGTCGGCAAGAACTTCGCCCGTGAGGATGAGATCCTTCTTGAGAACGGGAAGCTTCCAGACGGCCAGGTCTTTACGGTCCGTGACAAAGCGCTGGTCTTCGGTCATCCAGTTGAACCACTGCGAGCCTTCGCTGTAGGTGGGCTGGATGGGGCGATGGCGATAAGGGACGGGGTTGGCGGGGTCGCTGACGTAGCTGGTCTTGGCCGGCGTTGTTGAATCGCCCCAACCGAGCAAGCCCGCGCCTTGCAGGTGCAGCGGTGTGGGCTGCGACTCCTGGGGCGGAAAGTGCGCATAGCGCTTCCAGGTGTTGGACCCGGTTTGAAAACTGGCGGTGTCTTCAAGGTCGAAGCCCGATGCGTTGGAGCCGGGCTCGTCCTTGAGGTAGTGGGCAAAGAATCTGGCTTCGATCTGGGCGCGGTATTCTTTGCCGATGGGCGCCATGTAGTCGAGATTGCCGAGATGGCGCGCGGACGAATTCCAGGAGCCATGACGCCATGGCCCGAGGACAAGGAAGTTTTGGTGGTTGGCATCGCGTGGTTCGAGGCTTTCGTATTCGATCTGCGGGCCAAACATATCTTCCTGGTCGTAGGTGCCGCCGACAGTGAGGGTGGGAATAGCGACAGTGTTCAGCGAGTGCTGAACGCCGCGCGTGGACCAGACGCTGTCATAGGCGGGGTGCTCCAAAAAGAGCTTCCAGGTGGGCAGCAGCTTGGCGCCGGACTGTTTCACATCCTCGGCAAAGGAGCCGCGCTCAAGGAAGTAGTCGAAGCCGTCGCGGGGCTTGCCGCCCTTGTCCTTGCCGTAGTCCACGTTGAATTCTTCTTTGCTTGACTCGAGACCCAACACGTAATCGTATCCGTAGCTCTGGCGAAAGGCGCCATTGTGGAAGAAGTCGTCACCCATCCAGACATCGATCATCGGCGCCTGGGGAGAGATGGCTTTGACGGCTGGATGGGGATCGATGCCAGCCATCATCGCCAGGAAGCCGGGGTAGCTGGTGCCGATGAAGCCGGCGCGGCCATTGTTACCTGGAACATTCTGGAGAAGCCAGGCCACGGTGTCATAGGTGTCGGTACTCTCGTCGATAGCTTTGGGATCGCGATGGTCGCCAAGCGGCCGGCTCATCACGAATTCTCCCTCGCTCTTGTAGCGGCCGCGAATGTCTTCGGCAACATAGATGTAGCCGTCGCGAGCCAGTTCGGGCCGGCTGAATGCAAACGATTCTGAATTGGCTCCATCGACGCCGTAAGGAGTGCGTTGAATCAGGAATGGGAGGGGTGTGGCGATGTCGGCTGGCTTCAGAATCACTGCGTGCAGCTTGACGCCGTCGCGCATCGGGATCATGACTTCAGCGCGCTGGTAGTTATGGAAGATATGGTGGACGGGCTGTCCGGTCCGCCTATAGACCCTGTCCGGCTCGCTCGAATGAACCAGACCAACGGCGTGGCCGGTCGCGTCGAGAGTGAAGCGATAGATGGTCTGCGACCCGCGATGAGAGAACTCCAGGGCGGAGTTGGGAGTGATCTCGACGGGAACATTGCGTTCGGTCTCGATAAAGAGCTTACCGGCCTGGGTGTAAACGCTGAGCGGCGTATCCGGCTCGGCGGCGTCCGTGTATTCGCCGGAGAGTGCTTCGAGCTGAGCGGTTGTGGGTGCCTCGGTCTGCGAGGGCGCGGCGGCCTGCGACAAAGCAAAAGCGGGCGCGAAAGACAGCAGAGCGAGACAATATACAGCCAGGGTGACACGAAGACGAATCAAGCGGGAAGCCTCCTGAGGCAAATGCAACGAACCCACAAGGCGATGATATTTGAAAGCCCCGGCCTTCTTCACCAGCCTGAGAGAGATTCGGTGGCGTGCGCTTCGTGGTGAGGTTGAAGCCAGGGAACTTTTCAGGGCAATGGGGTGTTCAGAGATCCTCAGGAATGCTTGCCCGAGAAGGGGCGCCGCGGCAATGATCTGCCGGAGCGCCCCTCGAAAGCTAGTTCGATTTTGCCGAGGTTTGGTGAATCTTTGTCCCGCCGAAGCGATAGACGAGACTTACTGCCGGCTCACTTGTGACCGTGAACAGCCTGGTCATTGGTAAGCTCTGCCCACCGCCATAGGGAGGAAGGTTGAAGTCGGGACTCTTGTAGAAGAGGCCGCGATACTCCGCACGAAGGGCGAGATGGTTTGTGAGCTTATAATTCATACCCACGCCAAAGACCATTGCCGGACGAGTTTGATCTTTGGCCGGGAGTGAGTTGTATGGAGGGGAAACGGCATTGGCAGGTGGAAGGAAGAAAAGTCCTCCGCCGCCGAATTGGCCAAAGGTGGAAAAGCGCTTGTTTCGTGGCCCCTCGAATACATAGGCAATAGTCAGGTCGTACATATTGGTCCTGAGCGATCCCTGAGCGAAACTGGATAACGACGAAACTGGCGGTGTTACCGTGGAGACAAACGTCTCCCCATAGGAATAATTCTCGGAAAAGCGCGTGTAGCCGAAGTTGACGTTGTAACCCAGCCACGGCTTGAAGGACTGATGAAAGGTCCCAAAGACTCCCGGCGAGGGAGACGAGCTTTGGCTGAATTGTGTGGTCAAGACCCCGTCCGGTTCGACATACGTTGTGGTTGGCATGCGCGTCTCGGTGAGTTGACCATAGGCGCCGACGGAAAGGTCGGTTTCTTGGGTGAAGGTTTTTTGCGGAGGAGTTTTGTCCGAATTGTGATCTCGAGTTTGGGCGACCGCTGCTCGGCTTGCGAACAGCGTCAGCAAGCATGCAATCAGGGGCATAACTGTAAACAAAGACGTACGAAGGCGCAACACAGGGTGTGTCAATGTGATTCTCTCCTGAGGGCCCTTGTGCAGATAGACGGCCTCTATTTCTTTTGGTGAGCGGAGAGAGTCAAGCCTGAATCTCGCCCTTGCACGCATCTGAATTGGGCGGGATATCAGAGCCAGTTAGTGAGCGTACCCCCGGCAGAGCCGGGGGCTTCCTTGTGTGAGCCGCTCGAAGCGGCTTGAGCGGGGTCGCTTACGCGGCCCCGGTTGATTGGAGCCACCTTATCGGTGGCTGGTCACTTCCACATA
>Ga0302319_10003707_pt1 | contig 31739 bp, 34 predicted proteins | sample Bog_T0_2_FD_203319 | JGI IMG/M metagenome (GOLD analysis project Ga0302319, IMG submission 203319) | Peat permafrost microbial communities from Stordalen Mire near Abisko, Sweden - Bog_T0_2 | ecosystem: Environmental > Terrestrial > Soil > Wetlands > Peat | place: Sweden: Abisko, Stordalen Mire... | reverse complement strand
CGACGGACGTCCGTCACGACGAAATGGACCTCGTCACGACGCGACGGACGTCCGTCACGACGAAATTGACCCTCGTCACGACGCGACAGCCCTCCGGTAAGCCGCGGGTGGGGGCCGTACGACGGCGGCGATGGGTGGGACAGGCTGGCCGCCGCCGTCGCACGGCCCCCGCCCGCGGCGCCAGCGTAGGTCTGCCTCGCAACACTGCCGCCTTTGGCGACCCCGGACGCAGCATGGATCGACCGGCTCGCTTGCGTGACGCGAGTCGGCTTGGGCCGCGGCCGCCCCTAGCCGTCGATGAGTCGGCGATAGACGGGGTACGCGGCGGTCAGTCGCGCGTCGTCGAGCGCGACGAACCCGCAGGCCGTGAAGAGCGCTTCGGGGCCCATCATGACCTGTTCGTCATGGAGCCGGTGGTGCGCGTCCTCGCCGACGTGCCGCGGATAGGCCTCGATGATGCGCCCGCCGCGTTGCTTCACGAACGCGGGAGCGGCCTGAAGGAGCGCGCGCGCGACGCCGCGTCCGCGCTCGCGCGGATCGACGAGGAAGCAGCCGATCGACCACACCCCTTCGTCGTCCCCGAGATCAACCGAGCGATACACGGGGAGCCGGCGAAGCTTCGGCACCGCGGCGCGCGGGGTGAGCTTCATCCAGCCGACCACTTCGTCGACCTGCTCGCCGTCTTCGAGCGCCACGAGCCCGCATGCCTCGTCGGCGTCGTGCGCGAGTGCGTTCTCCATCGCCGAAGCGTTGACCTGCGGCTCGAACGCGCACTGCGCGAGCCAGTCGTTCTTGGTCCCTTCGAAGTGCCAGTACCGGCAGAAGCACGGCGAGGCCGCCCTGCCGAACAGCTCCGCCCAGCGACCTGCGTTCGACCGCGAGAGCGGCTCGACGCGCACCGCGCTCACGACGCGATCGCCGGCATCTTGCCGCGCATGCCCGACCGCGCTTCCCACGCCGACGCGACCGCGAACAGCCGCTCTTCCGCGAGCGCGGGCGCCGTCAGTTGAATCCCGATCGGTAGCCCCGTCGCGGTCATGGCGCACGGGATGCTCATGGACGGGATCCCCGCGAGGCTCGCGGGGAGCGTGTAGACGTCGTTCAGGTACATGGCGAGCGGGTCGCTCACCTTCTCGCCGAGAGCGAAGGCCGCGGTCGGCGACGTGGGCGAGGCGATCACGTCGACCTCCTGGAACGCTTGCTCGAAGTCGCGACAGAGCAGCGTGCGGACCTTCTGCGCCTTCAAGTAGTAGGCGTCGTAGTACCCGGCGCTGAGCACGAACGTGCCGAGCAGGATTCGCCGCTTCACCTCGGCGCCGAACCCCGCGTCGCGCGTCGCCCCGTACATCTCCTTCAGATCGCGCGAGCGCTCCACGCGCAGCCCGTACCTGACGCCGTCGAAGCGCGCGAGGTTGCTCGACGCCTCGGCGGTGGCGATCACGTAATAGGTCGCCACGGCGAACCGCGTGTGCGGAAGCTTCACCGGTTTGACGACGCATCCGTCCTGCTCGAGCGCGCGTATGGCGGCGCGCACGGCGGCTTCGACCTCGGGATCGAGCCCGGTCGCGAAGTACTCCTCGGGGACGCCTATGCGCAGGCCCTTCACGCTCCCTCCGCACGCGCGCTCCAGATCGGGCACGGGCGCGTCGAGCGACGTCGCGTCTTTCGGGTCCTTCCCCGCGATGACCGACAGAACGCGCGCAGCGCCGCGCACGTCGTTGGCGAACGGGCCGATCTGGTCGAGGCTCGACGCGAACGCGATGAGCCCGAAGCGCGAGACGCGACCGTAGGTGGGCTTCACGCCGACGACGCCGCTCAGCGATGCGGGCTGCCGTATCGAGCCGCCGGTGTCGCTCCCGAGCGAAGCGGCCGTCATGCGCGCCGCGACGGCGACCGCGCTCCCGCCCGACGACCCTCCCGGCGTTCGCGTGACGTCCCACGGATTTTTCGCTGGACCGTAGGCGCTGTTCTCGTTCGACGAGCCCATCGCGAACTCGTCCATGTTCGTCTTGCCCGGCAGGAGCGCGTCAGCCGCCCGCAGCCGGGCGACCACGGTGGCGTCGTACGGGGGCACGTACCCTTCGAGGATCTTCGACCCGGCCGTCGTCTTCACGCCGCGCGTGCAGAGTGCATCCTTCAGCGCGACCGGCACCCCCGCGAGCACCCCCAGCGCCTCGCCGCGCGCCCGCTTGGCATCGATCGCGTTGCCCTGCGCGAGCACTTCGTCGCGCGCGACCGCGAGGAAGGCGTTCAGCGCCGGATCGCGCGCGTCGATCGCCGCCAGCGTCGCCTCGGCGACCTCGACGGCCTTCACCTCGCCGCGGCGCACCTTCTCGGCGAGCTCGACGACCCCCAGCGACGCGAGGCTCATTGCCCCCCTCCGCTTCCGCTATCGACGAACGGCGGCACCGCGAACCCACCGGCCGAAACGCGCGGTGCCTGCGACAGCGCGTCCTCGTGCGAGAGGCCCTGTTGCACCTCGTCCGCTCGCCACGCCGCCCGCTCGAGGAGCACCGACGCGGTCGGCGGAACGTTCGATGTGTCGAGCGTCTCCAGCTCGCCTACGTACTTCACGATGGCGGCGAGCTCGTGGGTCAGCGTGTCGGCCTCGGCGTCGCTCAGCGAGAGCGAGGAGAGCTGCGCCACGTGGTGAATCAAGGTTCGATCGATGCGCTCGGCCATGGCGCCCGGACGCTACCTCGCGCAGCGCATCCGAGCAAAGCGCACCGGCCGCCTACGGGGTCTCTACACAAGCCGTCGCCTCGCGCGGTATAGGGCGCCGATGCTCTTCGGCGCGCACGAATCGGTCTCCGGTGGTGTCTCGACGGCGTTCGCGCGGGCGAAGGTGGACGAGTGCCGCGCGATCCAGATCTTCACGAAGAACTCGAACCAGTGGAAGGACCCGGTCCTCGCGCCCGAGGCGATCGCCGCCTTCCGCGACGCGCGCGCGTCGTACGGCGACGTGCCCGTCCTCGCGCACGCCAGCTACCTCATCAACCTCGCCACCGACGACGCCACGGTCCTCGGCCGGTCGATCGACGCGCTCGTCGCCGAGGTCGAGCGATCGAGCGCGCTCGGCGTCGACTACGTGGTCCTGCATCCGGGCGCGCACCTGGGGGCGGGCGAAGAGGTCGGTCTCGCCCGCGTCTGCGAGGCGCTCGACGCCGTTGCTGCGCGCACGCCGGACGCGACCGCGCGCATCCTGCTCGAGAACACGGCGGGGCAGGGGACGTGCGTGGGGCACCGGTTCGAGCACCTGCAGGCGATCTTCGAGGGGGCGAAGACGGCGTCCCGCCTCGGCGTGTGCATCGACACGCAGCACTCGTTCGCGGCCGGCTACGACCTGTCCACCGAGGAGGGCTACGAGCGCACGATGCGAACGATCGACACGTGCATCGGCCTCGATCGCGTCCGCGCCTTCCACATCAACGACTCGAAGAAGCCGCTCGGCGCCCGGGTCGATCGCCATGAGCATCTGGGGGAGGGATTGATCGGCCTCGGGGCCTTCTGGCGCCTCGCGAACGACAAGCGCTTCGCCAAGGTCCCCGCGGTGCTCGAGACGGAGCCGCGTGAGGGAGGAGAGCCGTACCGGGCGGAGGTGGCGCTCCTGAACGGGTTCGTCGGGGCGAAAGAGCCGGAGGCGAAGGCGTTCGCGCTCGAGGTGGTGAGCGAGAAGAAGAAGGCGAAGAAGTAGAGGGCTTAGCGGGTCGGAGCGGTCGGGGTCGGGGTCGGGGTCGAGGTCGGGGTCGGGGTCGGGGTCGGGGTCGAGGTCGAGGTCGAGGTCGCGGCCGGGGTCGGGGTGGCGCTCGCGGGGGTCGGGGTCGCGGTCGGCTCTTCGTACTCGGGCGGAGGGCCTTTCGGACGGGTGGTCGTGGCGCCGCAGGCGGCGATCGCGAGGAGCCAGAGGACGGCGAGGGGGCGCATGGCCCCTACCAGAGCAGACCGCTTCGCCAGCGTCGATGGAGACTACGGTTTTCACCCGTCTTCTCTTGACTAAGCCGCCGTCGCGCTGCACCTTTCGCGCCCCGCCGGGATCCACCTGTCGGGACGCTACCAACCAGGGCTTCGGCCCAATCCACACGCCCCCTCGCGCAAGTTCTCGGTCCGGTGCGTCGTCCTCTCACGAGGCCGTCGCTGGTCGAGAAGGGGGGCGGAGGCCTAACCGAAAGGAACCGCGCACCATGACAGCTCAGACCACGGCTCAGGGACTGCCGAAAATCGGCGGTGAGTTCCCGCTTCCGCTCAAGTCGCTCCTCGACGCGGGCGTCCACTTCGGACACCAGACGAAGCGTTGGAACCCGAAGATGCGCCCGTTCATCTACGGCGCGCGCAACGGCATCCACATCATCGACCTCGACCAGACGGCGCGCCTCTTCCAGCGCGCGTACAACTTCGTCCAGGAGACGGTCGCCCGCGGCGGGCACCTCCTCATGATCGGGACGAAGCGCCAGGCGCAGGAGATCGTCCAGGAGGAGGCTGCGCGCAGCGGCTCCTTCTTCATCGTGAACCGCTGGCTCGGCGGCACCCTCACGAACTTCCGCACCATCAAGGGCGGCCTCGACCGCATGCGCATGCTCGAGCGCATGAAGGAAGACGGCACGTACCTTCAGCTGCCGAAGAAGGAAGTGTCGCGCCTCGAGAAGGAGCGCGCGCGCCTCGAGAAGTACCTCGGCGGCCTCAAGACGATGGGCTCGCTCCCGTCGGCCGTCTTCATCATCGACCCGGCCATGGAGACCATCGCGGTGCAGGAAGCCCACAAGCTCAGCATCCCGATCATCGCCATCACCGACACGAACTGCGATCCGGACGTCATCGACTACGTCATCCCGGGGAACGACGACGCGATCCGCAGCATCAAGCTGATCACGCAGCGCCTCGCCGACGCCGTCGTCGAAGGGGCCCAGCGCCGCAAGGAGACGGTCGGGCGCGACAACGAAGGCTCGCGCGGCCCGCAGGCCGACGTCTACCAGCAGCGCCGCGGTGATCGCGGCGCGCCCCGTGGCGACGCGCCGAACTGACGCCGACTCGTCATTCCGAGGAGCGAAGCGACGAGGAATCCCAGCGACACGGGGATTCCTCGCTTCGCTCGGAATGACGGACGTGGGGGAATGACGGACGTGGGGGAATGACGGACGTGGGGACAGGGCGAGCGCCGTAGGGCGAGCGACATTACATTCAGACCGAGACACCGATAGACACGAGGATTACGTCATGGCCGACATCACTGCATCGATGGTCAAGGAGCTCCGCGAGCGGACCCAGGCTGGAATGAGCGACTGCAAAGCGGCGCTCGTCGAAGCGGGCGGCGAAATGGAGAAGGCCGTCGACATCATTCTGAAGAAGGGCATCGTGAAGGCCGCGGCGCGCGCCGGTCGCGTGGCGACCGAGGGCGAGGTCCGCACGTCGGTGTCGAGCGAGGACAAGCACGGGACGATCGTGGAAGTGAACTGCCAGACGGACTTCGTCTCGCGCGGCGACGCCTTCCGCGGCTTCGTCCACGGCGTGCTCGAGTCGGCCAAGACCCTCCAGAAGGGGGGTGACCTCGGCGCGCACAAATTCCACGGCACGACCAAGACGGTCGAGCAGGAGCGCCAGGAGATCGTCGCGAAGACCGGCGAGAACACCGTCGTTCGTCGCTTCGCGCACGTCGAGGCGAAGGGGACCCACGGTCTCGTTCACTCGTACGTCCACATGGGCGGCAAGATCGGCGTGCTCCTCGAGGTCGACGCGCCGAGCGCGGCCGCCCGGACGAACCCCGAGCTGAAGTCGTTCGTCGATGGCGTCGCGATGCAGATCGCGTCGATGAACCCGCGCGCCGTTCGGCGCGAGGAGATCGCCAAGACCGAAGTCGACCACCAGCGCGAGATCTTCACGGCGCAGTTCAAGGAGGAGCAGGCCGCGCTCCCCCCCGAGAAGCAGAAGCCCGAGGCGATCTGGGGCAAGATCATCGACGGCAAGGTCAACAAGTGGCTCGACGAGGTCACGCTCCTCGGCCAGGACTACGTCGTCGAGGCCGGCAAGGGGAACGTCGAGGCCGTGCGCAAGGAGGTCTCCTCCAAGATCGGCGGTGACGTGAAGCTCAATTCGTTCGTGCGCTTCGAGCTCGGCGAAGGCATCGAGAAGAAGACGGACGATCTCGCGGCGGAAGTCGCGAAGATGACCGGCGGCTGAGACCGGTCGCGATTCGCGCGGAAGACGCGCGCGGGCCCTAGCGGTTCGCGCGCGTTTTTCCGTTCAGTGATAGATGCGTGGGCCCCAGCGTGACCCAGGAGGAGCGTTCGTGCGTCTCTGCGCGGTGAGCGTCGATCTCGACGAGATTCCGAACTACTTCGCGATTCACGGCCTTCCCCCGCCGGGCGGCCCCGAGGCGAGCGCCGTCTACGACGTGGCGGTCGATCGGCTGGAGTCCTTCGCCGATAGCGCGCGGGTCCCCCTGACACTCTTCGCCATCGGCGCCGATCTCGCGCGCGAAGGGGCCGCGACCCGGCTCGCACGCGCCCACGCTCGAGGGCACGAGATCGCGAACCACTCGCTCGACCACCGCTACGACCTCGTGCGCATGGGCAAGGACGCGATCGCGGCGCAGATCGACGGAGGGGCGCGCGCCATCGAGCGCGCCGTGGGAGAGCGCCCCGTGGGCTTCCGTGCGCCGGGGTACACCATCACCGACGAGGTGTTCGACGTGCTGCGCGACATGCGCGTGACGTACGACTCCTCCGTCTTTCCGTGCCCCGCGTACTACGCCGCGAAGACGGCGAAGATCGGCACCATCACGCTCAGCGGGCGCACGAGTCACTCGATCGTCGACACGCCGTCGGTGCTGCGCGCTCCGACCCGGCCGTATTTCGTCGGGCGGCCGTACTGGAAGCGCGGCAACGGGCTGCTCGAGCTCCCGGTCCAGGTCACGCGCGGCGCCCGGCTGCCGTTCATCGGTACGACCGTCACGCTCGCGGGTCCGTCGCGCGCGCGGCTGCTCGCGAAGATGTGCGTCGGCGAGCCGCTCGTGAACCTCGAGCTGCACGGCATCGATGTTCTCGACGCGGACGACGGCCTCGAAGCGCTGCGCCCTCACCAGCCCGACGTGCGGGTCGCGCGGCAGCGAAAGCTGGACTCGCTGAGCGCCGTGGTCGAGACGCTGCGGGACGCGGGCTACTCGTTCGTCACCATGCGCGAAGCCGCGCGCGCGTTCGCGTGAGCTAAATCAGCGATCGCGATCCTCGAACACTTCACCCGCGACCCTCACCCCCCAAGAGTTTCCCACGACGCTCACGTCCCCCTCTCCCACGAGGGGAGAGGGGGTCGATCGCCGCGTTTTCTCCCCCTCTCCCCTCGTGGGAGAGGGGGCGCGCGTGCCCCGCTCGTGAAGCTGGCGGGGGTGAGGGTCGCGCAGAACGGCGTGAGCCTTGATCGAGAATCACGCTCCCTGATTTAGAGCGACGTCCCCTGCGCCGAGTCCCTTCGCGCGCGCAGCGTCCCGGCGATGAACGCGCGGAAGATGGGCGCCATGTTCTGCGGGATGTTGTCGTCCCACTCGCCCGCGCTGATGGCGTCGACCGGCCGGAGCGTGGCGTCGACCTTGTAGAACCACGGGAGCGTGTCCTCGAGCATGCCGTCGGCGTGCAGCTCGGCGGCGAAGTCCTCGACGTCCACGCGCACGATGTCGACGTTCGCCAGCGCCGCCTGCATGCGCGCGTCCGACAGCGAGCTCGCGATCTCGTCGCACACGCCGCACTCCTTCTTGTTCGTCATCAGCACGAGGAGCTGGTGGGCGCTCTCCGCGCGGCGATACTCCGCGGCGAGCTGCTCGTGGAAGGTGGCGTGGCCGTCGGGGTCGAGGTCGACGACGCGGATCGAGCCGATGATCGTCGGTCCCGCGGGGAGGGATGGCGGGGAGCTGGCGGCGGCAGGCTCCTCTGACGGCACGAAGACGAGGTGACGCGCCGGCGTCGCGCGCGCGCTGAGAGCCATGCCGATCACGAACACCACCATGCCGACCGCTGCGATCGTGGTCCCCGCGATGCCCGTGGCGATTCCCCACGAGGCCATCGTCGCGCCGCGAAGCACTCCGCCCGAGCGCGCGATCGCCTGCCGTGCGCTGAAGCCGAGCGCGACCGCGGGGACACCCGTGAGACCGCACGTGACGATGCTCGCGAGCCCGAGCACGAGCGAGAGCACAGCGCGGGTATCCGCGTGAGCTTCGTGGCGATAGACGCCCCACGAATGCCGAGGTGGCTCGTGCCCCATCGTCATCATTCAAAGATAGCGACGGGGATCGCGGCGCGCTAGCCGCGGGCGGGCACTCGCGACGCCTGATTCACGTCGACCAACGACTTGGCGATGAAATCGCGCGCGACTGCGTTTTTCCCGTGCGCGAGCTCGTCCGGCGATCCACGCGCGACGACCTTCCCCTCGATGATCAGGACCGCCTGGTGCGCGATGCGGAAGCAGCTCGCGATGTCGTGCGAGATCACGATGCTCGTGACCTTGAAGCGCTCGCGCATCTCCTCGATGAGGTCATCGACCATGCGGCTCGTGAGAGGGTCGAGCCCGCTCGTGGGCTCGTCGTACACGAGCACGATCGGCTCCAGCATGAGCGCCCGGGCGATCCCGACGCGCTTCCGCATGCCACCGGAGAGCTCGCTCGGGAACTTCGTGGCGACGGTCTTCGGATCCAGCCCCAGGTCCGTGAGCTTCTGCATCACGCGCTCGCGAATCTCCTTCTTCTTGAGCTTCCCTTCCTCGACGAGCGGGAACGCGACGTTCTCGAAGACGGGGATCGAGTCGAGGAGGGCCGCGTACTGGTACACGACGCCGAACTTCTTCCGCACGCGATTGAGCTCGCGCTCGCTCAGGTGCGAGATCTCTTCGCCGTCGATCCAGATCTGTCCGCTGGTGGCCTTCTCGAGCGCGACGACGCAGCGGAGCAGCGTGGTCTTCCCTGCCCCCGAGCCGCCGATGATGACCGTCGTCTGGTTGCGGAGCGCGACCAGATCGATCCCCTTGAGCACCTCGGCGTCGCCGTAGCTCTTTCGCAGGTCACGCAGGACGACGATCTCGTCCTCGGGCGGCTTGGTGGTTGCGCTCGCGCTCGCCCCCGCGATTGGGTCGTTGGTCTTTGCTGCCACGGTACCTTACCCACGTTTGTCTCTTCCGCCGGGCGCGGGCGCAAGCTATTCGTTGGTTCGCAATGACCAGCGAGCACCTCGAAGCGGTCCTGAAGAGCGTTCAAGCGAAGCAGGAGAAAGACGGCTACTACGCGCTGCCCGAAGGGGCCGCGCTCACGCTGTACGCGGGGCACGACGGCGTGCCGCTCACGGTGTCGCGCGTCGAAGGGGTGAAACCCGACGGGGAGCTGGTCTACGCACGCACCGCTCGCCGCGAGGTGTACGCCTTCACGAAGGCCGATCTGTTCGCCGTCGCGGTCGAAGGGGCCGTCGGGCAGCCGGCGCGTCGTGCCGGCTTCGGCTGAGACCCCCGCGCGGACGGTTTCGGCCGTTCGCGCCCCGTTCTCGTTTTCCGCGCTCGGCGCGGTGATCGGCTGGCTCGCGGGCACGGTCCTGCGAATCCGTCGCGCGCACGTCGAGCACGCGATGCAGCGCGCGGGGATCGCGCGGTCGTTCGCTTCGGCGATGTACCGCTCGCTCGGGGCGAGCCTCGTCGAGCTCCTCTGGCTCGCGCGGCGCCCCGCGTTCCCTGCGTCGCGCCTGGCGTCGCTGGACCCCGATCTGCGCGCGGCGCTCGATCGCGCCGTTGCCAGCGGCCGTGGTGCGGTCGTCGCGACGGCGCACACGGGGAACTGGGAGCTGGCCGCGGCGGTCATCGCGGAGCGGTATCCGCTCACCGTGGTGGCGAAGGCCATGCACGTAGGCTGGGTCGAGCGCTTCTGCCAGAGGGCGCGCGCGTCGCGGCGGATCACGGTCGCTTTGCCCGCCGGAGCGATGTCGCGGGCGCAGGAGGCGCTCCGCCGCGGGGAGCTGGTGGCCATGGTCATCGACCAGGTGCCCGATCGGGGGCGCCACGCGCTCCCCGTGGAGTTCCTGGGCGCGTGGGCCGACGTCGACCGATCCCCCGCCGCCCTCGCGGCCTCGATGCGCGCGCCGCTGATCGTCGCTTCGGCCCATCGCGTCGACGGCTCGTGCCAGCGCCTCGAGCTCCTGGCCGCGCTCGACCCTCCGGATCACGCGCGCCGCGCCTGGGTCGACCACGCCACACGCGAGGCGACCGTGGCGCTGGAGCGCTTCGTCCGCGCCCATCCGAGCGAATGGCTGTGGATGCACCGGCGGTGGCGCCACCCGGCTTCCTGACCCGTTTCCGTCATCCCGGGAGCGCCGCGGCATAGATCGAGAGATCCACCGTGAGGGCGTCGCCCCGCTCCCCCGTGGCGCGAAACCACCCCGTCCGCGCAGCGCTCACGCGATTTTTCCGTCCATCGCCCCTCTGATCGCGGTGGCCCCGCCTGTGCAACCGTCCTCCGTCGGGCGAACCACGGAGGCCCTCATGGCGAGCGAATCTGGGCAACATCGGTCGGCGCGCGTCGGCGCGGGAGCGGGACCGCGCGCGCCGCTGTCGCGGGTACTGGTGATGCGCGGGTCGCGCGCGTCGATCGTGGACCTCCGGCGCCTGTACGCCACGAACCTGAACGGTGCGCGCGTCGTGAGCCTCGCGGACGTGTGGGTGGCCGCGCAGCTCCCGGGCGACCTGTTCTCGCTCATGTTCGACTTCATCGACGACGACGGCGCGCGCGCCTCGTACCCGGCGCGCGCCAAGCTCGACAATGGCCAGTTCGTGAGGGGGTGGATCGACCTCGACACGCGCGATCTCGTCTGGAGCGAGTCGAGCGATATGAACCTGCAGTGGCGGGTGAAAGGGGTCGCGACGATCGTGGCCGACGAAATCGACGTCGCGATCGAGCCCACGTGGGGCTGCGTCGCGACGGGGACGGACGCGAAGGGGTGACGCTGACGCGGCGCGTGTGCTTTAACAAAGGGGCATGCGCCGTGGACCTTCGCTTCTTTTCGCCTCGTTGCTCGCGGCCTGCGCTGCCGGTGGCGCGGCAAGCTCCGGCGGCCCTACGACGACGGTGCTCGCCAGCGGTTCGCCCGACTCGGGCGGCGCGTTCGACTTCGGGGAAGACGCGGGGAGCGACGCCGGGAGCGTCTTCCTCTCTTCCTGCACGCCCGGCGTGACGGGGAGCTGTCCCACCGGATTCACCTGCTACCCGACGCACACGTCCCCGAGCTGGTGGATGGACCTCTACGGCAAGTGCACGTTCGGCTGCAGCGCGCAGACGCTCGCGCTCTGCTCGTCGTTCGACGGCGTGTGCGGCTGCCCGGTGGCCACCGACGGCACCAGCGACTGCAGCCTCGAAGGGGGCGCGCCGTCCGGTTCGGTCGGCGACGCTGGGGTCGAGGAAGGGGGCTCCGAGGACGCTTCGGAAGCGCCTGCGCCGATCACCGCGAACGGGCTCGTCTGCGTTCCGGCCCTGAAGCCCGGCACCCAGCCCGGCTCGAACGAGGGGAACGGCGGCTGCGGCACGCCCGGCTGCGGGGGTGGGGAAGAAGCTGGGGCGCTCCCCGAGGACGCCGGTAGTGCGGACGCGGGCGACTCCGGCTAGGGGCGTCCCTACGCTTTTCGTAAGCCAGGACCACGCCGCCGGCCGGGACCGAGCGCGCTGGCGGCGGCCAGCCCGCCCACCCACGCCGCCACCGCGCTCGGTCCCGGCCGAAGGCTCATCGAGGCTGTGCTTCGGTGCACCGATCTCGTCATCAACGGTAAGCCGTGGTCTCACCACCCGATCGATCACGGTGAAATCCCGAGAAGAATCGTAGCGCTGGGCAGCTCCCCAGTGATGCCGCGGAGCCTGCGATGTGCGAAGCGGAGCTCGGGAGATGAACGGACATCGGAACATGAAGGTTCATGCCCGGGGGAGTCCGCGGCGGACTTGATCAAGTGCGCGACGGACTTGATCAAGTAGGCGACGGACTTGATCAAGTAGGCGACGGACTCGATCAAGTGCGCGACGGACTTGATCAAGTGCGCGACGGACTTGATCAAGTGCGCGACGGACTTGATCAAGTGCGCGACGGACTTGATCAAGTGCGCGACGGACTTGATCAAGTTCGCGACGGACTTGATCAAGTGCGCGACGGACTTGATCAAGTGCGCGACGGACTTGATCAAGTGCGCGACGGACTTTAGACGGCTCTTCCCGCCGCGTCGCGGGCCCCCGTCTCGCGCTCCCCCCGTTTGGTGCTAAACACACGGCCTCCCGTGGACCGTCACGCCCTCCTTCGCGACCTCTATTCACGCCGCCCGGCCATCCTCGCCCCCCTCGAGGACGTGAGCGACGCGGTGTTCCGTCGCCTCTGCCGTACCCGCGGCGGGGCCGACATCTGCGTGACCGAGTTCGTGAACGTCGAAGGGCTGCTCCGCGGCTGCCGCAACGCCCGCCGCAAGATCAAGCTCGACGACGACGAGACCCGCACGGCCATCCAGATCTACGGCGCCGACTCCGCCCGCCTCGCCGAGGCCGCGCGCGTGGCCGAGCAGGCGAACCCGCTCTTCCTCGACATCAACTGCGGCTGCTGGGTCCCCAAGATCGCCGGGCGCGGCGCGGGGGCCGGCTGGCTTCGCGAGCCCGACGCGATGATCGCGATGGCCAAGATGGTCGTGCAGAGCGTGTCGCTGCCGGTCACCGTGAAGACGCGCATCGGCTACGGGCCGGAGTCGCACATGCCGATCGTCGATCTGGCGCGCCGGCTGGAGGACGCGGGCGTCGCCGCGCTCACGATTCACTGCCGCACCGCGCAGATGGGACACTCGGGCGCCGCCGACTGGTCGTGGGCCGCCAAGGCGCGCGAGGTGGTCTCCATCCCGGTCATCGTGAACGGCGACGTGAAGAGCGGTGGGGACGCCGATCGCGCGCTCGCGATGACGGGCGCAGCAGGGGTCATGGTCGGTCGGCGCGCCATCGAGCACCCGTGGGTCTTCCGCGAGATCCGCGCGAAACTCGATCACGGCATCGATCTCCCGCTCCCGACGCCCGACGAGCGCATCGCGCTCTGCCTCGAGCACCTCGCGGCCAACTGCGCCGCGCGTGGCGAACGCTTCGGTTGCCATGTCACGCGGCGCCATCTGACCGGATATTTGAGCGGGCTGCCGGGGGCAGGGCAGGTGCGGCGGCGTTTGATGGAGTGCGAGACGTACGACGCCTGCGCCGCGATCCTCGTCGAAGCACGCGAGCGGGCAGCGGCCTGAGCCGCGCTCGACGTGCTAAGCACTCTGGCGATGAGAAAGAAGAAGCGGACGCGCGCCGAGAGGCTCGACGCGCTCCGGAGAGAGAGCGACGTGGCGCTTCGCGAGCCGATCCGACGCGTCCTGGCGCTGCCGCTGGAGCAGCGGACGAACTTCCTTCGCGTTCGCCTCCCCGGTGGCTCGATCCTCTGATCGCGCACGTCGCGAACCCTGCCACTCTCCGATTCTCGTCCCGCGTCACCTCGCGCGAATCGTCGCGTCCACCCCGGCGCACTGCGCCCACTGCCGCTGGTACGTGCGCAGGTACTCCGCCGGGCGGCGCAGCGGGTGGCTCATTCGATAGAGCTCGCCGAAGATGTCGAAGCGGAAGCCCGCTGACAGCGCGTTCCAGAGGCGCGCGCGACCGAACGTGAGGGCAATCGGCCCGAGCTCCCCGCGGAGCACGGCAAGAAAATCGGTCGCCCAGCACTCCATGCCCGCGAGATACGACTCCCTCGCCGCGGCCTTCCCGGGCCGGAACGCGCACTCGGAGGGGACGTACTCGTACACGAGCGTCTCGCCGTCCGCGCCATGGCGCAGCACGAGCGCGAACGTGGGCGTGCGCCCCTCGACCGCGTCCTCGAGCAGCGAGTGGAGCCCCTTCCAGATCGTCCCGCCGACCAGCGAAGCGGCAAACTCGCTCAGCCCGGCCTTCAGCTGCTCGCGCTCGGCCTCCTCCAGCGCTCGTCGCCCCGTCGCCGGCGCGTAGTCGGGGATCGTCGCCACCTCGGCCCGCGCGCGCGACGGCCACGTTGCGGGCGAGGGGGTGGAGAGAAACGGGGCGGCGTCCTCCACGACCCGCTTCAACCGACCCCCCTCCATCTGGAACGTCTGCCCGGGGCGCGTCGCGAGGAACTTCTCGTCGCGATAGAGCTTCGCGAGCATCTGACAGACCGCAGCGTTGTCGACGCAGAACACCCGCTGGTTCATCCACGCCTTGTCGCCGTGGAACGAGAAGCCCCCTGCGCACATCAGCATCGCGGCGGGAGCTCCCCACTTCATGCTGATCAGCTTGTGGCCCACCCCCATCTTCACGAAGCAGTCCTGCGTCGCGTCGACGCGCTCGGCCAGGTAGTCGGCCATGTGACTCCAGTCGAGCGCGTTGTTCGTCCAGCTCACGAGCACCGGGCGCGACGCGCGCGCGCGGGCCCACTCGACGTGCCCCTCGGTCAGCGTGATGTCGACCATCGAGAAGAAGTTCCCCGCGCCCCCGGCGTCGCGAACGAAGAAGGGGAGGGTGTCCCACTCGTCGCCGCAGTCGACGGTTACGTGGTCACCAGCGAACGGCGTGACCTCCAGATCGCCGATCTCGACCTTCCGACCCGGGTAGAGCGGATGAACCTGGAACCCCATCTCGTGGAGGATCTGGCGAGCCGCGCTCGACGATCGCGCGGAGAGGAAGATCGGAATCGCGCGATCGAGCTTCGCCAGCGAGGGGATGTCGAAGTGATCGTCGTGCTCGTGCGAGAGCACGACCGCGCTCACCTTCGGGAACTGGTCGGTCCGCAGGATGCGCGGCGGGTAGACGCGGTACTCGAGCGCCTGGGTCTGCCCGAACTCCTCGCAGAGGAGCGGGTCGACCAGCAGGCACGAGGTCTTGGTCTGGAACAACCACCCCTGGTGGCCGAGAAAGGTCGTGCTGAGCATGCGTCGGTCCGGCTCCGTAGCGAAGAACGAGCCGCTGCCCGCGCGCCGCTTCTCGACCCATCATCGGCCAGTCCTTCGTTGGCGCCAATCGAGGCATCCGGAGGCGGTGGCACGAACCTCTCGCCGCCCGCACCGGCCGAGCTCATACCGTGCCTCTGTTGGTTGCCGCCTGGGGCCTCGCTCCTGGCGATATGGATCAAATAAATCCACCAGCAGCGCGCGACAAATGTGACAGCGATCGCACACAGAGGGCCCGTTTGTGCAGTCACGGCTGAATTTTTCCGTGAATGCACGAATTCAATCCCACTCCAGACCACAAATTATGTTGGCTGTTCAATTGCAGTCTGTTCCGTCACGCCATGCGGAACCGACTCCTCCTCCCTCTGAGCTTCCTGCTCGCAGTCGCCGGCGTCGCCTGTGGGGCGACGGACTCCGGCTCGCTCCTCGGCGGTGACGGGTACGGCAAGGGGGCCGGCAACGGCGAGTCATCGGGCAATGGCTCGACGGGCGGACCCACGGGCAACACGCTCGGCGCGGGTGACGACGACGGTAATTCGACCGGCCCCGGCGGAACGACCACGTTGGCCGACGGCGGCGTGGCCAGCGACGACGCCGGCAGCCCGACCCGCGCCATGTTCGAAGCGCTCCTCCCGAGCTTCAACACGACCTGCGGTGGCGCCTGTCACGCTTCGGGCGGCGCGAACGCCCCCGCGTACCTCGGCGGCGCGGACCCCTACGCGACGATCAAGGCCTTCCCCGGCATCGTCGTCTCGAGCCCCGCGGCCAGCATCCTGATGACCAAGGGCGCCCACGAGGGCCCCGCGCTCGCGAACCCGCTCGAGGCGAGCATCCTGGCGTGGCTCACGGCGGAAGCGCCCTCCGTTCCGACGGGGCCCGCCACGACGAACCCGATCACGGTCGCCACCGGGAACAACACGGTCGACCTCTCGTCGCTCGGCGTCTCGGGCCTCTCGCTCAGTTTCACCGCGACGCTCAGCGGCGACATCATGACGCTGTCGAACATGGCGATCGCCGCTCCGGCGACCACCGGCGTCTCGATCACGTACCCCGTCTTCTACGTGAACGGTGCGGCCGGTGCGCAGACCGAGAACAGCGACATGTCCGACGATCAGCAGACGGTCGGCGCGGGCACCTCGGACCCGCTCGACACCGGGCTCCTCATCCTGAGCGGCTGGGCCGCGGGCGACACGCTGCAGGTCGGCTTCACCAAGCTCGCGAAGGCCACGGTCGCCGACGCCGGTTCGAGCGGCGGCTGCAAGGACGTCCCCTCGTTCACCACGAACGCGGTCCCGGCGATCAAAGCCAACACGTGCCTCAACTGCCACAACACCGGCGGCAGCGGGAACGCGGCGCTCGACCTCTCCGGTCTCGCAGCGACGCCCGAGAACGACACGGCGGCGTGCGCGCAGGCGCTCACGAGGATCAACACGACCACCCCGGCGCAGAGCGACATCATCCTCGCTCCCACCGGCGGCGTCGCGAACCACCCCTTCAAGACCGCCCCCGCGAGCTTCGTGACGATGATGGAGACCTGGATACAGGCCGAGAAATGAAAGGACGCACGAGAATGAATCGTCGAACCCTATGGATCCTCGGCGCGCTCGCGTTGGCCGGCGCCGCGTGCGACGGAAGCGGAAGCTCCACTGACACGCTGAACGGCGGCGCGAACGGCGCTGGCGGCACCTCGGGCGCGCCCCTCGCTCCCGGCGTCTTCAACACGTCGAACAACCCCGGCCCTGGTGGGACTCCGTCCACCGGCGCGTCGAGCAGCGGTTCGGGATCGTCCTCCGGAAGCTCGGGTTCGGGCGGTGCGGTCGACGCCGGCAACCCGAACCTCGACGACCGCGTCGTGAACTACGGCGAGGCGCTCCGGACGGCGTCGATGAAGCTGATCGGCGTCTTCCCGCTCCTCGCGGACATCCAGGCGATCGAGGCTGCCTCGACCCCGGCCGAAGCGCAGACGCTCTACAACGCGAAAATCACCGCGATGCTCGCGGACCCGCGGTTCGCCGACACGCAGATCGAGTGGTGGAGGAACACCTTCAAGACCGGTCAGCCCACCGACGCGGCCGAGGTCGCCGCGCTCCCGAAGGGCTCGCCCAATTTCGATACGGCCGCCACGTTCGCAGCGTCGGTCGTCGTCGGCGGGCAGCCGTTCGGCAACATCCTCACCGCGGCGACAGGGACGTGCCCCACGTACGTCGCGGGCTCCGGCACCTTCACGCCGGCGAGCTGCAACAACAACGCGCCGACCGCGGGCATCCTGACTGACCCCGGCATCCAGGCGCAGTTCTTCAGCCACATGGCGATGCGCCGCGCGCGGTTCGTCCAGGAGATCTTCTCTTGCTCCGCGTTCCCCGCCGAGCTCGGTCCGGCGCCCGTAGCGATGGGCTCGGGCACATACACGAGCCCCTGGCCGTTCGACAGCATCACCGGCGGCCCGACCGCCCCCATCGACTTCCAGAGCACGTCGGCCGTCATCTGCGCCAACTGCCACACGTCGATCAACCACATCGCGCCGCTGTTCTCGTACTTCGACGCGAACGGCAACTACGTGGCCGGCAAGATTCAGGTGCAGACGCCCGTGACGCCGCCGGTCACCTCGCAGCTGTCCGACTGGCTCCCCGCGGGAGAGCAGACCTTCGCGTGGCGCTTCGGCTCCACGGTCACCGACATCCCGAGCCTCGGCGCGGCGATGGCCGCGGACCCCGCCGTTCAGCGGTGCGCCGTCACGCGGGTGTGGAACTGGGCGTTCTCGCGCGGCGACGTCGTCGGCGACGGCGCGGTGATTCCGACGACGGTGACCGACAGCTACCTGACGGCCTTCCAGGCCGCGAACCAGAACATGAAGACGCTCATCCAGAGCGTGTTCACGTCCGACGACTTCGTGAAGTTCTGAGAGCCATGAGGAGTGAACGAACCATGAGAACCATCACAAGCCTACTGGCCAGCACCGTCGCCGCGACGTGCATCGCAGGGTGCGAGCAGTCCTCGGACTCGCTCGTCCCCCACGACACCTACAGCAACTACTGGACGTCGCCCGCAGCGGCGTCGCACAACCCGGCACCGAGCCACGTGCAGGAGCTCACCGGGAGCGGTCAGAACGGCATCACCGATCTCGTGACCGCAGCCGCGATGTCCGCGGCCATGGGCACGCCCGACCAGGTGGCGCGCATGCACGGCACCCAGAAGATCCAGTACGCGATGCTGGGCTCCTTCCTGAAGGACCTCGGCGTCACCATCCCGGCAGCGACCACGTCCGGTAGCGGCGGCGGCAAGGGGAGCGGCGGCGGCACCACCGCCGCACCCAGCGCCGGCTCGCTCTACGCGAACGGTTCGAGCGCGCTCGGGGCGCCCATCTACCCGAACCGCACGCCGGAGATGATCGTCCCGTCGACCGCGGCGCTGGCCAAGGAGTTCGACATCTTCATGGCGGCCGCGCCCGCGATCATCGCCGGCATCGCCAACTCGACGCGGTGCCCCGGCGTCGCGCTCGTCACGAGCGGCGAGCTCACTGCGGACGGCATCAGCTGCCTCATCGGCAAGCCCTCCACGCCCGACCACCTCACGCTCGCGAATCAGATCGTGAGCTCCGCAAGCGACCCGACCACGGGTCAAGAGATCGCCGTCGCCACGCTGCTCGCTGCAGCCCACATCAGTGAATGAGGAGAAGGACCATGGCTGCTGATCCCCGTCTGAAGAACCTCCGTGGCTCGGGTCGTCGCGACTTTCTGCGCTGGAGCACGGTCGCTGCCGCCGCTCTCGGGCTCGAGCGCGCGAACTTCCTGAACGTGCTCAACGACAGCGGGGGCTCGGCGATGGCCGACGCCGTGAGCGGCTCGACCACGATGAAGTCCGTGCACCTCATCGGCGACAACGGGGGTCTGTCCTGGTTCACCCAGCTGTTCCCGTACCCGACGATCGCGAAGGCCGGCGCGAGCGGCTCGGCGTACTACTCGACGCCGTCGACGACCACGGCCGCTCCGACGGACAGGCCGGCGGTGTACTCCCCGGACTCGCCGTTCCAGAAGCTCTCGAAGGCGAAGCAGATGAGCGTGTTCGTCTGCGGAACCAACGAGACCCACACCAAGACGCCGACCTCGGCGCTCTCGATGGGGACGAGCAACCTCCTGGCGGTCGCCTCCTCGATCCAGACCGCCACGCCGTCTCTCCTTCCGGTCATGGCCATCAACCCGTTCTCGTTCGGCACGGCCCAGGGCGCTCAGGCGCCGGCTACGGTCGCCAACGCCGCCGGGCTGGTCGATCTCTTCAACAGCGCCGCGTCGCAGACGCTCCTCGCGCAGCCGGCCAACGCCGCTCTCGCGGAGTCGTACTTCAAGGCGTTCCTCGATCTGAACGCGGCGTCGCAGCGGGTCTCGACCCAGACCGCATACGCGACCGGTCGCGTCGCCACGAACCTGCTCGCCAAGAACCTCGCGTCGCAGCTCTCCGTGACCGCGGCCGACATGATCCGCTACGGCATGGACTCGAGCACCCCGACGACGATCACCGAAATCGGTAGCGCCATGTGCACGGCCGTCAAGGCGTTCGCGCTCGGCCTCACCAACTGCCTCATCCTCCCCGCCATGCAGGACGACCCGCACGGCGCCTTCGCGGACGTCTCGACGCTCAACTCGAACGTCAAGACGCTCGGCGCGATCTTCGATGCGTTCATGGCCGACTGCATGGCGCTCCCCGATCCGTCGGGCGGCAGCGACACGCTCGGCGACAACGTCGTCATCACGATCTCGGGCGACACCCCCAAAGACGCGCTCACCGCGTCGGGCTGGCCCGACAGCACGGCGTCCAACCACAACCTGCTCTACGTCATGGGCAACGGCTACCTGAAGACCGGGTGGTTCGGTGACCTCGGGACGGACGGGACGCTGACGACGTGGGATCCGAACACGGGCGCAGCGGGCACGATGACGAGCGCGCAGCTCTCGCTGTACGGGACGTCCGCCGCCGCGTACGCGATCGCGAAGGGGGACCCGCGACAGGTGGCGAACTTCGGTGGGACGGCGCCGCCTGCCGCGATCGTTCTGCAGACGACGTAACCGGCGAGTATGAGCTCGCCGCCGCTCGCCGAGAGCGGCGAGGCTCCGCGGGTGCTGGTCATCGACCACGAGACCGACACCCGCGACCTCGTCCTCTCCAACATTCGGAACATGGGCTTCGTCGCCGACGGAGCTTCCAGCGGATTGGAGGGGTTGTCGGCCGCGCGTGCGCTGCGTCCCGCAGTGATCGTGCTCGATCTCATGCTCCCGGACATGCTCGGGACCGCCGTATGCTCGGCGATTCGCCACGATGCGGCGCTGGCCGGCGTCGGCATCCTGATGCTGACGGCGCGGACCAGCGACTACGACCGCATCCAGGGGCTCGAAGCGGGGGCCGACGACTACGTAGCCAAGCCGTTCAACGAACGCGAGCTCGTCCTGCGCGTCCGTGCCCTCGCGCGTCGCGCCGCAGACTCGCACGCCGCGCGCGAAGCCTCGGTACGCGCGTCGGTCTATCGCTGGCGGGGCATCGAGGTCGAGGTGAACCGCCACCGGGTGACGCTCGACGGCGAGCCGGTCACCCTGCGACCGCTCGAGTTCAAGCTCCTTTCGACGCTTCTGGCCGCGCCGGGCACGCTCTTCTCGCGAGGCGATCTCTTGCGTCTCGTGTGGGGCATCGAGGACGACAACGACTCGCGGACCGTGGACACTCACGTTCGCCGACTGCGCGAGCGCGTGGCGCCCTACGGTGCGGCGCTCGAAACGGTGCACCGCCTCGGGTACCGGTGGCGCGACGCGGCGGCGGGGCGCTGACTCACGCTCTCGGCGCGGCGCCTCGCGCCTTGTTCGCCGGGCTCCCTCTGAAGTAGGACGTGTCCCATGCACGACCCGCTGATCCTTGGGGGCAGAAGCTTCCAGAGCCGCCTCATCGTCGGAACCGGCAAGTACAAGAGCGTCGAGGAGACCGAGCGCGCGATCGACGCTTCGGGGGCGGAGATCGTCACCGTCGCGGTTCGGCGCGTCGATCTCGGAGACCGGTCGGTGGGCTCGCTGATGTCGCTCCTCCTGCGCCGCGCGGAAGGGCTCTCGCAGCTCGCCGCACCACCGCCTGCGGCCGGGCGAAGGTGGATCGTCCTCCCGAACACGGCGGGCTGCTTCACTTCCGACGACGCGGTCCGCACCCTGCGCCTCGCGCGCGAGCTGGGTCTCGGCGGGGAAGGGGACGGCCACGGCCCGATGGTCAAGCTCGAGGTCATCGGCGACCCGAAGACGCTCTACCCCGACAACGAGCAAACGCTCGAAGCAGCCCGGATCCTGGTGAAGGAAGGGTTCGTCGTGCTGCCGTACTGCATCGACGATCCCATCCTGTGCCGCAAGCTCGAGGACGCCGGATGCGCGGCCGTGATGCCGCTCGCGGCCCCCATCGGCAGTGGCCTTGGCATCCAGAGCACGCACAACCTCTCGATCATCCTCGAGCACGCGAAGGTGCCCGTGCTCGTCGACGCCGGCGTCGGCACGGCCAGCGACGTGGCGGTCGCCATGGAGCTCGGTTGCCACGGGCTGCTCGTGAACAGCGCGATCGCCCTCGCTCGCGATCCGGTTCTGATGGCCGAGGCCATGCGCGAGGGCGTCGGCGCCGGGCGCAAGGCGTATCTGGCCGGGAGGATGCCGAAATCGCGCTACGCGAACGCCTCGAGCCCGACGACGAATCTCATCGAGTGAGCGCGCGAAGGCGTGTGATAATCGCGCCTCCCCGATGAACGACGAGTCACTGGACGATGAGTCGAGTCTTCCCCCTCAGCCGAGCCTGCGAGGCACCAGCACTCTCCGGCCCAAGCTCATCCTCGTAACGGACTCGTCGTACCCGGACGACCGTGTCATCGAGGTCGTGGAGGCATGCGCGAGCGCGCTGCCGAGGGGCGCCTTCGCCGTTCAGCTGCGCGACAAGAAAAAGGAAGAGCCCGCGCTCCGTGCCTTCGCCGAGCGTCTGCGCACGGTCACGAAAGAGCACGGGCAGATCTTCATGGTGAACGGCCACGTGCCGCTCGCCCGTGACGTCGGCGCCGACGGGATCCACCTCGGCGGGAGCGACGTGCGGGTGCAGCAGGCTCGCGCGGTCTTCGGTGAGGCGGGGCAGGCGCTCTTCGTCACGATCGCGGCCCACTCCGATCAGGCCGTGAAGCTCGGCGCGAAGGATGGCGCGGACGGCGCGCTCGTCAGCGCGATCTTCGCCTCGCCGGGCAAGGCCGTCGGGCGCGGCGTGGATGCGCTCCGCACGGCGCGCGTCTCGGCGCCGAAGGGCTTCCGCGTCTATGCGCTTGGCGGGGTCGACCGCACGAACGCGCAGGAGTGCTACCTCGCGGGCGCAGATGGCGTGGCGATGATTCGTGCGCTACTCCTCGCGTCGGACCCTGCGGCGCAGGCGCTCGCCATCCACGACAGCCTCATCGGCGATTGAGCCAACCATGACGACGTACATCGAGACCTTGGCGATCACGACCGACATCCTGAAGATGCACGTCGACCTCGACCGGCCGATTCGCCCGAACGATCACATCCAGAACGATCTCGGGCTCGACAGCCTCGGCGTGATGGAAGTCGTGGCCGACATCGAAGACCGCTTCAACGTGACGATCCCGACCGAGATGCTGTCGAACATCAGCACCGTCGAGGACGTAGCGAAGGCGCTGATCAAGCTTCAGGCGTAGCTCTCCCTCGTCATCCGTAGCCCTTCCTCGTCATCCGTAGCCCTTCCTCGTCATCCGTAGCTCTTCCTCGTCATCCAGAGGAGCGAAGCGACGAAGGATCCAAACGTAGATTCCTCGCGTCGCTCGGAATGACGACGGCGGCTCGGAATGACGACGGGGGCTCGAATGACGACGGGAGCTCGGAATGACGACGGCCCTTGAGCTGCGTTGGGGCGAGAGCTCAATCCTCGATCGGCCCGAGGTCCTCGCCGCTGAGGACGAAGAACGCCTCGCCGTACGTCTTCAGCAGCTCGAGCGCGGTGTCCATGTCTTCCTGCGTGTGACCGCGCGTCACGTTGACGCGCAGCCGCTCTTCGCCCTGCTTCACGCCCGGGTACGTGATGGGGACCATGAGGACGCCGCACTCGAGCATCGCCACGTGCATGAAGAGCGTCTTGCGCTCGTCGCGGCACATGACGGGCATGATGTGCGTCGTGCTGGCGCCGAGCTCGAAGCCCGCTTCGAGCAGCTTGCCGCGGAAGTAGTCGCGCTTCTGGTGGAGCTCTTTGACCAGCGCCGGTCCCTCGTCCTCCAGCATCTGGAGGATCGTCGAGATGGCCGCCACGATCGGCACCGGGAGGCTCGCGCTGAAGAGGAACGAGCGGGCCGAGTGCTTGACCATCTCGATCACCTCGGTGTTTCCGAGGAGCGCGCCGCCGATTCCGCCGAAGACCTTCGAGAACGCCGTCATCAGGATCGGTACGCGCCCCTCGACCCCCTGCTCCTCGGCGAGCCCGCGTCCATGGGCGCCCAGCGTCCCGCTTCCGTGCGCGTCGTCGACCGCGAGGACCGCGTCGTGTCGTTCGCAGATCTCCACGAACTCGGGGAGGTGCGCGACGTCGCCGTCGAGCGAATAGACCCCTTCGCAGAGCACGAGCGCGTTCTTCCGCTCGCGCGTCTTCAGGATGCGCTCGAGGCTCTTGGACGAGTTGTGGTTGAAGAAGCGAATCTCCGGCGCGCGCCCCGGGATGCCGGCGGCGAGGAAGCTGCCGTCGAGGATGCAGGCGTGGCTGTAGGCATCGAGGACGAGCGTCGTGTCCTTGTCCGCGCTCGCCGCGATGAGCCCGAGCATCGCCTGATAGCCGGTCGTGAACGTGAGGCAGGTCTCGTAGCCGAAGAACTTCGCGAGGCGCTCCTCGAGCTCGACGTGCTCGACCGTGGTCGCCTGGACGCGCGAGCTGGACAGGCCACAGGCGTATTTCTCGAACGCCTTGATCGATGCGGCCTTCACCTTCGGGTGATTCGTGAGGCCCAGGTAGTCGTTCGAGCTGAAGTTGATGATGGGCTTGCCGTCGATGGTCGTGTGCAGGCCGCCGGTCTCGAACTTCCGGAAGTACGGGTAGACCTGCTTCTCGCGGGCCTCGCGGATGCGCGCGAGCTCGGCGTGCGCCTTCTGTTCGATCCAGCTCGTGGCTGGCTTTACGGGGGTCGTCGCGGCCATGACTGTGCTCCTCGATGGACGAGTCCTGAATCAGGACGAAGCGTGAGATGCGGGAGACGCGGACGGCTTGCGGAGGACGACCGCCGACGCGTTCCCGTAGAACCCGATCGCCGTTACCAGAACCGTGTTCACCCGGGCGGGCGCGTCGCCGCGCACGATCGCCGACGGGGGTGCGCCGTCGAACCACGCGAGAGCCGCAGCCATCCCCATTCCGCCCCCCGCGCCCAGCGTCTCGCCCAGCACCGATTTGGGCGCAGCGACGCACGCGCTCTCCGGGAAGACCCGGGCCAGGGCATCGAGCTCCGCCTCGTCGAACATGCGCAGCCCGCACACGCTGGATGCGACGACATCGACGTCCTTGGGCTCGATGCCCGCGTCCCGGAGGGCGCTCGTCACCGCCCGCTCCACCGCCTCGCGCGATGGATGGATCAAGGACGCTTCGCTCTCAGGCGGCACGAACGCCGTCCCGTAACCCGTGAGCTCGGCCGAGACGCGAGCTCCGCGGTCCCGTGCGTGCTCCACGGCCTCCATCGTCATCAGCGCAGCCCCTTCTCCGAGGAGCACGCCACGCACGACCGAAGGCTTCTCCGCCTCCAGGGCCCCCAGCTTCAGGAACGCGAGGTAGAGCGCTTCGCTCATCGCCTCGGCGCCCCCCACGAGCAGCGCGTCGGCGCGCCCCGTGTCGAGGTAGATGTCGGCGCAGGCGAAGGCATCGAGCGCACCGCAGTTCCCGTCGCTGACCGCGACGTTGAGCGCGCGGATGTCCTCCCAGATCGAGACGTACCCGCTGGCGCTGTTGGCCACCGTGTTGGGGAACTTGGACGGGTTGATGTACCGCGCGTCCTCGAGCATCGCGACGCGGTCCAGCTCCGTGATCGCTTCGAGTGAACCATACGCATTCGAGCAACAGATCCCGACGCGCTCCGGCGAGCCCTGGACGTACACGCCGTCCTTCTTGAACCCCGCGTCGTGCATCCCGAGCCGCGCGGCGACGACGAGCAGCTTGGTCAACCTGTCGAGCGAACGGAGCCCCTTGTCGCCCAGGTGTTTCGCGGGATCGAACCCGCGCACCTCGGCGACCGCGGGGTTCGTGTACTTCGAAGCGTCGAACGTCTCCATCTTCTCGCGCGGCGCGTCGTGGAGCAGAACGGGCGCCTGCATTCCGCGGAAGAAGGCCTCGCGCCCGATGCCGAGCGTCGACACGATCCCCAGACCTGTGATCGCGCGAGGCTTCACGACTACGACGCCGCGCGCTGTAGCGGGACCCTGCGTGGCTCGGGCAGCACGCCCGGACGCGCGAAGCACATGACGGCGTTGTACCCGCCGAAGGCGAGCGAGTTGTTGAGCACGACGTCGGCCTTCCCGCGGCGCGGCACGTTCGCTACGACGTCGAGATCGCACTCGGGGTCGGGCGTCTCGTAGCCGATGGTGGGCGGGTAGATGCCGGTCTCGATCGTCATCACGCACGAGATGGCTTCCATCGCGCTGGAGGCGCCCATGCAGTGCCCGATCGAGCTCTTCACGCTGGAGATGGGGACCCGGCGGTCGCCGAATACGTCGCGCATGACCTTCGACTCGGCGAGATCGTTGGCGTGCGTTCCGGTGCCGTGTGCGTTCACGAAGTCGACCTGGTCGGGCGTGAGCCCCGAGTAGGCGATGGCGTCGCGCGTCGCCGCGATGCTCCCCACCGCGTCCGGGTGCGGCCGAGTGATGTGGTACGCGTCGCACGAGAGACCGTAGCCGCCGACCTCGGCCTGGGGGCGTGTACCGCGGCGGACCGCGTGCTCCTCGCTCTCGAGCACGAGCAGGCCCGCGCCTTCGCCGACGAGCATCCCCTTGCGATTGAGGTCGAACGGCTGGCATCGATCGGGCGCCATCGCCGCGAGTCGAACGAAGCCGCTGAACTGCAGCTCCTGGATGATCTCGCTGGCTCCCACGATGACGACATCGGCGCGTCCCGCGCGGATGAGGTCGGCGCCGAAGCCGATCGCGTAGTTCCCGGCGGCGCAAGCGGCCGGGAGCGTGAGGACCATCCCCTCCGCGCCGACCGCGCGGGCGACGTGAATCGGAAGCAGCGTCGAGCCGTACTTCGGGATGAGCGCCCGCTTCACGCCGCGCGCGCCGTTCTTGATCCAGGCGTGGTCCAGATCCTCGAGCACGTCCGCCTCGCCCATCGTCGTCCCCAGAACGACGGCGGTGCGCGGCCCGCGGGTCTGCTCGATGCCGAGCCCAGCGTCCTCGACGGCCATCCGTGCGGCGGCCAGCGTCATCGCCGAGCAGCGCCCGGTCCGTCGCGCTTCGGCCGCCGTCAGGTGATCGCGCGGTCGGAAGTTCTTCACTTCTCCCGCGTATTGGCGCCCGAGGTTCGCCGTGTCGAAGGCCTCTACCGTCGAGATCCCGCTCTTCCCCTCGGCGAGCGCGCGGAAGAACTCCTCGCGCCCGAGCCCGATGGAGCTGACGACGCCGACACCCGTGATGAACACGCGCGTCACTTTCGTCGAGTCAGAAGCGGATCCCACACGCGCTGTATAGCGCTGCACAGTGAGGGGCGGCAACGTCACGAACCCGAAAAATTGCCGCGAAAACGCATTCGCGTGCGCCGCTCCCTTCGCGGTCTCGCGCTCCGTGCGGACTCGACCCTTCGAGTGCGCGCGACGGCGTTGCCGGAAAGCGCACGCGCGCGCCTTGCACGGGCCCAGGTGTCGCAGTAGATGCGGCGCCATGAAGGATCCGAAGCTCGTCGCCCCGACGCTCGTCGAAGCGGTGAAGCAGCTCTCCGGGGACGCGACGCGAGGGTTCGTCTTCGTGAAGCCCGACGGACAGGAACGCTTCTGTTCGTTTCAGACCGTCCACGCAGAGGCTGCGCGCCGTGGAGCCCACCTCGCCGCACGCGGCGTCGGGAAGGGCGACCGGGTCGCGATGGTCATCCCTGACGGCGACGAGTTCGTCCTCTCGTTCCTGGGAACCATCTTCGCCGGCGCGGTCCCGGTGCCGATCTACCCGCAGCTCTCGTTCAAAAACGTCGAGAGCTACCACGACACGGTCGCGCACATCGCGCGCGCCTCGGGCGCCAAGATGCTGCTCACGACGACGGCCACCAAGCAGTATGTCGACCCGGTCCTCGCGCGCGTCGAGACGCTCGCGTCGATCGCGACCGTCGAAGATCTCGCCCCCCCGGCGCCCGGCGTGCTCGACGTGAACGTCACCCCCGACGACGTCGCCTTCCTGCAGTTCACCAGCGGCTCGACGTCGCGCCCGAAGGGGGTCGTCGTCACGCACCGGAACCTCGCCTGGAACAGCGAGTCGTTCATGATCCACGGTCTGGCGAAGGACTCGAAGGTGGACAAAGGGGTCTCCTGGCTCCCCCTGTTCCACGACATGGGCCTCATCGGGTTCGTCATCGGCCCGCTGTTCACCGACATTCCGGTCGTCTTCCTCCCCACTGCGAGCTTCGTCCGCGCGCCGCGCATTTGGCTCGACACGATCCACCGCCACCGCGGGACCATTACGTACGCGCCGAACTTCGCCTACGCGCTCGTCGCCAAGCGTCTCAAGGACAAGGACATCGCCGGGCTCGATCTGTCGTGCGTGAAGATCGCCGGCTGCGGCGCAGAGCCCATTCAGTCGAAGACCCTGCGAGACTTCGCCGAGAAGACCAAGGCCGCGAAGTTCGATCCGAAGGCGTATCTCCCCTCGTACGGCATGGCCGAGGCGACGCTCGCGGTCACCTTCGTCCCGCACTCGACCGGGATGAAGTCGGACGTCATCGATCCCAAGGCGATCCAGGAGCACAAGGCCACACGTGTGTCCGCAGACGCCCCGGGGGCGATGGAGATCGTCGACTGTGGCCGGCCGTTCCCCGAGCACCACGTCGCCATCGTCGACGACGAGACGGGCGCACCGCTCGGCGATCGCCAGGTCGGTCACATCATCACGCGCGGCCCGTCGGTCACGAGCGGCTACTTCCAGGAGCCCGAGCTGACCGCCGCGGCCTGGAAGAAAGGCTTCGACGGCGAGATCTGGCTCCACACGGGCGACCTCGGGTATCTGGCCGACGGGGACCTCTACATCTGCGGTCGTATCAAGGACATCATCATCATTCGCGGACGGAACTTCTATCCGCAGGACATCGAGTGGGTGGTGAGCGAGCTCCCCGGCGTGCGGCGCGGCAACGTCGTCGCCTTCGGGGTCGATGTGGAGGGTGAGGAGCAGCTCGTCATCTGCGCAGAAGCGTTCCAGAGCGACGCGGCTGGCCTCACCGATTCGATCACGCAAGCCATTGCGGCCCAGGTCGGCCTCTCCGTCCACAAGGTCGAGATCGTTCCGCAGGGAAGCCTCCCGCGGACCTCGAGCGGCAAGCCGCAGCGCCGCAAGACCAAGCAGATGTTCCTCGACGGGACGCTTCCCAAGCCGCGCGCCGGAAGCAACGACGGGTCACAGGCTAGCGACGGGGCGTAGCGGCGCGTCGGGCGAGCGCACTCTGCGTGGATTTGTACGCAGCTGCGTCACCTCTTACGCGACGCTGCTTTAATTGGCAATCGCGCCACGAGACGTCATAAAGGGGCAGGGAAGAAGGAACTACGCATGGGGTCCACGCAAGCCGAAGTCGAGGTCTCTTACGACGTCTCGAACGAGTTTTTCCGTCTCTGGTTGGACGAGCGGATGAACTACACGTGCGGGATCTTCGACGAGCCGAGCGAGAACTGGCACACCGACAACCTCGAAGAGGCCCAGGTCCGCAAGCTCGATTGGCACCACAAGTCGGCGCGTCTTTCGCCCGAGAAGCGCCTGCTCGACATCGGCTGCGGCTGGGGCGCCGACCTCGAGTACCAGGCCGTCAACAAGGGCGTCAAAGAGTGCCACGGCATCACGTTGTCGCGCGCGCAGCACGCCGAAATCATGGCCCGGAAGATCCCGGGAGTGACGGCGAGCGTCTGCTCGTACGTGGACTACAAGCCGGCGCAGAAGTTCGACGCGGTCATCTCCATCTGCATGATGGAGCACATCGCCCGCCCGGAAGACGCGCGCAGCGGCAAACACATCGAGCTCTATCGCCGGTACTTCCAGCTCGCCCACGAGTGGACGAACCCCGGCTCGTATTTCTCGCTCCAGACCATCCTTCGCAACCGCTTCCCGCGGACGCGCAAGGAGATCCAGGACATCGGCTTCTGCACCTACAAGATCTTCCCGGGCGGCATCAGCCTGCGCCTGGAGGACGTCGTCATGGCCGTGAACCCGTACTGGGAAATCATGGAAGTGAAGACGCGCCGCACCGACTACCAGAAGACCTGCCAGCACTGGCTCGACCGCATGAAGGATCACAAGTCCCTCATCGTCAGCAAGTGGGGCCAGCAGGTGTTCGACGACTACGACCGCTACCTCTCGACGTGCGTCTACGCGTTCGACAAGCACTACCAGTCGCTCGCGATGTACCAGCTTCGCAGGATCGATTAAGGCGTTCCCGGTAGGGACCGACCGCAGCTACCCGCGCGATGATCGCGCGCCCACGATTTCGGATTTTTTGGAGACGAGCACTGACATGGCACGCAGTCGTCAAGACCTCCTCGCGCTCTTCCAGACCACGGCTACGGAGATCGTCGAGAAGGAGTTCAAGAGCATCACCGAGTCCACGGTCATCAGCGAGCTGGGCATCGACTCGCTCGGCATGCTGGAGATCGTCGGTTCGATGGAGCGCCAGTTGAAGATCCAGATCCCGGACGAGATGCTCGCAGGCATCCAGACGGTGAAGGACCTCGTCGACGCCGTCGAAAAGCGTCAGCCGGAGTGAGCACGACCGCGACCTCGCGACCGGGACGGTAACGCCATGAAGATGAAGGACTCGGCCCAGCAAGAGCGCGTCTATCGCCTGTACGCCACGTTCTTCGACAAGGCGGAGCAGGAGCGTCGCTGGAATCCCTTCCGCGACGTCCCCTGGGACAAGATCCCGCGCGAAGGCGCGCACCCGATCCTGACGACGGTCGCGGAGACGTTTTGCTGCGTGGAGAGCTATCTCCCCGACTACGTCGCCAAGGGGATCAACCTCGTCCGCCCGTACTTCGGTCAGACTTGGTTCGCGGCCAACTGGGGGTACGAGGAGTCGAAGCACTCGATCGCGCTCCTCGAGTACCTGCTCCGTTCCGGCGCGCGTACGCCCGAGCAGATGTTCGATCTGCAGAACCGCCTGATGGAGAACGAGTGGCAGCTGCCGTTCGATACCGCGCGGCGGATGACGATCTACGGGTGCTTCCAGGAGATGGCGACGTTCGTCATCTACGTGAAGCAGGAGCAGCGCGCGAAGGAGCTCGGCGACGAGTGTCTCGCGACGATCTTCCGGCTGAACGCCCGCGATGAGATCGCTCACACGCGCTTCTACCAGGACGTGACGAAGGTCCTCATGGAGGAGGATCGCGTGGGCACCCTGCGTGACATCGCGCACGTCGCGAAGCACTTCCAGATGCCGGGCGTCGGCATCGTTCCCGACTACGAAGAGCGCATCAAGGTGATGCGCGACGATGGCCGGGTGGATCGCGGCGTCTTCCTGCAGAAGGTGTTCTTCCCGGTTCTCAAGTACCTCGAGATCACACGGCAGGAGCTTCAAGAGGCGGCGTGGAGCAAGCAGCCCACGGCCGCGGAGTAGCAGTCGGGGGGCGGAGGAACGTCATGTCGCAGCTCAAGGAAGAACTTCGCGCGCTCATCTCGGAAATCGCCGAAGTCGATACCGTTCCGGACGACACTCACTTCAAGGATCTCGGCATCGACTCCATGATGGGCGTCGAGATCGTTGCGGCCATCGAGCGCCAGTACCAGATCAAGATCCCCGACTCCGAGCTCGCCGAGATCTCCACGCTCAACAAGAGCTACGACCTCGTGCTTGCGAAGCTTCCGCAAGAGAAGCGCGCGGCGGTGGCGTGAGCGCGTGAGCGCCGGCGTACTGCGGGCGCGACGCGGGATTCATCGCGTTCGGGTCGCCTACGCGGACACGGACCGCGCGCAGGTCGCACACCACGCGTCGTACCTTCGGTACCTCGAGGCCGCGCGGATGGAATTCTGGCGCGCGAACCGTTTCGACTACGCCGCCTTCGAACGGCGAACGGGGCTCGGCTTGCCCGTCGTGGAAGCTCGCCTCCGCTACCGCGTCGCGGCTCGGTTCGACGACGAGCTGCTCGTGGAGACGTGGGTCTCGCGCGCATCGCGCGCCAGCGTCTGGTTCGAAGGGGTGATCCGGCGAGGAAGCGACGTCCTCAACGAGTCGAGCATTCGGCTCGCATGCGCGTCGTTCTCCGAGGGGACCATCCGCAAGATTCCCGACGAGCTCCTCGACGCCTGCCTGGAGCCCGGACACGGCATCTGACCGCGCTGCTGTGGTAAACCACGCGCCGATGCCTGCCGAACCGCGCTTCACGAAGGTCGACCCCACCCTCGACTTCCCCAAGGACGAACGCGAGATCCTCGCGCTTTGGAAGGAGAAGCGCATCTTCGAAAAGTCGCTCGAAGGCACGGCGGGTGCGCCCACGTTCGTGTTCTACGAGGGACCGCCCACCGCGAACGGGCTACCGCACAACGGCCACGTGCTCACGCGCGTCATCAAGGATT